>JAESGM010000074.1_pt1 | contig 318603 bp, 310 predicted proteins | sample 9269721 | NCBI WGS metagenome assembly JAESGM01 (sample SAMN15720920, study PRJNA650825) | algae metagenome | isolation source: Komarekiella atlantica HA4396-MV6 and co-occurring heterotrophs from... | place: USA: Theobald House, Kauai, HI | collected 2009-07-29
ATTGCGCTATGTGCGCGAACGCGTACGGGGGACCGCCTTCTACCAGTCTGTCGATCTGATCGCCGATCCGGACGATCCTCGCGACCTGTTCGGCATGCTGCAGCGGGCGAAGGACTGAAGTCCTCCCCCAAGATCTAGGGGTTCGCTCTAAATTTAAGTTGGCGGAAATGTTTGCGGCCTAATGTCCTCATCTCCAAGGAGTCTGGCCGGATGAATGAAGTCGAACGCCTAAACATACTCCATCAGTACGGCATTCTCGACACGCCGCATGAGGAGCCCTTCGAACGGATCGCCGCCCTGGCTCGGCTGATCTTCGATGCGCCCATCGTGCTCATCTCGCTGCTTGACGACGATCGCCAATGGTTCAAGTCGAATATCGGTCTGGATCTGCGCGAAACCGAGCGCGAACACGCGATATGCAACGAGACAATTCGCAGCGACGACGTTCTGGTGATTGCCGACACAAGGCAGGACATCCGGACGGCGCGAAACCCTTTCGTCATCGGAAAACCTTACGTCACATTTTATGCAGGCGCTCCGCTGGTGACCTCGGAAAAAGCACGCCTCGGTTCACTCTGCATCATGGATCGCGAGCCGCGACACTTCGATGAGCGGCAAATTGCGATCCTGCAGTCGCTCGCCGCCCTGGTGATGCGGGAAATGGAGCTTCGGCAGCAGATCGATCAAGACTGGCTCACCGGTGCCACATCTCGTATGGCCTTCCACGGCACCTTGGAGAAGCTTGTCGGACGCATGGCACCACCGTCGATCGGCCTGATCAGCTTCGACATCGATCACTTCAAGCAGATCAACGACCGATTTGGTCATACGGCAGGCGATCGTGTGCTGATCGAGGTTGTGGAGGTGTGCCGCGGCGTCCTGCGCGACGGCGACGTGATCTCACGGATGGGAGGCGAGGAATTCGCCGTTCTCTTGCCGGGGGCAACAGCCAAGAGCGCGCTTGCAGTCGCCGAGCGCCTCCGTCAGGCAATCGAAAGCTCGCGACGCCCAGATGTTGATGGCGCTGTCACGGCGAGTTTCGGCGTCACCATGCTCGATCAGAGCGACATTGGTCTGGCAGATCTCTTGCGGCGCGCGGATGAGGCCCTCTATCGATCCAAGGCGAACGGCCGGAATCAGGTCACCTGTTCGTGGACCTTGCCAGTGCAGGTCATGGCGGGCAGCGCGAACTCCTGACTGGACGATTGACGGAGCGGCGGCCTGCCCGTTGGCCCGATCCGGTCACGCCGGGCCGAGAAGAATGTCCTCCGCTTCTTCACGCTGCATGTCGAGCACACGCTTGGCCAGATCAAAGCCGAAACCCTGACGGGCGAAGGATGCGATTTCCTTGCTCCAGCGCGCTTCATCCGCCTCGATATCCGGGCGACGGAAGGGGCCAAAGGCTTTTTTCCGGGCATAGACGACAGCGGAGCGCAGATCGTCCGCGTCGACGAGGACGGCTTCTACGATACTGCGGTCGACCCCCTTCTCAGCAAGCTTGCGGGCAATCGCACGTTTGGAGCGACCGCTGCGCGCCGCCGAATTCGCCCGGATCTCCGCATAATTCTGGTCGTCCAGCGCCTTCATGCTGCGCCCGAAGGCAAGGGCCGTCTCGGCCAGCGCATTGACCTGACCCTCGCTGATATCTTCGAATTTGCTGCGCGCCTTGCGCTTGATCGCGTCGGAAAGCTCGCGCTCGGTCATCATGCGTTTCGCGAGACGGTAGGCGGCGGAATTCTTCGCCCAGGCCAACATGCGAGGCGTGGGCTGATCTTCGGTGGCTTTCGACGGTTCGTCCATGGGCCCGGTGTCCCAACTTCGTGGGCGATCGTCAACAGACATCTGGACCCGTTCAATTGATCAATGAGACCGCAGCCACTCCGCCAGTTCGGCCTCGGCGCGCTCCAGAGCACTGTAGTTCAGAAGCTTGCGCAGCAGCGCGACCGTCACGGCCCTGGCCCGCAGGTTGAAGCGTCCTTCGTCGCTGTCTTCGACCGACATCTGGTAGACGCCGAGTTTTTCGTAGAGCTGTTGAAGGCGGTTCTGAACGCTGCGGATCGAAAGGCCCCGTCGGCGGGCGATGGTGCGGTCCGTCAATCCGAGCGCGATATCGACGAGGATCTCGTATTCGCTGTCGCTGAAGCCCCTCACCTGTCCGAGGCTCTTCTGCTGCATGCCGCGCACTTCGCGATCGATGACGCATTGCGCCTCAACAAAGATGCTGCGGAGCGCGAGTTTCAACCGCTCATCGGAGGCTGATTTCAGGACGTAGCCATAAGCCGCGCCGTCCGGCACGATGCGGGAGACGCCACGCACATAGGCCTCGTCGGAGTAGTTCGACCAGAAGAGAATGCGGGTATCGGGCCGCTCCTTCCAGATCGTGCGCGCTGCCTCGATGCCATTGCGGGCGTTCATCTGCAGGTCCATCACGATATGGGCGGACTTGTGGTCGCGCGCCAAGCGCTCGCCATCGGCCCCGTTCTCGGCCTCCAGCACGTCGCGGCATTCCGGAAGAGCCGCACACACCGCTTCGAGAAGATAGGAGCGGTGCAACGGATCGTCCTCCACGATCAGGACCTTCATGCGTCATATCCCTTCGCTGTCATTGTCTGCGCAGGGAGAGGCAGTTGCACCCGGACAGTCGTCCCCGCGCCCTCCCGGTTTGCTCCTATGGTGAACTTGGCCGAGATCAGCCGCGCCCGCGTCATCATGTTGTCGATGCCCCCGCCCTCGCCTCGGCCGCCACGTGACAGGCCGCGTCCGTTATCGGCGACTTCGACGACGACCGCGCAGTTGCTTGCCCGCAGACGGACCTCAAGCTCGCTGGCCTGCGCATGGCGAACCGCATTGTTGATGGCCTCCTGCGTGATCCGAAACAGCGCGATCCGGACCGTTTGATCCAGGAGATCGATGACACCGTCGCTGTCGTCCACCAGACGCCAGGACAAAGATGCCCCCTGATCTCGCACCGCCCGATCGAGATGGTTCTCGATCGCATGGGCAAAGCCGAAAAGCTGCAAGACAGCCGGTTTTGCCTCCTCGATGATCTCACGCAAATTCTGCATGCATTGCTGCAGACTGCGGGCCACAGGCTCGAGCATCTCTCCACTCAGGTCCTTCTCCTGCATCATCCTGTCGACCCGGCGCGACAGACGCGTCAGGTCGGCAAGTGTCTGGTCGTGTAGGTCCATGCCGATGCGCTGCCGCTCGCTTTCGAGCGCCTCGGTGAGATTGAGAGCGCCCAGTCGCAAGCCCTCCTCGCGAGCGCGCGCCTCGGCCTCGATGATGGCCGACTGCTTTGCCTGTTCAGCGGCTCGAAGGGCAAAGAAATAGGGGGATAGGAGGTCGGCGATCGACTGGGCGTTTTCGACATCCTGTGACGAGTAGAAATCCACCTGGTGCGACGAGCAGCTGAGCGCGCCGATCACTTCACCACCTACCTTGAGCGGCACATGGATGCGGCTGCGCAGGTTGTGCTCGAAGATCGGCCGGGTAAAGGGCGTATCGACGTGGTAGCGGGTTTCAAGCTGTGCATCTGCCGTTAGGAGGAAGTCTATCTCGCCCCAGAGCAGGGTCCGGATCGGGCTGCTCGCAACCGGTGCCGGAGTCGTCTGGCCCCAGAAGGTGTCGAGACCAGTCTCGTAAGCGGTGTGATAGAGACCGTTGACCATGGTGATGCAGACATCGAGGTGGTCATGCGGCACGATATGCGATACTTCGACGCCGACGGCCTTGATAGCCGAGCGGAAATCGAGCTGTCCGGCCAGGAGCCTGGATATGCCGAGATAGTGATCGAGCAGCGCTGACGGCGCGATCTTGAGCATGATGTCCTCCCCGCGACCACTCCCACGGCCGCATCGCCTTCATAACACATCTCGACAGGGTGGTCGTCCTGCGGGATCCCGCAGGACTTTGCGTAATTCCCGCAAACGTCCTGCCGTCCTCGACCTGTACAGGCGTCACCGTTGCCTCCATCCTGATCCTGCCGAGAAGAGGAACTCGGCGGGGAATTCAGACCGGGACACGCCCGGCTGTTTGGAGGAAACCGGAGCCAAGAGCGCCGGACAACAGGGAGTGAGATTATGAAGACCAGCAGAACCCTTCTGGCGAGCGCGGCACTGTGCCTTATCGCTACATCCATGCCCGCGATGGCCGACACCTCGGGTAAGAAAATTGCGCTGTCCAACAATTATGCCGGCAACTCCTGGCGCCAGGCCATGCTGACCAGCTGGGAAAAGGTGACCGGTGAGGCCGTGAAGGCCGGACAGGTCGCAGCCGCCGATGCCTTCACCACCGCCGAAAACCAGGCGACCGAACAGGCAGCCCAGATCCAGAACATGATCCTGCAGGGCTATGATGCTATCGTCATCAACGCTGCCTCGCCGACGGCACTGAACGGTGCGGTCAAGGAAGCTTGTGACGCCGGCATCACCGTCGTTTCCTTCGACGGCATCGTCACCGAACCCTGCGCCTGGCGCATCGCCGTCGACTTCAAGGAAATGGGCCGCAGCCAGGTCGAATATCTCGCCGGCAAGCTGCCTGATGGCGGCAACCTCTTGGAAATCCGCGGTCTTGCAGGCGTCTTCGTTGATGACGAGATCTCGGCCGGCATCCATGCGGGTGTCGAGCAGTTTCCGCAGTTCAAGATCGTCGGCTCCGTGCATGGCGACTGGGCGCAGGATGTGGCCCAGAAGGCCGTCGCCGGCATTCTGCCCAGCCTGCCGGAACTCGCTGGCGTCGTGACCCAGGGCGGTGACGGCTATGGTGCGGCCCAGGCGATCGCTGCCGCCAACCGCCCGATGCCCGTTATCGTCATGGGCAACCGCGAAGACGAGCTGAAATGGTGGAAGGAACAGAAGGACGCCAACGGCTATGAGACCATGTCGGTCTCGATTGCGCCCGGCGTTTCCACGCTTGCCTTTTGGGTCGCCCAGCAGATCCTCGACGGCAAGGAAGTCAAGAAAGACCTCGTCGTTCCCTTCCTGCGCATCGATCAGGACAATCTGGAAGCCAACCTGGCCAACACCCAGGCGGGCGGCGTCGCCAATGTCGAGTATTCCCTCGAAGACGCCCAGAAGGTCATCGGCTCTGCGATGTAACCGACCGGAACCCTCCCCGAACCGTCCGGCCTTCGGGCCGGGCGGTGTGGGGAACCTTTGGCGCGTGAGTGAGAGAGTTGTGCAGCATGAATGCCATGCTCGATAAGGGTGATGGACGGCCTGTCGTCAGCGTTACCGATGCAAGAGTGCGTTTCGGCGCGGTCAAAGCGCTGGATGGCGTCACCCTAGAGATCGGGGGTGGCGAGTGCGTCGGCCTGGTTGGCCACAACGGCGCTGGCAAATCTACCATCGTCAACGTCATCAATGGTGGGCTCAGCCCACATGAGGGTTCCATCCGATACGGTCACGGCAGCGGGGGCCACAGCATCAATGCTGCGCGAGAGGCCGGCATTCGCTGCGTCTTCCAGGAGCTGTCGCTCTGCCCGAATTTGACGATCGTGGAGAACACCCGTGTCATGCATCGCAGTCTCAAAGGCTGGGGCTGGCGCAAGCGGGGTGCTGCGCTCATCGAGAGCAAATTGCGGGAGATCTTTCCGGGCCATTCGATCGACTGCCACGAGGCCGTCGGCAACCTCACCATCGCGGAACGCCAGATGGTGGAGATCGCGATTACCTTCTGCGAGTTCGGCAGCCCGGTGCGCCTCGTCATTCTCGATGAACCCACCTCGTCGCTGGATGCGCGGCTTGCAGAGCAGTTGCTCGCCTATGTCGAGCACTTCGTCCGCGACGGTGGCTCGATCCTTTTCATCTCCCATATTCTCGGCGAGATACTCTCGGTCTCCAGCCGCATCGTCGTCATGAAGGATGGCAAGGTGGTCAGCCAAAGACCGGCCGAGGAGTTTTCGGAGCAAGGGCTGATCGAAGCGATGGGCAGCGTCGTCAAGGCGCGCCAAGCCCGCCAGTCCGTTGATCGGGCTGCTGGGGAAACCGTGCTTACCGCTGCTCCGGTGCGCGGACGCGGCCTCCCCTTCCAAGCGATGAAGGGTGAAATCGTCGGTTTTGCCGGTCTCGGTGGGCACGGCCAGACCGACATGCTGGTCGGCCTGTTCGAAGCCCGAACCGGCAACTGGCTCCGGGCTGATGACCCCGAAGTCGCGTTCGTCGCCGGCGACCGTGCCGTCAACGGCACGTTCACTCTCTGGAGCATCCTGCGGAACCTCAGCATCGGCATCCTGCCGGATCTTTCACGGCTGCAGACCCTGGATTTCGACCGGGAGGAGACGCTGGGGCAGACCTGGAAGGAGCGGATCGGCATCCGCACACCCGACATGGACAATCCGATCCTGTCGCTCTCAGGCGGCAACCAGCAGAAGGTTCTCTTCGCCCGGGCGCTCGCCAGCCGCGCGCCCGTGGTTTTGATGGACGACCCGATGCGCGGCGTCGACTTCGGCACTAAGCAGGAGGTCTATGCGATCCTGCGCCAGGAGGCGGACGCCGGGCGGACTTTCGTCTGGTACTCGACCGAGATGGACGAAGTCTGCCTCTGCGACCGCGTCTATGTGTTCAACAACGGCATGATCGTTGCCGAACTGAAGGGCGACGAGGTGACGGAAGAAAACATCCTCTCTGCCTCCTTCCAGGAGGCCGCATGACGAAGTTCTTATCAGCCGACGGACTGCGCCTGCTGATCCCGGCTCTTTCGCTGGTCGGGCTGCTTGCTGCGGTCTTCTATCTCCAGCCAAGGGCCATGAGCTATACGGGGCTCAACCTGCTGTTCAATCTCGCGGTGCCGATTGCGCTCGCCACCATTGCGCAGATGCTGATCATGACGGTCAACGACCTCGATCTGTCGATGGGCACCTTCGTCAGCTTCGTCGCCTGTGTGACGGCGACCTATCTGCAGTCCTCGCCTCTGATGGGCGTCCTCATTCTGACGGCAGCGATCGGCGTCTATGCGCTGATCGGTGTGATGATCTATCTGAGGGATCTGCCTTCGATCGTCGTAACGCTCGGCATGAGCTTTGTCTGGGGCGGGCTTGCCGTGCTGATCCTGCCGGCGCCTGGCGGTGAGGCGCCCGGCTGGATTCGAACGATCATGACGGTCAAGCCGCCGCTCGTTCCCATGGCGATCGTTGCCAGCATCCTGATCGCCGTTGTCAGCCACTATGTCATCATGCGCTCGTCCTTCGGCGTCGTCTTGCGCGGAGTGGGCGGCAATAGCCGCTCTGTCGCCCGGGCCGGATGGTCGATCATCGGCGCGCGGGCGGCCGTCTATGGTCTTGCCGGCTTCTTTGCGGTGCTCGCCGGCATGGCGCTGGTGGGGCTGACCACATCGGCGGACGCCAATATCGCGCTGCGCTACACGCTGCTCTCGATCGCCGGCGTCATTCTCGGCGGCGGTGAATTCGTCGGCGGGCGCGTCTCGCCGATCGGTGCTGTCATCGGTGCGCTCACCCTGACGCTCGCCGGCTCTTTCCTGTCCTTCCTGCGGATCTCGCCGGACTGGCAGATCGGCGCGCAGGGCGCAATCCTGATCTTGGTTCTGACGCTGCGTCTTGCCCTCAATCGCGCCGAAGGCCGGAAGGGCAAGTCATGACCCAGGCACTCTCCACGCTCTTCTCCCGGACCTGGATCTGGTCGTTCATCGCGGCCGCCAGTGTCTTCCTCGTCACCATTGTCTTCACGGGCGGCGCAAGCACCGTCGGGCTGGCACAGGCGGCGCTGACCTTCGGGGCCTTCTCGGTGCTCGTCGGTCTCGGGCAGATGCTGGTGATCACGCTCGGTCCTGGAAATATCGACCTCTCGGTTCCCGCCAACATGACGCTCGCGGCGACTGTCTCGCTGAAGGTGATGAATGTCGAAAACAGCATGATCCTGACGGGGCTGCTGGTCGCCATGGGAGTGGGGGTCGCGATCGGGATTGGCAATTACGCGCTGATCAAACTCTTGCGCATTCCGCCGATCATCGCGACGCTGTCGATGAGCTTCATCGTGCAATCGACGGCGATCTGGACGAACCGGGGACTGCGCATCAAGCCGCCGAGCTGGCTTGCCGACTTCACCACGGCGACGACGGCTGGCGTCCCGAATGTCGCGCTTGTCGCTTTGGTGCTGTCCGTCATCGTCTGGTACGTCCTCAACCGCACGGTCTATGGACGCTCGATTGCCGCGATCGGCCAGAGCATCCGGGCTGCCCGCATGGCCGGCATTCCGATCGACGGCACGCGGCTCGTCACCTACTTGCTCTGCGCCGTGCTCGCCTCGCTCTGCGGCTATCTACTCGCCAGCTTTTCCGGCGGTGCAGCGCTCAACATGGGCACGGAATATCTTCTGATGTCGATTGCCGTCGTCGTCATCGGTGGCACGGCGGTTGCCGGCGGCAATTCGAATGTTCCGGGGATATGGGGCGCCTCGCTCTTCATGTTCCTTGTCGTTTCGATGCTGAACACCTACGGCTTTGGTGCCGGCATCCGCCTCATTCTCACCGGTCTCATCATCATCGCCGTCATCATGCTGCCGACCACGCGCAGCGTCGGCAAAACCTGAAGCGCTCCAGGACTGTCCCATGGAAAATCCACACTACGAGATCCGCGACCCCCGCTTCCGCGACCTGCTCGTTTCCAGCGCCGCCCTCGAAGAGCTTTACTCGGGCTGCCGATGGGCCGAGGGGCCAGTCTGGTTCAATGATGGCGGCTATCTGCTGTTTAGCGACATCCCGAACGAACGCGTTCTGCGCTGGATCGAGGGTGCTGGCACCTCCGTCTATCGCGCGCCGTCCAATTTCATCAACGGCAATACGCGCGACCGCGAGGGGCGGCTCGTCTCCTGCGAGCATGGCGGACGCCGCGTCATCCGCACCGAGATCGACGGGACGATCACGACGCTTGCCGATCGCTACCAAGGCAAGCGGCTGAACTCCCCCAATGACGTGGTGCTCAAGTCGGATGGCAGCGTGTGGTTCAGCGACCCGTCCTACGGCATTCTCTCTGACTACGAAGGCTACAAGGCCGACGAGGAGCAGGCGAGCCGCAATGTCTACCGGCTCGATCCTTCGACGGGTGAGCTTGCCGTCATGGTCGACGACTTCCTGCAGCCGAACGGGCTCTGCTTCTCGCCCGACGAGACATTGCTCTACGTCGCCGATTCCGGCGCCAGCCACCAACCGGACGCGCCGCGCCATATCCGGGTGTTCGATGTGATCGATGGCAAGCGGCTGACTAACGGGCGAGTCTTCGCCCATATCGACAAGGGTATTCCTGACGGCATGCGAACGGATATGGAAGGAAACCTCTGGTCGAGCGCTGCCGACGGCGTGCATTGCTTCCATCACGATGGCACGCTGCTCGGCAAGATCCTGGTGCCGCAGGCGGTCGCCAACCTGACTTTCGGCGGACCGAAGAAGAACCGCCTATTCATTACGGCCTCGACATCACTCTATGCGATCTACACTGCGACACGGGGTGCGCAGACGTCGTGAGTTGTGCCCGACTGCATAGAAACCAACAGGAACGCCTGCTCAGGAGAACGGGCGTTCCCGCGGTCATGCCACGTGTGGGATATGGCACGACTGGATCGGCCTAGCGGGGACCGATCAGAGCGACTACATGACCAAGAACGATCACGCGGTCATGGATTTGAAAGCTTCGGCCTGGCTCTCTACCCAGCTTTCGAAACTCTGCGGCTCCTGGCCCGTCAGCGTCTTTACGTCACCAGTGACGCGAGACAGACCACCGTTTCCGACCATTGTATCGATGGAGGCAAAGACGCGCGCGACGGGTTCAGGCAGACCGGCTCCGACCATGCCCTGGACGAGACCTTCGACCGGAACATCGATCACGGTGATCTCCTTGCCGGCAGCGGCAGAGATGAGGGACGCCATTTCGCGATGCGTGTAGGAAGAGGAGCCCGTCAGCGTGTAAACGGTCTTTTCCTTCCCAGCGGCGACGAGCGCTGCGGCCGTGGCGCGACCGATGTCATCGCGTGAAATGTGCGCCACCTTGCCGTCACCGGCCGCCGAATACCAATGGCCGGAGGCAAGGGCGGGGCCCGCGCTCATCATGACGTTTTCGAAATACCAGTTGTTGCGCAGAATGGTCCAGGCCGGCACCGAGCTTGCCTCGATGGCCGCTTCCGTCCCTTCATGATCGGGTGCGAAGAGCAGAGCGGAGTTCACCGGTTCCGGCATCGAGGTGTATAGCAGATGGCGGACACCCGCTTTTTCTGCCGCGGCAATGGCCGCACGATGCTGAACCAGACGATGTCCCGGACGGTCGAGCGTGTCCGTGCTGATGATCAGCACCTTTTCGGCTTCGGCGAAGGCTGCTTCCATGGACGCAGCATCGTCGAAATCGACCCGGCGCACCAACACGCCCTTTGCAGCAAGGTCTGCCAGTTGCTCCGGCTTGCGGCTGGCAGCGATGATATCGCCTGCGGCTACGCCCGAGGTTTCAAGCAGGTGATGGACAACGCGCTGGCCGAGCTGGCCCGATGCGCCGGTGACGAGATACTTGGCGGTCATGGTTCTCTCATTGTCTGGTCCCCAAACTTTAGGGATAGTTTAATTTACAGAGTAGGTCTAAATTGCAGACCATACTCCTGCCGTAAAGTAGGCAGTTTTTTAGAACCAGGTTCTGAGGATCGTACCGATGACAGCACATGCGAAGACGAAGACCGATTACACGGCGGCGATACGTTCGGTGATGGCCATGATCGAGACGCCGGCGAACACCGTTTTCGATGTCGGGAATTGCCCGGTTCGCGATGTCTTTTCCCATATCGGCGACAAGTGGGCTTCCCTCATCCTGCAGACGCTCGGCTACAGGCCGCATCGTTTCGGCGAGCTGAAGCGAGCAATCCCGGATATCTCGCAGGCGATGCTCACGGGAACATTGCGCAGCCTCCAGCGCGACGGTCTGGTGCATCGCGAGGTCTTCCCAACCCAGCCGCCGAGTGTCGAATACAGCCTGACGGAGCTGGGACAATCCCTGCTTGGCCCGGTCGCGGCTCTGGTGGTCTGGACGGCGGAGCATCATGCTCGTATCCGCGAGGCACGCGCTGTTTACGATGCTGAGAATCCGCCGGCAAAGAAGAAGGTCGCCGCCGCCTGATCGGCATGCTTCGCCTGTCAGGCATTTGCTAACCAAGCAGATGAACGAAAACGATACGCACCGCGTCTAAATTGCCCCCTGATATATGGGGGTATATTATGTTCAGACGATTTCTCGGCGACCGCAGTGGCAATTTTGGCGTCTTAACCGCCATCCTGCTTGTACCCGTGATCGGAGCGGCGGGTCTGGCCATCGATATCAGCAATGCGCTGACGGTGCGCAGCACCCTGCAGGCGGCGGCCGACGCAGCAGCGATCGCAGCCGTCGCTGAAACCTCCGCCGGCGTGATGCAGGCGATGCAGATGAAATCCGACGGACAGCTGTCGGCAGCGATCGCAGATGCCAAGAAGGTGTTTCTCGGTCACGCCAAGATGTCTCAAGCGTACGAGCTCAAGAATTTCGACGTAGAGGTGGTCAAGAGCGGGACCCAGCTGAAGGCCGTCTTCACATTTGACGCGACCGTTCCCACCACACTCGCACGGGTCATGGGGCAGAAAGACGTCACCGTCAGCGGCAAGGCCGAGGCCGTCTATCAGACAGACACCTTCCGGGATTTTTACCTTCTTCTCGACAATACACCCTCCATGGGAGTCGGCGCGACGCCGGCAGACGTGACCAAGATGGTCAACAACACCGGAGACAAGTGTGCGTTTGCTTGCCACATCGTCAAAAACGGTGTCGAGGACAAGAACAGCTACTATTACCTCGCCAAGAAACTCGGCGTGACGATCCGCATCGACGTCGTCGCCAAGGCAACGGCGGCGCTTATGGACACCGCCAAGAATTCCCGCAAAAGTTCTAACCAGTTCCGCATGGCCGTTTATACCTTCGGCGAGCGTGCAGAAGATACCAAGTTGCTGGAAGTCGCCTCGCTTACCGACAATCTCGACCAGGTTCAGTCAAAGGCGTCCAAGATCGGGCTGATGTCTATCCCCTGGCAGGGTTATGATAACGACCAGCAGACGGATTTCGACCGCGCCCTCAAGAATATCGGCGACCTCATGGGCGCTTCCGGCACCGGTGCTTCCGCAGGAGATCCGGAGAAGATCGTGTTCTTTGTCTCGGACGGGGTGGGCGACGCCTACAAGCCTAGCGCATGCACAAAGAAGACCACCAACGGGCGCTGTCAGGAGCCTATCGATACGACGCAATGCGAGGCCCTTAAGAAGAAGGGTTATCGCATCGCCGTTCTCTATACGACCTATCTGCCGCTTCCCACCAATGACTGGTACAAGAAATGGATCAGTCCGTTCCAGGCCGAAATCCCGACGCGCATGCAGTCTTGTGCATCGCCGGGTCTGTATTTCGAAGTCAGCCCAAGTGAGGGGATCGAAAACGCCATGAATGCGCTATTCCTCAAGATCGTCAGCACGCCCCGGATCTCCAGCTGAACGCATGATTTGAAGCTTCAGCTCCTCGACATGGGAAAGCGCTGCAACGACACGGTATTGCCATCGCTGAACGCCAGGCCCTCTCGCTCGAAGGCCTCTCGAATCGCACTTAGCGAAGCCGGCCGTGTCGAACGCTCTCCCTCCCCCTCGATCCGCCGGATCGAGGAGACCGATACGCCGGACTGCCGCGAGAGGTCTTCGAGGGTCCATTGCAACATGGCCCGTCCCGCCCGGATCTGCATTGGTGTCACTGTGGGATCGGCGGCAGACCCACCGCTGCCCGTCATGGCAAAGTCGTGATGGCGGATGATCATGCCCAGCCATTCATGCGAGCGTCCGCCCTTGTGAGGGACTGGCACCGCGCGAGCATGAAACCATTCATATTCGCCGTCGGCCCGGCGGATGCGCTGATTGGACTGATAGGGGGAAAGCGAGGCAACGGCTTGCTGCCAGGCGGCACTCACCGCTTCGCGATCATCGGGGTGGACCGCGCTTAGCCAGTTCCCCTCAAGCATGTCTGATTCACGCTGCCCGGTGAGTGTCGCCCATCCATGGGAAAACACGGGCTCGCCAGCCGCCGTTGCACGCCATTCCATGGTTGCGACTGTGCCGATCAATGCTCTGTAGCGCCCGGTGCTTTCGTCCAACGCCTGGCGGCTCTCGTGCTGTTGCGAGACGTCCTGCAGTAGCCCGATGGCGCGTGCCGGACGCTGCTCGGCATCAAGCACCACTTCGGACCGAAACTCGATCCAGCGGACGGTTCTGTCGCCGCGGATGATGCGGAAATTCCGGTTTACCGGCACGCCGGAGCGTATCAGCGACCAGATATCCTCGCAGGATGTGCGATCCTCGGGGTGCACCTGATCAATCAGATCGATCATTCTAAAGGGTCGGGCCTGCTCGAGCCCGATCACGCGCAGGAGACCCGGACTGCAGCTGCATTGACCGGTGGTGAGATCACAGGTCCAGAACCCGGTATTGGCGTGTTCTTCCACGAGTTTTAGGAAATGGGTGGACGAAACGCCTGAAATCTTTCTTCCGGCTGCAGACGCGTCTCCGTCCTGTCCGGAAGAAGCATCACCCAGGGCGGTATCCAGAAAACTTCTCATTGCAGTTCGGCAAAGTCCATCATGCGTCCGACGGGAAAGGCCCAGAGCTTGGCCTGTGCGCATTTTCTCCCTGAAAGCGGACGCTAGCGATGCCGAAGTCTGGCGACAAGTGTGAATTGTTAGTTTGTTCGGACGCGTGTCATCGAAGTCACCGACACATGCATCAGCAAAGACGTAAGCATCAGGCTTGTTGTTGTTGCACGATCATGGCAGGAAGCTTGCAGACGAGCATCACGAGAGAGCCATAGCATGTCGAACGTCATCAAGTTCGAGCGCCCGCCCGAAGAAAAGCCGCCGAAGCCGAAAGCCAGCCTTTCCCCTTCGATGCGAAAAATCCTTATCTGGGTAGGGATCGTCGCGGCTTTCGGGCTTGCCTGGGCCTATTTCACGCTCTTTGGTGGCGGCGCTGCGGCGCCGGCTTAAGTCAATCCTTCTCAGGCAGGCTTCAAGGCATCCGGCACCAAAGCTCCCCGGGCGCCGATTACTCTACCCGCCAGTCTGGCGCCGGCAGCAACCGCATTCTCAACGGATGCGCCATTCAGCTCTGCAGCCAGGTAGCCAGCGTTGAAACTGTCGCCGGCAGCGGTCGTATCCACAACATACTCGACCAGGGGTACGGAGAAGCATGAGAGTTCACCGCTGCTACCTGCAAATGTGACGTCCTCGGATCCGTTCTTGACGATGACCCTTCGAGCACCTTCCGCCTGATAACGTTTCGCCGTTGCAGTCGGATCGGCATCGCCAAACCATGTCGCCTCGTCCTCGAATGACGGGAGACAGAGGTCACTCACAGCCGCAGCGCGATGCACCCAGCCGCGCATGGTCTCGGGATTGTCCCAAAGACGCGGCCGGAGATTGGGGTCGAAGACAACGGTGCCGCCCTTGCCCGCGAACTGGCCAAGCGCCTCGATCAGCGCCAGCCGATCCTGGTTCGAAAGAATGGCCAGGGTGATGCCGGACCAGTAGGCGAGATCCGCACCCTCTAGCGCGTGATTGAGGGCTGCAGGATCACTCGCGAGCCGCTTTGCGGCACTGTCGTTGCGCCAATAGGTGAAACTGCGCTCGCCGTCCTTCAAGGTGATGTAGTAGAGCCCAATCGTCTTGTCGGCCAGGCGGCGGACATGGTCGGTCCCGATGCCCTCACTCTTCAGGAAATCGATCATCCTGTCGGAGAGCCCGTCTGTACCGACGGCGCTCACATAGTCGACCTGCCAGTCCTCCCCCAGACTGTGACGCAGATAATAAGCGGTGTTCAGCGTATCTCCGGCAAAACCCATGCTGAGTGTGCCGGGCGAACCCGTCTCCGACAGCTCGCCCATGCATTCGCCGATCGATACGATCCGTCCCATCTTCATCCCCCGCCTTGTCGCTTCCCGTTCCTACCTAGCGCGCCAGCCAACCGCCGTCGACGGGCAGGATCGTGCCATGCACATAAGCCGAGGCGTCCGAGGCCAGGAAAACTGCGGCCCCCCCGAGCTCCTCCGGATTGCCCCAGCGGCCTGCCGGGATCCGGCCGAGAATATCGCCGGATCGCTTCGGGTCCTCCCGCAAGGCGGTCGTGTTGTTTGTGACGAAATAACCCGGCGCAATCGCGTTTACGTTGATGCCTTTGGCAGCCCATTCACAAGCCAGGAGCCGGGTCAGCCCCGCCAGACCACTTTTGGATGCCGTGTAGGAAGGAATGCGGATCCCTCCCTGGAAGGAGAGCATGGACGCGATGTTGATGATCTTGCCGCGGCCATTGGGGATCATGCGCTTGGCAGCGGCCTGAGAAAGGAAGAAAGCCGTCTTCAGATTGACGTCCATGACGGCATCCCAATCCGCCTCGGTGAAGTCGATGGCATCGGCACGCCGGATGATGCCCGCATTGTTGACGAGAATATCGACCGAGCCGAAGGCAGATACCGCCGCTTCAACGATGTCGTCGACCGGCTCGATGGTCGAAAGGTCGGCGGAGAAGGAGGCGAAACGCCCACCTGCAGAGGCAATCATGGTCTCTGTTTCGCTCATGCCCGATCGGCCGACACCGAGAACAGCGGCACCAGCAGCGGCCAGTGCCACGGCAATGGCTTGGCCGATGCCTGTATTTGCACCGGTGACGATGGCCGTGCGGCCCGAAAGGTCGAAAGATGGTTTCATGATGCTGCTCCCGGAATATCTGGCGAGGGTCGCCTATGCGATCTAGGCGTCAATGAAGAGGTCCGGATCGAGATCCCCGATATCGTCCAGCTCCTCGGTCATGCGGCCGATATGCTGGCTCATAGCCAGTACCGCCGCACCGTCGTCGCGGCCACGGATTGCTTCGATGATCGCTGAATGCTCGGCGATGACGATATCCAACCGCCCCGTCCGGGGCAGGGTAGTGAAGCGATAACGGTCGATATGGACCTTGACCTGTGCAATGACCGTCCAGATCCCGGGGTAGCCGGCGATATCGGCGATCAATTGGTGGAATTCGGTGTCGAGCCGGTGGAAGAGCGGAATATCACCGGCCTCTGCCGCTTCTATCAAGGCCGCCTGATTGTCCTCGAGCGAGCCGAACCGGCTGCCATCCTTCATGGCGGCGATAGCGAGCGAGACGGTGGTCGCCTCGAGCGCCTTGCGGATCAGGATTGCCTCGTAAAGTGCCCGGCGGGGTATGCGGGACACGAAAGTGCCAGACTGCGGATAGATCTCGACGAGCCCCTCATCCGCCAGCCGCAGCAGAGCTTCGCGCACAGGCGTGCGGCTGACGCCGAAGCGCTGGCCAAGCTGCTTCTCGTTCAGGGTATCAAGCGGCTTCAATTGAAGGCGGACGATCTCGTCCTGCAAGATCGCATGGATCCGCGTCGCGGCACGTCCGTCACGCGTTCGTCCGCGATGATGTTCGACGGGAACGTTGCGCATTTTCCCGGCGTGCTTCTCTGTCTCCGGCATCGCGCCCTCCCAACTGAGATATTAGTATATCAGTTCTTGAGGCGTGTAAATGTCGGGGCAGCGTCGTCGACAGGCGTCTCTATTTGTGATTGTGCGGCAATACTGGCGACGCCATGCCCCCTGCCCTTCGCGACATCCATCTCGTGGGATGGCCGAATTGAAGCCTCCAGCCAGAGGCGCCCGCTGGTCCCTGGACGAGGCACCGCCGGGCCAACCCGTCAGTAACCTCAGCTGAGACCCATATAGCGGCCGGGCTTGTGGTTGATGGCGAGGATCAGATTCGCGATGGCAGCGCCCAGAACCGACAGCGCCAGCCGGTCGGCCGGCAGCACGAAGAATGCGATTGCGAGGATCGTCAGGTCGACGCCGAGCTGGAAGTAGCCGGCGCGCAGCCCTGTCTTGTCCTGCAGATACATCGCGAGGATGTTGATGCCGCCGAGACCCGTGCGGTGACGGAAGAGCATTAGCAGCCCCGTGCCGATCAACCCGCCGCCGATCACCGTGGCGTAGAGCGGATCGAGATGGGAAAAATCGATCCACTGGCCGTTCAGCTTCGACAGGATCGACACGAGTGCCACGGCAGTGAAGGTCCGGAGCGTGAAAGCCCAGCCCATGCGTTTGACCGCCAAGATGTAGAAGGGCAGATTGACGATGAAGAAGATCACCCCAAAACCCCAGCCGCTGACATAAGACAGAAGCAGCGCAAGGCCGGCGCTCGATCCGACCGTCAGCATGGTTTCGGTGTAGATCAGCGTCCCGAGCGAGACGAACATCGTACCGGAGATCATCGCGAGCACGTCTTCATAGAGGCGATGGCGCTCGGCGCCCGCCTGGTTCACGGTTGTCGTGGTCATGATCTCAGCCCAGAAGCGGTTTCAGAACAGCGGCGACGCGCGGGATGTCTTCGCTTTTCAAGCCCGCAATATTGATGCGTCCAGAGGTCGGCATGTAGATGCCGTGTTCCTTGCGCAGCGCCAGCACATCGGCTTCCTTGAGCGGCAAGAGCGAGAACATGCCTTGCTGCTCGGCGATCTGCGGCGCCAGCTGCCAACCATCGCCAAGGGCTGCCGCCAGTTCGCGGCGCAAGCCATTAAGACGGTTGCGCATGCTGTTCAGCTCGTCGATCCAGTCCTGACGCAGGCTTTCGGTCGAGAGGATCGTTCGCACGACGGCCGCACCGTGATCAGGCGGCATCGAATAGCTAGTGCGTGCCATGGTCACGAGATTCGAGCGGGCGATGTCGGCCGCATCTTGCGTCTCGGCAACGGCAAAGATGGCTCCTGTGCGCTCACGGTAGATGCCGAAGGACTTCGAGCAGGAGACGGCGACCAGCGCTTCTGGCACTGCAGCGATGATGGCACGCAGACCCGCGGCGTCTTCCTCGATACCGGCCCCGAAGCCCTGATAGGCGGAATCGATCAGTGGCACTAGGCGGCGCTCGGCGATCACTGCGGCCAGCTCTTCCCACTGGGCTGAGGTCAGCGTCGCGCCAGTCGGATTGTGGCAGCTGGCATGAATGAGCACGGCATCACCACGCGGTGCGCTGCTCAGCGCCTTCATCATGCTGGCGAAACGGACGTCTTGGGTCGGCACATCGAAATAGGGATAGGTCTCAACGCTGAGGCCGGTGGCGCCGAAGATACCGGCATGGTTCGGCCAGCTGGGCAGGCCAAGATGGATGCGGCCACTGCCCGCGCGCGCGATGAGTTCCGAGGCGAGACGCAGCGCGCCCGAACCGCCGGGGGTCTGAACGCCCGCCGCAAACTTGCCCTGTCCCTTGCCGCCGACGAGATCCCAGAGTAGATCGAGGAAGACCCGGTCACCTTCCGGCGCCACATAGGACTTGCTGTCCTGCTTCTCCAACAGCTCCTTCTCTGCCGCCTTGACCGAGCGCATGACTGGCGTGCGACCGAGATCGTCACGGTAGACACCGACACCGAGGTCGATCTTGTCGGCGCGATGATCGGCATTGTAGAGGCCGATCAGGGCAAGCAACGGGTCATTGGGCTGGGAGGCGAGCTTGTCGAACATCGTGGACCTTCGTCAAAATGCGATTGTGTTGGACGAGAGATATCAAGTTTGCCGCGCAAAGTCTCTGCGGATTTCATGAGCTGCAGGAGGTGAACTTAAGACACATTGCCAGAGACAGCATTTTTACGATAAAAATTTGCGCAATGACGGACAGTAGAGATCAATAATGGAAGCAGAGAGCGCAACACTGGACAGGATCGATCGGAAGATCATCGCCTGCCTTCTGGACGACGCGAGCCTGAACAATGCGGAACTTTCAGAACGTGTCGGGCTTACCGCCGCGCCCCTTTCGCGCCGGCTCGCCCGTCTCTATTCGAGCGGGATCATCCGGCAGACGATCGTAGTCGATGCGCCGCGTGTCGGCCTCGGCCTGCAGGCCTTCGTGGAAATCACCCTCGATCGCACGACGCCGCAGGTCGGCGAACGTTTCATCGACCATGTCGGCAAACTGCCGGAAGTGGTGGAGATCCATGCCGTTGCCGGCGGCTTCGATTTTCTCCTGAAGATCTCGGTTCGTGACATGACGGACTTCAAGCGCCTGATCTGGCAGGAGTTCGATCGCCTGGCGGAGATCAAGACAATCCGATCGACCATGGTGTTCGATAGTCCGAAGATCTCCTACGGCTATCTCCCGTAACAAAAGGGCGCCGTGTCGGCGCCCTGTCGCATTGCATCAAGGTCTGTAAGTCTTCAACCGGCTGCCGTTGCCAGTTGACGCTTTGCCATGCGGGCGCGGATCGATTCCACGTCAGCGCGGGGCGTCGCGGCAAACAGCGTGCGCGTGTATTCGTGCTGCGGATCCGAGAAGACCGCATCGCGCGTGCCGTATTCCACGGCCTCACCGTAATACATCACCATCACCTCGTCGGCGATGTAGCGCACGACCGAGAGGTCGTGGCTGATGAAGACATAGGTCAGGCCGAACTCTTCCTGCAGGTCGGCAAGCAGGTTCAGGACCTGTGCCTGGACCGAGAGGTCGAGCGCCGAAACCGGTTCGTCGAGCACCAGCAGTTTCGGGTTGAGCATCAGTGCACGGGCGATGGCGATACGCTGGCGCTGGCCGCCGGAGAACATGTGCGGGTAGCGGTTGTAGTGCTCCGGACCGAGGCCGACCTTGACCAGCATTTCGGTCGCGCGTTCGCGCCGTTCAGCAGCACTCATCTTGGTGTTGATCAGCAGCGGCTCGCCGAGCACGTCGCCGATCTTCTGGCGCGGATTGAGCGAGCCATAGGGGTTCTGAAAAACGATCTGCACTTTCTGGCGCATGTCGGAGGTCAGATGGCCAGGACGCGTATCGACCTTCTGGCCGTCGATCAGCAGTTCACCCGCCGTCGGCTCGTCGATGAAGGTCAGAATGCGGGCAAGCGTGGACTTGCCACAGCCGCTCTCGCCGACGATGGCGAGTGTCTTGCCCTTGTCGAGTTTAAAGGACACGCCTTTGACCGCATGGACGATCTTGTCGTCTTTGAACATGCCCTGCGGCACGCGATAGTCGCGCTTGATGTCGCGGATCTCAAGCATCGGCGTTTGTGTAGCGGCAGTCATGCGGCACCTCCCGTTTCAACGGCGGCCAGGAAGTCGGAGACCGTCGTCAGGCGGTCGCCGGTGGCGTTTTCCGGAAGGGCGGAAAGCAGCGCACGGGTATAGGGGTTCTTCGGGCTTTCGAAGAGCGAGAGCACGTCGGCCTCCTCCATCTTCCGGCCCTTGTACTGGACGATGACGCGGTCCGCGGTTTCAGCCACGACACCCATATCGTGAGTGATCATGATAAGGCCCATGCCGGTATCGGCCTGGAGCTGCATCAGGAGATCAAGGATCTGCTTCTGGATCGTGACGTCAAGCGCAGTAGTTGGCTCGTCGGCGATCAGAAGCTTCGGATTGCAAGCAATCGCGATCGCGATCATGACGCGCTGGCACTGGCCACCCGACATCTGGTGCGGAAAGTGATTGAGCCGCTCCGCCGGATCGGGAAGGCCGACCAGCTTGAACAGCTCGATGGCGCGTTCGCGGCGCTCCTTCTTTCCAAGACCCATGTGCAGGCGCAGAACTTCTTCGATCTGGAAGCCGACGGTGAAGCACGGATTGAGGCTCGCGACCGGCTCCTGGAAGATCATGGCCACGTCCTTGCCGATCAACTTGCGCCGTTCGGCGGCCGAGATCTTCTGGATGTCGCGTCCCTGGAATTCCATCTTGTCGGCCGTGATCTTGGCTGTCCAGGGCAGCAGGCCCATGACGGCAAGCATGGCGACCGACTTGCCAGAGCCGCTTTCGCCGACGATGGCAAGCACTTCACCTGGCTCAACCGACATTGACACGCCGTCGACGGCCTTGAACCAGCCACTGGCCGTCTCGAACTGGACGGTGAGGTTCTGAATCTCGAGAAGTGCCATGATCAGGACCTCTTCAGCTTGGGATCGAGCGCATCGCGCAGGCCATCACCCATCAGGTTGATGGCGAGAACGGTGATCAGGATGGCGAGACCCGGGAAGGTCACGACCCACCATGCGCGCAGGATGAATTCGCGCGCTTCGGCCAGCATCGTGCCCCATTCGGGAGCCGGCGGCTGGGCGCCCATGCCGAGGAAGCCGAGGGCAGCCGCATCGAGGATGGCGTTCGAGAAGGACAGCGTCGCCTGGACGATCAGCGGCGCCATGCAGTTTGGCAGGATCGTCTTGAACATCAGGCGAAGCGGGCTTGCCCCGGCGAGCCGCGCGGCCGTCACGTAGTCGCGCGTCTTCTCCGTCATCACAGCAGCGCGCGTCAGACGAACGAAGTGCGGCTGGAGAACCAGAGCGATCGCAATCATGCCGTTGGTCAGGCCGGGTCCGAGAATGGCAACGAGAACCAGGGCAAGCAGCAAGGACGGGAAGGCCAAGATGATGTCCATCAGGCGCATGATCGCCGTGTCGAGCCAGCCGCCATAATAGCCGGCGATGACGCCGATGATGATGCCCGTCGTCAGCGACAGCGTGGTGACGAAGACGCCAATGAACAGCGAATACTGCGAGCCGTAGATCAGGCGCGAGAGAATGTCGCGTCCGACCGGATCTGTGCCGAGCACAAAGTTCCAGTTGCCACCCTCAAGCCAGGCTGGTGGAAGCAGTACCGCATCACGATACTGCTCAAAGGGCGAATGCGGTGCGATCACGTCGGCGAAGACGGCGATCAGCACGAGAGCAACGAAAACGAAGAGACCGATTACGGCGCCGCGATTTTCGGAAAAGTAGAACCAGAACTCTGCCAGCATCTGACGGCGCATCTGAGCGCTCGAAACCGGCTGGCTGGTGGTTGTCTCTGCCATGGGACTTTATCCTTCTTAGTGGCGGATGCGCGGGTTGATCAGGCCGTAGAGCAGGTCAACGATGAGGTTCACGACCATGATGATGCCGGCGATCAGGAGGAGACCTCCCTGGATGACCGGGTAGTCACGGCGGAACACACTGTCGACCATCCACTTGCCGATGCCCGGCCAGGAGAAGATCGTCTCGGTGAGGATGGCACCTGCCAGCATGACGCCGATCTGCAGACCGATCGTGGTGATGACCGGGATCATGGCGTTGCGCAGCGCATGCAGTCCAACGACGCGGAAGGGCGAAAGGCCCTTGGCGCGTGCCGTGCGGATATAATCTTCCGACAGGACTTCGAGCATGGCCGAGCGCGTCTGGCGGGCGATGACGGCGAGAGGAATGGTCGCAAGCACGATCGTCGGCAGGATCAGATGGCTGACGGCGGAGGCGAAGGCACCCTTCTGACCCGACAGGAGGCTGTCGATCAGCATGAAACCCGTGACCGGCGGGAAGAAGTACATCAGTGAGATACGTCCCGATACCGGCGTCCATTGCAGGATGCCGGAAAACAGGATCATCAACAGGAGGCCCCACCAGAAGATCGGCATGGAATAGCCGACAAGGGCGATGCCCATCATGGTCTGGTCGAAGAAGGAGCCACGCTTGATCGCTGCAATGATGCCGGCGGGAACGCCGATGGCGACCGCGAGAAGGATCGCACAGAGCGACAGCTCGACTGTAGCGGGGAACAGCGCGAAGAACTGGTCGATGATCGGGCTCTTCGAGACGATCGAAGTGCCGAAGTCACCGGTCAGGACGCCGCCGAGATAATCGAAATACTGGACGACGAGCGGGCGGTCGAGACCAAGCTGCGCACTGATCTGTGCGTGCCGCTCGGGTGACATGACGCGCTCACCCGAGAGCAGCGCAACCGGATCGCCGGGGAGAAGCCGGATAAACGCGAAGGCAATGATCGAGACGCCGATAAAGGTCGGGATCAAGACGGCGAGCCGTCGCAGGAGAAAGCCAAACATGTGTGAGACCTGTTGTTTTTAAGGAGGTCGAACCACGGCCGCGTGGCCGTTTGAGGTTTGCAAGAGACGCTCCGCCTGAGCGTTCGAGCATGACGCGAGATCGGTCTCGTATCAACGACAAACGCCGCGGGCCAGGGCCCGCGGCGAAAGATTGTCTGTTTCGATTACTCGGCGATGTCGACGTTTTCGAAGGTGAAGTCGCCAAGCGGGCTCTGGACGAAACCAGAGACTTCCTTGCGCATCGGAACGATCGAGAGCGAGTGGTCGATCGTGGCCCAAGGTGCTTCGCGCTTGAAGACGAGCTGAGCTTCCTCATAGAGCTTGGTGCGCTCGGCCTGGTCAGAAGTGACCTTGGCCTTCTTCACCAGGGCGTCGAACTCCTCGTTGCACCACTGAGCGCGGTTGTTGCCGCCGACGGCAGAGCAGCCGAGCAGCGTGTCGAGGAAGTTGTCCGGGTCGCCGTTGTCGCCGGTCCAGCCGAGCATGACGGCACCGTCACGATCCTTGGCCTTCGAACGGTCGAGGTATTCGGCCCATTCGTAGGAGACGATCTCGACGGTCACGCCGATCTTGGAGAAGTCGTCCTGGATGATTTCAGCGGCGCGACGTGCGTTCAGCATGTAGGGGCGCGAAACCGGCATTGCCCAGACCTTCATCGAAAGGCCGGTGACACCAGCGGCTTCCAGTTCTGCCTTGGCGGCTTCCAGGTCATATGCGTCGTCCTGGGTGGACTGGTTGTAGGACCACATGGTCGGCGGGATGGGGTTCTTGGCCGGAGTCGCCATACCCTGGAATACGGCGTCGACGATGGCTTCCTTGTTGATCGCCTTGTTCAGAGCCTTACGCACTTCCGGCTTGTCGAACGGAGCCTGGGTGGTGTTGTAGGCGAGGTAAGCAACGTTCAGGCCTTCCTGTTCCATGACCGTCAGAGCCGGGTCGGACTTCATGGTCTCGACGTCTGCTGCGTTCGGGAACGGCATCAGGTGGCACTCGCCGGCCTTGAGCTTCTGGTAGCGAACGGCAGCATCCGTGGTGATCGCGAAGACGAGGTCGTCAATCTTCGGCGCGCCACCCCAGTAATCGGCATTCTTCTTGTAGCGGATGACGGCGTCCTGCTGATAGCCGACGAAGGAGAACGGACCCGTGCCGACCGGCATCTGGTTCAGCTGTTCCTTCTTGCCTTCAGCTTCGAGCTTATCGGCATATTCCTTCGAGACGATCGAAGCGAACGGCATTGCGAGGTTCGCGAGGAACGGTGCCTCCGGCTTGTTGAGCGTGATCTTGACAGTCATGTCATCGACCTTCTCGATGGTCTTGATCAGCTCCGGGAAGCCCATGCCAGCAGCATATTCCCAGGAGGTGCCGGCAACATACTGGTTCCACGGATGATCGGCCTTCAGCTGGCGATCCAGCGAGAAGATCACGTCGTCAGCGTTGAGATCACGCGACGGGGTGAAGAACTCGGTGGTGTGGAACTTGACGCCCGGGCGGAGCTTGAAGGTGTATTCGGTGCCGTCAGCATTGACTTCGTAGCTCTCGGCCAGACCGGCTTCAGCTTCGGTCGTGCCCGGCTTGAATTCCATCAGACGGCTGTAGATCGGATGGGCGGAGGCGTCGAAAGTGGTGCCGGCGGTATACATGCCGGGGTCGAAGCCTTCGGGCGAACCTTCCGAGCAATAAACGAAGGTCTTGGCGCTGGCAGCACCCGACAGGAAGGTTGCCGCTGCAAGGGCTGCGGCAGCAAGTGCGAACTTGGTTTTCATGAACAGTCTCCCAAAGGCGAAGGGCAAGCGCCATCGCCGGTTCTTTTGGTCCCGCGGCGCGTGGATCGCGCCCGTGTTGTGTGAAGGTCGGGGTCAACCGGTCTTCCGGCGATAAACGGATAGCAGTCGCGCGTCGTAAACTGACAAGCGGGCAAAACCATCCATCTGATCACTGATGCAGTGTCTTATCGCCTTCGGAAACGTTGTAAAGAGAGATTCGGCTCAATTCCGTCACAGAATTGGTCTGGTTTTCGCCGCAATCGAAATATTGCAGCTTGATTATTCTCTAAATTGACCAGTCCCATTCCGAACTTATAGAACATTAGAGATCATTGAAAACCCTTGAGAATCAAGGTCGCCTCAAATAGTGCGTCGCAAAACGACAAGCACATTCAACCGAGTCGCGGTGGTCTAGCAACGGAAGGAAAATTTATCAACCGATCAAAAAAAACAATGAAACCCGCGGCGATCGGCACCGCGAAAAGAAGGAAAGGAGGAGGGGCTTGGGGACCCCTCCCCCCTCTCTTTCGGTCACGCTTTGTGGGGAGAGCGACCGAAGAAGAACGCATAGGCTGCAGGCAGAACCAGAATGGTCAGCACGGTTGCAACGAGAATGCCACCCATCATCGCGTAGGCCAGCGGCCCCCAAAAGATGCCGCGGGAAATCGGGATCAGCGCGAGGACAGCGGTCAGCGCCGTCAGCATGATGGGGCGGAAGCGGCGGACAGCCGAGCCGATGATCGCTTCACGCCGTTCCATACCAGCTGCGATGTCCTGGTCGATCTGGTCGATCAGAATGATGGAATTGCGGATGATGATGCCGAGGAGAGCGATGACGCCAAGGATCGCGACAAATCCGAATGGCGCGCCCGAAATGAGCAATGCTGCGGCAGCCCCGATGATGCCGAGCGGCCCTGTCGCCAGCACCAGCATGGCCTTGCCGAAATGCTGCAGCTGGATCATCAGCAGAACCACGATGACCAACAGCATGATCGGCGCCTTGGCCGCGATCGAATTCTGACTTTCAGCGCTGTCTTCTGCACCGCCCTGGATCTCAATCGCGTAACCGGCGGGCAAACTGTCGCGCAAGGATTGCATTTCGTCGAACATCTTCAAGGAGACATCGTTCGATTGCACACCATCCGGCAGGGTGGCCCGCACCGTGATCGTCGGCAAACGATTGCGACGCCATTCGATGCCCTGCTCCAGCTTTGGAACGACCTTGGCGATCTGCGACAAGGGAATGAAAGCGCCGAGATCGGTCGGGACATAAATCGAGTTGACCGCTGTCAGCAGGCGACGACTCTCCTCCGGCTCCCGGGCAACGATCGAGATCGTCTCCTCCCCCGCTCTTACGTCGGCAAGCGGCGCGCCGCTCATCGTTGCCTGCAGCATCTGGCGCAGGCGCTGTGACGAGACGCCAAGCGCGCGGGCACGATCCTGATCGACGACCAGCGTCATCGCGGGGACCGGCTCGAGCCAGTCGTCATGGACAGCCTGCAGAACAGGGTTCTGGTTGAAGTGCGCCTTCACCTGATCGGCAATGCGACGCACCTCGTCGCGCTCCGGTCCGCTCACACGCATCTGCACAGCCCATCCGGTCGGCGGGCCAAGGAACAGCCGATCAACCTTGCCCCGCACAGAGGGGAAGTCTTCCGCCAGTGTCATGCGCAGCTTGGTGATGAGACGTTCGCGCGCATCCTCATCCCTCGCCATGACCAAGAGCTGGGCATAGTTCGGATTGCGCAGTTGCTGGTCGAGCGGCAGGAAGAAGCGCGGCGCGCCCTCGCCCACATAGGTTGCGACAAAGCGCTGATCCTGATCGGTCAGCAGTTCCGCTTCAAGGCGCCTGGCCTCGGCCTCGACTTCCTTGATCGAGGTTCCCTCTGGAAGCCACATGTCCACAAGGATTTCCGGGCGCGACGATTGCGGGAAGAAGTTCTTCGGGATGAACTGGAAGGACCAGAGGCTTAACGCAAAGATGGCGAGCGTCGAGCCTATCACGATGATGCGGTGTTCTACGGCCCAGGAGACGGTCGCGCGGAGGCGACGGTAGAAGCTGGTGTCGAAAGCGTCGTGATGGCTGCCGGCATGGGCCCTCTGCTTCAGGATCATGTAACCGAGCCAGGGCGTGAAATAGACGGCAACGAACCAGGAAATGATGAGCGAGATGCCCACGACATAAAAAAGCGAGCGGACATATTCACCGGCGGTCGATTCCGCAAAGCCGACCGGGATGAAACCGGCCGTCGTGATGAGCGTTCCGGTCAGCATCGGAAAGGCTGTCGAGGAATAGGCGAAACTCGCTGCATCCAGCTTCTCGAGCCCCTCCTCCAGTTTTCGCTCCATCATCTCCACGACGATCATGGCGTCGTCGACCAGAAGGCCGAGCGCGATGATCAGGGCACCGAGCGAGATGCGCTGCAGGTCGAGCCCGAGTTCGTACATGACGGCGAAGGTCGCGGCGAGCACCAGGGGGATGGCAATCGCAATCACCAGACCAGAGCGCCAGCCGATGGAGACGAAGGAGACGACGAGCACGATCAGCAGGGCTTCGCCGAGCGCCTTCATGAATTCACCGATTGCCTCGCGAACCACCTCCGGCTGATTGGAAATCTGCGAGACCTCGAGGCCGATCGGCAGGGTCGCCTCGAAACGCTCCAGCGTCTCCTCCACGGCATCGCCGACATCGGTCACCTTGAAGCCCTTGGCCATGACGACGCCGACCTGGACGGAATCCTTGCCGTTGAACCGAAACTTGCGCTGATAGGGATCTTCCAGACCTTCGGTCACCGTGGCGATATCGCCCAGACGCGTGACCTGGTTGCCGGAATTCAGGCGCAGCTCTCGGATGTCTTCCGCGGCTGAGAAGCCGCCATCGACGGATATGCGGACGGACCTGGAGCCTGTGTCGATGCTCCCAGTGGCATCGATCGCATTCTGGCCGGCAAGCGCACTCTGCAAATCGGTGAAGGTCAGCCCGCGTTCGGCGAGTGCCTGGGAGGATACCTCGATGAAGATCTTCTGCGGTTGGTCGCCGAGGATTACGGCCTTTTCGACACCCTCAGTCGACAACAGAACGTCGCGTGCCTGGATCGCGTATTGCTTGAGTTCGGGATAGCTATAGCCATCGCCGGTTAGGGCATAGAGCGTGATATAGGTATCGCCGAACTCGTCGTTGAAGTAGGGGCCCAGCAAACCTTCGGGCAGCTCGTTCTCAATATCGCCAACCTTCTTGCGGACCTGGTAGAACGCTTCCGCTACGTCATCGGCATCGGTATTGCCCGTCACCTGCAGAGTGATGATCGCCGAGCCCGGCCGTGTGTAGGACTTGACCCAGTCCAGATAGGGCGTCTCCTGCAGCTTACGCTCGATCTTGTTGACGACCTGATCCTGCATGTCGGCCAGCGATGCGCCCGGCCAGAAAGCCTGCACCACCATGACGCGGAAGGTAAAGTCTGGATCCTCCTTCTGGCCCATGCGCATCAATCCGAAGAGACCGGTGAGGATGATCAGACCGAAAAGGAAACGGGCAATGCTGGGATGGGCGATGGCCCAACGGGACAAGTTGAACGAGCCCGGTTCGACAGGAGAGTTTGTCATGATTGAAATGTCCCGAAGGTAGGGGGCGCGCTGGGCTTACCGGGTGGCGGCGTCGGGCGTGACGGTGGCGGTTGCCGGATCAGCCTCGGCCGACCGCGACAGGTTCTCGTTGGCCAGCCGAACCTTCATGTCTTCCGCCATGAACTGCGTGCCTGCCACGACCACGAGGTCGCCGGGTTTTAAACCTGCAGACACCTGGATCCCCGTATCGGAAAACGTGTCGATCGTGACCGGTCGCGCATGAACGGTCGCGGCGGTGCGGTCGACGATCCAGACTTTCGGCTGCTTGGCAGCATCCTGGGCAAGGGCGGACAGCGGCAGCTCGAACAGATTCTTGTCCGCCGGTGCAAGCGCTGTGACACGCGCGGTCATGCCGAGCAGGATCAGCGGATTGTCGGGGAGCGTGATGCGCACGGCAAAGGTTCGCGACGTCGCATCCGCGCTGCCGGCAACTTCGCGAACGGTTCCCTTGAGGGCAAGGCCATCCTTCGACCAGAAGTCGACTTCGACCTCCTTGCCCGGGGCGAATGCAAAGATTTCATTCTCCGGCACTGCGATCAGCGCTTCCTTCTCCCCGTCGGCGGCGACCGTGACGACCGGACTGCCTGCTGCCACGACCTGGCCTGCGTCCGCGCTGATGGCGGTGACGATGCCCGGCTTGTCGGCCTTCAACTCGCCATAGGCGACCTGGTTTCGCGCCTGTTCCAGCGAAGAACGCTGGCTGTCGCGGGTGGCGAGGGCCTGGTTATAGGTGAGTTGCGCCTGCTCAAGCTGCGCCTTTGTCGTCACCTGCTGGCGGTAGAGGGCATCCGCACGTTTCAGGGCGAAGTCGGCCGTTTCCAGCTGGCGGTCGGCGGCGGCGAGGCTCGCCTCGGCACTGCGCATCTGCAACTGATAGTCCGTCACATCGAGGCGCGCCAGAACATCGCCCGGCATAACACGATCGCCGATATCGACCAGGCGCTCGATGATCTTGCCGGCCACGCGGAAACTGGCGGCAGCCTCACTGCGGGCCTTCACCGTTCCGGAATAGCGCAATTCGCGCGCGGTCGATGGCGCCTCGACCTCGATCACCTTTACGGGACGAAGGCTCGGCTGTTCCACCGTTTCCGCTCCGCCTTCCGTGCAGGCTGCAAGCCCGAAGGCGGCGAAAAGGGACAATGCGGTCAGGGACAGGCGGACGCTGGCGGACATAGTGGTTCCTCCCCGGCGGGGGTCTCAGACTTTGAGGGCTCGGATGGCGAATTCGGTCAGGTCTTCCGGACCAGCGCGATTGGTCTTGCCAATACACTGTGCGACCATCTGGGGATGGTGCAATGGCGAGGTCGCCGCGCCGAAACAGCGCGCCGCATGGGCCGGGTCGCCCTTTGCGAACTCTCCCTTTTCCATGCCCTCGGCAATGATATCGGTCAGGATGGCCTGGATTTCGTCGATATGCTTGTCGATGACGCCCCAGCTCTGCTCGATCGCCGCCACGACCATGTCGTGCACCTTGCGCTCATCGAGCATGGTGGCCACGGTGAACTCGAAATGCGTCATGGAATAGCGGCGCAGCCTTTCCTCCGCACTGACCGGAAGGGCGGCGATGGACTGCGCGATTGACAGGCTCTGATGCAGGAGTCGGGCGCAGACACCTTCCAACAACTCGCTCTTCGAACTGAAGAACCTGTAGATGTTGGCCGGTGACATGCCGAGTTCCTTCGCCACATCGGCGACGGTTGTCTTGCTATAGCCATAGTGCCGAAACTGCCCCTCCGCCGCCTGGAGGATGCGGGTTGCCATATCGGCAGCTTCGGTGGCCTGAACTGTGCTTGGGGTCATGATGATTTACGACTGACGATTTTTAAGTTTCGTCAGTCGTAAATCAAAAATCATCAACGGTCAATCGCCATTGTCACCCCCACGAGAACGCTCAGAACGAGAGAGGCGCGCGAAAACAATGGCGAGCTGACCCAGGAACGGCCAAGCCCCTGAAGAAAGAGCTAAAATGCAGATGCGGCGCGTGACTTTTAAAGGACGCCGGGCGAGAGCGGCATGGTCGAGGGCCAACGAGTCCGCAAAACGGAGGCAGTTTAGGCTTGGAGAAAATGAATAAGTGGTGCCCGGAGGCGGATTTGAACCACCGACACGCGGATTTTCAATCCGCTGCTCTACCAACTGAGCTATCCGGGCATCTCGACTGTCTTTCGACGCCTGCCGGCCTTTTGTGAAGACCGCCGGGGCATTTCCCCGGGAGCGAGCGGGGTTATAACATCTTGTTCGGCCATGTCCAGCGGCTTCGACCACTTTTTTGAAGAAGATGTGAAAATCGCTGAAAGGTGAACGAGAACAAGGGGATCGGGGGAAGTCGCGAACAGGCTTTATGGCCAGCGAGCGATCAGTCGCGGTAGTCGTCGTCCGCCTTGGACTCGTCGTCGGCAACCGGGATGGCATAAGAGCCCTTCAGCCAGCGCGAGAGGTCGAGATTTCGGCAGCGGTCGGAGCAGAACGGGTAATTGTCCCGCGTCGACGGGCGGCGGCATTCGGGGCATGGCCGCGCCTTGCGCAACGGCTCGACCTTGGCCGTCCGCTGTTCGTCTCCCTGCGACATCGTCAGCCCTCCGTCCAGCCGGTGTGCACGTCATAGCCCTCGCCCGAGAGCATCTGCAACGTTTCGAAGAGCGGCAGGCCGACGACGTTGGTGTAGGAGCCGACGATCTTCTGGACAAAGCTGCCGGCAATGCCCTGGATGGCATAGGCGCCGGCCTTGCCGCGCCATTCGCCTGACGCAAGGTAGCATTCGATGTCGTAACCTGACAGGCGCTTGAAGCGGACCTTGGTCTCGACGATCTTCTGGCGCTGCTTGCCATCGGGGCCGATCAGGCAAACGCCGGTGAAGACCCAGTGGCTGCGACCTGAGAGCAGATGCAGCGCCGAGGAAGCCTCCTGCATCAGTTCCGCCTTGGGCAGGATGCGGCGGCCGACCGCGACCACGGTGTCGGCGGCCAGGATATAGCTGCCTCCCCAGGTCAGATCCTTGCGCAACTGTTGATAGGCGGCGTTGGCCTTATCTGCAGACAGGCGACGGGCAAGCGAGCGGGGATGTTCTGATTTCTTGGGCGTCTCATCGAGATCCATCGGCATGAGACGCGCAGGCTCGATGCCGGCCTGCTTGAGGAGATCCACGCGACGCGGCGACCCGGAGGCCAAAATCAGCTTCTGTCTCAATTCCATGCGTGCGCGATCCTAAAGCCCCGGTGCGGTCCCAAGACTTACTTGAAGCGGTAGGTGATACGGCCCTTGGTCAAGTCGTAAGGAGTCATCTCGACCAGGACCTTGTCGCCTGCGAGAACGCGGATGCGGTTCTTGCGCATGCGGCCGGCGGTATGGGCGATAATTTCATGTTCGTTTTCGAGCTTCACACGGAAGGTGGCGTTCGGCAGCAATTCGGTGACGACGCCGGGGAATTCGAGGACTTCTTCTTTAGCCATAGAGTGGTTGTCTTTCCTGGGGTTTTGGAGGGGCGCACGAGGGGCCCCTGAAAATGTGGGCGGAAACTACACAATCGCCCGGCATTTGTGAACCTTGTAGATTCGGCTTTTGGAATTTGTTTCAAGAGGGGCAAAACCGGCGCTAATCCGGGGCCAGAACCAGCCTGTCCCGGATCAGCTTCGTCAGGCGATCCCGCACGTCGCGATAGGCGGTGAGCCGCTGCTCGCGACTGCCGGTCTCGACCGTCGGATCCGGCATAGGCCAATATTCAACCTCGACCGCAGAAGACCGTGTCAATTCGAGCGCTGCGTGATGGGCTTCGGGCGTGAGAGTGATCACGAGGTCGAAGTAGTCGTCTTCCATATCCTCCAGCGTCTGGGGCTGGCGGCGGCCGAGCGAAAGGCCGATCTCGTCGAGCACGACATCGACGAAAGGATCGCGCTCCCCCTTCTTGACGCCGGCAGAGGCAACCCAGATGCCTGACGGCAGGGCCTGTTTGGCGATCGCCTCGGCCATGGGGCTGCGAATGACATTCTGGCCGCACATAAAGAGAACAGCGCCGGGCCGCGACGGACGGCGGCTGTCGTCTGCCCCCTCGCTCATCGAGCCTATCCCCGCCAATAGAGCACGCAGACCAAGGTAAAGAGACGCCGCGCAGTATCGAAGTCGATCTTGATCTTGCCCGAGAGCCTGTCCATCAGCGTCTGCGAGCCGTCATTGTGGATGCCCCGGCGGCCCATGTCGATCGCTTCGATCTGGGACGGCGTCGAGGAGCGGATCGCCTCGTAATAGCTCTCGCAGATCATGAAGTAGTCTTTGATAATCCGCTGCAAGGGCGTCAGTGACAGGATGTGCACGGCGACATCCTCGCCGGCCTCCGTCTTAATCGAGAAGACGAGCTTGCGGTCCATCAACGACAAAAAGAGATGATAGGGACCGCCAGAATGGCCGGCAGGCTCGAAAGAGTTTTCTTCGATCAGGTCGAAAATGGCAACGGCGCGCTCATGCTCGACATCAGGGGTCGAGCGCCCGATGGTCTCGTCCAGCACGACATCTGAGAGCCTGAAGTCGCCCGCCGCCATGTACTAGTCCCCGAGATTAAGGCGGATGCCGACGGAGCGGGCATGGGCTTCGAGCCCTTCCGATTTTGCAAGCGCAATCGCAGCCGGTGCAAGCTTGCGCAGCTGCTCCTGTCCGAGCCGCAGGATCGAGGTGCGCTTGACGTAGTCCAGCACCCCGAGCCCCGAGGAGAAGCGCGCCGAGCGAGCCGTCGGCAGAACGTGGTTGGAACCTCCGACATAGTCGCCGATCACTTCGGGGGTGTGACGTCCGACGAAGATCGCGCCGGCATTGCGAATACCCGATATCAGCGGCTCCGGATTATCAACGGCCAGTTCCAAATGTTCGGCTGCAATCCGGTTGGCGAGCGGAATGGAATCTTCCAGCTTCTCGACCTTGATGATCGCACCGAAGTCACGCCAGCTGGCAGACGCCGTCTCGGCGCGCGGAAGCGACTTGAGTTGCCGCTCGACGGCGGCTTCGACCGCTTCGCCCAGCGCGCGGTCATCGGTGATGACAATCGACTGTGCGCCCGGATCGTGCTCGGCCTGGGCCAGCAGATCGGCGGCCAGCCAGTCCGGATCATTGTCCTTGTCAGCGATGATCAAGACTTCGGATGGGCCGGCAATCATGTCGATGCCAACGGTGCCGAAGACCTGGCGCTTGGCAGCGGCCACATAGGCATTGCCCGGGCCGACGATCTTGGCAACGGGGGCGATCGTCTCGGTGCCATAGGCGAGTGCCGCCACGGCCTGGGCGCCGCCGATGCGATAGATCTCGGTGACACCGGCAATACTGGCCGCCGCGAGAACCGTCGGGTTGATGGCGCCACCGGTGGCCGGCACGACCATCACGACACGGGGAACACCGGCGACCTTGGCCGGCAGCGCATTCATCAGCACCGAGCTCGGATAGCTCGCGGTGCCGCCGGGCACATAGAGGCCGACGGCATCAATTGCCGTCCAGCGAGAGCCGAGGCCGACGCCAATTGCGTCTTCGTAGATGTCGTCTTTCGGCATCTGCCGGGCGTGATGGCGTTCGATGCGTTCGGCAGCAAGCTTCAGCGCGTCGATCAGCTCCGGCGCGGCGGAGGCGAGTGCGTCTGCAATCTCTTCATCCGTAACCCGCATGGAGACGGTCGAAAAATCCACGCCATCGAAGCGTTTGGAATAATCGGCAAGGGCCGCATCGCCACGGCTGCGCACGTCGTCGATAATCTTGCGCACCACGTCGTTGACGTCGTCGGAGACCTCACGCTTGGTCGTCAGGAAGGCTGCAAAACGCGCCTCAAAATCTCCCGATGCCTGATCCAGCCAGATTGCCACGCCCCGTATTTCCCTCTTTGCATTTTCAATTCACAGAACCGCACATGAAATCTGCACGGACACACCTTGTCAGCCCGCTTCGTGTTCCGGCCGGGCTGTGGTTTCCCAGGCACCACCGGTATCGGCGAGCTGAGCCTCGATGCATTCCACTTCGAGCGCAACCATACCACCGCCGGCCAAGACGAGTTCAACAACGCCATCGGGGCCCTCGCCCTTCGGCACGTAGCGGATCGCGAGCAGGCTCATGACGTCCTCCGCCTTGCCGCGGTCGAAACCGATCGAGCGCACGGCTTCCACACGCTTGAAGCTCAAGGCCGCGCGGCGGCGCTCGAAGCTTTTCGTCGCACGCGCCGCCTTTTCCCAGACGAAGCGGTTGGCCGCCAGCGAAAACAGACCCGAGCGAGCCGAAAAACTGAGATCGCCGACCTTGAAGACGGCATCCTGCATATGGGCCGAGATGATCGCGAGATCATCATTGTCGAGCGCCAGAAGCTTCAAGTCCGTCATGTCACCTCACCGTGCCGCCCGAAGACGGCCTTCCTGTCGAATTTCATGTTTTCGACATAGGTTGCGGCTTGTCCAGTGGCAACGGGGCAAAAAGACTTTTCGCCCCGCATCGCTCAGAAAGAGATGTCGCCCGGCAGGGTCAGTCGCTGATGCGCTCGACGATGGCGCCGCAGCGGGTGAGCTTCTCTTCAAGCCGCTCGAAGCCACGATCGAGGTGATAGACGCGGGAAACCATGGTTTCACCCTCGGCGGCGAGGCCGGCGATGACCAGCGACACGGAAGCGCGCAGATCGGTGGCCATGACCGGGGCGCCACGCAGGCGGGTAACGCCTTCGATGCGGGCCGTCTGGCCAGATAACGTGATCTTGGCGCCGAGGCGGGCGAGTTCCTGCACATGCATGAAGCGGTTTTCGAAGATCGTCTCAGTGACATGCGAGACACCGTTCGCGCGGGTCATCAGCCCCATGAACTGCGCCTGTAGGTCGGTCGGGAAGCCCGGGAAAGGTTCGGTGACGATATCGACCGGACGGATTTGATCACCATGGCCGATGACGCGGATGCCGCCCTCGACCGCCGACACTTCGGCACCCGCGCGGCGGATCGCTTCGATGGCTGTGTCGAGAAGCGAAATGTCGGTGCCTGACAGCGTCACGTCGCCGCCGGTCATGGCGACAGCCATGGCATAGGTGCCCGTCTCGATGCGATCCGGCAGGACACGGTGACGCGCGCCAGATAGGCTGGTGACGCCCTCGATCGAGATGGTGGAGGTGCCGGCGCCTGAAATCTTTGCGCCCATGGCATTCAGGCAGTTTGCGAGATCGACGACCTCAGGCTCGCGAGCGGCGTTGCCGATCACGGTCGTGCCGCGAGCAAGCGAAGCGGCCATCAGCATGACATGGGTCGCGCCGACCGAGACCTTGGGGAATGTGTAGCGGGCGCCGATCAGGCCGCCCTTCGGCGCCTTGGCATTGATGTAGCCGCCATCGATTTCCATCTCGGCGCCGAGCGCCGTCAGGCCCTCGATGAAGAGATCGACCGGACGCGTGCCGATGGCGCAGCCGCCCGGCAGCGAGACGCGGGCCTGGCCTTCGCGGGCAAGCAGCGGACCGATGACCCAGAAGCTGGCGCGCATCTTCGAGACGAGCTCATAGGGTGCCGTGGTGTCGGCCACGGTGCGGCAGGTGAAATGCACGGTGCGCGAATAGGAGCCGTCCTGATGTTCTCGGCGACCGTTTACGGCGATATCGACGCCGTGGTTGCCGAGAATGCGGATCAGGCCTTCGACGTCTGCCAGATGCGGCACGTTTTCGAGCGTCAGCGTATCGGACGTCAAAAGCGAGGCGATCATCAGGGGAAGTGCTGCGTTCTTGGCGCCCGAGATCGGGATGATCCCGTTCAACGCATTGCCACCAACAATCCTGATGCGATCCATGAGAGCCTGCGATACGGGCGAGAAATGCCCGCCTTTCCTTGAGAAGGTGTGAGGGGAAGCCAATCCGGCGAGGCTGGCTCTTTAGACGAAAAGTACAGAGGGTTCAATTGACGCTGCAACGCTCGGTTAATCACCGGGTTTGGACGAATTTGCGGCAGGGTCGGATTCCTCAGGGGCCACATCCGGTGATACCCGCGCAGCCGGCAAACCGACACCATCCTCAGCCTCACCGGCCCGGCGCGCCCGCGACTGCTGCTTTCGACGGGCGAGATTTTCCCTGAGTTTCGCCGCCGCGCGTTCACGCCGCCGCTGTTCGGCGTCGGAGAGCGCACGTTTTCCACGATCGGCAAGCGGCGCGGCTTCGGGCCGGCCTTCGTCCGCTTCGCCCTTGTTTTCCGGGTTATTCGTCATGAGCGCGTGATAACCGATCGAAGAAAAATCGGAAAGTCCCTTCACATCACGTCACAAAACTTGGCCACCCGAACGCTTTATGGCTTGCGCACCCCAAAACTCTGTGGCAATAGGCGCCTCGTTCCGGGCGGCACACAATCTCCGCCCGCCAGATGCTGCTATAGCTCAGGGGTAGAGCACTCCCTTGGTAAGGGAGAGGCCGAGAGTTCAAATCTCTCTAGCAGCACCATTTTCCTGTTTGATTTCCAAATAGTTGGCTGTTATCAGGGCCTTGGAAGCACCTCGGTGGTACACAGAGGTGGCCACATGGTTCTACAAATGCCCCGCCCTTTCAAACATCCCAAGACTGGCGTCTACTACTTCCGCGTCCGAATTCCCGCTGATCTGGTTGAGCAGATGGGCAAGCGGGAGTTCAAGGTATCTCTCGGGACAAAAGATCCGACGACAGCCAAGCGGCTTTTTTCCGATAAGGAACGCGAGTTCGATGCCCGCTGCCGGGCACTTCGCGCGACACCAGCGAGCATACCTCATCGGCAAATCGTCGCTCTTGCTGGCAAACTCTACCACCAGATGATGACGGCGCTTGAGGATGAACCGGGCGAACCAGAGATCTGGAAGCGGGTTTTGGAAATTGGCGAGGCGGTTTACGCAAACGAAGACAAAATGGAGCGCTGGTACGGCCCAAGTGTCGATCAGCTAATGCTCAGCGAAGGGATCGCGCTGGATGCCTCATCGAGATCCCGTCTGCTCCACGAAGTCCACTCCGCTTTGAAACAAGCCGCTGAGCAACAGCTCAAACGGTCACAAGGCGATTACAGCCCCGACCCCAAGGCAGACCGATTTCCGAAGCTTGGCCCGACCCAATCGGACGGCCCAACACTTCCTGACCTGTTCAAGCTGTGGGAAAGGGACCACAAGGCAGAAGGTAAGTCACTGCGAACGGTCGAAGACTTCAGGCAGAAGATCGACGACTTCGTCACGTTCCTGGGGCACAACTCGGCGACACGGGTTACCCCAAGAGACGTGGCGAACTATACGGAACATCTGAGACACGAACGTGGCCTCTCTGCACGAACCGTTGGCACGAAGTACCTTGCAGCCATCCGAACCGTCTATCGGACAGCAATATCAAAGATTGTCGTGACCGAAGATCCCACGGCCCCTGTTCGAGTCCGAGTTTCCAAAGAAGCGCTCGAACGACCCAAGGGCTTCACGGACGTCGAAGCTGAAACAATCTTGCAATGCGCGATGAGAGATCCATCGACCCTTGGGCGGATGTCTGATCTTAACAAGCTGGCGATCAGATGGGTTCCGTGGATCTGCGCCTACACCGGTTCCCGTGTCGGCGAGATTACCCAGTTGAGGCGCGAGGATTTTGTCGAGGAATTCGGCATCAAGTGCGTCCGCATCACCCCGGAGGCCGGAACGGTAAAGTCTAAGACCTACCGGCTTGTGCCAATACACCCGCATTTGATCGAGATGGGGCTGATGGAATTCGTGCAGTCCAGACCTGCCGGGCCCATTTTCTACCGACCAAGCGGCAAGAAAACCCGAGCGGGCTATCACCCGTGGAATAGCGTCACCGGCAAGATCAGCGATTGGGTTCGGGATACGGCAGGGGTCACCGATCCTAGGGTGCAGCCAAACCACGGCTGGCGCCACCGCTTCAAGACGATTGCACGAGATGTCGATATTGCGCACCGCTACATGGATGCGCTTCAGGGACATAAAGACGGCAGCGCAAGCACCGACTATGGAGAGAACACGGTGAAAGCCCTCTATCGAGAAATCCTGAAAATGCCGCGTTACAAATACTAGGGTAATTGGCGAAACGGCCCCCGCCAAAGATGACGGCGAGGGCCACCGAAGTTACCTTACGGCTGGGATTGCCGCGACAGCGAGTGCGTCTGCCGCTTCATTCTCGGGGTCGCCATTGTGGCCCCGGACCCACTCGAAAGTGACCGCAAGGGTCGATGCAACGAACTCCAGAGCCTTCCAGAGTTCAGGGTTCTTCACGGGGTTCTTATCAGCCGTTCGCCAGCCGCGTTTGCGCCACCCGTGACGCCATTTGTTATAGCCGTCCACGACGTATTGGCTGTCACTTTTCACGGTGATCGGAGTCGCCGGATCGAAGTCTGGCCGCTCAGCGACATAAGTCAGAGCCGAGATTACGGCTGTAAGCTCCATCTGGTTGTTGGTTGTCGCCGCCTCTCCTGCCGACAATTCGGCTCGATCAACGGTGGCTTCCCCTTCCATCTTGTTGATGACAGCACCCCATCCGCCGGGGCCGGGATTGCCGGAGCAAGCTCCGTCGGTGTGGATGACAAAATATGGGCGAGCATGGTTTGTCGAAGTCATATGAAATTCCCTTTTGTGTTGTCACGAGTTTGTTGATGGCCACGGCGCTGATGACGCGCGGACCTGCTTTGTTGAGTTGGTTTGACATGGGGAGACACGCTGTCTTGGTGGCTCTGACGAGTTCCCGAGCATCGGGTGTGCGTCAGCCTGTTCAAGACCGCGTTCAAATGAGGTCTTCCGGGGGCGACACCGACTTCTTCTTCGAAGAAGAGGAAGAAGGTTAAAGCCTTATCAGCGGCTGTTTTGTCACCTGCCGAACGTTCGCGACCGCAGGGAGCGCACCCAAAAGCAACTAATGTTATAGCGCATTGGTTGTCGCATTCCCCCTGCGTCGCAAGGGTTTTAGCGGCTTTTCAGATCATGCGGTACATACGCGAAGGTTGTCACCATCCTCCGTGTCGTCATCGTCCCACGACCCGAGCATGGGCCAATCCTTCAGTCTCGGCGGCAAATTGGCTAGCCGCTTCTGAACCGCCTGTTGGCTGACACCCAAGCGCATGGCGATCTGCCGCTGTGAGATCCCAGTCGCAGCCAGTTTCTCGGCCTCCGTCAGCGGCAGGTTTGTTCTTTCGAGATTGGAGACCACGAAGACCATTCCACGAGGCAGGACGACGTCGATCTCCAGCCGCTTCAATTGCTTACTTTTGGGGCGATAGATCATGCCGTAGGACTTCTGCCGTGCCCACTTTGTCAGCCGATGTCGCTCGTCGCGAAACTCGACCATACCGAGAATGCTCAGGCGGCGGATGAGGTCCCGTGAGGTGGTCCCGACCATCTGCGCTAGCTTCCCGAACGGTGCCCATCCGGTGTGCCAGACGCCGTTCTCGTCGCGAATTTCATCTAAGACAGGGTGGTACGCTCTGCTCATTTCAGTTCCCGAATTGCTTCAATAATGGTTGTCCTTGTTTTCTCTTTGGCTTGGCGCTCTCGCGCCTCCAGTTCTGCGAGTTGAAGACCGGCAAGGCCGAAACCCAAGGCCAGACGATGGCCGAGGATGGCACCCGCCTTGGGCGTCATTTCCCGATAAATTGGCCGCTGCCTCCCGGTGGAGTAATCGTAGACAGAGCCCCGGTGACGGGACGACAGCGCCCGAACGCGCCGCGCGAGCTGCATCCTGAAGGCCGCGTCGGTCGAGAACCTTCCCGGCTTGTCCCGCCACATGATGAACATCGCGAGGGCCGTCCTGACGATGTCATGGGGCGCGGCATCGGCGGCTATGTTGAGGACTTCACGGGCAGCCGATCGCTCGTATCTGTTGCCGACACGCCTCTCAGAGGTCGCCCTGGCATCTGACGCGATGCCGTCCCAAATGCGCTCTAGTTCGGGCCACAAGGGGCTCTCTGGGTTTCTCGCCACTCGGTCGCTGACGGCTTTCAGGTAAGGCCGTAGTTCAGATTTCCTGATGCTGGTCTGCTGTGTTGCGCCTTGCCTCCGAAGCGTGGACTTATGTCGGCGGCAGTAGTGCGAGTAAGCGGAGGCCGCTGGGTGGCCGCAGCGCGGCACCCGGCACGTCCGTTCGTTCATTGCTGCCTCAGCCCTCTCCTTCGAGCAGATCTTGAAGCTCGATGATCATGTCAAAGGCCGCGTTGACGGCAATGCTGACGTCAGAGGATTGCAGGTTATCGCCTCCTGAAGCGATTACGAACGCGGCGGCATTGAGGTGGGTGACAGCCTCTTGGATGTAAGTCAGCGCTTCTCGCTTGACCCCGCTCCTTGCTGCGCCAGAGATCGTTGATGTGGCTTCGAGCAGATCTTCGATTTCCAGCTGAGCGGCAATTACCCCGTCAGAGAGAAGGGCGATTGGGCTGTAGTTGTCGTTGGCGGTGGTTGTTACTGTCATTTCGAATGTCCTTTTTTTGTAGCCGTCCCCAGAGGCACAGGGACGGACGCCCGAAATTGAGCGATGTCGGATGGGTCTGTTTCGGCCCTGCTTTGGGCCATCATCAGCGGCCAAGCGTTATGACCGGACAGACAGCCGGTTACGCGGCACTAGGTCAGCTCCTCGCGTATCCCGCCCCATTTGTTTTATGCCGTGGCGGAAGGGTACCGCCGTGTCCGACAAAGCCACTGGGCTCCGGGCAAAGCTTCGCCGGTCTTGGTGCCAGAGGGCTCCCAAGTCGGTTAGTCCGTGCCGCTGCTCGTCGGATGAGGCGAATATGGGCTAGTCGCGCAAAATCGTCAATAATAGTGTAATTTCAAACACTTGACGCAAAAGACATCATGTCTCTTGTGCGCCCAATGATATCAAACACTTACACAATCTGCTGTGCCCGCTAGGGAAGCCAGAAAGTCGCCGCTGGAAAAAATATGCGTTTTGTCTCGGCTGCTTATGAAAAAGTTCGACGTCAAAAACTGTGCCCGAACTGTGCCTGGGCAAATGCCACCTAGTTCCCGGATGGGCGCTCAAGGCTTTCTCCGGTGATCCGCTTTGCCAATCGCGAAAGCGTTGAGCGCGAGCACCCGGTCGCGGCCACGATGCTGTTCCAGCTCTGGCCACTTCTGAGCATCGACACGATAGCAGCATTTCGCTTTGCGTCCTCGGGGCGTCCTCGGTAGGCACCCTCTGCTTTGGCCTTGTCGATCCCCTGACGCTGCCTCCTGCGACGGTCGTCGTAGTCCTTGCGGGCGATAGCCGCGAGCATATCCAGCATCATGCCGTTGATCGCGTCGAGCATTCGCGTGGTGAAATCGTCGCCGGAGTTCGCCAACTGATAAGAGGTCGGCAGGTCCAGCGCTACGACGCGAACCCGCTTCGCGGTAATTTCCGCTTTCAGCGCGGCCCAATCATCCGCATTTAGTCGGCTGAGCCGGTCCACCTGCTCCACCACGATGAGGTCACCGGGATGGCAGTCGGATAGCAGCCTGAACAGCTCAGGACGGGCCAAGGACGCACCGCTCTCATTCTCCACGTACCAAGAGGCGATCTTCAGACCGCGCTCGTCTGCGAAGCTCTGGAGGTCATTTCTAGCGCGGCTGGCGTCCTGCTCTTTGGTGCTGGCACGGAGATAGGCACGGGTATGCATCGGGAACCCCATAGTTCGTTTTATGTGGTTCGCTTATCTTCGGTTCGGTTAGGATTGTCAATCGGGATTTATCGAACCACCCAGATGTTGGTTCGCTTGATGCATACCTTCATCGAACCACCTCAATGCTCCGCACTCTTGAGTTACAACTATCCTGTTTCCGGGTTTAGAGAAAATTATGAGTTCTAGTGTGAAAGCGAAACCCTCAAACGACCGGGAGTTGCATAATTCGATGACAAGCCTTCTTATTGTAGCCTATATTTCACTTGCGATCGGGATCTGCATTTTCGCGCAGTATCTGGTCCGCGAACAAGGAAAAGGAGAGTATCGCGTTGACGAAAATGAACACAAGAAAGCATCTTTCACGACGGATGTGGTAGCCGACGTGCTTTTTGCTGTCGGATTTGCAGCAGCAATGACAGCCTACAGCAAGGCGTTGCCAAGTGGCGCATTTCTCAGCGAAAGCGCCCTCTTCGCATATGCGTCGATACTTCTTCCACTGGTTTTTGTCTTTATATTCGATCGGTTTTTGCCACAGCAACCATGGGCACGGCTACTTAAGAAGAAGGTGATTTACCGCGACCTACTGCTGATCGCGACCTTCTTCGCAACCCTGTCCATCTCATTCGCAATGAACTGAGGCGAGCCATTTCATGCGCGTCTATCGCGTCGATCCCAAGACTGGAAAGAAACAGTTTCCGACGAAGGAGGCCGGGTTGTTCGTACTCGGCGATCCCAAGCACGGCAACAGGAAGCACATCACAGCCAACAAGGTCACCGTGCGCACTGAGCAGGAGATGATTGACCTGATCATGCGCGGCTTCTCAGTTCGTGTGGATACCGACACCCGACCTTCCCTCGTCCGCCTCAATCTCTATATCGACGGCAAGAAGGTTTCTTGAGCCGATAAAGACAACGCGAGCCCCCCACGGGGGGTGTCGCACTTCCGTGCCTGTCGAGGTCGGCCCCTCGCATTTTTCCCTGATTTTTGAATGGATCTCCACATCCTCTGGTCGCATCATTCTGGTGCCGAGGATTGCGGAAAATGCCCGGTGCGAATACACCTTTGCGAACCGCACAGGGGTGCAATCCCGAATAGGGACACCTCTCAGACTTCGATGAAATGCTGCCAATTTCCAACGGCAGTGGCAGGGGACGGACGTTGCTCGATCGCATAACGCAAGACACCATCAACAAGGCCGCATGGGCCGCATGTGACACCTTCCGGGGCACTGTCGATGCCTCGATCTACAAGGACTATGTCCTGACCATGTTGTTCCTGAAATACATCTCTGATGTGTGGAAGGATCACTATGCGGCTTACAAGGAAAAGCACGGCGACCATCCTGACTTGATCGAAGCGATGATGGCGCAAGAGCAGTTCGTTCTGCCGCGCGACAAGAATTTCGATGCGCTCCATCGCGACCGGCACAAACCCGGCAATGGCGAACGGATCGACAAGGCGCTCCACGCCATCGAAGAGGCCAACGGCGACAAGCTGCGGGATGTGTTTCAGGACATCTCGTTCAACGCCAACCGACTGGGTGACGAAGAGCAGAAGAACGACATCCTGCGGCTGCTGCTGGAAGACTTTGCAAAGCCGGAACTGGACATGCGCCCCAGCCGGGTCGGCGCTCTCGATATCATCGGTGGAGCCTATGAATTCCTGATTTCCAAGTTTGCAGCATCGGCTGGCAAAAAGGCGGGCGAGTTCTATACGCCAGCGGAAGTTTCCGCCCTGATGGCTCGACTTGTGGAGCCGCAAGAAGGCGATGATATCTGCGATCCGACATGCGGCTCGGGTTCGCTGCTGCTGAAATGCGCGCGAGAGGTGCGTGAGAAGGCCGGCGGAAAGGCACACTATGCATTATTTGGTCAGGAGGCCATCGGGTCCACCTGGGCGCTCGCTAAGATGAACATGTTCCTGCATGGCGAGGCGAACCATCAGATCGAATGGGGCGACACCATCGGCAATCCGAAGCTGCGAACCGGTGATGACATGCTGCGGCACTTCGACGTCGTCGTCGCCAATCCGCCCTTCAGCCTCGACAAATGGGGCGCTGAAAAAGCCGAGAAGGATCGGTTTGGTCGCTTCCGGCGCGGGATGCCGCCGAAGACCAAGGGCGATTATGCTTTCATCCTGCACATGATTGAGACGCTCAAGCCGAAGACCGGCCGCATGGCCGTCGTCGTCCCGCACGGCGTGCTATTCCGGGGTTCAAGCGAGGGTGTCATCCGACAGAAGCTCATCGAGGAAAATCTGCTCGATGCCGTGATCGGTTTGCCTGAAAAACTGTTCTTTGGCACCGGCATTCCGGCTGCAGTCCTCGTGTTCAGGAAGAAAAAGGCGGACACCGATGTCCTCTTCATCGACGCGAGCCGCGATTACATCGAGGGCACTAATCAAAACCGTTTAGGCGAAGCGCAGATCAGTCGCATTTTCGCGGCGTTCGATGAGCGGTCCACCGTGCAGAAGTATGCCTATCTCGCTAGTCAAGCGGAGATCGTGGCAAACGATTTTAATCTCAACATTCCCCGTTACGTCGATACATTTGAGGAGGAGGTGGAGATCGATCTCATGGCGATTCACGCAGAGCGGGAGGCACTGAAGGCGACTTTAGACGAGCTTGAGGCCAAGATGGAGAGCCACCTCAAGGAGCTTGGCTACAAATGAATACGCAAGGACCAAGGCTTGGAGCCCATTTCACAAGCCGCCGTGAACGGGGAAGCGCTGGACTTCCGACACTGTCGGTGACGCTTGATCGAGGCCTTGTGCCGCGCAACTCACTTGAGCGCCGCACAGAGACCAATCTCGCGCCAGAGGAGCACTTACGCGTTCGTCGAGGTGACATAGCGTACAATATGATGCGTATGTGGCAGGGTGCCTCTGGGCTGGCTGAAATGGACGCGCTGGTCAGTCCGGCATACGTAGTCCTCGCTCCTAAGAAGTGTACTGATCCTCTTTTCGCTGCGTACCTGTTCAAGCTGCCAGAAATGATCCATCGCTTCTGGGCTTACTCCTATGGGCTCACCGATGACAGACTCCGCCTGTATTTCAACGATTTCAAGCGGATACCGTGGGACATCCCTCCCCTTCCCGAGCAAAAGAAGATCGCGGAAATCCTGTCCACATGGGACAAGGCTATCGAGACGACCGAGAAACTGCTCGCCAATGCCGATGCGCAGAAGCGGGCGCTCATGCAGCGGCTTCTAAATCAGACATCTTGGCCACTGATAAGAATTGGAGAATTGGGCACAATCCGTAGCGCTGGCGTCGATAAGAAGGAAGTAGAGGGAGAACGTCCCGTTCGCATCTTAAACTACTTAGACGTACTGCGGCGTGATCACATCTTCGCCGACGAGCTTAACCATTGGGTCACCGCGCCCGATCGTCAAATCGAAAATTGCGACATCAGGAAGGGAGATGTGTTCTTCACTCCAAGTTCAGAGACACGCGATGACATTGGTCATTCGGCAGTGGCTATGGAAGACATCCCCGATGCCGCTTACAGCTATCATATCGTTAGATTTCGCCCGTCCGTCGAAATGGATCTGGCGTATAGCGCATACGCATTCAAATCTAACCACTTCTATCGCCAGTGCTACTCATACTGCGAAGGCAGCGGCCAACGATATGTAATATCGCAAGACTATTTCCGTTCATTTTCGATTTCATTCCCGCCCATAGCCCGACAGCGGGAGATCGGTCAGATGTTGTCAACGTTCGATGAGGCGATCAGCAACCACCGCAGGAACCTCTCGTTCCTCCGTGACGAAAAGCGCGCCCTTATGCAGCAACTACTCACTGGCAAGAGACAGGTAACGGTATGAACACGCCGCAGCGCCCGAGAACCGATGAGGAAAGTCAGGCTAAGGTTCCGGCGCTGGCGCTGCTGATGAAACTGGGCTGGTCCTACCTCGCGCCAAATGCGTGCCATGCTGGCCGTGGCAGTGAACGCGCGGTGTTGATGCAGGGCGCTCTAACGCGCTGGCTATCGGACTATCGCTTCACATATCGCGGCAGCGAGCATCGGCTTTCGTCGGACGGCGTTGCGCAGGTCATCAAGGCAATCACCGACACAGGGCTTGCCGAAGGGCTGACGGCGGCAAACGAACGTGCCACCAAGCGCCTGACGCTGGGCGTGACAGTCAGCGAGTTCATGCCGGACGGGCACCGGCATTCCATCACGGTCCCGCTCATAAATTTCGCGAACCCCGAGCGCAATCTGTTGCATGTGACCGAGGAACTGTCCGTAGAGCGCGAGGGGGCGCACGGACACTATCGGCCCGATATCGTCCTCTACGTCAATGGCATCCCGCTGGCCGTCATCGAGGCAAAACGCCCGGTCGGCTCGAACCCTGACAAGGATATGCTGAAAGAGGGCATGTCTCAGCATCTGCGCAACCAGAAGCCCGATGGCATACGCCCACTCTACGCCTATGCGCAACTGCTGCTTTCCATATCCGGCACCGATGCTCGCTATGGCACGACCGAGACACCGCTGAAATTCTACGCGGCTTGGCGCGAGGAGGAGATCTCCACCGCGTCGATCAACGCACTTGTCAACCAGCCGCTGACAGGCGAACAGCACGGGGTGCTATTTGCCGAACGCCCGACATTTCTTCGCAAGCATTTCGAGGCGCTGTGGTCATCGCCGGTGCTGACGACGGGTCAAGACGCCGCGATCATCGGATTGCTTTCACCCGAAAGGCTGCTGGCATTCATCCGCTACTTCATGCTGTTCGACCGCAAGGCTGGGAAGATCGCTGCTCGCTATCAGCAGATTTCAGGGGTTAAATCGATGCTTGCTCGGGTCTCCGAGCGCAACCGTGAAGGCGGGCGCGAAGGTGGGGTGATCTGGCACACGACGGGGTCGGGAAAATCCTACACAATGGTCTTCCTGCTGAAGGCCTTACTTGTTGATGATGAGCTTTCGCGTTGCCGGGTCATCGTCATCACCGACCGTATCGACCTTGAGCGGCAGCTTGCCGGGACCTTCATGTCGGGCGGCGCTTTCGGCTCTGCCTTGGCGACAAAGAAAGAAGGTGCAGACGCCCAAGCCCAAAGCGGACGCGATCTCGCCCGTCGCATCGGCAGCGGCACCGAAAGGATTACCTTCACGCTGTTGCAGAAGTTCAATAGCGCCACACGTCATGCCGAATGTCACAACGCCTCATCGGATTTGATCGTGCTTGTCGATGAAGGACACCGCAGCCAGGGCGGTGAGAACCACGAGCGGATGCGAAAGGCGTTGCCTAATGCGGCCTTCATCGCCTTCACCGGAACCCCGCTCCTGAAAGACGACAAGACCCAGAACAAGTTTGGCCCGATCCTCCACGCCTACACCATGCGACGGGCCGTGGAAGACGGCACTGTGACGCCGCTCCTGTATGAAGAGCGCAAGCCACAGGTCGATATCAACGAACAGGCCATCGACAACTGGTTCGAGAAGATCACGGCAAGCCTCTCAGACGAACAGAAGGCCGACCTGAAAAAGAAGTTTGCCACACGCGGCAGCATCTATCGCGCCAACAACCGCGTCGAACTCATCGCGATGGACATTGCCGAGGACTTCTCGCGAAATTGGAAAGGGCTTGGGCTCAAAGCTCAGTTGGCCACCGACAGCAAGCTCTCGGCAATCCGCTACAAGGAAGCGTTGGATGCTACCGGCCTCGTGACAAGCGCCGTCATTATCTCCGCACCTGACACCAGAGAAGGCCATGTGGACACCGACGAGGCCAAGACACCAGAGGTGCAAAAGTGGTGGGCTGCAAATGTCGGTTCCGATGCCGAAGCTTACGAAAAGCGGGTCATTGAAGACTTCGGCACAGAGGGGTCACCCGATATATTGATCGTGGTGGACAAGCTGCTGACGGGCTTCGACGAGCCGCGCAATACCGTGCTCTACATCGACAAGTATCTGCGCGAGCACAACCTGCTTCAGGCCATTGCGCGAGTGAACCGTCTGCACGAGCAGAAGTCATATGGGTTGCTCATCGACTATCGAGGCATCCTGAAGGAGCTCGACACCTCGCTCACCGCCTATCAGAACTTGGCCGAGCGGACGCAAGGCGGCTTCGACATCGACGACCTTACAGGCATTTATGCGAATGTCTCGACCGAGTACAAACGCCTCCCGGCGCTGCACGATGCAGTCTGGGCCATCTTCTCAGGCGTGAAGAATAAGGGGGACCGAGAACAGTTTCGGCGCGTTCTTGTGCCCGACACCGTCCTAGGCGAGACCGGCGTCAGCTATGACCAGAACCAAAAGATCCGCGAGGACTTCTATGCGGCTCTCACAGAGTTTGGCATGTGCCTGAAACTCGCCTTGTCATCGCGGGCCTTCTTCGAAGACTCGTCTTTCGACGAGACGACAATCACGACCTACAAGAAGGATCTGAAGTTCTTCACTGAACTCAGAGTCCAGGCCAAGCTTGACGCACAGGAGACGGTCGATTTCTCGGCCTACGAGAAGCAGATCAGGAACCTTGTCGACAGACAGGTCGTCGGTGTGGACATAAAACATTCGGAAGGCGTGATCGATATCACCGGCATGGCCGAACGGGATCAGGCCGCTTATTCGCTCGACGATCCTCAGTCATGGGGCGACGATAAGACCCGAGCAGAAACCGATGTGATTAAAACGCGACTGACGAAGACCATCGAGCAGGACCTTGCCGATGATCCATATGCCCAAGCTGTATTCTCCGAACTGCTGCGCAACGCAATTCGCGAGGCCGAAGCCCTGTTCGACCACCCGCACAAACAGTTCGTGCTTTTCAAAGACCTTGAGCAACAAGCCAAAGCCAGAGCCAACCCCAAGGTACCTGATCGCTTCGGCGACAATCGTCATGCACAGGCTTACTATGGGCTGTTTCCCCTTGTTCTCGGCGAGCCGGTTTCTCAGCAACGGGGCGAGGATTGGCTTGTCTCCGAAGCAATGCATATCGACAGCGTCGTCAACGATGCGGTCGCCAAACACTCGATCAATCCCGCGAATGTGGAGGCGGAAATCCGCCGCGAACTGCTGCCCCGATACTTCAAGGAACTGGGCGGGCTCGACCAAGCGACCGCTCTCATTGACCGCGTTGTCGAGGTTGTTCGACTGGGGGTGAGCCGTGGGACGCTTTGAGCGGGTGCTGCACTACGGCGGCGAGGCCATTCCCTACACCGTCAGAATTGCTACGGGGCGCCGTGAACGGGTCCGCATTCACGTTCACCCTGATGGGGCGGTCGAGGTCGAAGCCCCTGAAGAAGCCACGGCTGAAGAAATCGGCAAGGCAGTGCAGAAGCGAGCCCGCTGGGTGCATGATCATGTGCATGATGCGAGGCGACGTTTCGAGCATGTGCTGCCGCGCGAGTACGTCAGTGGCGAGCAGATCCTCTATCTCGGACGGCGGTACAGCCTGAAGGTTCGCCATGTGCCACGCCCGGAGAGAGCGGTGAAACTCAAGGGCGCTCTGCTTGAGGTCGCGCATGATCAGGTTACAGCCGATGCGGTGAGAGCGCGGGTCCGTGCCTGGTACAAGCTGAAAGCGCGGGACTACTTCGCCTATCGTCTTAGCGTCATTGCCAAGGGACTGCCATGGCCGCAGGATGTGCCGAAATTCCAGCTTAAGGACATGCGAACTCGCTGGGGAACTTGTGCAGCCGGTGGTACGGTCACGCTAAATCCATTCCTTGTCCGTGCGAACCGAGAGTGCATCGACTACGTCATCACCCACGAGCTCTGCCACCTGCGGGAGCACAATCACAGTCCTGAGTTCTTCCGGCTGCTTAGCCGTGCCATGCCGCAATGGGAGACCGTCAAGCGATCACTCGATGACATGGCAGAAATCATCCTGAACGACTGACGGCACTCGCCACGGCCTCCGGCTCCGGTGAAACACGATGGTGGTACACAGGGGACTTGACCGTCCCCTCAAAAACCCCGTAAATCTGGGCATTATTCGCACACTCCACCGAGTTCAAATCTCTCTAGCAGCACCATTTCGCTCAAAACCATCCAGATTTCCCTTTGCCTTGCAGGAAATGGTGCGTTTTGCGCGCGCACGGGCGCAGAAAATCAATTGAGATGCTTCAGCGCAAACCCGCCTCGTTTTCGATTATCCGGGCAACTCGACGGCGTTCGGCCCTGGACGTGATCTGCCGCGCGAACACCCGTGTCGGGACCAGTATGGACTCCTCCGCCTTGTTTCGCCCAAGTCGGAATGATCTTTCGGCCGCCACAATGCGGTCGTGCCAAGTATAGCTGCCGACAGCGAGTATGGACACGGCGTCGGCTGCGGCAAGCTCATCCCGGGCCTCGCCCGAGATAAGCACGCTCGACAGCAGGTCCTCAAAGGAACCGAGATCAAGGAAATCGCCGCTGCGCAACGGGCCTTGTACGAGTTCGCTCCGTCTATCAGCAGGCGAGAAGCCCGCTCGGTCGACTTCGCTCAGGGAATAGACCTGCTCACGGTCGGGATAAGAAAGTTGCAAGAACACCGCCTGGATGAAAATAGTCTCTGAGCTCATATTCGTGACGATGCAACGCGCCGCAACGGTATCCCCGCCTCCCCTGGTGATCAGGATCTTGGGTCTTATCTGATGCCGGTAGCTCGAGTAAAAGAGATGGAGATAGAGCATCCAGACGCCCAGCATCGCGAGGCTCGACAGCGCTGAAATGATGGCGTGATTTTCTTTCAGCCAGATCCACATGACGCCACTCCCTTCTCCTTCCCAACGTCTCTCGGGAGAGAAAGTTTCTGCGGTCAAGGGGACTGGTTGAATGCGCGAAGATGAAGGGCGTCGGCCGAGCGACGAACCACCTCGGCCACCTCCATCAACTGCTTGGCGATCGGGCTCGTCTTGCGCCAGATCATGCCGACCGTGCGTGAGGGCTGAGGGTCGGCGAAACGGACGATCGAGACGTCGGCTGAGCGGGTCTCGACCGGCATGGCGATCTCCGGGATCAGCGTCACGCCGATGCCGGCACCGACCATTTGCACGAGCGTCGAGAGCGAACTTCCGTCGAGGATCTCGCGTGGTCGGACCGTGCCCATGTCGCAGAAGGAGAGTGCCTGCTCACGAAAGCAATGGCCTTCCTCCAGGAGCAACAAACGCATCTCGCGCAGCATGTCGCGGCTCGGTACGGGCTTCTCAGCATCCTCCTTGGGACGGACGAGCACGAAGCTTTCTTCGAACAGGGGCATTTCGGTCAGTGAGGGCTCGGAAACCGGCAGGGCGACGATCGCGGTATCCAGGCGGCCTTCCGCCAGTTCCTGCAGAAGTTTCGGCGTTACGGTCTCGCGAACATGAATGTCGAGATCGGCATTCTCTTGGGTCAGCGCCGAGATCATTGCGGGCAGCAGATAGGGGGCGATCGTCGGAATGACGCCGATGCGGAGACGGCCCACCAGATGCCGGCGGTGAGCACGGGCAAGATCACCCAGTTCATCTACCGACCGCAGGATATCGCGCACCCGAACCAGAAACTCCTCTCCGAAGGCCGAGAGGCGCAGCTGTCGGGCAGCCCGTTCGAAGAGTTCTGCACCGAGCGCTTCCTCCAGTTCCTTGATCTGAACCGATAGAGCCGGCTGGGAAATCGAACAGGCTTCGGCCGCCCGTCCGAAATGGCCATGTCGGGCCAGCGCCTCGAAATAGCGTAGCTGCCGGAGGGTGAAGTTTATCATAACCCTATCCTATGGAACCGATCATAAATTCCAACTTACATTAATCGAAACCCTTTGCTAGAACAATTCCAGATGACGTCGGGGGATCGCCTTAAGGGGGTGATCCTGCCTTGTCTGTTTCCGCGTAGAGGCAGATGAAGACGGATCAGGCGAGACCTTTCAAAGTCTCGTCGCCATTTCATCGGATTGTGATGCGGACATGCTCTTCAGAAGCAGGTCATCCATCCGATCCTGGACAAGCGGGTTCTTCAAGGAGGTACAATATGGATACCATGAGCAACAAAAACGCCGGCAAATGTCCGGTGATGCACGGTTCGAACACCGAAACCGGCGCAACTCCGATGGCCTGGTGGCCGAATGCGCTGAACCTCGACATCCTGCACCAGCACGACACCAAGACCGACCCGATGGGCAAGGGCTTCGACTATCGTGAAGCCGTGAAGCAGCTCGACGTCGCCGCACTGAAGGCGGACATGAAAGCCCTGTTCCGCGACAGCCAGGAATGGTGGCCGGCTGACTGGGGTCACTACGGCGGCCTGATGATCCGCCTCGCCTGGCACTCTGCCGGCTCCTATCGTCTGGCCGACGGCCGCGGCGGCGGCGGCACGGGCAATATCCGTTTTGCCCCACTCAATTCCTGGCCTGATAATGCCAGCCTCGACAAGGCGCGCCGTTTGCTTTGGCCGCTTAAGAAGAAGTACGGCAACAAGATATCCTGGGCCGACCTGATCCTCTATGCCGGCACTGTCGCTTACGAAGACATGGGCTTGAAGACCTTTGGCTTTGCCTTCGGTCGTCCCGATATCTGGGGTCCGGAAAAGGACGTCTACTGGGGTGCGGAAAAGCAGTGGCTGGCTCCGTCCGACAGCCGCTACGATGACGTGACCAAGCCCAACACGATGGAAAACCCGCTTGCCGCCGTGCAGATGGGCCTCATCTACGTCAATCCGGAAGGCGTGAACGGCAAGCCGGATCCGATGGCGACTGCCGCTCAGGTCCGTGAAACCTTCGCCCGCATGGCGATGAACGACGAAGAAACCGCAGCGCTGACCGCCGGTGGCCACACCGTCGGCAAGGCACACGGCAATGGTGATGCCCAGGCACTCGGCGTCGAGCCGGAAGCCGGCGATCTGGAAAACCAAGGCTTCGGCTGGATGAACCCGAACCAGAACGGCAAGGCAAGCCTCGCCGTGACCTCGGGCATCGAAGGCGCATGGACCGCCAACCCGACCGTCTTCGACATGGGCTATTTCGAGCTGCTGTTCGGCTACGACTGGGAACTGACGCACAGCCCCGCTGGTGCACAGCAGTGGCAGCCGATCGGCATCAAGGAAGAGCACATGCCGGTGGACGCCACCGACCCGTCGATCCGTCGCATGCCGATGATGACCGATGCCGACATGGCGATGAAGGTCGACCCGACTTACCGCGCCATCTGCGAGAAGTTCATGGCGGACCCGGCCTACTTCCAGGACACGTTTGCCCGCGCCTGGTTCAAGTTGACCCACCGCGATCTCGGTCCGAAGGTTCGCTACATCGGTCCGGAAGCTCCGACCGAAGACCTGATCTGGCAGGACCCGATCCCGGCTGGTGCCAAGAACTACGATGTCGGCGCCGTCAAGGCGAAGATCGCTGCTTCCGGTCTGTCGATCGCAGAACTGGTTGCCACAGCCTGGGACAGCGCCCGGACCTACCGCCAGTCCGACATGCGCGGCGGCGCGAACGGTGCCCGCATTCGTCTGGCTCCACAGCGTGACTGGGAAGGCAACGAGCCAGCCCGTCTGGGCAAGGTACTGGCTGTGCTCGAGCCGATCGCGGCCGAATATGGCGCGAGCGTTGCCGACGTCATCGTGTTGGCCGGCAATGTCGGCGTGGAGAAGGCGGCCAAGGCTGCGGGTTACGACCTGATCGTGCCGTTTGCCGCCGGTCGTGGCGATGCCACCGCCGAGCAGACGGATGCCGAAAGCTTCAAGCCGCTCGAGCCGCTGGCCGATGGCTTCCGCAACTGGACCAAGAAGGACTATGTGGTCAGCCCGGAAGAAATGCTGCTCGACCGCGCCCAGCTGATGGGTCTGACGGGTGCAGAAATGACGGTGCTTCTCGGTGGTCTGCGCGTGCTCGGAACGAACTATGGCGGCACCAAGCATGGCGTGTTCACCACCCGCGAAGGCCAGCTGACGAACGACTTCTTCGTCAACCTGACCGACATGGGCTTCACCTGGAAGCCGACGGGCAAGAACTCCTATGACATCTGCGACCGCAAGACCGGTGAGAAGAAGTTCACCGCGACCCGCGCCGATCTCGTCTTCGGTTCGAACTCGGTCCTGCGTGCCTATGCGGAAGTCTACGCCCAGGACGACAACCAGGAGAAGTTCGTCAAGGACTTCGTGGCTGCCTGGGTCAAGGTGATGAACGCCGATCGCTTCGATCTCGAAGCCTAAGAGCTACGGCAACGAGCCTCGTGCCCCGAGGCTCGGAACCGCTAGAAGAAGCCGGAGATGCAGCCGCCTCTCCGGCTTTTTGCCGTCAGCGAAGGAAGGCACGGAAGCGGCGCAGGGACAGGATGAAGAAGACAGCCGAGATAGCAATGAGTGCCAGGATCTGAGGCCAGACGACGTCGAAGCCAGCATCCCGGAACAGCACCGCCTGGGCCATGATGACGAAATGCGTGTTGGGGGCCGCCGACATGATCCACTGGATTACCTCGGGCATACTTTCGCGCGGCGTCATGCCGCCGGAGAGGATCTGTAACGGCAGAAGAACTAGCATCAGCAGGAGACCGAACTGCGGCATGGAGCCGGCGACGGTGGCGAGAAAGATCCCCATGGATGTCGCTGCAACCAGTTGCAGCGCAGCGCCGATAAGGAAGAGTGTCATGGAACCCTGCAAGGGCACCTTCAGAGCGGCCTCAACGACCACGAACAGCGAGAACATGGTCGCCAGCAGCACGACCAGGCCCATCGACCAGATCTTGCTCAGCATGATTTCCGCCGGGGTGACGGGCATGACCAGAAGATGTTCGATTGTCCCATGCTCTCTCTCCCGGATCAGGGCCGCCCCGGTCAGAATGATCGACAGCATGGTCACGGCGGAAATGACTTCGTTGATCGATCCGAACCAGCCCTTGTCGAGCTCGGGATTGAAGCGCGCCCGGAGCAACAGATCGACGCTCACCTGATCCGCTGGGTCTCCCCGGCTCAGGAAATCCGTCACTTCACGTGTGACGATTTCCTGAATGTACCTGCCGCCGGAAAAGGCCTGGGTCATCTGGGTCGCGTCAACGTTGAGCTGGATATGCGGACTGCGGCCGGCCAGAAGATCGCGCTGAAAGCCGGGCGGAATGTCGAGCACGAAGGTGTCGAGACCGGCATTCATGCGGGGATCGATGTCAGCAGGTGTGATCATCTGCGGGGCTAAGAAATAAGGCGGGTAAAGCGCGCTTTCGATGCGCAACGAGACTTGCGACCGGTCTTCGTCGACGATGGCGACAGCCGCCTTGTTCAGCGTCTCGGGCTCGGCGGTGGCGGCCGTGTAGATGTTCAGGGTGAAGGCGTAGACGATCAGGAATAGCAGGGCCGGGTCGCGGGCGAGACCGCGGAGTTCCTTGATGCCGAGCTCGAAAATGTTCGCCAGCCGCATGGGTCACACCGCCTGCTTTTTCAGGAGGAAGGTCCCTGCGACGAGAAGGAGCGGCCCGATGATTGCGAGCGCCAGCAGTTGAGGCTCAAGATCGGCGAAGGTCAGCCCCTTGGAGAAGACGCCGCGCGAGATCGTGACGAAATGGCTCGCAGGATAGATCTGCCCGATCAGAGCCCCTGCCCCCTGCAGGGCGGACACTGGCGACAGCATGCCGGAAAACTGGACTGCCGGGATGATCGTGATCAGCGTGGTGCCGAAAATCGCGGAGATCTGACTCTTCATGAAGCTCGACAGGAGGAGACCGAGCGCGGTTGCGGCGAAGACGTAGAGCAAGGCTCCCAGCGCCAAAACCGCAAAGTTTCCGGTGAGCGGCACCTGGAAGCCGAAGACGGCGAAGGCGGTTAGGATCAGGAAATTGAGGAAGGCGATGCCGATATAGGGCAATTGCTTTCCAACCAGGAATTCGAGACGCGTGACAGGTATGACGTAGAAGTTGATGATCGAGCCGAGTTCCTTTTCACGCACCACGCTCAACACCGACAACATGGCGGGGATGAGCATCAGCAGGAGCGGGATGACCGCCGGGACCATCGAGACCAGGCTCTCGACATTTGGATTGTAGCGATAGCGCAATTCGATCTCGAAGGGCGCCTGAGTGGCCCTGTCGCCATAGACTTCGCGAGCCTTGCGGGCGAGCCAGGTCGCGTGCATGCCCTGAACATAACCCGAGACGGTTTCGGCCCGAGCCGGCATCGCGCCGTCGATCCAGGCACCGACTTCGATACTGCGATTGCCGCGCGCAAGATCGCGGCCAAAGCCGGGCGAGATCTCGATCGCGAGACTGATGTCGCCGGCGCGCATGCGGCGGTCGAGCTCCTCGTAGTTGGCCAGTGGAGGACGCTCGATGAAGTATCGGGAACCGGCGATCTCCGCGATGTATTCCCGGCTCAAGACCGTGTCGTCGCGGTCGAGTGCGGCGAAGGTCAGGTTCTCGACATCGAGATTGATGCCATAGCCGATGACGAACATCAGAATGAGGCTGCCGAGCATGGCAAGTGTCGCACGAATGGGGTCACGGATAAGCTCGAGCGCTTCACGGCGACTGAAGGCGAGCAGCCGGCGACGATCAAGCAGCGGGCGATGACCTTTCACTTCCGTCGACGAAGCGGATGCTGAGTTTGCAGCGTCTTTAAACTCGCCAGAGCGAAAAGTGGGCACGCCTTCTTCGCCGATCGCCTGCTCCAGATGATGGATGAAGGCCTGCTCGAGGTTTTCGGCGCCACAGCCTGAAACGATTGCCTCAGGCGTATCGGTCACCAGAACCTTGCCGGCATGCATCAACGAGATCCTGTCGCACAATGCCGCCTCGTTCATGAAATGGGTCGACACGAAGATGGTCACGCTGTCGCGCCGGGAGAGATCGGCCAGCAAAGCCCAAAAGCCGTCACGCGCCACCGGATCGACACCCGAGGTGGGTTCGTCGAGGATCAGGATGTCGGGACGGTGGATCAGGGCGACGGCGAGCGACAGCCTCTGGCGCATCCCGAGCGGCAGAGCATCGGGCGGTTCTTCCAGCGTCTCGACCAAGCCAAACCGGTTCGCAAGTTCCTCCAGCCGCGGCCCAATTTCGGCATCCGGCATCCCGAAGAGACGGCCATGCAGTTCGAGATTCTGCCGAAGCGTCAGCTCGCCGTACAGCGAGAATGCCTGGCTCATATAGCCGACGCGGCGACGGATCGCGATGTCCTTGGGATCGACGGGATGGCCGAAGACCTTCGCCCTGCCCTCTGTCGCGGCCAGAAGCCCCGTCAGCATTTTCATTGTCGTCGTCTTGCCGCAGCCGTTCGAGCCGAGAAAACCGAAGATCTCGCCGCGCGGGATCTCGAAACTGACATCATCGACGGCCGTGAAATCACCGAAGCGCATGGTCAGATGATCCGCACGGATCGCGATGTCGCCGCCATCCGCCTCAGAACGTTTCGCAATCCGCAGCGGTTCGTTTCGGCCGCGCTTCTCCTGAGGCAGCAAGGCGACGAAGGCAGCATCGAGTGTCGCGGTTGCCGTTCTCTCCCGCAACTCGTCCGGTGTCCCCGTATCCAGTATGCGCCCGCCGTCCATGGCGACCAGCCAGTCGAAGCGCTCGGCCTCTTCCATGTAGGCGGTCGCCACGATGACGCTCATGCCAGGCCGCCCGGCCCTGATGCCGTCGATCAGTTCCCAGAACTGCCGGCGCGACAATGGGTCGACGCCGGTCGTCGGTTCATCGAGGATCAGAAGATCGGGATCGTGAATAAGGGCGCAGCAGAGACCGAGCTTCTGTTTCATGCCGCCCGATAACTTCCCTGCCGGACGATCAGCGAAGGACGTCAAGCCGGTGGCGTGCAAGAGACCGGCAATGCGTCGCTCGCGCTCGCGGCGGTCTTGGCCGAACAGGCGGCCGAAGAATTCGACATTTTCGAAGACCGAGAGCGTCGGATAGAGGTTCTTGCCCAGTCCCTGTGGCATATAGGCGATGCGCGGGCAGGATCTGCGGCGATGCGAGGCACGCGCCATGTCGCCCCCGAAGACCTCGACCCGACCTGTCTGGATCCTGCGGGCGCCGGAGATGAGCGACAGGAGGCTCGACTTGCCGACGCCGTCAGGGCCGATCAAACCAACCATACGGCCTGCCGGCACATCCAGCGAGACATCGTCCAGCGCCAGCGTCTTGCCATAGGCAAGGTTTACCCCTTGAAGGCGCACGACAGGATCGTCCGATCGCGTTTGCGCCACAGCGTTCATGTCACTGCACCAGTGTCGTCGTCAGGCTCTCGGGCCAGGGAGCAGCAGGATCGAGATTGACATAGGCGATCCCTGGCAGTCCTGTTTTGACCTGCTGGATGTACTTCTTGAGCAAGGCCTCGGGGATCTTCGCCTTGACGCGGAACATCAGCTTCTGTCGCTCCTCGTCGGTTTCCACCGTCTTAGGCGTGAACTGCGCGACATCGGCCACGAAGCTGATCCTGGCCGGGATGGTATAGGCCGCAGCGGCGTCGAGCACTATGCGGGCTTCGCTTCCGAGCGCGATGCGCCCCACCTCTGCCGTCGGCAAGAAGAAGGCCATGTAGACATCGGAGAGATCGACGATGTTCAAGACGCGACCGCCTGAGCCCAAAACTTCGCCGAGCTGGGCAACGCGGTATTGCACGCGACCATCTCTCGGCGCTCTTAGCGTGCTGTCGGCAATGTCGGCATCTATGCTTTCGATTGCGGCCGAAGCGGCAGCAACAGCGGCTTCGGCATCGATCACCTGAGCCCGGGCTGCACCGATTGCAGCCTCCGACGCCGCCACCTGGGCTTTCGACGCGGCCAGAGCTGCACGCGCGCTTGCGGCTGCAGCACGACCGTCATCAACTACCTGCTGGCTCGTGGTGCGGCTTTCCATCAGCCGTTCCGCGCGGGCAAGGGTGGTTTCGGCTGAGTTCAACTGAGCTTCGCGCTGGGAAACCGTCGCAAGGGCTGCCTCGCGCTCGGCCTCCCGCTGGGCAACAATGCTTTTGGCGGTATCGACGGCGACGAGCGTGCGGCGGTGTTCGGCCAGGGCCTGACGGCGATGTGCGTCGAGCTGGTTCGTGTCCATCAGGGCCAGCACCTGCCCGGCGCTGACGAAATCACCTTCGTCGACAAGAATGTCCTTCACCCGGCCGCCGGTCTTTGTGGAAATGTCGATTTCCACCGCCTCGATGCGACCATTGCCATGCGCGATGTTGGACGGCAGGCCGTCCCCTTCAAAGGTCGTCCAACCGTAATAGGCCCCGCCGCCCACCACGATCACGAGCAATGCGACCAGCCAGCCGCTTTGACGCGTTGCCATCCGCCATCTCCAAGATCCACCTGACATGGCCGGATATCGGCTTCACCAGGATGGCATAGACATAGATGCTCAGCCGGTCGGCGAAGTTGATCCACGTCAATTAGAGATTGCCGTACCCAATCAGCTCGCCTCAGCAAAACGCCGCCCCGGCGAACCGGGACGGCGTCTCTCTGGCGCAACGAACCATGCGTCTAGAAACCGCTGGCAAGCCGGCGGCGAAGATCTCCGATAGCGGGTGTGGCCTGTTCCTCAAGCCGCCGTTCCCAGGCAAGCGCCGTGTTGACGATGACGCCCAGGTCATCGTAACGCGGTGTCCACTCCAGAACCTGTTTCGCCAAGGTGGAGTCCGCCACGACAAGCGACGCGTCGCCGGGACGGCGCGGCGCGTATTCGACGCGGAAATCAGTATTTGTGGCACGACGCACCGCTTCGATAATGTCGAGCACCGAATATCCCTTGCCGTAGCCGCAATTGGCCACCAGCGGCCCGCCGCCCTTTCGCAAGTATCGCAACGCCTGGAGATGTGCATCCACGAGGTCGTTGATGTGAATATAGTCCCGCACACCCGTGCCATCTGGGGTGTCGTAGTCGGTGCCATAGACAGACATCGAGAAACGTTTGCCGAGTGCCGCCTCACAGGCCACCTTCAGCAGATGCGTGGCGCCGACGGCGGAATTTCCCGCGCGCCCTTTCACGTCGGCACCGGCGACGTTGAAGTAGCGCAGTGCCACATAGCAGAGACCATGGGCACGCGCGGTGTCGCGCAGCATCATCTCGCTCATCAGCTTGGACTGTCCATAAGGTGATTCCGGCCGCAGTGGCGCATCCTCCCGCACCGGCAGCGGCTTGTCCGGCAGACCGTAGACGGCCGCCGTCGACGAGAAGATCACCTTGTCGATCCCCGCCTTGACCGCGGCCGACAAGAGACGGCGGGTGTTTTCGGTGTTGTTCTCGTAATAGCTCAAGGGATTGGCGATCGATTCCGGCACGACGATCGAGCCTGCGAAATGGATGATCGCCTCAATGTCGTTTTCGGCGAAGATCTGCTTGAGGACGGTCGGCTTGGCGATATCGCCCAGATAAAAACGTGCCTGGGGCGCAACCGCCCAACGAGCGCCCGTGGACAGCCGGTCGACCACGACCACCTCTTCCCCGGCATCGAGGAGAGCCCAAACCATATGGCTGCCGATGAAGCCTGCGCCACCTGTCACCAAGATCGCCATGACTTTTCTTCCCGTGTTCTTCTTATCGGGACATGAAAAGCATGCGCATCTTACGGAGTGCTTATCGAAAGCCTCCAAGCCACTGAAACGGCTTACCTATTCGAATTCTTCGTAAAGTTCGAGTAAGCCGTTTCAGTCGAATTTTAGCGATTCACCATGCGATCGCTTCGGGAGATCAGAGAGCCTTGATGTATCCGCTGAGGCGTTCGGCTGCGTCTTCGATATGGGCGGGGTTGCGCAGGAAGCAGGCCCTTAGGAACGGCAGGCCACCCTCGCCGAACGCCGTGCCCGGTGCCATGCCGACGCCGGTCTTGTCGACGATATCAAGGGCTGCCTTGCGGCTGTCGGTGATGCCGTCGATCTTCAGGAAGGCATAGAGTGCTCCTTCCGGCTTCAACGTCTCGACCCGGTTGGTGGCAATCAATGCGTCGCAGAGAATGTCGCGCGAGGCAGTGGCGCGCGCGATGTTCTCCCGAATGAAATCGTCCCCCTGATCGAGGGCGACGACCGCACCGCGCTGCATGAACTGCGCGACGCCCGAGGTCGAATACTGGATGAGGTTTTCGAGCACCTGACCGAGTTCCGGTGGAGCAACGATCCAGCCAACGCGCCAGCCGGTCATCGACCAGTTCTTCGAGAAGGAATTGGCAAACATCACCTTGTCGCCCTCTTCCATCACATCGAAGAAAGACGGCGCCCGTTCGGATGCACCGTAGTAGTAGAGCGCATAGATCTCGTCGGCGAGGATCCAGATGCCGTGGCGGCGGGCAATCTCGAGGATGGCCTTCAGGTCTTCGTGGGTCGCCGTCCAGCCGGTCGGGTTCGACGGCGTGTTGATGAAGAGCGCCTTGGTCTTCGGCGTGATCGCCTTTTCCAGCCGATCGAGATCGAGCACCCAGCGGCCATCGGCGAAGGAAAGCGGGACGCAGACCGATCTGGCGCCGGCGAGATCGATCGCCGATACGATGTTCGGCCAGCAGGGTGAGAGATAGATCATCTCATCGCCGGGTGAGGTCAAAGCCTGGACGGCGAGCGCGATGGCCTGCATGCCAGACGCCGTGACGTAAAAATGTTCGACCGGCAGATCAACAGTGAAGTGGCGCTTGTAGTAGCGCGAGAGCGCCTGGCGGAGTTCCGGAATACCGCGCTGCCAGGTGTAGAAGGTCTCCCCACCAAGCAGGGCGTCGCTGGCCGCACGATTGATGAAGTCGGGTGTCGGCAGATCACCCTCACCCGCCCAGAGCGGCAGAAGCCCTTCACGAGCCCGCGCGTAATTGATGATCTCGACGATACCGCTTTCCGGTGCGGCGAGCGCGCGGGGGCTGAGGCTGTCCAACAGGGCCATGGGAAATTCACTCCTTCAATCGGTGCCGACTGTCTAACCGATCACCGGGTAAAAATCCCATGATATTCCTTGAGGACAAAATCGATCCTGCTGATGGGTTCTGTGATCCGCAGCCGGATCGCAGAGAGGTTTCAGCGAGTCTTCAGCAGGTCGCGGATCTCTGTGAGCAGCTGCACGTCAGCCGGCGGTGGAGCAGCTTCAGAGGCCTTCAGCTCTTCCTTTTCCATCGACTTGCGCAGCGAGTTCACGCCCTTGACCATCAGGAAGATGATCCAGGCGAGGATCAAGAAGTTGATGACGACGGTGATGAAGTTGCCATAGGCGAAGACGGCACCCTGCTCGCGGGCGGCGGCCAGCGTCTCTGCCGTGACATTGCTGCTCAAAGGCAGGAAGTAATTCGAAAAGTCGAAGCCGCCGAAAATGACGCCGACAACGGGCATGACGATGTCCTCAACGAGCGAGCTGACGATCAGGCCGAAGGCACCGCCGATGATCACGCCGACGGCAAGGTCCATGACGTTGCCGCGGGCGATGAATGTCTTGAATTCGTGTAGCATAGTCCCCTGCTCCTAAATGGTCCCGAGAGTTGCCGGCGCATCACCGGTCCGAGATCATGGTTAATCAATCTTCACGCTTTCGAAAATGGTAATTCGGCACAGGCCGCCATCCGGTTTCGACTAAGGTCAATACTCGAAACGATTTCAAAAGACGCAGACATGCCATAAGGTTCCGGCTCGGGCGCAGTCGAGGAGGAAAAGGTGTTCCCAGGCTGGATCATCGTTGCGTCAGCGATCGGTTACCTGTTGTTCCTGTTTGCCGTTGCGAGCTACGGGGACCGAAAGACCCGTGTGCATGGCGTTCCCGCCGGGGGACGGCCGGTCGTCTATGCGCTGAGCCTCGCCGTCTATTGCACGTCGTGGACCTATTTCGGCGGTGTGGGCCTCGCTGCGCAGCATGGTCTGGAATTCATGGCGATCTACATCGGCCCGATCCTGATGTACACGCTCGGCATGCCGATCCTTCGGCGGATCGTCGAACTCGCCAAAACCGAAAAAATCACCTCCGGCGCTGACTTCGTAGCGGCGCGATACGGCAAGAACCCTGTCGTCGGCATGCTGGTCACCGTGATCTATCTGGTCGGCATCATCCCCTATATCGCGCTCCAGCTGAAAGCGGTCTCAAGTTCGGTCGCAGCCGTCATGGACCCGACCGCTTACGGCATCGGCACCGGCAATCTCTACTTCATTGACTTGCCACTGATCGTCGCCTTCATTCTTGCTTGCTTTGCGGTGATCTTCGGCACGCGCCACACGGATGCAACCGAGCACCAGGACGGCCTGATCCTTGCCATCGCCATGGAATCGGTGGTCAAGCTTATCGCTTTCTGGACACTCGGCGTGTTCGTCATCTGGGTGATGTTCGACGGCCCAGCCGATCTCTGGCAGAAGGCCACCGAGAGCGAGGCGGTCATGGCCGCACTGACGCATGAAACACCGCCCAGCCGTTGGCTGCTTTTGATTGCGCTTTCGGCCTTCGCGATCATCATGCTGCCTCGGCAGTTCCACGTGACCGTGGTCGAAAACCGCACACCCCGGGAACTGAAGCTCGCCGGCATCCTAATGCCGATCTATCTGATCGCCATCAACATCTTCGTCCTGCCGGCGGCAATCGCCGGTGTGTTGATGTTCGGCGGCAGCGGCGATGCGGATCTCTACGTGCTCTCGCTGCCACTTGAAGCCGGCTCAGGCTTCGTGTCGCTGCTCACCTTCATCGGCGGCTTCTCAGCCGCAACCGCCATGGTGATCGTCGCCTCGGTGGCGCTGGCGATCATGGTGTCGAACGACATGGTCCTGCCGATCTTCCTGCGGCAGAAGCTGTTGGGGCGACCCAGCCAGCGCGAGGACTTCGCCAAGACGCTCTTGCATATCCGCCGCACGGCGATCTTCGGCGTGTTGCTGCTCGGCTATGTCTATTTCCGCTCCGCCGACAATACGACAGGACTCGCCAAAATCGGCCTTTTGTCCTTCACCGCCATCGCACAGATCGCACCGGCCATGTTCGGCGGCCTGATCTGGCGACGGGCCAATGCACGTGGTGCAATCGCCGGGCTCACCATCGGGTTCCTGGTCTGGGCCTATCTGCTCTTCCTGCCGAGCCTCGGTGCAGAAGATCACTCCTGGATCGCGTCCGCAGTGCTGGGGTTCCTGTTGCCCGGTCTATCGATGTTCGAGCCGCAATATGCGGATCCGCTGGTCAATGCGACAATCTTCAGCCTGCTGATCAACACACTCGCCTTCGTCATCGGTTCGCTCAGCCGCAATCCGCGCCCGGTGGAGCGTATCCAGTCGGCAATCTTCATCAAGCGGCAGCCCCGTTCCAACTCCGCAACCCGGGGATGGAAGACAAGTGTCGCCGTCGGCGACCTCAAGGCTGCGATTGCCCGCTACCTCGGCAACGAGCGGATGGAGCGGTCGTTCCGGTCCTACGAGCAGACGGTTGGCCGCAAACTCGCCGACGACAGTCCGGCGGACATGGCCTTCATCCATTTTTCCGAACAGCTGCTCGGCAGCGCGATCGGCTCCTCTTCGGCACGTCTGGTCCTGTCACTGATCCTGCAGAAGGCCGAGGATCCATCCGCCGATACGGTCTGGCTGCTCGACCAGGCCTCGGAGGCACTGCAATACAATCAGGACATGATGCAGACGGCACTCGCCCAGATGGAGCAGGGCATCGCCGTCTTCGACGCGTCTGACCGCCTGACGATTTGGAACCGGCGCTTCCGGACGCTGCTGGACCTGCCGGAGCATGTCGGCCAGGTCGGATTTCCGCTGCTCGACATGATCGCCATTCTGGCGCAGCGAGGCGATGTTCCGGCCGGTGACACACAGGCTATGATCCGAAGCTTCCACCAGTTCGACAGGCCGTTCCAGATGGTGCTCGCCGGTGGACAACGGATCATCGAAGTGCGCTGCAACCTGATGCCAGACAAGGGCCTGGTCGCGACTTTCAGCGACATCACCTCTCGCGTTGAGGCTGACCAGGCCCTGAAGCAGGCCAATGAAACGCTGGAGCAACGCGTCAGCGAACGCACGGCCGAACTGACACGGGTGAACCATGCGCTGGCGGAGGCGCGCGCGGCAGCCGACGAGGCCAATATCGGAAAAACCCGCTTTTTTGCCGCGGCCGGCCACGACATCCTGCAGCCGCTGAATGCCGCGCGGCTCTATTCCTCGTCACTGGTCGAGCGGCTCGGCGATTCCCAAAACAGCGCGCTCGTCGGCAATATCGATTCCGCTCTGGAATCGGTCGAGAGCATTCTCGGTGCCGTTCTCGACATTTCGCGTCTGGACACCGGCGCGATGAAGCCACGCTTTTCCAGCGTGCCGCTAACCAGCCTCTTGCAAAGGATCGAAACCGATTTCGCGCCGATGGCTCGAGAAAAGGACATCAAGCTCGTGGTGATGCCGACAACGCTGTCGGTCCGCTCGGATCCGACCCTGCTGCGCCGCCTCGTCCAGAACCTTGTTTCCAACGCGATCAAGTACACGCCGTCAGGCCGCGTCGTGGTCGGCGCCCGCCGTCAGGGCGACAAGGTGGTGATCCAGGTGACCGACAGCGGCATCGGCATTCCCTCGTCGAAATTCCGCACCGTGTTCAAGGAGTTCGCGCGGCTCGAAGAAGGCATGCGAACAGCATCCGGCCTCGGGCTCGGCCTGTCGATCGTCGACCGCATCGCCAAGGTGCTGCAACACCCGGTGGAACTCGCATCAAAGCCTGGCAAGGGAACGACGTTCAAAGTCGTCATGCCTCTTGACGTCGCCAAGCCTGCCACCAAGGGCGTCGTAGCGATCGATGCCGGCAGTCGCACCACGCCGGCAATGCAGGGCTTCCGGGTTCTGTGCATTGATAACGAGCCGAAGATTCTCGAAGGCATGCAGCTCCTCATCTCAGGCTGGGGCTGTACCGTCGAATGCGCAGGCTCGATCGCCGAGATGGACGAACTGATCAAGTCCGGCAAGGCTCCGGATCTGGTCATAGTCGATTACCATCTCGACGATGGCAGCGGTATTGGGGCAGTTCTCAGGCTGAGAGCACTGACGCAGGCCGACATTCCCGCTCTTCTGATCACGGCCGATCGCTCAGCCGAGGTGCGCGCGGAAGCGGAGCGCCATTCAATCACCCTGCAGCACAAGCCGGTGCGGCCTGCTGCGCTTCGTGCCTTCATCACGCAGGTTTCCTCGCAACGCAGTGCGGCCGCCGAATAGCTCTTGCGGATAAGCGGGCTTGCGACGCCCGACCTTACCAGCTCTTCAAGGCGCGCAGCGTGGGCGTCTTCTTGAAGACGTGATCGTTCATGCGCCCCATCAGACGGTCGAGAAGCGAGACCGCCTCGACCACAGCCGGCCCCTTGTTCAGCATCACGCATTCGGCCCGCGCCGCCATGGCGGCATCGGTCATCTCGCCGCGTGTCGGAATGCCTTGCTTCACCATGCCTTCCAACACCTGCGTCGCCCAGATGCAGGGCACAGAGGCAGCCTCGCAGATCCAGAGAATCTCTTCCTGCATTTCCGCCAGCCGTTCAAAGCCGATTTCCGCCGCGAGATCGCCACGTGCAATCATCACGCCGAACGGCCCGCGCTGGCGTGCCCGCGCGATCAGGGCCGGAAGATTGGTGAGCGCAAGCGGCTGCTCGATCTTGGCGATCAGGCCGAGCTGCCGATCGATCCTGCCGTGGCGAGCGAGGACGTCGTCAAGCAGATCGATGTCTTCCGGTCGACTGACAAAGGAATAGCCAATAAGATCGGCGCATTCGATGACCATTTCCAGGTCGGCTTCGTCCTTGGTGGTCAGCGGCGAAAGTCCAAGAGCTGTGTCTGGAAGGTTTATGCCCTTTTCCGGCTTCAAGCGTGTGCCGCCGGATTTGGTGCGACGAACGACGATGACCGCCTCCTCCTCTGCTACACTTTCGACAACCGCTTCGAGCTTTCCGTCATCGTAACGGAGCCGATCGCCGACGGAGAGTCGAGTCACCATTTCCGGCAGGGAGACCGCTGCGGAGTGCAGGACTTTCTCATCGATGCGCGGTGCGGCGTTTGCCACTAGGCGGACGCGGTCCCCGATCTGCAGCCTTGGTTTCTTGTCGACCGAGGCCACCTCGCCGGTCCTGATCTTCGGGCCGGCAATGTCCATCAGAACCTTGATGTCACGTCCGCAGACGCCGGCGGCTTCCCGGACGAAAGCGGTCATGGCGCGCCAGGCCTCCGGATCGTCATGGGCACAATTGATGCGGGCGACATCCATTCCGGCCCGGACGAGGTCCAGGATAAGGTCCGGCGTTTCGGCGGCCTGACTGGGCAGCGTCACCATGATCCGCGTCCGACGGCTGGCCAGCGTTGTGCCGAAGAGGGCACCGGTTGAGGCCTCAAGCCGCGCCTCGCCAGCGAAAAAATCCGTTTCTGTCGGCATGGCGGGTGCCCCTGCCCGGACGCCCGAGAGCGATGCCAGCGCATGGATCACGGCATCGATCGTCGGCAGGACCCGGCTTTCCAAGCGGCCCATCGAAGAGAGTCCAAGCGCCATGAGGCGGCGTTGCAACAGCCGGATATCATGACGGCGCAGAGCGAGGTAATGGGCCAGATTGACGGTCGCTGGGTCCGCTTCACCATGCCCTGATGATGAAAGCGATGCTCCTTCGAGGATCGCTTGCCTCAGCATCACCAGTTCGGCGTGGATTTCAGCCGCGCGAAGGGTGGCATCGGTGGTCTCTCGCATGTTCATGATCGGCCCTGCCTGGTTGTTGCAGAACCCTAATCCCGGCTTGTTGACAGCCCAATGACAGTCGATGTCGCAGGGATCTCAAAGCCTGAGGCTCCATACGGTGGCGTTGACCACGACACCGGGTTCGGCCACGAGCCTTGCCGCCCGTACCGGTTCGAAGCCGGCAATCCGCTTGGTGCCGGCCACGCGCCCGCCATCGGCGAAAACCTCCAGCGAGCCATAGTCGAGGAAGATGCGCAGACGGCGAGCGCCGGCGGCCTTTGCCAGATAGCGCGGACCCGGCGGCTCTTCCGGGTGGTCGAGATAGCTGTGCAAGATCTCGAGGCCTTCCTCATGCTGGGCAATGGCGAGGCGAATTTCCGGGTGGTCGAACTCCAGGCGAAACGCGCCATCAGCCTCGGACAACTCGAAGGCTATCTCGGCGGCACCATGCGGCAGCTCGATGCGTTGACCCGACGCCAGCCGGGTGCGGTCGAGCATGCGCGCGCGCAGGCTTTCGGCAGCGCCAATGGGAGGCGTCAGCAACGTGTCTCCTTCGAGGACAAGCGTGCGCGGCAGGGTCATCGCAGAGGGAAAATCGACCGTCGGACCGGTGTCCGCCCAATTGCCGAGCCAGCCGATGCCGATCGGCGTGTTGCCATCGACGAATGCCTGGAAAGCATAGTTGTCGGTGCCGAAATCGAGCTCGCGGCCGAAGGACTTGGCGAAACTACGACCATCGAACCAACCGATGTCGATCATCGTCAGATTGCGTCGACCGGTCTCCTTGTCCTCGCCGTTCATCAGGCCATAAATCAGCGCCCAGCGGGTCGCGGGATCACGGTAGTCGCCATCCATGGGCAGAAGGCAGGGGCATTCGAGGGCCGAGGTTTCATAGCGCGTCTCGGTGTAGAGTTTGCCAACATAGGTCCAGCCGGCAGCGGCCGTATTGTCCTCGGTCTGGTACAGCAGCACCACGCCGCCCTTGTCGCTCTGACTGCCGAGCAGCATCTTCCACAACCCATCCGGACCGCGAAAAACATAAGGGTCGCGGAAATCGAAGGTCAGACCCTCGCCATCCGGCCTGCGGGGCAGGAAGACCTCGGCGGCACCCGCGCTGAACAGATCGGTTGATGTCGCCGTCAACTGGATTTCCTGTTCGGGAATTCGGTCGGCAATCTTCTCGGTGAAGAAGACGCGGATGCCGGGCCCGTCGGTGCGCGCAATTGCCGAACCGGAAAAAGCACCACCGCGCTTGTCTGGCCTGACCGTCAGTTCTTCCGAGGGGAAAAGGAAGACCGGCAGATGCCGCCAGCGCAAATAGTCGGAGGAGACGGCGTGACCCCAATGCATGTTGTTCCAGATGCGTCCATGCGAATAATGCTGGTAAAAGAGATGCGGGCGTCCTCCGAAACGACCGAAGCCGTTCGGGTCGTTCATCCAGCCGAAGGGCGGGCGGAAGTGATATCCGTCAGGCAAATCCGGCGGCTCGTTCGCCGGATTGGTGTGGATGACAGTGATACCGGTTTCAAGAACATCGGAGGGCGTGAACCAGTAAGCGACAGAGAGCGACGTGACCGCCATGTCATAGGCGAGTGTTACAGTGCCTCCGCCGAAGACCTGATAGATGCGAAAGGAGTTTTCTTCCGCATTCGAAGCCTGCACTTCACCAAACTTGCCATTTGCACTGTGCAAGGACACTGCACCCGGCTGATCTGGCGTCACCGCCTTGAGCCAGAGATGCAGCACAGCGTTCACAGGGAGTTCGACCTCGATAGCCCTGTAATGTTCCGGTATGCCGGTCGCTGTCGTCATTCGCGTCTCCCTTTTTCTCTAGCCAGCGCTCAACGGGAGGAGCGCGGCCACTGTTCCATCTTCGCCTGTCACAGAGGCTTTAGAAAACCGTCACGGGCGCTTCATCCGAAGCACCTAATGCGACCAGAACGAAATTGTAGATCGGAGCCCTGCTCATGCGTCTCGCCGTTCTCGTCCTCAGCCTGCTTTTGACCCTCGTCACGGGGGCTGCAAGCCTTGCTCCCATTCCTCCGTCCAATCGCGCGGCCCTCATTCACGAGCGCCTGACTAAGGCCAACCTCAACCGCGATCATGTCATGGTCGTGGCCCATCGCGCCGGCTGGAAGAAGGAAGGCGTCGTTGTTCGCGCCGAAAATTCGTTTGCTGCCATCGACCACGCCGTTTCGACCGGGGTTGAAATGGTGGAGCTCGACGTGCGGCGCTCGAAAGACGGCGCCCTTGTCATCATGCATGATGAAACACTCGACCGCACTACCACCTGCCGCGGAAAAGTGGCCGAGTTCACCCTTGCAGCGCTTAGAACCTGCCGGCTCGTGGTCGAGGGAGACCGTCGCCCGACAGACGAGCATGTTTTTACGCTCGAAGAGGCCATGCTGCATTCGCGCGGCCGGATCCTGATCAACATCGACAACAAGCTCGAGCCGCAAGCCCTGGTCGAGGTCGCCGATCTCGCCCGCAGCTTTGGGATGACCGACGGTGTGCTCCTGAAGATGGCTGTGTGGAATGCCGAGCGGCTTCAACTCGCTCGCGACATCCGCCGCGTCATCGGTTCCGAGTTCGCTTTCATGCCGATCCTCGCCGATGACGCCGTAACCGAGCCCGCATTCATCGACCGTACCCAATCAGCGCTCGGCGCACCGGCCGCCGAACTCGTGCATTGGTACAAGGATGCCTCGAAGCCAGTTACCTCTGACGGCGGGCCGCTGCTTTCTTCACTCGCCCGCGCGGCAGCGGTCCGCAACAACACCCATCTTTGGATCAACACCTATCCGATCACCGACCGCCCTGAAGGCATGGTGGCTGGCGGACGTGGCGATTATCTCGCGCTGGAGACCGGACGTCCCGAAGATGTCTGGGGCTTCTTCGTTGATCGGGGTGTGACCATCATCCAGACGGACGAGCCCGAAGCGGTGATTGCGTGGCTCGACGCCCAAGGGCTGCGGAGGTCTTATGCGCTAACAAACTGAGATCGGAAATAGAAAGGCGGCCCGAGAGCCGCCTTTTGCAATTCATGCAGGGCCTGACTCAGGCAGCCTTGGCGGCTTCACCGTAGGGGTCGAAGCGACCGTAGAAGGTTTCGCCCTTGGCGGCCATGTCCTTGAGCAGCGGCGTCGGGGTGAAGTGCGAGCCGTAGTCCTTTGCGAGGCGCTCGCAGAGCTCCACGAAGGTCTTCACGCCCATGCCGTCGATATAGGACAGGGCGCCACCGGTGTAAGGCGCAAAGCCAAACCCAAGGATCGAGCCGACATCGGCTTCGCGCGGGTCGGTGACGATGCCTTCTTCGACGGTGCGGGCGGCTTCCAGCGCGATCGTCACGAGGAAGCGTTCCTGCAGCGTCTTGACGTCGACGGCATCCGGCTTCTGCTGCGGGTAGAAGTCCTTGAGCCCAGGCCAGACATGCTTCTTGGCCGGCTTGGCTGGATAGTCGTAGAAGCCCTTGCCGTTCTTGCGGCCGAAGCGTTCTTCCTTTTCGACCATGCGGGCGACCAGCTCCATGTGGCGCGGGTCGACGGCCTTTTCGCCGAGATCTGCGACGGTTGCCTTCAGGATCTTGTAGGAGAGGTCGATCGCCACTTCGTCGTTTAGCGCCAGTGGGCCGACCGGCATGCCGGCGAACTTCGCGGCATTCTCGATCATCACCGGCGGCACGCCTTCGATGAGCATGTTGTAGCTCTCGGCCATGTAGCGCAGGACGCAGCGGTTGACGAAGAAGCCGCGGGTGTCGTTGACGACAATCGGGGTCTTCTTGATCGCAGCGACATAGTCGAGGGCGACAGCAAGCGCCTTGTCGCCGGTTTCCTTGCCGAGAATGACTTCGGTCAGCATCATCTTCTCGACTGGCGAGAAGAAGTGGATGCCGATGAAATCGACGGGACGCTTGGAGTTCTTGGCCAAGCCGGTGATCGGCAGCGTCGAGGTGTTGGAGGCGAAGATCGCACCTGCCGGCAGCACGGCCTCGACCTTTTCGATGACTGCTTTCTTCACGTCGCGGTCTTCGAAGACGGCCTCGATCACGAGATCAGCGTCAGAGAGTACGCTGTAGTCATCAGACGGCGTGATCAGGGCGAGCAGCTTGTCGCCGTCGTCCTTGGTCAGCTTACCCTTACCGACAGCGCCGGCGACGAGACCTTCGGAATGGGTCTTGCCCTTAGCCGCAGCCTCTATGTCACGGTCGATCAGCACGACATTGATGCCGGCAGCGGCTGTCACATAGGCGATCGAGGCGCCCATGAAACCGGCGCCGACGACGCCGACCTTCTTGATCTCGGACTTCGGCTGACCCGCCGGGCGACGGGCACCCTTGTTCAGCTCCTGCATCGAGACGAAGAGCGAGCGGATCATCGAATAGGCTTCGGTGGTCTGGACGATCTCGGTGAAGTAGCGCTGCTCGATGCGCAGGCCCGTATCGAAGGGTACCTGCAGGCCTTCATAGACGCTTTTCAGGATGGCAAGCGCTGCCGGATAATTGCCGGCGGTCTCGCGGCGCAGGATGGCGGAGGCCGCCGGCCAGAGCTGGGCCGCGGCCGGGGTCCAGATGCCACCGCCAGGAACCTTGAAGCCCTTTTCGTCCCAGGGGGCAACCGGCTTCAGACCATCCTTGATCATCTGTTTTGCGGCATTGATCAGTTCACCCGGCTCGACAACCTGATGGACAAGGTTCATCGCCTTGGCGCGGGCAGCCGACAGCGTCTGGCCCGTGGTCATCATCTGCAGGGCGTCCTGCGTGTTGGCGAGACGTGCAACGCGCTGCGTGCCGCCGGCACCAGGGAAGATGCCGACCTTGACTTCCGGCAGGCCGATCTTGACCGATTTGGCGTTCGAGGCAACGCGGCCATGGCAGGCGAGCGACAGTTCGGTCGCGCCACCCATGCAGGTGCCGTTGATCGCTGAGACCCACGGCTTGCCACAGGTCTCGATCTTGCGCCAGAGCCAGGTCATCCGACCGGCGGCGTCAAAGAGCTTCTTGACGGCGGCCGTCGGGTCTTTCGCCTTTTCTTCTTCGAGCATGGAGAACATGCCCTTGATCATGGTGAGGTCGGCACCGCCGGAGAAGGACGACTTGCCGGAGGTGAAGACGACGCCCTTAACGCCATCGTCGGCGCAGGTCTGGTCGACGATCTTCTCAATCTCGTCCATCACTTCGACAGTGAAGACATTCATCGACTTGTCCGGCATGTCCCAGGTGACGAGGGCAATGCCGTCTGCGTCAGTCTCGATGGTAAAGTTCTTGTAGGTCATGATGGGATTCCTCTTCCCTGAAATTCGATGTTGCAACGAACCGCCCCCCTCACCCGGCCTCCGCTTCGCTCGGCCACCCTCTCCCCGAGGGGAGAGGAGGATTGGCCAGCGCTACGGCGAGCCCTCTTCTCCCCAGCGGGGAGAAGGTGCCGGCAGGCGGATGAGGGGGCTACCCCATCAAACGCGCTCGATTACCGTCGCCGTACCCATGCCCGCACCAATGCAGAGCGTGACCAGCGCGGTGTTCAGATCGCGGCGTTCCAGCTCGTCGAGCACCGTGCCGAGGATCATGGCGCCGGTTGCGCCCAGCGGATGGCCCATGGCGATCGCGCCGCCGGCGACGTTCATCTTCGAATGGTCGACATTGAAATGCTGCATGAAGCGCAGAACGACGGCGGCGAAGGCTTCGTTCAGTTCGAACAGGTCGAAGTCGGAGATTTTCATGCCCGTGCGCTTCAGGAGCTTTTCGGTCACGTCAACCGGGCCGGTCAGCATGAGGGCCGGATCCGAGCCGATATTGGTGAAGGCGCGGATGCGGGCGCGGGGCTTCAGGCCCATGCTCTCGCCACCGGCCTTCGAGCCGACGAGAACGGCGGCAGCGCCGTCAACGATGCCGGAGGAATTGCCGGCGTGGTGGATGTAGTTGATGCGCTCGATTTCCGGATGGGCCTGGATGGCGACGGCTTCGAAGCCGCCCATTTCGCCGGGCATCTGGAAAGAGGGGTTCAGGCTTGCCAGCGACTGCATGTCGGTGCCGGGGCGCATGTGTTCGTCGCGGTCGAGAATGACGAGGCCGTTACCATCCTTCACCGGGATGACCGACTTGGCAAAATTGCCGGCAGCCCAGGAGGCGGCGGAGCGCTTCTGGCTCTCGACGGCATAGGCATCGACGTCGTCACGGGTAAAGCCATACTTGGTGGCGATGAGGTCAGCGGAGACACCCTGCGGCATGAAGTAGCCGGGGAAGTTAACCGAAGGGTCCATGTACCAGGCACCGCCCGACATGCCCATGCCGACGCGGGACATGCTTTCGACGCCACCGGCAATGACGATGTCGTCGGAACCCGCCTTCACCTTACCGGCGGCGAGGTTGATGGCATCGAGGCCCGAGGCGCAGAAGCGCGAAATCTGCATCCCCGGCGCTTTGAAGTCGTAGCCGGCTTCGAAGGCCGCGGCCTTCGGGATGACGGCACCCGCTTCCATGACCGGGTCCACACAGCCGAAGATGATGTCATCGACGGTCGAGGTATCAAGGCCATTGCGGTCGCGGAGCGCCTCCAGCGTCTTGGCGGCCAGGCGGGGGGTCGGCACTTCGTGCAGCGAGCCGTCCTTCTTGCCGCGCCCGCGGGGCGTGCGCACATGGTCGTAAATGAAGACTTCAGTCATCGTCTCTCTCCCTTGGGCGCACGGGGCGCCGGAATTTTTTCCCTCTTCTCCCCAGCGGGGAGAAGTGCCGAGCGAATGCGAGGCTATGAGGGGGCCGATTGCGCAAGCGCCCCCTCATCCGGCCCTGACGGGCCACCTTCTCCCCGCTGGGGAGAAGGGAAGACTCAAAACGCTTCCGCGGCCATTTCCATCAGGCTGTCGGCGCCGGTCTCAATGCGGGCCTTGCGCAGGCCCGTCTCCGGCATGATCTTTTCCATGTAGAAGCGGCCGGTCAGCAGCTTGTTCTTGTAGTAGTCGGCATCGCCCGAGCCTGCGGCCAGGTTGTCGTTGGCGGCCTTCGCCATCTTCGCCCACATGTAACCGAGCACGACGAGGCCGAAAAGGTGCATGTAATCGGTCGAACCAGCACCGGCATTGTCGGGCTTGGCCATGGCGTTCTGCATGAACCACATGGTGGAAGCCTGCAGGTCGTTCAAGCCCTTCTTCAGGCTCTTGGTGTAGGCCGACATATTCTCGTCGCCACGGTTTTCTTCGCAGAAATCACCGATTTCTTTGAACAGAGCCATGACCGCACGACCGCCATTAAGGCCGAGCTTACGGCCGACCAGGTCGAGTGCCTGGATGCCGTTGGCGCCTTCATAGATCATTGCGATGCGGGCATCGCGGACATACTGGCTCATGCCCCATTCTTCGATATAGCCGTGGCCGCCATAAACCTGCTGGGCCATGACGGCGTGGTCGAAGCCCTTGTCGGTCAGGACACCCTTGAGGATCGGCGTCATCAGGCCGAGCACGTCGTCAGCAAGCTGCTTTTCGGCAGCGTCGTCCGAACGATGCGCGATGTCGGACTTCAGCGCGGTCCAGAGCGTGAAGGCGCGGCCGGCCTCATTGAAGGCCTTGATGGTCAAGAGCACGCGGCGGATGTCCGGGTGGACGATGATCGGGTCGGCCTTCTTCTCGGGCGCCTTGACGCCGGAGAGAGAGCGGCCCTGGATGCGCTCGCGGGCATAGTTAGCAGCGTTCTGATAGGCGATTTCGGAGATCGACAGACCCTGCAGGCCGACGCCGAGGCGGGCTTCGTTCATCATGACGAACATGGCCGCGAGACCCTTGTTCTCGGCACCGATCAGGTAACCGGTTGCCTCGTCATAATTCATCACGCAGGTGGCGTTGCCGTGGATGCCCATCTTATGCTCGATGGCGCCGCATGTGACCGTGTTACGGGCACCGACCGAACCGTCGTCGCCGACCATGAACTTCGGCACGATGAAGAGCGAGATGCCCTTGGTGCCTTCAGGCGCGCCTTCAATGCGGGCCAGCACCAGGTGGATGATGTTGTCCGACATGTCGTGTTCGCCGGCCGAGATGAAGATCTTCTGACCGGAAATCTTGTAGGCGCCGTTGCCATCAGGAACCGCCTTGGTGCGCAGGAGGCCAAGATCGGTGCCGCAATGGGGCTCGGTCAGGTTCATGGTGCCGGTCCAGACACCCTCAACCATCTTCGGCAGATACTTCTGCTTCTGCTCGTCCGAGCCATGCTCGAGGATGGCTGCGATTGCGCCCTGGGTGAGGCCCGGATACATCATCAGTGCCATGTTGGCGGACGACATGTATTCGCCAACTGCCGAATGCAGCGTATAGGGCAGACCCTGGCCGCTGTATTCGGCCGGAACTGCGAGGCCCAGCCAGCCACCCTGACAGTAGGCGTCGTAAGCCTGCTTGAAACCTTTCGGCGTCTTGACCGAACCGTCATCCGAACGGACACAGCCTTCCTGGTCACCGGAGAGATTGAGCGGGAAGAGCTGCTCTTCCGCGAGCTTCGCTGCCTCGCCGACGATCGCCTCGATCATGTCGGGCGTTGCGTCCTCGAAGCCGGGCAGGTTGTTATAGCGCTCCAGGCCAAGCACGTCGTTGAGAATGAAAAGCGTGTCGTTTACGGGGGCCTTGTAGACGGGCATCGGGCATCTTCCTCCAAAGACATGATTTCCGACGGGATCGGATTGGGTCTGCTTATACAAATAATTGACGTGCGCGTAAACGTCAAAGTTTTTGGCTGCGGCATTTTTGTGCCGGATGCAGCGTCCGCCCTTTCGTGCATGGCTTCTAACGAAAGGTGCTTGTGCGGGCGTGACGGGAGACTGAAGACCTCCGCATTCACCGATTTCTCGCGAAGCTTAACGGCTTGTTTACCATGTTTCATGAAAGGTTGCGTTCGAAAGCTGGTGATCCATCCGCGATTCCGACGCGCCCTCATCACCCTTTGGGCAAGAGGCATTCGTCGAGGTCATACAGGACCACCTGGACGCATTCGGACGCACGCTGCGTCCGGCACATCGAGGCGAGCAGAACCATGAACGGATCGCGATCCCAGACCCAACGGCCCGGCAACCCGTCCTCGCTGGATGCGTTGAACCGCACCATCGAAGGGCTTGAGGCTCGCATCGAGGGACTGATTGGCCAACAGAGCGCGCGCAGCCGCAGTGCAGACGAGCCGGTGGCACGCCCCCTGCCCGGCCGCCGCGCCGACGAACTTCCGCGCAGCGAGCGCGATGTCCGCGACACCCGGCCGGATCCGCTTGCCGAAATCCGCCAGCGCCAGCGCGCGCTCGAAGAAAGTCGTGCACGCAGTTCCGACCGCAGCCTCTACAGTCGCAGCGAAGAACCCTTGCCGCGAGCGACGGTGCGCGAGCCCCTGCCGCCGCTTTCCGATCCACAACCGGCCTATGCCGTCCGCGCTGCCGTCGCACCGCCTGCGCGCGCCAGCCAGGACATCTCGGAAGCGCTGAGCGGCCTGCGCCGCGAATTGAAACAGGATATCAGCGAAAGCGTGTCGCGCGAGATTGCCGGCCTGCGCAACGAGATGCGCTCGATCCGTCAGCTTGCTGAAGAAAGCCGGCCGCAGGACGACATGCGCCAAGACATTGCCCGTCTAGCCGAAAGCATCCAGCGGCTTGAGGGCATCAAGGCTCCGGGCACCGACGGACTGCGTGAGGACTTCGACGACCTGCGCTCGCTGATGGACGGCCTTGCCCGCGAAGATTCAGTGCGTCGCATGGAGCGCCGCTGGGATGACGTCGAGGGTCGCCTCGACGGGCTCGACACCGGCGCCATGCGCGACGAGATCATCCGCATTGCCGACCGGCTCGACGACATCAAGTCCCAGCTCGGCGGCATGGGCGACACGCGCGCTATCCGGGCTCTCGAAGACAAGCTTGTGACCGTCGCGTCAGCACTCGAACACATCGGCGCCCACATCGATCCCAACGAGCGCAAGCTCACCGAGCAGTTCGCCTCGCTCGACATGCGGCTCGACGAAATCACCCGTGCCATCGCGGCTGGCAGCCGCAACAGCGGCCCGGGCAACGATCCAGCAACCTTCCATCGGCTGGAAGAGCGGCTCTTGGGCCTCGCGCGCCAGATCGAGACCCTCTCTGAAACGCGCACACCGCAGCTGCCGGATGCCTCGCACGAGATGGCCGAGCGGCTGGAGCTACTGACAGAACGCATCGAGCAATTGTCGACCGAGCAGGGCGCCGTCCGTCTCGAAGAGCGTCTAGACCACCTCTCCTACATGCTGGAAAAGGTGCAGCGGCCAGCGCCTGCGCCGGAACTCACCGGCTACCTTGCCGACATCTCCCGCAAGATCGATGCGCTAGATGGTGGAGCTGTCAACGACCGCCTTGCCGACCGGCTCGAAATGCTGGCGCGCCACATTGAGGAGCTCGACGCACCGCAGCCAGTCGCCATGATCGATGACACTGCGCTGCGCAACCTCGAAGACCGGCTGAATGCCGTCGTCGATCGCCTGGAGGAAACGAGTTCCTCTGCCTCCATCAGCGAAACCGCCAGCCTCAAGGGTCTGGAAGACCAGATCGCCCACCTCTCCCAGCTGATCAGCCAGCCCTCCCCGTCCGATCCAGAGGTCTCTGGCCGGATCTCGGCCCTTGAGGATTATGTTGCGACGAGCGACGAATACATCATCGAGGCAGCCCGTCAGGCCGCCGAAACCGTCATGGCCAATTTCGCCCAGCGCTTCCCCGTCGGTAGCCAGGCGGCATCGGCTGACATTTCTGCGCTGTCGGCCCTGTCGGATCACCTGAAGCAGCTCGAAGACTATAGCCGTCATTCGGAAGAGCGGACCCATCGCACCTTCGAAGCCCTGCATGACACGCTCGTGCAGATCGCCGGACGGCTCGACGAGTTGCACCATCTCGGACAGCAGCCCGAAGCCACGCCTGTCTTTGCCCAGGCTCCGATTGCAGCCGCACCGACACCGCGCGCGCCTCAAGCAGCAGCGCCGGCTCCACAACCGCCGCATATGGTCGCCGAATCGGCTGCGGAACCGTCACATCCGATCGATCAGGAACTGCTCGCGGCAGCGGACGATTTCGCCCAGACCATGACCGCACTGCCGGTCATCGATGCCGCCCGCGAGAAGAAGGTTGCGAAGCCCAGCTTGCTCGCCGGCCTGGGCAAGAAGCTCATGCCGGGCAAGAAAGCGCCGAAGGCTCCTGCAGAGCCTCGCCAGATGGTCGATCCTTCGCCATCGATTGACCCGGTCGATGTGCTGCCGCCCGACGATGCCAATGAACTTTTGGAGCCCGGCTCCGGCGCACCCGATGTGCGCAAGATCCTCGAACGCGTTCGCGCCAGCCAGCAGGCAACCAAGGGCGCTAGCGCTGCCGGCGCCGACAATGGTGACCGGACCGACTACATCGCCGCCGCCCGGCGCGCCGCCCAGGCGGCCGCGATGGAAATGGATCGCGCCCAGAAGGCAGCGCCCTCGGGCAACAAGACCATGGCCGATGTGAAGGCCAAGGCGAAGTCGGGGGAAACCTCCCTCTTCGCGCGGTATCGTCGCCCCATCATGATGGCCGTGGGCGCTGTGCTCCTCGTTGCCATGGCCATGCCGCTCGTCAATACGCTGACCCGCAGCGATGCGCCCGCCGTTGTCGAAGAGACCGGCCCGAATGAGACGAGCGAGGCCGTCATTGCAGATCCCGCGGTTGAGACCGCTGATGCAGCCGATATCCAAGGCGACACCGGCGCAGCCTCAATTTCTGCAGCGTCTGTTCAGGCAGAGTCTCCAGCCGAGACGGATGAAGATCTTGTCGTCGCTCAGGAGCGATCGGTGCCGCCTGCACCTGTTCAAGCGGGAGAGACCGCCCCTGTCAGTGCTCTGATGGCACCTGCGACCAGCGCTCCGGGCCAGACGCTCGAAGCACCAACCGGAGTTGCCGATGCTGCGGCCAATGTGGTCGTTGCCGAGGAAATCGCACCGGCTGCGCCTGCTGCCGAGATCGTCGTTCCCTCTGAAATCACGCCGCCATCGCTTTCGATCGCCGCCAAGAATGGCGATCCGGTCGCGCTCTTCGAGATCGGCGCCCGTTATACCGAGGGTCGTGGCGTCAAAAACGACTTCGCCGAAGCGGCCAAATGGTATCGCCTTGCAGCCGATAAGGGTTTTGCACCCGCTCAGTACCGGCTCGCCAATTTCCTTGAAAAGGGAACGGGCGTGGCACCCAATATCGGCGAGGCAAAGCGCTACTACGAGATGGCCGCGAATGCCGGCAATGCCAGCGCCATGCACAACCTCGCCGTCATCTACGCCTCCGGGAAGGACGGCGCTCAGGACTATGCCAAGGCGGTGGAATGGTTCGGCAAGGCCGCCGATTATGGTATTTCGGACAGCCAGTTCAACCTCGCGATCCTGAGTGCCCGTGGCAACGGGACCTCGCCGGATCTGGTGACCTCCTACAAGTGGTTTGCGATCGCAGCCAAGGGTGGCGACACGGATGCTGCGCAAAAGCGCGACGAAGTGGCCAATGCACTGAAGCCGGAAGAACTCGAACGCGCCCGCGCCGAGGTCGACCTCTGGAAGGCCAAGGAGATGGACCCGGACGCCAACTCGGTCAATACGCCCGACGAATGGGCCGGCAAGGGCCTGAAGACCGCAAGCGTCGACATGAAGAAGGCGATCCGCAACATTCAGGCCATTCTCAACAAGAACGGCTATGACGCCGGAACGCCCGATGGTGTGATGGGCGCCAAGACAGTCTCGGCGATCAAGGCCTTCCAGACATCCATCGGGGACCAGCCGACGGGTCAGGTGACGGATAAGTTGGTGACCGAGCTTCTGGCACGCAACAAATGATGCGGCTGTCATAAAAGACCGCGAATAGGGGTCTATGACGGGCTCTCGAATTGACTTGAATGTCCGTGAGGCGCAGAAAAGAATTCAAAGGGGAGCAAGTCCGATCAAGGACTTGCGCCTATCCAGCATGAGAGAGAACAAGGGGCTGAGCGCCCTGACGTGACCGCGCACCCAGGCGCGGCTACCCGCATTTGAGGTCCTGACGTGACGATCTATCTGCCGATCGCCGAGTTGTCGGTCAACGTGTTCATCATTCTTGGAATGGGCGCGGCTGTCGGCTTCCTCTCGGGCATGTTCGGCGTCGGCGGCGGCTTCCTCATCACGCCGCTCCTGATCTTCTACAACATTCCTCCAGTCGTCGCCGTTGCAACCGGCGCGAACCAGGTCGTGGCTTCCTCCGTATCCGGTGCCATTTCGCATTTCCGGCGCGGTACGCTGGATATGAAGCTCGGAACCGTCCTCCTTATAGGAGGTCTGGTCGGTGCGACGATCGGTGTCTACATCTTCTCGTGGCTGAGACGTCAGGGCCAGCTCGACCTGATCATCTCGTTGCTCTACGTCGTGTTTCTCGGCACTGTCGGCGGATTGATGCTGGCAGAGAGCCTGCGAGCGCTTCGACGGGCCGCCCGCAATGAAGCTGTTCCGCTGAAGCGCCCGGGGCAGCACAATTGGGTGCATCGCCTGCCCTTCAAGATGCGCTTCAAGAAATCGAAGATCTATCTCAGCGTCATCCCGATCCTCGCACTCGGCTTCGGCATCGGCATCCTGACATCGGTAATGGGTGTCGGCGGCGGCTTCATCATGGTGCCGGCCATGATCTATCTGCTGCGCATCCCTACCAACGTGGTCGTCGGCACCTCGCTCTTCCAGATCATCTTTACCACCGCCTACACGACGATCGTCCAGGCCGCGACCAACTATTCGGTCGACATCGTGCTTGCTTTCATCCTGATGGTGGCTGGCGTGATTGGCGCGCAATATGGCGTGCGTGTTGGACAGAAGCTGCGCGGCGAACAGTTGCGCGCGCTCCTTGGGCTTCTTGTGCTCGCAGTTGGCGTCCGCCTCGCGATCGAACTGGTCGTGACGCCCGACGACATCTACTCACTGGCGATAGGGGGCTGAGATGAAGGCAATTCTCCTCGCCCTTGCTCTGGTTACAATCCCTGCTTGGTCGACTCCGGCTGCGGCGCAGGATCCGCTGGCAACACAGCTTGCGGAACGCGAAGGCCTTGAGATCGGGATCTCGACCAGCGAAATCGCCATCACTTCGGATTTTTCCGGCGCTGATCTCACCGTCTTCGGCGCACTCACCAACACCGACCAATTGCTTCTAGCAATCGGGCAGTATGATGTGGTGGTGACGTTGGAAGGGCCCCGCGACTGGACGACCGTGCGCCGCAAAGAGCGGCTATTCGGGATCTGGGTCAATCGGACGTCGCTGACCTTCGAACAAATGCCCGTCTCCTATTCCTTGGCCAGCACCCGGCCGGTGGAAGAGATCGCGGAGGATGGGGTTCTGACTTCGCTCGGCATCGGCATCGATCACCTCGCGCTAACGCCGACGGGGTTCATCAGCAATTCAGCAAACCTCAGAGAGTTTCGCGAGGCGTTTCGCAGGCTGAAACAGAATGGTGGTCTCTACCAGCGCGACACGGGCGGTGTGCGCTTCGTATCATCGAGCCTTTTTCAGGCGACACTTCGGCTTCCCGCCAATATCCCGAATGGTGTCCATACGGTGCATGCCTACCTGTTCAAGTCGGGCGAATTCATCGGCGAAAGGGAACTGCCGCTGCGCGTCATCAAGACGGGTCTGGAAGAAGCGATCACCGAAGCTGCCCACGAGCAGCCGCTGGCCTATGGCACGTTTGCCGTGCTGCTTGCCTTGATCACGGGATGGGCTGCGAGCCTGATCTTCCGGAAGGATTGAGCTTAGCCGGTCTCCATTCTTGCCTTGACCTCGAGATAGGCTTCCGTCAGCTCGCGCAAGACGTCGCGGGCTCCGGCCTCGCGTTCAGCGCCCAGATGGATCACCCTTAGCTCGGCCATGAAGGCCTCCCAGAGTTCGGGGCCACCACGCTCAAGGATCTCCGCACGGATCGACAAATCCTCACTGACCGGTCGATGTCTCCTGCCCCAGGCTCCCATCGCGGCGAGCAGCGGCACAAGCTGGATTGCAGGCTCCGTCAGGCTATAGACACCCTTTTGCCTGTGCGACGGGTCGTCTGCACGGGAGAGAAGCCCATTGGCGACCAGGCGCTTCAGTCGGTCGGCCAAAATGTTCGAGGCGATGCCCTCTTCGGAGTTCTGCAGAAGCTCGCGAAAATGCCGGCGATTGCCGAACATCACGTCACGAACGACGATCAGGCTCCAGCGGTCGCCGAGCACCTCCAACGTCAGATTGATCGGACAGCCCGAGCGCTGAGTCATGACACACCCCCAAAAACCGATTGCGCTTTGCCATCAGATGAAATACCGATCAACCGGTTTCAATATGCAACCAGTTTTTCTGGGAGGACTACGATGCGTAAATTGATCGGCTGGAACCTGATGTCACTGGACGGCTATTTCGAAGGTGAAACGCCGTGGGACCTATCCTTCCACCTGAGCGCCTGGGGAGAAGACCTGCGTCGATACTCCCTGTCGCTTGGCGAGGAGACCGACTTCATCGTCTTCGGCCGCAAGACCTATGAGGGTATGGCTGCCCATTGGCAGGACGCGACGGAAGAACTCGAGATCAAGGCCTATATGAATGCCAAGCCCAAGGGTGTTGCCAGTCGAAGCTTGAACGAAGCGCAATGGAACAACACGCGTATCATTCCCGATGCCGTGGCCGATCTCCGCGCCATGAAAACCCAGCCTGGCAAGACGATCTTCGTCTTTGGCAGTGCAGAACTGCAGCACTCGCTTCTGGAGGCAGGACTAATGGACGAGGTTCGTGTCTGCCTTGCCCCTGTTCTTCTGGGAAGAGGCAACCCGTTGTTCAAAACGGGTTCGGAAAAGAGGCTGTCACTGCTTGAGGCACGGCCTATCGATACCGGTGCCGTCATCCTGCGCTATGCGACCACAACAAGCTAACAGACAGGCTCAACCCAGCAGGTTGCCGTAGCGAACCGAATAGATCCGGTCGCGGCCGAGCAGGTGGGCGACCAGGTCGGTACGGGCAAAGAGGCCAGTGAAAGCTTTGTGGCGCAGATCGAGGCCACCGGTGGTAACGCCAAAGGACGGCATCACCATGCGCAGGCCATCCGTCGCAAAGCATGGACGGCGAACCGATTTCTCCCGGCGGCGGACTGTGGCCGAGGGATGGAGATGACCTGCCACTTCGCCCTTGCCATGGGCAAGTGAAGGCTCGTGGCGGAAGGTAAGGCCGGCGAGTGAAAACTCGTCCATCGACACGCCCGGCAAAGCCGTCGTGCCATCCGGATCGTGATTCCCGTTGATCCAGATGATGTCTCGTCCGGCGACCAGACCATGGATCATCTCGCGAAATACCAGTGGCATCAGGGCCGAACCGACGCGGTCATGAAAATTATCGCCGAGGCTGATGATCGTCGCCGGCTGGTAGCGGTTCACCACGTTCTCGAGCAGACGAAGCGTTGCCAGCGTGTCGTAAGGTGGCAGCAGTTGGCCGCGCCGCGCAAAGGCGGCGCCCTTTTCAAGATGCAGGTCGGAGACCACGAGGGTCCGGTGGTCGGGCAGATACATGGCGCCGGTCAGATCACAGACCGCAGCTACGCCCGAAAGCGCAATCTCGGCCATCGTTTCCCGTGTCTCTGTTGGCGCGAGGCGCCTTGCCGTCATACCCGTCATGTCTTCATTCCGCAGCATCGGGCCTCGTCATAGCCGCTCCGCATGATTCATGCCATGGCTTCGGCGATCAGATCTTCTGCGGCCATGGACAGCACATGCTCCTGGGCTTCGCCGGCGACCGGCTCCTTGCCGATCTCCAGCATGACCGGCACGGCGAGCGGCGAGATCTGGGTGAGGCGCTTGTGCAGGATGTGCCCTTTGATTCGCTCCAGCATATCGGCAAGCCGGGCAATGTCCAAAAGTCCGGCGGCGGCATCCTGTCGCGTCGCCTGCATGAGGATATGGTCCGGCTCGTGGCTGCGCAGCACGTCATAGATCAGGTCCGAGGATACCGTCACCTGGCGGCCGGACTTTTCCTTGCCAGGATGCCTCTGCTCGATCAGCCCTGCAATGACGGCACAATTGCGAAAAGTGCGCTTCAGCATGAAGCTCTCGTCGAGCCAGGTTTCGAGATCGTCTCCCAGCATGTCCTGGTCGAATAAGTCTGCGAGGCTCAAGGCGCCACGCGCGATCTGCGAGCCCATATCTTCGAGCCCCCAAATGGCAAGCGCGTAGTCGGTCGCGACGAAGCCCAGGGGCTTGGCCCGCATGCGCTCAAGACGGCGGGTGAGCAGCATGCCGAGCGTCTGGTGGGCAAGCCTTCCCTCGAAGGCGTAGATCACCATGTAGAAGCGCTCGCCGCGCGGGAAGGTCTCAATCAAGAGGTCTCCGCGCCTGGGCAGAACGGACTTCTCCGCCTGCAGCGACAGCCAGTCGCGCACCTGGTCGGGCAGGCCGGTACGCCGCTCCGGATCATCCAGCATGGCACGGACCTGCTCGGCCAGATAGGTCGAAAGCGGGAACTTGCCGCCGGCATAGGCCGGGATTTTTGGGTCCATCGAAAAGGCGTTGGAGACGAGGCATTCGTTGTCTCTGATACCCTCAAAGCGCAGCACCTTACCCGAGAAGAGGAAGGTATCGCCCTGGGTTAGTTGTTCGAAGAAATATTCCTCGACCTTGCCGAGCGTCATGCCGCCGCGGCCGATCGAGCCCAGATGGTTGCGCTTGACCAGCCGGACATTGAGCATCGGCATCTCGACGATTGTGCCGAGATTGAGGCGATACTGCTGGGCGACCTGCGGGTTGGAGACACGCCACAAACCGTCCTTGCGGCGGCGGATGCGGGCGTAGCGCTCGTAGGTTCGAAGCGCATAGCCGCCGGTCGCGACGAAATCGACGATGCGGGCAAAGGTTTCGCGCGGCAAAGCGGCATAGGGGAGCGCCGTCGTCACCTCGCGGTACAACTCCTCCTCGTCGAAGGCATCGGCACAGGCCATGCCGAGCACATGCTGGGCCAGCACGTCGAGAGAGCCTTCGCCGACAGGGGGCGTATCCTGGGCGCCGATGTAATTGGCATCAAGGGCTGCCTGGCACTCCATGACCTCGAAGCGGTTGGCCGGCACCAGGATCGCCCGGGACGGCTCGTCCATGCGGTGATTGGCGCGGCCGATGCGCTGGGCAAGGCGCGAGGCGCCCTTGGGCGCACCGACATGGATGACGAGATCGACGTCGCCCCAGTCGATGCCGAGGTCGAGCGTCGAGGTGGCAACAACCGCGCGAAGCCGGTTTTCAGCCATGGCGGCTTCCACCTTGCGGCGCTGGGAGACGTCGAGCGAGCCGTGATGCAGCGCGATCGGCAGGTTGTCGTCGTTTGCTGTCCACAGTTCCTGAAACAGCATCTCGGCCTGCGAGCGGGTGTTGACGAAGAGGAGCGTCGTCTGGAACTCCTTCAGCACCTTGTGGATTTCGGGGATGGCGTAGACCGCCCGATGCCCAGACCAGGGGATGCGATCCTCGGTCTGCAGGATGGTGATGTTGGGTCGCGCTCCCCCTTCGACCGTGATGAGACCGGCCGCCGCCTCTCCCTCCTCAGGCTGGGCGACCAGCCAGCGGCGCAGGTCCATGGGCTGGGCTACAGTTGCCGAAAGACCAATGGTCTTCAGTCCGGGAGCGAGCTTCCTCAGGCGCGCGAGGCCGAGCGACAGCAGATGGCCGCGCTTCGAGGTCACCAGGGAATGCAGTTCGTCGAAGATGACGTAACGCAGGTCCTTGAAGAAACGCGCCGCATCCGAATGCGAAATCAAGAGCGCCACCTGCTCGGGGGTGGTCAGCAGGATATCCGGCGGATTGGTCTTCTGACGCTGACGCTTGGAAGCAGGCGTGTCGCCGGTGCGGTTTTCGATGGTGATCGGAAGCCCCATCTCGGTGACGGGCTTCATCAGGTTGCGCTCGATATCGACGGCGAGCGCCTTGAGCGGCGAGATGTACAGCGTGTGGATGCCGGTGAATGCCTCGCCCGGTTTCTTGCGGCCTCGCTCGGTCAGTTCCGTGAGCGATGGGAGAAAACCGGCGAGCGTCTTGCCGGCACCGGTCGGGGCGATCAGCAGCAGGCTCTCGCCGCGATTCTCGCCGGATCTCGCCCGCGTCAGGAGCTCCAGCTGATGGTCACGCGGATGCCAGCCCTTTTCGCCAAACCAGCGGAGAAAGGGGACAGGCAAAAGGGCATTGGCGGAATCAGCTGTCGTCACCGCCCCAAGGTAGTGGACGAGCAGGGAAAGAGAAGGGGCGAAAAGGCCTTAACGCAGCGCGATATAGCGGTCCGAGCGGTGGTTGACTGCGAGGAAGAGGTTCAGCACCACAGCTCCCACCACCGAATAGAGGACTACGGACGGGCTGACGACGGCAAAGGCGAGCGCCATGACGCAGAGGTCGAAGGCGAGCTGCACAAGGCCGGCGCGGATGCCGAAGCGGTCCTGGATGTAGACGGCGAGAATGCCGAGGCCGCCGAGGCTGGCGCGGTGGCGGTAGAGCGCCAGGAGACCGAAACCGAGCAGCAGGCCGCCGAGAATCGCTGCCCAGATCGGCGCGATGCTCTGAATTACGAGGAAGCGGCTCTCGATTTCGACGATGAAGGAGGTGAGGCCGACGGCAACAAAGGTCTTGATGGTGAAATCGAGACCGACGCGACGCAGCGACAGGATGTAAAAGGGCAGATTGAGCAGGAAGAACAGCAGACCGAAGCTCCAGCCGCTCCAGTAATGCAGGACGAAGGCGAGGCCGGCCATGCCGCCGGTCAGAAGTCCGACCTGGGCGAGGAAATAAAGGCCGAGTGCGGCGATCAGGCTGCCGGCCACGAGGCCCTGCAGATCTTCTGCCGGCGTGTGGCGTGTCGGGTTCGAATTCCAGATTCCCAGCATGCTCGTCAACGGCGCCATCTTGCTCTCCAGACCTTGACCTCCCAAGCACAAATTGTAACCGAGATCCCCTGAGAAACAAGGAGGATAGGTCAGCAAAACTGACCTATTGAGCAAATCGCAAGAAAGCTGCTCGTCACGCCCTCCGGCCAGCAAGAAACAGTATGCCGGAGACTGGTTTTCCGCCATCCATGCGAATGGTCGTGTGCAGGAGCTTCACGAGGTCAAAGCCGTTTTCCTCGAGACGCTGTCTCACGTGCTGCTCGGTATGGGCATAACGCAGGCTCGGCGCTAGAATAAAGCCGTCACCCTCGCCCGCGTCTTCGATCGAGAAGGCAAAGAGCGAGCCGGGTTTCAGAAGCTTTGCAGCGAGCGCAAAGGCGTTGGCGAGGTCACCCAAATACATCAGCACGTCGGCCGCCGAGACGAGATCGGCGCGATTTTCTGCGAGGCCGTCATCGAACAGGCCTGACTCCGTCGCCTCGAGCGACAGATCGGCCTTCGCCAGGAAATCGTAGAGTCCCTTTTCCTCGGCCTTGGCGAGCATGTTGGCCGAGAGGTCGAAGCCTTCCAGGCGGCTCACTCTGTCGCGGATCTCAGCGCCAAAGAGTCCCGTGCCGCAGCCGAGATCGACGGCGAGATCGAAGCGCCTGTCATTATGCTCGACGATCAGCCGGGCTAGCTTGGCCGGGACCGAATAATCGAGCTTCTCAACAAGTGCCGTGTCGAAACGATCGGCATAATCATCGAAGAGCGCCTCGACATAGCGAGACGGTGGCTGGTCCGGGATATCTTCAGCGCCTAGCAGAGCCAGTTTCAACTGCGCGCCGAACAGATCTTCCGGGTCGAGCACAAGCAGTCTGCGCAGAGCGGGTATCGCCTTTCCTGCCTGCCCGGCCTTTTCCGCATAGTCCGCAAGACGCAACAGACCGGCCGGCCAATCCGGCACCAGTTCCAAGGCCTGTTCCATCAATTCGACTGCTGCCTCATGTTCGCCATTCTCAGCGAGCATGCGCGCATAGTCGGCACGGCGGTCGGCGATGACGTCGCCGGACGAGAACTGGGTGGGGTGCATCGAAGAGATCCTTGCGCCTGCCAGCATGGGGTGATCCAGCATGGAGCGGGCGCGCGGTCTTGACCGATCCCCGGAAAAAACTCAAGTCCTATCGCAAGCCGCTGCTTTGCCGGCTTGCAGGGCGGGCCGACTGCGCCCATATCAGCGGACGATAACAGGAGACACGCATGGCTGATGGCCTCAATCGATTTCTCGGCGACACGCCGGGCCGCACGATCGTCAAGCTGATCGTCGTTTCGCTCATCGTCGGTTTTGTGATGTCGATCTTCGGGCTTGATCCGATGGATCTGCTCGACGGCATCCGGTTCTTCATCATCGACCTCTGGTACACGGGTTTTGACGCCCTTGGTCGGGTCGGGCAGTATCTGCTGATCGGCGCGACGATCGTCATCCCCGCCTTCATCCTGCTCCGCCTCTTTGCGTCTCGGAGCTGAGGGCGTCATGGCCGAGCTTGTCTTGCATCGCCGCCGGTTGATCCTGATCTCCGCCGGCGTCATGACGGCGGCGATCGCCGGCTGCCGATCCACCGACATTCTCAACCCCGATGAAGGCCAGGCCCGGGCCGAGACGGACGCTGCGTTGCCGATGGTGAACAAGCTCCGGCAATCACGTGGCCTCTCCTCTCTCTCCCGCAGTCGCCCCGCAGAAGTGGCGGCTATCGCCCAGGCCAAGCGCATGGCACGCGCTGGCGAGATGTCGCATCTGATCGGCTTCAACGACAGCTTTGGCGCCCGCATGAAGGGGCACGGCGTACCCTTGCCAGCAGCCGAAAACATTGCGGCGGGCCAGGATAGCGTCGAGCGTGCCGTGCAGGCCTGGATCGATTCCAAGCGGCATCTCGACAACATGACCGGCAGCTTCAACGGGCTCGGCGTCGCCGTTGCCTGGGATTCCGCTTCCGGCAACCGGCCGTATTGGGCCATGGTGCTCTCGGCCTGAGTGATTCTGTTGCTCCGGTCCTCGCCGGAGCCCTACATGCATAGTTCATCCTCTTCCGCCCCCCGGACCATCGAGGTCAGTCATCGCAGCGTGCTTGCGATCGCGGTGCCCATGACGCTCGGTTTCGTCACGACCCCGCTTCTGGGGCTGACCGATACCGCCGTTGTCGGACGCAGCGGCGACGCGGCCCAACTGGCGGGGCTTGCGATTGCGGCGGCACTCTTCGATCTGCTTTTCGCCAGCCTGAATTTTCTCCGGGCGTCGACCACGGCACTTGTCGCGCAGGCACAGGGGCGCGGCGAAACGACTGAACTCTTCGCCGTCTTCTGGCGCTCAATCGCGCTAGCAATCGGTTTCGGCTTGCTGATCCTCGCGGCGTCTCCGCTCATCATCGGCTTTGGCCCCGCGCTGATGGGCGCCAATGGTGGCGTTCAGGCTGCAGCGGCGACCTATATCGGCATCCGTATTCTGGCGGCTCCCGTGACACTTTCGAATTTCACCCTGCTCGGTTTTGTGCTCGGGCGCGGGCTCGGCTCCGTCGGGCTTGCGCTGCAGATCCTGCTGAACGGCGTCAACATCGCCATGTCGATCCTGCTTGGTCTGACTTTCGGATATGGGATTGCAGGTGTCGCCTGGGGCACCGTCATCGGCGAGTTCGTCGCCATGATCGCCGGCTTTGCCTTCGTCTTCTGGCGCTACGGTCACGCCGCAATCCCGCAGGTCTCGATGATCACCGACCGCGCCAAGCTGATGGCACTGTTCCGGCTCAACCGGGACATCCTGATCCGAACCTTCTCGCTAATCACTGCCTTTACAGTCATGACGCGGATCGGGGCCGGTTTCGGCGCCGTGACGCTCGCGGCCAATGCGGTTCTGATGAACTTCTTCATGATCGCCAGCTTCTATCTCGATGGCATGGCAACGGCGGCAGAGCAGATCACGGGCGAAACGATCGGCGCCAAACAGCGGCGCGCCTTCGAGCGCGCGGTGAAGCTGACTGGGGTCTGGTCCTTCGGCCTGGCTCTGGCGAGCCTTGCCTTCTTCCTGGTCTTCGGGCCCGCGATCATCAGCTTCATCACGACGGCCGGAGATGTGCGCACCGTTGCCGAGACCTATCTGGTTTACGCGGCCCTCACGGCATTGACCGGGGCGCTCGCCTTCCACATGGATGGGGTCTTCATCGGCGCGACTTGGTCATCCGACATGCGCAATATGATGCTTGTCGCGCTGGCGGGCTATCTCGCCAGTGTCGCAGTTCTCGTTCCACTGTTTGACAATCACGGGCTCTGGATCGCGCTCAACGTGTTTCTTGGTCTACGCGGTCTGTTGCTGCTTGCGCGGCTGAAACCCAAGACCAATCAGACTTTCACCGAAAGCCAGTGATCGAGCCTCGTGTCGCGCAAGTCGCGGATATTGGCGACCGCTTCACGCTCGAGCAGGCCCGACAGGCCCCGGACGATCCGTCCTGGCAGAGCCGGTCCTTCATAGACCATGCAGGAATAGAGCTGCACGAGATCGGCGCCCGCACGGATTTTCTCCAGCGCAGTTTCGGCTGAGGACACGCCGCCGACCCCGATGATCGGCAGAGCGGGGCCGACCCGTTTACGCATACGGGCAAGCACAGCAGTCGACTTGTCAAACAACGGGGCTCCGGACAGGCCACCCGCCTCCCCTGAAAGCGTCGGGTCCGCCAGACCCTCGCGCGACAACGTGGTGTTGGAGACGATGAGGCCATCGAGATCATGCGCCGCCACGACCTCGGCTATGTCGTCCATGCCTTCTTCCGTCAGATCCGGAGCGATTTTGAGGAAGACCGGGAGGCGCTTTCCGGCGCGCAAGGCTTCTTCCGAACGCGCCGCGAGCACGGCAGACAGGAGCGCATCGAGGCTTTCCTTGGCTTGCAGATCACGCAGACCCGGGGTGTTGGGCGAGGAGATATTGGCCGTAAAATAGGTGGCCACCGAATAGAAGCGGCGGATGCCGGCGACGTAGTCGGCAATCCGGTCCGTGGCATCCTTGTTGGCGCCGATGTTCACACCGACGATGCCTGAGCGGTTAGCGCGGGCGATGAGCCGGGCCAGCGCCGCCTCATGCCCCTCGTTGTTGAAACCGAGGCGGTTGATCACCGCGCGGTCGCGCTCAAGGCGGAAAATACGCGGCTTCGGATTGCCGGTCTGAGGCTTGGGCGTCAGCGTACCGACTTCGGCGAAACCGAAGCCGAGCGACAAGAGTGCATCGGGCACTTCGGCATTCTTGTCGTAGCCTGCGGCCATACCGAGCGGGTTCGGGAAGTGAATGCCGGCAACCGTCTGGGCAAGACGCGGATCGACAGCCGCCTTGCAGGTCGGGACGAAGCCCGTTTTCAACGCGGCAATCGACAGCCCATGGGCGGTTTCCGCATCGAAGAGGAAAAGGCCACGACGGCCGAGCGAGAATAGGTCCAGCATCATTGTTTCTCCTCGACCATGTCAGGAAACACGTGCAGTCCGTCAGCACCGAGGACTAGGGGCTTTTCCCAGAGCACGGCGTCGAGTGGCAAGTCTGCGTAAAGATGCGGGAAAAGATCTCCCCCGCGCGAGGCCTCCCATTTCAGGGCCTCACCGAAGACGGCGGCATCGACCGCGACAAGCAGCAGACCGGACTGGCCGGCAAAATGCAGGCGCGCAGTCTCCACCGCCTGGGCTCCCGTCGAGAAATGGATGTAGCCGTCCTTCAGATCGATGGGCGCGCCCTTGAAAAGGCCCGCCACGCGTGCCTCCTGCCATAATTCTCGCGGTACGATCTTGTATATGGTCTTTTCCAAGGTCCGGTCTCTCGCAGATGATGAGGGTCGAGGCGGGTTTGCCGCAAACGCGGCCAAATGTCCACGCTGGGAGATACGGACGACAGGAGGAGAGACAAGATGTCCATCGGCAAGACAGTTCTCACACTGGCGGCGCTCTCGCTCGGCGCTTCCTTCGCCATGGCGCAGGATGCTGGCACTGACCGCTTCACGCTGGAGAAATCCGAAAGCGGCTTCGTGCGGCTCGATCGACAAACGGGGGCTGTAACGCTCTGCACCGAAGCCGATGGCACACTCACCTGCCGGATGGCGGCCGACGAAGGTGCTGCTTACGATGCAGATCTCGCCCGGCTGGAAAAGCGGGTCGAAGCGCTCGAAAAGCAGATCGCCGAAGGCGCGGCTGCTAAAGGCGGCGAGCTCCCGAGCGACGCGGAGATCGACCGCTCGATCGGCATCATGGAGCGCTTCATGCGATCTTTCTTCGGGCTGGTGCAGGAATTTCAGGGCGAGGAGCAAGGTAAACCGGACGCCCCCGTTCCGAACCGAACCTGACCACAAAACGGGCCTCGTTCAGCCATTCGTTGCACGACCATTGTCTAGTGCGCCGTCAAGCGCTAAAAGAATGAGACGCATTCGCGCGCAAAATGACATCGCTCTTGGGAGGGGGCTGTGACATGGCTGCATCGACCTTCATCATCGCCGACGACCATCCGCTGTTCCGGGGCGCCCTGCGCCAGGCTGTGACCGGCATCGACGGTACGCAAACCATTATCGAGGCCGGCGACTTCGAAGCTGCCCGCAAGGCGGCCGCCGAGAATTCGGATGCGGACCTCATGCTGCTCGATCTCGCCATGCCCGGCGTTTCCGGTTTTTCCGGCCTGATGGCGCTGCGCGCCGAATTCGCGAGCTTGCCGCTGGTCATCGTCTCTGCCACCGACGATCCCGTCACCATCCGCCGGGCCCTGGAGCTCGGTGCCTCAGGTTTCATTTCCAAGTCAGCGGGGATCGACGAGATCCGTGCGTCGATACAGTCGGTGCTGGAAGGTGATATCGCCACGCCCGCAAGCTATCAGGGCGGGCAGGAGACAGACCCCGACGTGGCCGATCTGATTAACCGGCTGCGCACACTTACGCCGCAGCAAAGCCGGGTGCTCGGCATGCTCGGCGAAGGCCTGCTCAACAAGCAGATTGCCTATGAACTCGGCGTGTCGGAAGCAACGATCAAGGCGCATGTCTCCGCGATCCTTTTGAAGCTCAAGGTCGACAGCCGGACCCAGGCCGTCATCCAGCTCGGCAAGATCAACATGGCCATGGTCGCCTGACACTGGCGAGAGGATTTTATTCCTTTTTGCTTTACTAACGGCCTTTGCTGATCTATTGTTTTCGCCATTGCCGGACCGGGGATTAGAAGTGTTCCGGCGCTGAAGAGGCGCGAACATGCTTTCGCATGACAGCATATGGGCCGCGATCGATCGGCTGGCGGAGCAGCATTCGCTGACGCCTTCCGGTCTTGCGCGCCGCGCGGGCCTAGACCCCACCTCCTTCAACAAGTCCAAGCGTGTCGGTGCCGATGGTCGGATGCGCTGGCCCTCGACCGAATCCATCGCCAAGGTGCTGGAAGCGACCGGCGCCAGCCTGGACCAGTTCATGCGCTATGTCTCACCAGACGCCTTGCGCGGAAGCCCGCTGCCGCAGGGGACATTTCCGCCGCAGGCAAGCTCGATCCCACTGCTCGGCATGGCCCAGGCAGGTGCAGGCGGGTTCTTCGATGATGGCGGCTTTCCTGCCGGCCAGGGCTGGGATCTCGTCGAGTTCCCGGCGGCCCCCGGCCGCAACAACGGGGTCTATGCGCTGGAGGTCCAGGGCGAGAGCATGAAGCCGCTCTACCGAGACGGCGACATCCTGATCGTCGAGCCGGGTGCGCAGGTCCGCCGCGGTGACCGCGTCGTGGTAAAGACCCGCGAGGGCGAAGTCATGGCGAAGATCCTCGCCCGGCAGAGCGCGAAATCGATCGAATTGCAATCGCTCAATCCGGACCACCCTCCGCGCATGCTGGACATGGGCGATGTCGAATGGGTAGCGCGCATCATCTGGGCGAGCCAATAGGAAAACGCGCCTATGCGACGGATCAGCACCTTCATCGCCGGGGCAGTCGGCCTCCTCCTGTGGGGCTATCTCGTCATGGCAGCCGGAGCGACGCTCCGGGACGATCCCGTCGACTACAATATTGAGGATCTGGACGTACCCGACCCGTCGGAGCTCGACCTACCCGATGTCGGCTCCTTGCAGGATGACAAGGTCGAAGAACCGGCAGTGATGGAAGTCAGACGGCAGGTGCGCAGCATCGAGCCGGATGCCTTCGGATCTCCGGCCTTTGCCGACGCGCAAAACCTCGAACGGGTGGCGGCGCGGGCACCTTTGTCCGACGCAGCGGAGCGCACGAAACCGAAAGTGGTTCTCCTACATCGGCCGTCGAGCCTTGCTGCCGGTGTCGTCGCCTTCGGACCGGATCAGCGCGTACGCCTCGCCGATCTGATCGAGACGCCTGTGGACCGCAGCTGTACCACAGCGGAGGGCGACGTCTGGCCCTGTGGCGCCATGGCGCGCACGCAGCAGCGTCAGTTCCTGCGCAACCGGTCGCTCACCTGCGAAACCGGCGCCACCGCATGGCAGGGCGAGATCCGCACACGATGCTGGGTCGGCGTTCAGGATGTGTCCTCCTGGCTTGCAAAATACGGATGGGCAGAGGCGGAGCTGGGCTCCACACTCGCCCCACTGACCGAGGAAGCCCGTGCCGCAAGACGCGGGCTTTTTGGTGAGCCCGCACAACGCGCCGGCACGCTCCCTTGAAACGCCCAGCCGGCCCTCCTACTCTTTGCCCACTGCAACTGGAAACCATCTTACATGAACAAGCCCGTATCCCCGGAAGAAGCCCTGATCTTCGTCATGGTCATGGCGTCCGCCGTCGACAATGCCATGGCCGAAAAGGAACTCGTGCGGATTGGCCAGCTGATCGATATTCTTCCGGTCTTCGAGAATTTCGACAAGCAGCGGCTCATCGAGGTGTCGCAGCGCTGCGCGAGCCTGCTTTCCGGGCCTGAGGGTCTGGACATCGCGCTCGAAACCATTCGCGACGCCCTGCCGGAATGGCTGCACGAGACCGCCTATGCGCTGGCTGTTGAAATCGTCGCGGTCGATCTCACCGTTCGCGCGGAAGAAGTGCGCCTGCTGCAACTGCTGCGGGATCGTCTTTCGCTTGACAAGCTCACCTGCGCCGCCCTGGAGCGCAGCGCCTCTGCCCGCTATCGCAGGGTTTGACAGGCTCAGAAGAGCCCAACCGGGAAATAGCGCAGATAGATTTCTTCGAGCCGCCCGTCCTTTGACAGCGCAGCAAGTGCGCTCTCGAGCGCGGCGGCAAGGGCTCCATCCTGCCCGCCGACCATGATGGTCATGCCTTCGCCGAGATGGCGCTCGGATAGAAAGGGCCCCTCGAGAAAGCTGCAGCAGCCGGCAGCTTCAGGGCTCATCATCCAGAAGGAGAGTTGCAGGGCATCCGCGAAGACCGCTTCGACCTCCTTCTCCTTCAGTCCAGTCATGAGGGCGCCCTGATCCTCGAAGGTCGTCGGCGTGATGCCGGGAAAGAAAGCCTTCAACATGGCTTCATGCGCGGTATCCCTGACGACGCCAACCTTCCGACCGGAGAGCGCCTCGACATCCTGACGCGCAAGGGTAATGTCGTTTCGCATCAGGAAACGTGCGGGCAACAAGAGATAGGGCCGCGTGAAACTGAACTTTCCGCGCAGTTCTTCCGTCACCGCGACGCCCGCCATCACCGCTTCCCCCTGCCCGCTTTCAAGCGCCGACGTCAGCTGCTCATAAGGCAGGGCCTGGATCTGGCAGCGGGCCTGAAGGCCCAACTCATCGCACAGCGCGCGGGCAAGATCGACATGGAAGCCGGTTAGCCGACCGCTCTGATCGGTGAAGTTGAAGGGCGGAAAATCCGTGGTGGTCAGAAAACGCAACCGAAGAACGCTGCTGACATCCGGCCGGACCAGCCGCTCGCGGGCATCGAATAGGACCGGAAGGTCGGTCCCCTGCGCCCGCGCAGGTGGCGCGGACATGAGCGAAACGAGAAGAATCGCGGTGATCCAGGGCCACAACCCCGCAAAATCTAGGGGTGTAACTTTTGCGCGCATCTCTATCATCTTCAACCGGGGTCAAGGTGGGGCGTCGTTCAGACCGGACGACGTGTAGCAGCTTGGTGTGGACGAGGGAATACGGCCCGCGGATGGTTGCCGCGCGCCTTGGGTCATTGCGGGGGCAAGACCAGCGGAGCGCGGTAGGCGCGGCCGACGTGGAAAGTTTGGCCCGGCTGAAATGCGAAGCGCGCTTGCTCCATGTACTCGGCATTTCCAAGCCGCTGATTGCCCGCATGGCAAAACGCGCAGCCGCCAACGGGACCTCCGTCGAGGCCGAACTGCTCGCCAGCGGCGTCATCGAGGAAGAGGCCTATTTTGCGGGTCTGGCGCGGATGTACAGCTTGCCGTTCCTCCCGGAGATCGACCCTTCGCTGCTTGTGGATCATGCGTATAGCGATACCCAGCTCGCCGAGCCGCGCATGCTGCGGCTGCACTATAGCGACCGGCCGCCAGTCGTGGCGATTGCCCCGCACATTCTCAACATGGAGGGTCTCGCAAAACGCTTCGGTCGGAACGGGCCGGGCGTTGGTTCCCTGATCGTGACGACACCGACCGCCATCCGGCTTGCCAGCTGGAAGGTGGGGGAGAACAGACGCGTAGGCCAGGCCGTACGTGGTCTGTTCGACACGCTGCAGCCGCTTTCCGCGCGGCTCGTGGTGACCGGGGGCCAAGGCTTCATCGCCGGCGCCGGGCTCTGTCTGATCTGTCTCTTCGCGATCATGGCGCCGATGCTCGCCGCCGTCATCAGCCACCTCATACTTTCGCTCTTTCATACTGCCGCTCTCCTGCTGCGCATGGCCGTCGTCTCGCATGGGCGCCGCCACCGCAACTGCGAACCAAGGCTCGAGCATGGCAGTGATGTTCTGCCTGTCTACACCGTCATGGTGGCGCTCTACCGCGAGGCCGATGTGGTGCCGCAACTGCTCGCCGCCCTCGATGGGCTCGACTGGCCGCGCAGTCTCCTGGACGTCAAGCTGGTCTGCGAGGCCGATGATCACGAGACGATCGAGGCGATCCGTCGATCCAATCCCGGCCCTCATGTCGAGGTGGTGGCCGTGCCGGCCATGGCGCCGCGCACCAAGCCAAAGGCCCTCACTTATGCACTGGCCGGCGCACGCGGTGAGTTCCTCACCATCTACGATGCCGAGGATCGACCACATCCGCAGCAGTTGAAGGAAGCCTATCACGCCTTCCGGCTCGGCCCGGCCGATCTCGCCTGCCTGCAGGCGCCGCTGGTGATCGGCAATGGCGGCGAGAGCTGGATCAGCGCCATCTTCGCGCTCGAATATTCGGCGCTGTTCCGCAGACTACTGCCGGCCCTCGGCTATTATCGCATGCCGCTGCCGCTCGGCGGCACCTCCAACCATTTCAAAACCGCCCTTCTCAGAGCCAGCGGCGGCTGGGATCCCTACAACGTCACCGAGGATGCCGATCTTGGCATGCGCCTCTACAGAATGGGGTATCGCTCCTCGACCCTCACGCTGCCAACTTATGAGGATGCGCCGACCGATTTCCGGATCTGGCTCGCGCAACGGACCCGCTGGTAAAAGGGATGGCTGCAAACCTGGCTGGTGCTGATGCGCAAGCCCCTGCAAACTGCGCGCGACATGGGATTCCTACCCTTCCTCGTCTTTCAGCTGCTGGTGGGCGGCATGCTAATTGCAGCGCTCAGCCATCCCGGCCTGATCGTCTTCCTCACATTTCTGGTGATCTCGCTGATGCAGGCCCCGGCTGCGCAGCCGAGCCTCTTTACGACGATCCTGCTCGCCATGGACATCTTCAACATCCTCGGAAGCTACACGATCTTCTTCGTGCTTGGCGCAACGCCGATGAGCAAAGGCGAGAAGGAGGGCGTCGGCTGCAAATGGGCGATGATCCCGGTTTACTGGATGGCCGTGTCGCTTGCGGCCTGGAAGGCCGTGATCGAACTCAGGCTGAAGCCGTTTCACTGGAACAAGACACCGCATCGGCCAAGCCGAGCCGTTTTGCAGGCGTCCGAGTGATTGCTCCAAACCCGGTCGCACATTAGTGTCGCAGCAACGCATCCAACCGGGAAACCACGATCATGGTGACACTGCTCGGCATTTCGGGAAGCCTGCGCAAGCGCTCGCTCAACACCGCCCTCTTGGGCGCTGCCGCAGCCCTGCCGGCGGACGGCTACCGGATGGAAACAGCCGGCATTCACGGCATACCGCTTTATGACGGTGACCTCGAGGAAGCCGAAGGCATTCCAGCAGCTGTGGCGGCTCTCAAAGAGAAGATCATTGCCGCCGATGGCGTGATCCTGTTCACACCCGAATACAACAACGGCATTCCCGGCGCCTTCAAGAACGCGATCGATTGGCTGTCGCGTCCCTCATCCGACATGGGACGGATCTTCGGTGGAAAGGCCTTTGCCCTTGTCGGCGCATCGCCTGGAAATTTCGGCACGCTGCTCAGCCAGAACGCCTGGCTCTCGGTGCTGCACACGCTAGGCTGCCGAACATTCTCGGAGAAGCGGCTGATGGTGTCGCGGGCGCATACGCTGTTCGATGGCGAGGGCAAGCTGACGGACGAAGCGACCATCAAGCGGCTAGGGGATCTTCTGGCGGCTTTCGCGAAGTTTGCGAGGAATTAGAGAGAAGAGACTGGAGCGGGTGAAGGGAATCGAACCCTCGTATTCAGCTTGGGAAGCTGCTGCTCTACCATTGAGCTACACCCGCGCGCGTTCTGACGAATCCAACAGTTCGGGCTGGGTGTCAAGCCGAATGGAATATAAAGGGGCGCGGTTGCGCCCCCCTTTCGTCAGGGCAAACGGAAGTGTTTCGACAGCTTCAGGCCCTGTGCCTGATAGTTGGAGCCGAGGCCCGTGCCGTAGAGGCCCTCCGGGCGCTCCTGCATGTGCTCATAGACCAGACGGCCGATGACCTGGCCGTGTTCGAGGATGAAGGGCACTTCGTGGCTGCGGACTTCCAGAACCGCGCGACTGCCTGAGCCGCCGGCCGGTGCATGGCCGAAGCCCGGATCAAAGAAGCCGGCGTAATGCACGCGGAACTCGCCGACCAAGGGGTCATAGGGCGTCATTTCGGCCGCATAAAGTGGAGGGACATGCACAGCTTCGTTCGACACGAGAATGTAGAATTCGTCCGGATCGAGGATCAGATCATTGCGGCCACGGCTGTAAAGCGGCTCCCAGAAGTCGAGGACGTCGTGGGCGGCCTTGCGATCGACATCGATGACCGATGTGTGGTGCTTGCCGCGATAGCCGATCAGACCGTCCGGCCCCGAGCCGGTCAGATCTATGGAAAGCGCAATCCCACCGCCGGAAATGTTCGGGATGTCGCTTGCGACAAGCGTTTCCGCCTTGTGCAGATCGAGAAGTTCAGCCTCGTTCAGAAGCGCGTGGCCGACGCGGAAGCGGATCTGCGACAGGCGCGAACCGCGCCGCACGATGATCGGGAACGTACGCGGAGAGATCTCAAGGTAGAGCTGGCCCTTGTAACCGGCGGGCACCTTGTCGAATTCCTGGGCGTAGTCGACCATGACGCGGGTGAAGATATCCAACCGACCCGTCGAGCTCTTCGGATTGGCCGACGCCGAGATCTCCGCCGGCAGGTCCAGGCTCTCCATTAGGGGCACGATGTAGACGCAGCCGGTTTCGAGAACCGCACCCTGCTCCAAGTCAATTTCGTGCAGCGTCAGTTTCTCGAGCTTGTCGGCGACCGTGCTGTTGCGGCCCGGCATGAAGCTGGCGCGTACCCGCATCGCCTTGCCGCCCAGACGCAGGTCGAGGCTGGCCGGCTGGATCTGGTCCTTGTCGAGCATCACCTCGCTCTTCAGCTGGCCGCCACCGACCAAGGCGCCGATGGCGCGATCGGACAAAATCCCGGGCTTCATGGTCATTTTCCCAATCCTGTTTGGGCTCGACAAAACCAAAGGCCACCGATTGACGCAAGGGCCGCAAGAGCGTAATTGCAGCCTTATCCCGTGGTGATTTGGCCGGTCGGCTTGCAGCCACGTTAAACAAGTGGCTAAATAGATCGGGTTTACAAAACCGGTCCGTTCACGCGACCGGTTTTTTTGTGTTCGAAAGGCACGTGCATGAGCAAGAACTGGCGCCCGGCAACGCAACTCGTCCATGGCGGCACGCTGCGCTCTCCTTATGGCGAGACCTCGGAGGCGATCTTCCTCACCCAGGGCTTTGTCTATGAAAGCTCGGAAGCGGCCGAAGCCCGCTTCAAGGGCGAGAACGACGGCTATATCTACGCCCGTTATGGCAGCCCGACCAATGACATGTTCGAAAAGCGCATGTGCATGATGGAAGGCGCCGAGGATGCCCGCGCCATGGCCTCTGGCATGGCTGCCGTGGCCGCCGCCGTGCTCTGCCAGGTCAAGGCCGGCGACCATATCGTCGCTGCCCGCGCCCTGTTCGGCTCCTGCCGCTATGTCGTCGAGACGCTGGCGCCGCGCTACGGCGTGGAATGCACGCTGGTCGATGGCCGTGATCTCGCCAACTGGGAAGCCGCGATCCGGCCGAACACCAAGGTCATGTTCCTGGAAAGCCCGACCAATCCGACGCTCGAAGTGATCGACGTCGCAGGCGTTGCCAAGCTCGCCGACCAGATCGGCGCAAAGCTGATCGTCGACAATGTCTTTGCCACACCCCTCTTCCAGAAGCCGCTCGAACTCGGCGCGCATGTCGTCGTCTATTCCGCGACCAAGCATATCGATGGCCAGGGCCGCTGCCTCGGTGGCGTGGTGCTTTCCTCGAAGGAATGGATCAACGAGAACCTGCACGACTATTTCCGTCACACAGGTCCCGCCATGTCGCCGTTCAACGCCTGGACGCTGCTGAAGGGCATGGAAACGCTGCCGCTGCGTGTGAAGCAGCAGACGACAAGTGCTGCCGCGATTGCCGACTTCCTGGCGGAACAGAGTGCCGTTTCCAAGGTCATCTATCCCGGCCGCAAGGATCATCCGCAGGCAGACATCATCGCAAAGCAGATGACAGGGGGCTCGACGCTGGTCTGCTTCGAGCTCAAGGGCGGCAAGGAAGCTGCTTTCAAGCTGCAGAACGCCATGGAGATCGTCAAGATTTCCAACAATCTCGGCGATGCGAAGAGCCTGATCACCCATCCGGCGACCACCACCCACAAGAACCTGACCGACGAAGCCCGCGCCGAGCTCGGCATCTCCGGGGGCACGGTTCGCTTCTCCTGCGGGATCGAGGATACCCAGGACCTGCTGGACGACTTCGCACGGGCCCTCAAAGCCATCTGAGCGTTACATCTGCGCTCCGCAGCGCAAATATTTCAGCCGCGACAGGCGTTGCGGCTGGAGCATTGCCCTTGACGGCCTAGCTTCCGTGGTTATCCCTTCAAAAGGCATGGTGTTTGTGTGTCGCCCTTGCTGCGGCCACAATGAGCGCCATCTCTATCATTGTTGATGACAAGCTTTCTCAAGGTCCAGGCATGTATCGCGCGCTGACACGGGACATAGAGGTTCTGGTCGAACCTTACTATCTCGAGGAACAGTCTGACCCCGATGACAGTCGCTACGTCTGGGGCTACCGGATAGTGATCTCCAATCATTCGGGCAAACCCGTGCGGCTGACCCATCGTTACTGGCACATCACCGACCAGAACGGACAGGTGGACGAAGTGAGCGGCCCCGGCGTGGTGGGCGAACAACCGCGCCTCGATCCCGGCGACACCTACGAATACTCGTCCGGCTGCCCGCTCGATACGCCCTCGGGCATGATGTACGGCACCTACCGGATGGAAACCGACGACGGAGAGAGCTTTGACGTCGAAATACCGGCCTTTTCCCTCGACAGCCCAGGCATGGTCCGCACCCTCAATTGACGATTGCCAGTTGAGTTGACCGGCCCCAGCCGCTATCTGGAGGCAGAGATCGCGACGCCATCCAGAGGGCCCAAAAAGGCATGAGTATTACCCATCTCGTCACCCATAGTGGCGGCTTCCATGCCGACGAACTCTTGTCGAGCGTGATCCTGACACGACTGTATCCCGACGCGACGATCGTGCGAAGTCGCGCGCCGGACTGGATTACGCCTGCCTCCGACCGCATCATCTACGATGTCGGTGGCGCCTATGACGCCGAAGCGCAGATCTTCGACCATCATCAGCGCGGCGCACCGCTTCGCGACGATGGTCAGCCCTACAGCTCCTTCGGACTCGTCTGGAAGCATTATGGGCGCGCCTATCTCGCAGCCATGGCTATCCCGACCGATCATATCGAGGCGATCCACCAGAGCTTCGATTCGAAGTTCGTTCTGCCCATCGACCTGATGGACAATGGCGCGCTCAGCCCCGCAACGGCCGGGCCGTTGGCCGATCTCACCCTGCCGAGCCTACTCGAAACGTTGAAACCCGTTTTCGATAACAAGGAGCCTGGCGCCGACGATCTCGGCTTCCAGTCTGCCCTCTCGATTTCACGGATGATCGTAGAAGCTGCCATCGGCCAGCGCGCGGCCAAGCTGCGCGCCGAGACCATGGTGCTGGAAGCGATCGCGGCGACAGGCGAAGGTCGCGTCCTGGAATTGCCCATGGGAATGCCGTTCCGCCCGGCCATCATCAAGGCAGGTGCCGACCACCTGCTCTTCGTCATTCATCCCCGTGACAAGGACTGGTGCATTACCGGTATCCGCAAGGCGGAAGGCAGTTTCGAGCAGCGCGCGGACCTGCCCTCTGCCTGGGCAGGTTTGAGCAACGGCGATCTGGAGGCCGCCTGCGGTGTGAGGGGCGCCACCTTCTGTCACAACGGCCGCTTCATCGCGGCAGCACGTTCGCGTGACGCGATCCTCGCCATGGCGGACATCGCGGTAGAGCAGGCGATCGGCCATCGCATGGCATCATCAGAATGGTAAGGCTTACGGGCGCTCGCAGCATTCACACATAAAAGGCCGGATCGCTCCGGCCTTTCTCGTCTTCATTACTCTGTTCGATCAAGCCGGCGTCAGTTCGCCCGGCTCGAAATCATAATTGGTCGAGCAGAATTCACAGGTCACGGTGATCTTACCGTCTTCGGTGCTCGCCTCGATCTCTTCGGCGGAGAAGCCCTGGAGAACCCCCTTCAGGCGCTCGCGGGAGCAACTGCAGCGGTCGTAAACTGCCTGCGGATCGTAGGCGCGCACGCCCCGCTCGTGGAAGAGGCGGAACAGCAGCCGTTCGATGCCCACCTGCGGATCGGTCAACTCATCGGCATCGATCGTCTCGACCAGCATGCGGGCCTCATCCCAGGCGTCGTCACCGTGCAGATCTACATCGCGGTCGTCGCCGTCGCCGCCGTGGAGATCCGGCTGGCGCATCCGCTCTGGCGCATCCGGCAGGAACTGCGCGATGAGACCCCCTGCCCGCCACGTGCGACGCGGCTTGCCTTCGGCATCCCGATCGAAGAGCTCGGCGGCTCCCAGGCGTACGCGCGTCGGGATCTGCTCCGACTGGCGGAAGTAGACGCCGGCAATGTCTTCAAGCGACGTTCCGTCAAGCGGCACGATACCCTGATAGGGCTGCATGAAGGAGCCCTGATCGATAGTGAAAGCGAGCACGCCCTCGCCGAGCAGCTCCTCGGGCGAAGCACGACCGGCCGCGACGGCATCGGCCACTGCCTGCTCGTCGAAGCGGGCATAGGCGCGCACGTTTTCAGGCGAGCTGAAATCGGCAACCAGGAGGTCGACCGGGCCATTGCCCTTGGTCTGAACCGTGAACTTGCCTTCAAACTTCAGCGATGTGCCGATCAGTACCGTCAGGACGATGGCTTCGGCGAGAAGCCGCGCTACCGGTGCCGGATAGGCGTGGCGATCTAGAATGGAATTGATCAGCGGTCCGAGCTGCACGGCACGGCCGCGCACGTCGAGGCCCTCCACCTGGAAAGGAACCACGCGATCATCGCCGGCGAAACCGAATTCGCCGAGTTCTACTTGTCTCGTCGACATGAATGTACTCCTAGCGCTGTCTGCGCCACATACAGGGCCCGAGCGGCCCGATCAGAAAGGGCACAAATGGGATCACCCGCGCCAAAGGTCAAGACAGAAGCCGGGCTCGCATGAACGGCTTCAGATCGCGCCTAGGCACCAGGCCAGGATCGACTTCTGCGCATGCAGGCGGTTCTCGGCCTCATCGAAGACCACCGACTGCGCGCCATCGATCACTTCGTCGGTAACCTCTTCGCCGCGATGGGCCGGCAGGCAGTGCAGGAAGAGCGCTTCGTCCTTCGCCTTCTTCATCAATTCCGCATTGACCTGGAAAGGCTGGAAGACGTTATGGCCACGCGCCTTGTGCTCCTGGTTCATCGACACCCAGGTGTCTGTGATCACGGCATCCACGCCGGCGACCGCACGATCGGCATCGTGGCAAAGCATGATCTCGCCGCCATTGTTGCGGGCCCAGTTCAGGATCTTGTCATCGGGCTCGGATCCGAGCGGCACGGCCATATTCATCCGATAGCCGAAGCGGGCAGCGCCTTCGACCAACGAATGCAAGACATTGTTGCCATCGCCGGTCCAGGCAAGTGTCTTGCCCTTAACCGGGCCACGATGCTCTTCGATGGTCATGATGTCCGCCATGATCTGACAGGGATGGGTGAGATCCGTCAGCGCGTTGATGACCGGAACCGTTGCATGCTCTGCCATCTCCAGGAGGCGGGCATGGTCAGTGGTTCGGATCATGATCGCATCGACATAACGCGACAGAACTTTGGCAGTGTCGCCAATGGTCTCAGCGCGACCGAGCTGCATTTCCGTGCCCGATAGGAACAAGGTCTCGCCACCGAGCTGGCGCATGCCGACATCGAAGGAAACACGCGTGCGGGTCGAGGGCTTCTCAAAAATCATAGCCAACATCTTGCCGGCGAGCGGCTTGTCGGCGGTGCCGGCCTTGGTCGCCTGCTTGCGGGTCTTCGCGTCATCAAGAATGCCGCGCAGGTCCTCTGCCGTCATCGCGGAGAGATCGAGAAAATGCTTCGGAGATGCCATGAAAGGGTCCTGTCTTAGGCAGATGCTGCGACTGCGGCCTTGGCGCGGATATGCTCCGCGGCGCGTTCGATACGGGCAAGACCGTCACGGGCCTCTTCCGCCGTTACCGTCAGCGGCGGCAGAAGACGGATGACATTGTCGCCGGCGGGAACGCCGAGCAGATGCTCTTCGCGCATTGCCATCAAGAGTTCGGTGTTCGGAACCTTAGCCTTGATGCCGAGCATCAGGCCTTCGCCGCGCACCTCCTCGATCACATCCGGATAACGATCCTTCAACGAGGCGAGCCCTTGGCGGAAGATGAGAGCTGTGTCGCGAACATTTTCGAGGAAACCGTCACCGAGAACGACATCAAGGACAGCATTACCGACGGCCATAGCGAGCGGATTGCCACCATAGGTCGAGCCATGCGTGCCGGGCTTCATGCCATAGGCGGCCTCTTCGGTCGCCAGGCAAGCGCCGAGCGGGAAGCCGCCGCCGATACCCTTGGCGACCGCCATGAGGTCAGGTGTGATACCTGCCCACTCATGGGCAAAAAGCTTGCCTGTGCGGCCGACGCCGCACTGGACTTCGTCGAGGATCAACAGCAGGCCGTGTTCGTCGCAGAGGTCACGCAAGGCGCGAAGCATCTCCACCGGGATCGGACGAATGCCGCCCTCGCCCTGCACCGGCTCGACGAGGATTGCAGCGGTTGCATCGGAGATGGCCGCCTTCACGGCATCGATGTCGCCGAACGGCACCTGATCGAAGCCGGGCGCCTTGGGGCCGAAGCCTTCAAGATACTTCTCCTGACCGCCGGCGGCGATCGTCGCGATGGTGCGACCATGAAAGGCGCCGTCCATCGTGATGATATGGAACTTCTCGGGATGGCCCTTGGCAAAGTGATAGCGACGCGCCGTCTTGATCGCGCATTCGAGAGCTTCGGCGCCGGAATTGGTAAAGAATACGCGGTCGGCAAAGGTCACATCGGTCAGACGCTTTGCCAGCACTTCCTGGCCCGGCACTTCATAGAGGTTCGAAAGGTGCCAGACCTTGTCGGCCTGATCCTTCAACGCGCCAACGACATGGGGATGGCCATGGCCGACTGAGGTGACGGCAACGCCGGCGGCGAAATCGAGATAACGCTCGCCACTTTCCGTCACGAGCCAGACGCCCTCGCCTCGCTCGAAACGCAGCGGCGCCCGATTGTAGGTCTGGTAGAGCGGCGTAGCTTCGGCCATGGCTTTCACGTTCCTTCTCGACGATCCGCCCAGCGGGCGGCGCGGCCCTTTCAAGGCCTCGAAACAATTAAAAATGCCGCCTTGCGGCGGCGCGGGCACTATCAGCATTTCACCCTGCGATGTCAACGAATTCCGCAGGAATCGCAGGAGTAGGCGCCGATTTGGCAGCCTCGCGCCAGACGCGTGCGCGACAAGATTCCACCTGTTGCATACTTGACTCACTCGGGAAGCAAGTTGGGGAAAACCGGAAAATCGATTCCAGATGATTCCCCCGACTCTTGTCACGGAGTCAGCGTGCCACTAGGTTAAATTTCATTAATAGATTGCATGCGGCGGAAGTGCTCACCGACAGTAACGAGGCGGTTATGTTTCGAATTCGTTCGAAGCAAGGGTGACGGATTCTGCCATGACAGACGCGAGCGGCGGAGAGAAGTGGCATGACAACTGCGCAATGGAGTGACGACAGGGTCGAGAGACTGAAGCGACTGTGGGCCGAAGGCCTCAGCGCAAGCCAGATTGCAGCACAACTCGGTGGCGTGAGCCGAAATGCCGTTATCGGCAAGGTGCACCGACTGAACCTTCCGGGCCGGGCCAAGGCAGGTGGGAGTTCGACTGCGGCACGCCCGGCAAAACGACCGGCGCAGACGCAGCGTCCGGCGACCTTCCAGAACCGCCCTGCGGCAGCGGCGCCTACGCGAACCGTGACCCGCGCGGCCGGTGCGACAATGCTGAAGGAAGAGATCGAGGTCGACGCTTACGAGGAAGTCGAAGTTCGCCGCCCGCTGAATGTGGTCGTGCCGATTTCGCGCCGCCTCGCCCTGACCGAACTGACCGAGCGCACGTGCAAGTGGCCGATCGGCGATCCGATGAAAGATGATTTCCACTTCTGCGGCTGCGAAATTGCCGATAGTGCACCGTACTGCACCTATCATGCGAAGCTCGCCTACCAGCCGGTCAGCGAACGCCGCAAAGCCGCTCGCTGATATCGAGCGAAGCTTGGAGTTTGAAACGGGTCCCTCGGGGCCCGTTTTTCGTTACCGCCTGTCGCCCATGAAAGGGCCGCAACGGACAATCCGCGCGGCCCTTGATACATAGTACATTCGGATGGTCAGGCTTCCATCGAGTATCCCGCACCGCGAACCGTGCGGATGACATCCTGCATGTTCGAGAAGTTCAATGCCTTGCGCAGACGGCCGACGTGCACGTCTACGGTGCGCTCATCGACATAGATGTCATGTCCCCAGACGCCGTCCAGAAGCTGGGACCGCGAATAGACACGCCCAGGCGAAGCCATCAGGAATTCCAGGAGCCGAAACTCAGTCGGTCCCAAACGGACCTCGCGGCTCTTGCGATGCACACGATGCGTCTCGCGGTCGAGTTCGATGTCGCCGCAACGCAGGACGCTGGACAGGACCTCGGGCTTCGCACGCCGCAGCATGGCCTTGACGCGGGCCATGAGTTCCGGGGTCGAGAAGGGCTTCACGACATAGTCGTCGGCACCTGTCGCCAGACCACGGACACGCTCGCTTTCCTCACCGCGCGCAGTCAACATGATGATCGGCAGTCGCTCGGTCTCAGGGCGCACGCGCAGACGGCGGCAGAGCTCGATGCCGGAAACGCCTGGCAGCATCCAGTCGAGGATCAGGAGATCCGGTATACGTTCCTGAAGCCGGATCTCGGCTTCGTCGCCCCGAAGTATGGTCTCGACCTCATACCCCTCGGCTTCCAGGTTGTAACGCAGGAGGACCGACAGGGCCTCCTCGTCTTCGACTACGGCAATCTTCGGCTGCATCGATCTTCAACCTCGCTGGCCATCGTCACTCGGTGATCGCACCGACGGAAGAGGTCAGATCTTCCTTCGGGCGCTCACCCTCCGGCTGGGCGCCGGTGGTCATGTAGTAAATGGTCTCGGCGATGTTCGTCGCATGGTCGCCGATGCGCTCGATGTTCTTAGCGCAAAATAGGAGATGGGTGCAGCTCGTGATGTTGCGCGGGTCTTCCATCATGTAGGTCAGGAGCTCGCGGAACAGCGAGGTGTAGATCGCATCGATCTCCTCGTCGCGGTCACGGATGGACTTCGCCTTTTCAGCCGAACGCGTCGTATAGACGTCGAGCACTTCCTTGAGCTGGGCGAGAGCGAGATCCGACAGGTGCTCCAGGCCACGAGCAAGCTTGCGGGGCACGCCGGTTGCCTGAATAGCGACCACGCGCTTGGAATTGCTCTTGCCGAGGTCGCCGACGCGCTCTAGGTCGGCGGCGATGCGAAGCGCACCGATGATTTCGCGAAGATCTGAGGCAACCGGCTGACGCTTGGCGATCGTGATGACTGCCTTGTCGCCGATCTCACGCTCCATGGCGTCCATCAGCACGTCATCGGAAATAACCTTCTGGGCAAGCGCGGCATCGGAGTTCACCAAAGCGCGCACGCTGTCGGCAACCATTTGCTCTGCCAGACCGCCCATTTCGGAAATGCGGCGCATCAGGAACTTCAGTTCCTCGTCGAAGGCCGAATAGATGTGAGTGGAGCCCATTTGAAACGTCCTTGAATTTGAGTTCAGCCGTGGATGACGCCCGGGCTCAGCCGAAGCGTCCCATGATGTAGTCCTGGGTGCGCTGGTCATCCGGGTTGGTGAACATCTTGTCGGTGTCGTTCTCCTCGACCAGATTGCCGAGGTGGAACATGGCGGTGCGCTGGGAAACGCGGGCTGCCTGCTGCATTGAGTGGGTCACGATTACGATCGTGAAATTCTCGCGCAGTTCATGGATCAGTTCTTCGACCTTGGCGGTCGCGATCGGGTCGAGTGCCGAGCAAGGCTCGTCCATCAGAATGACCTCAGGGCTGACGGCGACGGCGCGCGCGATGCACAGACGCTGCTGCTGGCCGCCGGAAAGGCCCGTACCGGCAGCATCAAGACGGTCCTTGACCTCGTTCCAGAGGCCAGCCTTCTGCAAAGCGGTCGCGACGATCTCGTCCAACTCCGCCTTGTTTCGCGCGAGCCCATGAATGCGCGGACCGTAGGCAACGTTCTCGTAGATCGACTTTGGGAACGGGTTCGGCTTCTGGAAGACCATGCCGACCTTGGCGCGCAATTGCACCGGGTCAACCTTAGCGTCGTAGATGTTTTCGGCGTCGATCAGGATGCTACCCTCCACACGGCAGCTCGCGATCGTGTCGTTCATGCGGTTGATGCAGCGCAGGAACGTCGACTTGCCGCAACCCGACGGGCCGATAAATGCAGTCACGGAACGGGGACGGATGTCGATGTCGACGTCCTTGAGGGCGTGCTTGTCACCGTAGAAGACCTGCACGTTGCGGGCGGTGATCTTGGGTTCAGTCATTGTCGGGGCTTTCGTCGTGGTCATCTTGGTCGCGAGATTGTTCATCATCTTGGAACTCCTTACCAGCGACGCTCGAAGCGGCGGCGAAGAATGATTGCGATCAGGTTCATGAGGATCAGAAACACCAGGAGCACGATGATGGCACCGGATGCGCGCTCGACGAAGGCGGGGTCGCCGCGCTGGGTCCAGTTGTAGACCTGGACCGGCAGCGCCGATGCCGGATCAAAGAAGCCTTCCGGCGGGGCGGCAGGATATTCGCGAACGAAAGCCACCATGCCAATGAGAAGCAGTGGTGCAGTCTCGCCAAGCGCCTGGGCAAGGCCGATGATCGTGCCTGTCAGAATACCCGGCATGGCGAGCGGCAGAACGTGGTGGAAGATCGATTGCATCTTCGATGCGCCGACGCCAAGTGCTGCATCGCGGATCGAGGGGGGCACGGCCTTGAGAGCGGCACGGGTCGCGATGATGATCGTGGGTAGCGTCATCAGCGTCAGCACGAGACCTCCGACGACAGGCGCCGATTGCGGTAGTCCGGCATAGTTGATGAACACAGCGAGGCCAAGGATACCGAAGACGATCGAAGGTACGGCAGCTAGGTTGGCGATGTTGACCTCGATCAGGTCAGTAAACCAGTTCTGCGGTGCAAACTCTTCCAGATAGATCGAGGCGGCGACCCCGAGCGGCAGGGAAAGGCACAGAACGATCAGCATCATGTAGGCGGAGCCGAGAATGGCAACACCGAGGCCGGAGGCTTCTGGACGTGTGTCGGAGGCGTCTGGCGCTGTGAAGAAGTCCCAGTTGAACCGCGTCGTCAAAATACCTGCATCCTTCAGCGCGTCTGCCAGACGCAGCTGCTCGGGTGAGGTATTTCGGTCTAGCGCCGCGCTCTCCATGGTTACCCGGCCCTTGTAGTAGCCGTCGACGCGGCCAGAGGCGAGGAGGTCGAACGTTACCGTGGTGCCGATGACCTCGGGATTTGCCAGCACGTAGTTGCGCAGGCTTGCGGGTGCTTCTTTCGAGATGAGTTCCGCTGCCGCTTTGGCATTCATGCCTTCAGCCGAGATGCCTTTTTCCTGCATGGCTTGCGCCAGGGCCGCTTCGATCAGCGGCACGTAGCCGAAGGTCGAGACTTTTGAAATCTCGGCGCGATCGCGGTTGCCGGACTTGTCCAGCTTTGTCGCATCAAGGTTGACGTCGAGCGAGATGTAGGTCTGGCGGAAGGACGACAGGCCATTCGACAGGATTGAGGCGAGAAGACCGACAAGTGCCATAACGCCGATGATGACAGCGATCAGTCCCATCATCCGGAAGCGGGCTTCGGCTGCATTGCGGCTACGCGTGCGAGCATCGGACGCAAGGATCGACTTGGGTTCAGCGGCCTTGGGGGCGGCCTCGAAAGCGGTGATGTCGGTCATTCGTACTGCTCCCGGTACTTGCGCACGATGTAGAGGGCCACGATGTTGAGGCAAAGCGTGATGACAAAAAGCGTGAGACCGAGCGCGAAGGCGACAAGGGTCTCGGGGCTTGCGAATTCGGTGTCACCCGTCAGTTGGCTGACGATCTTGACCGTAACGGTCGTCATCGCCTCGAAGGGGTTGAGGTCGAGCTTTGCCGCAGCCCCCGCGCCGAGCACGACGATCATGGTTTCACCGATCGCGCGACTTGCAGCGAGCAGGATGGCGCCCATGACTCCCGGGAGGGCTGCCGGAAGAATGACGCGCTTGATCGTTTCCGACTGCGTCGCACCAAGACCATAGGATCCGTCGCGCAATGTCTGCGGTACGGCATTGATGATGTCATCGGACAGCGAGCTGACGAATGGGATGATCATGATGCCCATCACGATACCTGCCGTCAGCACCGACGAGGACGATGTGCCGAGACCGAGGGGCTGGGCGAGCCAGTCGCGGATCAGCGGGCCGACCGTCACAAGAGCAAACAGACCGTAAACAATCGTCGGAATGCCGGCCAGAACCTCGATTGCCGGTTTGGCAAAGCTACGCAACGTCGGGCTGGCATATTCGGACAGGTAGATTGCAATCAGCAAGCCGATCGGTACGGCCACGATGAGAGCCACGAAGGAGACGTAAAGAGTACCCCATAGGAGCGGAAGAATACCGAGTTCCGAGCCACCGCGAAACTGCGGGTTCCAGACTGTCGAGAAGAAGAATTCCGTGGCTGGATACATCTTGAAGAAGTTGATGGTCTCGAAGACCAGCGAACCGACAATACCGACGGTGGTGAGAATGGCGATCGTCGAGGAGCCGATCAACAGGGCCGTGACGAAGGTCTCGCTGACATTGCGAGCCCGCATATCCGGGCGGATCCGGCTCAGAGACCAGAGCCCAAGGCCAAGCGCCAGCGCGAGAACTGCCACGGACATGACCATGGAACCGGTACGCGCTGCCTCGCGGTACACCTTTGCGGCTTCGAAAACTTCAGCCGGCACGTCACCTGCCAGCGCGACACCGACTTCGGCAAGACGTGCTCGCACGGTCGTGACGTCGATTTGACCATCGATAAGTTCGCTTGCGCTTGCATCCTGATTGGCGATCATCGCGTCGAGACCGCCAGCAATGCGGCGAACATCCGAAAGCACGAGGCTGCGTGCACCGCCTTCGGGGATCACGCTGTCTGGAATGAGCGCGTCGGCGCGACCTTCAACAATGATTGGCTGGACGAAAAGCCATGCCAGCATCAGCAGAAAGGCAGGGACCGCGGTGAATAGGGCAACCGTCTGACCGTAATAGCCTGAGAGTGAATGAAGTTTGGTGCCCCTGCTGTCGGCGAGAGAGCGCGCACGGCGTTTGCCGAGGACGAAGCCGATCAATGCGAGCACCGCAAGAATGAGAACGATGATGCCGCCACTCATATGACAATAGTCCCCTGCCAAACAAAAAAGGCCGGCGGCACATCATGCGCCGCCGGCCGATGCATCAGATTAGTTCAGCGGTGCCATCGGCGTGCGGGCCTTGACGGCTTCCTGCGTCTTGGCCAGTTCCGGGTCGGAAACGAGGCCGTAGGCAGCAAGCGGGCCATCCGGGCCGGCCATTTCGTCAGAAACGAAGAACTCAACATATTCCTGGAGGCCAGGGATGACGTCGAGGTGGGCGTTCTTGACGTAGAAGTAGAGCGGACGCGAAACCGGGTACTCGCCCTTGGCGATGGTCTCAACCGAAGGAACAATACCGCCCATGGTGGCTACGCGCAGCTTGTCGGTGTTGTTCTGGTAGAAGGAAAGACCGAAGACGCCGATGCCGTTCTTGTTGGCGTCGACGCGAGCGAGCGTCTCGGTGTAGTCGCCGTCGATATCAACGGATACGCCGTCGGTGCGCAGAGCCATGCAGGCGTCTTCGGCCGCATCCTCGTCACCGTTGTTTGCTGTCTTCAGGGCTTCGAAGGCACCATTTTCTTCGCAGCCAGCGATGATCACCTTCTCGTCGAAGACTTCGCGGGTACCGTGCTTGGTGCCGGGGATGAAGGCGAGGATCGGCTGAGCCGGCAGGTCAGCGCGGATTTCGTTCCACGCCTTGTAGGGGTTGTCGACCAGCTGGCCGTCCTTGACGACCTTGGCGGCCAGAGCGTTGTGCCAATCAGACGGGGTGAAGGCGAATTCAGGACCAGCAATGTCGGAGGCGAATACGATGCCGTCGTAACCGATGCGAACTTCCTGGATGTCGTTCACGCCGTTGGTCTTGCAAAGCTCGATGTCGGACTTGCTGATGCGCGAAGAAGAGTTTGCGATGTCGATGGTGTTCTCACCCACGCCTTCGCAGAGCTTCTTGCGGCCAGCGCCAGAACCGCCGGATTCAACGACCGGGGTGGCGAAATCGGTGTTTTCGCCGAAGGCTTCAGCGACGATGGATGCGTAGGGCAGAACGGTGGAAGAACCAGCAATCTGGATCTGGTCGCGGGCTACAGCAGCGCCGGCGAAGGCCACGGAGGCCGCCAAGGCAGCTACGGAAAGTTTCAGAGCGTTCATGATCATCTCCCGGTGAGGGCTTGTGTGTCTTTGCGGCCGTTGCAGCGTCTCCCAAGCAGCGGCGACTGCGTTCTTAGCGGCTCTTCGCCCTCGCTTTTATGTCAGTTCGATGAAACATTTGTGACAAAAATAGACACCACATTACAATCACTTAGCCGGAATGCCCTGCGGCAGAATAGCGTTTTATGTCAAAACCGTACGGTGAATACGCTGCCCTCGCCAAGCTCGGACCTGACTATCAGGCGCGCACGATGGCGGGTGAGGATATGCTTGACGATCGCAAGGCCGAGCCCGGTCCCCTTTTTTGAACGGCTATCCTCGACATTGACGCGGTAAAATCGTTCGGTTAGGCGCGGCACATGTTCTGCCGGAATGCCGGGACCATGGTCGCGGACGCAGACTTCCGTCGCACCGCCAGCATCGCGCCGGAGCGCAACCTCCACGACTTCCCCGTCTTGACCATATTTGCAAGCGTTTTCGATCAGGTTTTCGAAGACCTCGACGAGTTCGTCGCGCTCGCCCAAGACTTCGATCTTCTCCTCGGGGAGGTCTAGGCGGATCTCGACGCCGAGCTCGGCTGCCAGCGGAGCAAGACTGTCCCTGACATGACCGAGGATCGGCGCGAGCTCCACTCTCTGGTCTGGCGCGACATGAGCCTTGAGTTCCAGCCGAGAGAGGGACAGGAGATCGTCCACCAGGCGGCTCATACGGTTTGCCTGATCCAGCATGATGGCGAGAAACCGGTCCTTGGCCTTCGCATCGTCGCGGGCGGGCCCCTGCATGGTTTCGATAAACCCGCGCAGCGATGCGAGCGGCGTGCGCAACTCGTGACTGGCATTGGCGACAAAATCGCTGCGCATGCGATCGAGGCGACGTAGCTCGGATATGTCCTTGAACGACAGGAGGAAGTAGGAAACGCCAGCTGCCTTGTCGGCATCGATCGGCGCGACGCGCACCACATAGACCCGTTCGGAGGGGTGACGCTCGGAATGCTCGATCTGGTTGGGCTGGGAGGTTTCGGTCGTTTCCCGGATCATGTCGAGAATGCCGGGGGAGCGCCAGCGGGTAGAGACATGCAGGCCGACGACGAGCTCGCCGAAAACCTTCTGCGCCGCCTGGTTCTGGGCAATCAACTCGGCCTCGGGACTGAGGACGAAGATCGGCATGTCGAGACCGTCGAGCGATGCAAGGATAAGGGGAAGCGGATCAGCCGGCGGATCAAGCTCCGTGTTGGTTAGCGTCGGTGCGGCCGGCATATCGTCTTCGGGCAGTTGCCGGAAGACCACGAGCACAAACAGCAGGACGAACAGGGTGATTGCATAGCCTGTGGCGGCGCCCGTTGCCCAGGCACTCACAGCGAGGATGGCGGCAGCGAGAATGTATACCCAAGCCGAAAGAAGCTGCCGAAGATCTCTGCGCCAACCACCACCCTTATCGTCCTGCATGCGCGCTCATTCTCCACCTCGACCTCATCCAAGCCTGATAGTCGCGATTCATGACAGAAGTTACACCGCCACACCATCGCCTCCCAGGCCTTTTCCCGAGGCATCGTCGGCTCACAAGAGGGAACCGAGATGCTTGAACTTCATTTCGGCTTGGGCTCAAGTAAGAACATCTGAAACTGACAAGGCAAGGGAGCCGGGATGGACGCGCAAACAGAAAGCAGGGCGGTAACCCTGTCGGTTGGGGGAACCCAGAAGGTCTTCGACATCGACCTACCGGACCTGCCGGACTGGATCGAAGACAAGGCGCTGAAGTCCGGGGGCTTTCCCTATGACAAGAAGCTCTCCGAGAAGGACTATGAGAAGGAACTCACCCAGCTTCAGATCGAGCTGGTGAAGGTGCAGTTCTGGATGCAGAAGACCGGCGAACGCGTGATGGCCTTGTTCGAAGGCCGGGATGCAGCCGGCAAGGGCGGCGCCATCCATGCGACACTTTCCTATATGAACCCTCGCTCCGCCCGCGTTGTCGCCTTGACCAAGCCGACGGAAACCGAGCGCGGTCAATGGTATTTCCAGCGCTATGTCTCGCACTTTCCAACGGCCGGCGAGTTCGTTCTGTTCGACCGCTCCTGGTACAACCGCGCCGGCGTCGAGCCGGTCATGGGCTTCTGCACGCCCGACCAGTACGAGAGTTTTCTCGAGCAGGTACCGCGCTTCGAGAAGCTGATCGACCGAGAAGGAATCCGCTTCTTCAAGTTCTGGCTGGATACCGGTCAGGAAATGCAGCTCAAGCGCTTTCATGACCGCCGGCATGATCCCCTGAAGTGCTGGAAGCTTTCACCGATGGATATCGCGGCCCTGAACAAGTGGGACGACTACACGAAAAAGCGCGACCGAATGCTGAAGGAAACCCACACCGAGCGCGCGCCGTGGACGGTGCTGCATGCCAATGACAAACGCCGCGCGCGGTTAAACCTGATCCGCCACATGCTGCTGTCGCTCGATTACGAGGGCAAGGATGTCGAGAAGATCGGCAAGCTCGACAAGAAAATCATCGGCAGCGGCCCCGACTTCCTGAAGTGACCCTGTTTTTTGGGGAGTGGCCGTCGCCACCACCCCATCACGCTTGCGGACCGTCACTGGCCGGGCAGCACGCGGATCGCGTAAAGGTTTACGCCGCGTCCGGTGCCTGCGAGATCTGCATTGATCAGGAGGCGGCCCGGGGTGGACGGTGCCATGCCGTTATCGAAGGAGACGCGGAACAGCGCATCAAGCTTCTGCGGGTTGACCGTGAACCGATGGCGCGGACAGTCGCCCATGCGCGGGAAATCGCATTCGACCGAGATCTGCACAGGCTCATCGTCGATCGACTGCACGGTGAGTGCGATGGTAGAGGTGCGACCGGCCATCTCGCGCAGGACTTCCGTTGGCACCGTCACTTCGATCGCGCCCGCCTCGTCACCGCTGCGCGAGACAATCTGCGCGGCACTGCCGTCGCTGGCCGTGACGATGTCGACGAGCGCATTTGCGCGGGGACGAAGCGCCGAGACCTGCTGCGGCGCAAAGACCTCGATCCAGTCATCCGAAAAGCCACCGCGTGCATCGAGCGCCTGCGGCCCGGCAGGCTCTGACGGGGAAGTCGCCTCAGGTGCGCCGGTAAAGTCTTCGGCTTCGGCGCGCGGCGGCGGATTGGGTACCGAGGTGTCACGCTCGGCCTCCGTCAGCAGCAACCCGGAAGAGTAGATCCACCATGCGCCGATCCCGAGTGTCGCCAAGAAAATCGACATGATGGTCAGTCGCGCCACAATCCCGCGGCGCCGGCGTGGTGCCTGCAGGGGACGCTCGGACCGCATGTCCGGCATCGGCCCTTCATCATCGGCATGCGCGTCAACGGACGCCCTCGCCGCGATCTCGGGCTGCTTGTCGAGAGAAGGCTCGCGATAGCCTGTTTGGGCGCCAAGCGGCGGATCACCCGCGGCGAAGCCGGGCTCGACACGACCGGGGCGCCGGTCTGGCGGCGTGGTTGCCATTGGCTCGGCAGGACGCATTGGAGGCGGAGGCACAGGCGCAGTCGGCGGTGGAGCAGCCGATTCCGGACGCACCTCCAGTCGGGCGCGCTCTTCGAGCTCGATCGAATGGATGAGCGTCTCCAATCGGCGGCGCTGATAGTTTATGGATTCGGGGTCGTCGATGTTCTGCTTGCGCAGGCCCGTTTCGAGCGCCTGGCGGGCAGACTGATAGACCCGGGCACGGGCCTCCGCATTCGAACGGTCGGCGCGCTCCAGGGCGTTCCTGATGGCCGTTTCCAATCCACTCATTGGCCGCCATACTCCTTCGGGGATCGCCCCTGCCACATCGCAATCATAGTGTCGATTCGGTAAACTCAGGATATTTCAAGCACAAGCCCGGAAAACCCGTATGGCGCCGAATAAACACAGGAATGAGGCCGAGCGGACGATGGCAAGGACCCCACAAATGGACAAGTGCTGTGCACGTTGACCATAGGACCGGCTTTCCTCGGCGTCCATGATCTGTTATTTGACGTTTGCGTAAACGTAAACTTCATGGGAGGTGAAGTGATGGCCCTGCCGCCGATCCTAAAAGACAATCTGAGGCTCCCCGTCGTCGCCTCGCCGCTCTTCATCATATCGCATCCGAAACTGACGCTCGCCCAATGCAAGGCGGGGATCGTCGGCTCGTTCCCGGCACTGAATGCCCGGCCGGAGGCGCAACTCGACGAATGGCTGGCCGAAATCACCGAGGAACTCGCAGCGCACAACGCAAAGAATCCGGATCGTCCGGCCGCACCCTTCGCGGTCAACCAGATCGTGCACATGTCGAACAAGCGGCTCGAGCATGACCTGATGATGTGCGTGAAATACAAGGTACCGATCGTCATTTCCTCGCTCGGCGCCGTGCCAGAGGTCAATGCCGCCGTGCATTCCTATGGCGGCATTGTGCTGCATGACGTGATCAACAACCGGCATGCCAATTCGGCGATCCGTAAAGGCGCTGACGGGCTTATCGCTGTGGCGACCGGTGCGGGCGGCCATGCTGGCACGCTCTCGCCTTTTGCCCTTGTCCAGGAAATCCGGGAATGGTTCGACGGACCACTTTTGCTCGCCGGCGCGATTGCCAATGGCGGTGCGGTGCTCGCTGCCCAGGCGATGGGCGCCGACATGGCCTATATCGGCTCGCCATTCATCGCGACCGAAGAGGCGCGTGCGTCCGCCGAATACAAGCAGGCGATCGTCGACGCCCACGCCAACGACATTGTCTACTCCAACTATTTCACCGGCATTCACGGCAATTATCTGAAGCCGTCGATCGTTGCTGCTGGCATGGATCCGGACAACCTGCCGGTCGCCGATCCCTCGAAGATGGATTTCGACAAGGCTACCACCGGGGCTAAAGCCTGGAAGGATATCTGGGGCTGCGGCCAGGGCATAGGCGCGGTGAAGGCCGTCGAGCCGGTCGCGGCCGTGGTCGATCGGCTGGAGCTCGAATATATCGGCGCAAAAAAGGCGATTTGCGGCTGAGACTGCCGCTGATAGCGTCCCCGCAACACTAATTTGCGGGGACCCCACATGCGTCTATCCACCTTGAGCCATACGCTTGCCGCTCTGGCCGGCAGCGCCTTTGCCGTCAACGCTGCCGACGGCGCCTATAAGGAGCTCAAATCCTGGCAGGTGAGCTGCTCGCAGACACGGTCCTGCAGCATGCGCCAGTTCATTTCAGACAGCCCCGTCTCGGGCTTCGAGCTGCAGCGCAGCGGCTTGGCGGAAGCGCCCGTCGCGCTTTTGATCTCCCCGTCCGAGAGCGCGCTTCTTGAGGGCGAGGATGAGATTGCCGTTGCGATTTCGGTCGATGGCGGGGCGCCGGTGAGCTTCGAGAACGCCGACATCGCTGTTGACGCGAATACCGCCGCACTCTCGCTGTCCGGCGACTTCATCGGCAACGGCCTCATTGACCGCCTGAAGAATGGCACCACGGCGAAGATCACCATCTCCCGCGGTCGAATTACCGCAGAAGGCGAGATCCCGCTGGCTGGCGCTGCCGCAAGCCTGCTGTTTATTGACGAGTTCCAGAAACGTGTCGGTCACGTCGATGCCATGAGCGCCAAGGGCGATAAGGCCCCAAATCCGTCGCCGCCAGTCTCGGACATCCGCCGCTTCGCGGACTTTCCGGAAACCGTGCGGGCCCGCTTCGCCGAAGGGGGCGAATGCGCGGAAACGGAAGAAGCCATGCTTGACGGCAACGCGCTTGCCCACAAACTTGCCGAGGAGCAGACACTTTATGTAACGCCCTGCGGCATGGGCGGCGCCTACAATTTTCCCTATGCCGTCTTCGTGGAAGTCTATGGCACGGTATCGACGCTGCCTTTCCCGACGATGCAGGAGGGCGCACCGAGTGCGGCAACCAGCGCCTTTAATCTCAGCTATGATTACGAAGCAAAGACCTTCTCTGCCTTCTTCAAGGGACGCGGCGTGGGCGATTGCGGAACCTTCAACGAATGGAAGCTCGCCGAGGGCGCAATTGGCCCGCAACTCGTTCTCGTCGAGGAGGCATTCCGGGATTGCCCGGCCGAAATCGACGAAAACGAGACCATCGATATTGCAAACTGGCCGAAGACCTGGCCGTTGCGGTAAACGGAAGGCCAGCGCGGCGGCTGCGGAATTTTTCCACCGCCGCCGAAATGCGTCTTGAAATCAGTAGGCAATCCCTGTATCAGCCCCTCACCAAACGCGACGGGGTTTTTCCCGGCACAGCGGGCGCCGCTTTAGCTCAGGTGGTAGAGCACATCATTCGTAATGATGGGGTCGCAGGTTCGAGTCCTGCAAGCGGCACCATTTTCCAAGTAAATTCTAGGGCCCGTCCCTTTCCCACTCTGTCATTCTGTGCCATGAGCGCCGTCGGGCGCGAGTGCCGTAAACTTTAGTACGGGCTCGGGCGGGTTGATTGACGTCTCTCCTGCTGCAGCGCGATTACGCTGCCGTCCACTTTACCCAATTCCATCGATCTGAACGGCAAAAGGGCCCCGACAAGCGAGGCCCTTCCACTACATGGTGGTGATCGTCCGATCAGATCCAGTATGGCGGAACGCCATAGTAGTCGTAGACCGAACGGCCATTGTTGCGATACCATTCGTCGCTGTCGTCAGTAGCGCGCGGGGCACCTTCGACTTGCTCCTTGGTCAGGTCGATGCGATAGCCATCAAGGCTCTCGTCATAGGTCAGCTTTTCCCAGGGGAGTGGGTAGTAATCGTCGCCGATACCCCAGAAGCCGCCGAAACCGAGAACCGCATAAGCGACACGGCCACCCTTCTTTTCGAGAATGACGCGTTGAATGGAGCCGATGCGGTCGCCATCGCGGCCATAGACGGCTGTGCCTTCGACCTTGTCGCTGGCGATCAGGCTCGGAGTATCCTTGACGTAAGGATCCTGGCCGGCGGCCGTGTTACGGTTTTCCTGCAACATGGGAAGTCCTCCTTCTTGGTTGTGCATGCAGAGGTAACGGGCGCCCCAGCGCATGGTTCCTCACAAACCACATGCAAAGCCGGGCGACGCAATGTTGACGTTTACGTCAAGGTTATATAGCCTTCCCACACTTGCACTGCCGGTGCGAAAGCATAAGCTTTCGGGGCCTGAGGAGGAACCAGTCCCGAATGGGCGTGCCTGGCAGACCAATGATTTTCGGGAGGATTACATGACGGAAACCCTGAGCCGCCTCAGCGGCCGCGCCGCAGAAAAAATCTGGGTCAACTCCTATCCGGCATCGGTTCCGGCCGAGATCGCACCGCATGCGCATTCTTCGCTCGGGGCGCTTTTCGAAGCGAGCTGCGCGAAATTTGCCGATCGCCTCGCCTTCTCCAGCATGGGCCGCGGCATGACCTTCCGCGAACTGGAACAGCAGTCCCGCAAGGTCGGGGCCTGGCTGCAGTCAAAGGGCCTCGTGAAGGGTGACCGCGTAGCCGTCATGACGCCGAACATCCTGCAGAACCCTGTGTCTGTATATGGCATCCTGCGCGCTGGCATGACAGTGGTGAACGTCAACCCGCTCTATACGCCGCGTGAACTCGAGCACCAGCTCAAGGATTCCGGCGCCAAGGCAATCATCGTTCTGGAAAACTTTGCCCATACGGTCGAGCAGGTCGTGGCGCGTACCGACGTCAAGCATGTCGTGGTCTGCACCATGGGCGACATGCTGGGTTTGAAGGGTCACATCGTCAATCTCGTCGTCCGCAAGGTGAAGAAGCTGGTCCCGGCGTGGTCGATCCCGGGTCACAAGGGCTTCAAGGCGATGCTGGCCGATGGCGAGAAACTTGCGCTGAAGCCTGTCGACGTGGTGTCCAGCGACGTCGCCTTCCTGCAGTATACCGGCGGCACAACCGGCGTTTCCAAGGGCGCGACGCTTACTCATGCCAACCTGCTCGCCAACAAGCAGCAGATCGCGCTGTGGCTCGAAGCTGCCTTCGCAGGACAAGGTCGTCCCGATGTCCTGAATTTCGTCTGCGCGCTGCCGCTCTACCATATCTTCGCGCTGACGGTGAATTCGCTGATGGGCGTGGCGCTGGGCGGCCACAACCTACTGATCGCAAATCCGCGTGACATTCCAGCCTTCATCAAGGAACTTCAGAGCTTCAAGGCGCATGTCTTCCCGGGCCTCAATACGCTGTTCAACGCGATGATGAACAACCCGGAATTCAAGAAGATCGACTTCTCCTCTCTGATGCTGGTGCTCGGTGGCGGCATGGCGATCCAGCGTCCGGTTGCCGAACGCTGGCTCGAGATGACCGGCCGTCCGATCACCGAAGGCTACGGGCTGTCCGAGACGTCGCCGGTTGCGACCGTCAATCGCCTCGACGTCCGCGAGTTTTCCGGCATGATCGGCCTACCGCTGCCTTCGACCGACATCGAGATCCGCGACGAGGACGGCGCTACACTGGCGATCGGCGAAGTGGGCGAGATCTGCATTCGCGGCCCACAGGTCATGGCCGGTTATTGGCAGCGTCCGGAAGAAACCGCCAAGGTCATGAGCGACGACGGCTTCTTCCGCTCCGGCGACATGGGCCTGATGGATGAGCGCGGCTATGTGAAGATCGTTGACCGCAAGAAGGACATGATCCTGGTCTCCGGCTTCAACGTCTATCCGAACGAGATCGAGGAAGTGGCCGTGATGCATGCGGGCGTGCTCGAATGCGCCGCCGTCGGCGTGCCAGACGAGCATTCGGGTGAGGCGGTGAAGCTCTTTGTCGTCAAAAAGGACGAGAACCTCACCATCGACGAACTGAAGGCGCATTGCGCTGCCAACCTCACCAACTACAAGCGGCCTCGCTACATTGAATTCCGCACCGAACTGCCGAAAACCAATGTCGGCAAGATCCTGCGGCGAGAGCTGCGCGACGGAAAATAAATCGATTTAAATTTGGGGAGGCTCTAGCCTCCCCTTCGTCTTGATCCCGTCTCAACTCGCTAATAAGGTCCCCGACATCATCGTCGAACCAGGGACATTCCGATGCAATCCATCATCGACACGCTGACGAGCACGGTCGCCGCCACCCATGCCGAAGACCTGCGCGCCGCCTTTGCCGCAGATCCGCAGCGCTTCAGCCGGTTTTCCGCTTCGCTCGACGATCTGTTGATGGATTATTCCAAATGCGCCGTGAATGACGACGTGCTCGAACAGCTCGAGCAATTGATGACGGCGGCCGGCGTTGCAGAAAAGCGCGACGAGATGTTCTCGGGCGCGCCGATCAACTTCACGGAAGGTCGCGCCGTTCTCCATACCGCGCTTCGCAACCGCGCGAACCGTCCCGTCATGGTCGATGGGCGCGATGTCATGCCTGACGTCAACGGCGTTCTCGAGGCAATGGGGAAGTTCGCTGACGGCATCCGCTCCGGCGAGATGAAGGGTGCCACCGGCAAGGCGATCACTGATGTCGTCAATATCGGCATTGGCGGCTCGGATCTCGGCCCTGTCATGGCGACGCTCGCGCTCTCCCCCTTCCATGACGGACCGCGCCTGCATTTCGTCTCCAACATCGACGGCGCCCATATCGCCGATACGCTGAAGACGCTTGCACCCGAGACCACCCTTTTCATCGTCGCCTCGAAGACCTTCACCACCATCGAGACGATGACCAACGCCCAGACGGCGCGCGCCTTCATTGCCAGTGCGCTCGGCGAAGCCGCCGTCGGTCACCACTTCTGCGCCGTCTCCACCGCCCTCGACAAGGTTGCAGCCTTCGGCATCGATCCGGCCCGCGTCTTCGGTTTCTGGGACTGGGTCGGCGGTCGTTACTCGATCTGGTCGGCCATCGGCCTGCCGCTGATGATCGCCATCGGGCCTGATAATTTCGGCGATTTCCTCGCAGGCGGCCATGCGATGGACGAGCATTTCCGCAACGCTCCCTTCCGGCAGAACCTGCCGATGCTGCTTGGCGCGCTCGGCGTCTATCACCGCAATGTTTTGAACTATGCGACGCGGGCGATCCTGCCCTATGACCAGCGCCTGTCGCGCTTCCCGGCCTATCTGCAGCAGCTGGATATGGAATCGAACGGCAAGAGCGTGACCATCGACGGCAAGCCGGTCCAGGGCGCGTCCGGCCCTGTCGTCTGGGGCGAACCCGGCACCAACGGCCAGCACGCCTTCTACCAGCTGATCCACCAGGGCACGAGCGTCATCCCGGCCGAGTTCCTGATCGCAGCCAACGGCTTCGAGCCGGAGCTGCGCCATCAGCACGAGTTGCTGATCGCCAATTGCCTGGCGCAGTCGGAAGCGCTGATGAAGGGCCGCACGCTGGCTGAAGCCAAGAGCCAGCTGACCGCCAAGGGCGTCTCCGATGAAGAGGCCGATTTCCTGGCGCCACACCGCGTCTTCTCCGGCAACCGCCCGTCGATCACCTTCGTCTATGAGCAGCTGACCCCCTTCACGCTCGGCCGCCTCATCGCGCTCTACGAACACCGCGTCTTCGTCGAAGGCGTCGTCTTCAGGATCAACTCGTTCGACCAGTGGGGTGTGGAGCTTGGCAAGGAACTGGCGACGGGATTGTTGCCGGTGGTGCAGGGGAAGGTTGCGGCCACAGGGCATGACAGCTCGACGGCGGGGTTGGTCTCGGCGCTGGCGGGACGGAAGATGGGGTGAGTATACTGGTTATCGATGTCTCGCCTGTAGCAGGCTGCTTTTTGATCGTCAGTTTGGCAGAGAGGCGTCGGCCATAGTGCCCCGAACTACGGTCGCCTTGGCCCTAACTTCCGCTTCCTGAAGCTTGTACGCGCCTTCGGAAAGTCGCGGCTATCGTCTGAGCGCGAGTACCTCCTCCGACAATTAGCAGCACCTGAAGCTCGTCCTGATCTCGGATCAGCGCAATTTTCATTGGCTTGCTCTGACCACCGTTCTTCCAAACGCCAGTGCCCAGTGCAGAAGGCAAGTCGGCTGCCGCACGTTGAGGAACAGGTACGGCCGCTGCATACCAGTCGTTGTTTGCAATGACCTTCAGCCCATCTCCAACCCGAGTGATGGTAAGCGAGCAATTGCGGCATTCACCGGCGTTGGACTTTACCTGCCGCCAACTCCCCTCGAATTCCCCGGCTTCTGCAGAAACCACACCTGCAGCTGTCATAAGAGCTGCCATGCACAATGACTTTAGCGTCAAATACAGGTTCATTTCCTGCCTCCCACCACGTTAAATACAATTTATGGTGGAGTTCTTGCCGGGAACTTAATTTTCAATATTGTATTTTATCTCGATGAGGCTGCTCGAAGGGAGCTGCCAAAGCATCTGTCGGGTTTTAGCGGAGCACACCATGAAAATCGTCAAATGGGGCAATAGCCTTGCGGTTCGCCTTCCCGCCAGCGTAGTCGATGCGCTGGATCTGAAAAATGGCGATCACGTAGATATTCGCGCTGCAGGCTGGCGCGTTCTTGATGTTGCCCGCAAGTCCGCACCGGAAAATTTTCTTCTGCGCTTACGAGCCTTCCGGGTCGGCTGCCCCCCCGACTTCAAGCTTCACCGAGACGAGGGAACTTGTCGATAGGTTCGTCGACATCAACTCGACTGCCTTTTAGCTACCTTCAGAACCCAATCTCCGCTGCCGTCGGCGGGTTGGCCCCTGCCCGCGACACCGTTACGGCGGCGGCCTTCGCCCCCAACGTCAGCGCGTCGCGTATCGCCTCTTCCGAGAGCGTCGCGACCTTCGCCTTGGTCAGCAGATCCTGGCGCTTCAGCGACGCCAGAATGCCCGCATCAAACGTGTCACCGGCGCCGACGGTGTCGACGACTTCAACCTTATTCGAGGGCACCGAAACCTTGAAGTTCGCGGTATAGGCTGTCGCACCCTCAGCCCCCTTGGTCAGCACCACGAGCTTGGCGCCGCGCGTGAGCCAATAGGCGGCGCGTTCGTCCTGGGTTCCCTGGAGATCAAACCAATCGAGGTCTTCGTCGGAGAATTTCAGGATGTCGGACATATCGGCCATGCGGGCAATGCGCGCCTGATGAGCCGCCTTGTCCTTGATGAAGCCGGGGCGGATGTTGGGGTCGAGCGAGATGACACGGGTCTTGTGCTCACGGGTCATCAGCGCTTCGTAAGTCGAGCCGCAGGGTTCCGGGATCAGGCTGATCGCTCCGAAATGCAGCGCCTCGCAGCTATCATCGAGCTTGGGCAGATCGGCTTCCGTGATCATCCGGCCTGCCGTGTTTTCGTCGTAGAAGGCATAGGATGCCTGGCCGTTGGTGAGCTTGACCAACGCGATCGTGCAGGGACGCGAGAGCGTGGCGCAATAGCTGAAATCGACACCCGAAGATTTCAGTGTGTCGCGGAGGATATCGCCCAGCATGTCGTCGGACAGACCGGTAAAAAAACCGGTGTCGATGCCCAGCCGACCGAGGGCGATCGCCGTGTTGAAGATCGCCCCGCCCGCATAGGGCGCAAAGGCGCGCTCGCCGAGCGTGGTTTCGCGTGGCAACATGTCGATCAGTGCTTCGCCGCAACACAGGATCATCTCGACCTCCCAAGGCTTCCGTTTTAATCGATTTAAACGAAGCCGCCCTGATTTTCCAGTGCGACTTTGGGCATTCGCTCAGGCGAGTGACGAAATCCCACCATTGCGACCCGACCATTCGAGCGGGGCATCGAGGAAGGCCTCGACCTCCGACAGCGTCTTCTCGTCGAACAGCTTCTGGTCGCGGGCGACGGCGAGCACGTTGCGCCAGGTAGCGATGTAGTGGAGCTTAACCTTGCCGTCGTCAAAGCGCTGCTGAGCTTCAGGGAAGATGCCGTAGAAGAAGAGCGCGATGCCGTGATCGACCACACCTCCGGCAGCGCGGATGGCATCGATGAACTTGAACATGCTGCCGCCGGCCGTCGTCAGGTCCTCGATAACGAGAACGCGCGCCCCTTCCGGCATATGGCCCTCGATCTGTGCGTTGCGGCCATGGCCCTTGGGAGCCTTGCGGACATAGATCATCGGCAGGCCGAGGCGATCTGCGAGGAGTGCGGCAAAGGGAATGCCCGCCGTCTCGCCGCCGGCGATGCAGTCGAACTGCTCGAAGCCGGCATTGCGCATGAGCGTCGCTGCGGCAAAATCCATGACGGTGGAGCGGACGCGCGGATAGGACAGAAGCTTGCGGCAGTCGATGTAGACTGGGCTCTTCATGCCGGACGAGAGCTTGTAGGGCTCGGCCGCATTGAAATGCACCGCCTTGATCTCCCAGAGCATCTTCGCCACGAGTTCGGCCATCACGGCGGGATCGGTGAAGGGGGTCTGGATCATGGCTTTCTCCTGTCAAACACGGTCAGAAGCGCAATAGCAGCAAGCCGCGCCGCCCGCCAGATGGGCGCGCCATGGAACATTCGTCGTCAGCGGGCCTTTAGTGCTCGCCGAACCACAAAGGAATACAAAGCCATGGACAACATCCTCGTCATCCAGCCGCTCGTCGCGCTCATTGCCGGCGTTCTCATCCTGATCATGCCGCGCCTACTGAATTATGTCGTCGCGATCTATCTGATCGTGATCGGCGTGCTTGGCCTCTGGCCGCAGCTCGGCTCGCTCGGAACCTGAGCGCGTCGCTGATCAGGCGACATCCCAGAGCAGCGGGAATTTCGGATCGAAGACGGTGACCGGACCCGCACCGGTGAAGATCTTCGCCGGAAACTCGACCGGTTCGTCGCGCTTCACGAGGGTTATCCTCTCCTCGTTTGCGGGCAGGCCATACCAGGCCGATCCGTTCAGCGACGTAAAGGCCTCGAGGCTGTCCAGCGCATTCTCCTGTTCGAAGACATGGGCGAGGCAGCTCATCGTGTTGATCGAGGTGTAGATGCCGGCGCAGCCGCAGGCGCATTCCTTCAGCGGATCGACATGCGGCGCGCTGTCGGTGCCAAGGAAGAAGCGGTGATCGCCTGAAACGGCCGCCTTGCGCAGGGCCTGGCGGTGGTTCTCGCGTTTGGCGACAGGCAGGCAGTAGTAGTGTGGCTGGATGCCGCCGACGAGAATGTCGTTGCGGTTGATGATCAGGTGATGGGTGGTAATCGAGCCCGCCAGATTGCGCTCGGCGGAGCGGATGTACTGGATGCCGTCCTCGGTCGTCACATGCTCCATGGTCACCTTCAGCTCCGGCAGTCGACGGCGGAGCGGATCGAGAACCGTGTCGATGAAGACCTTTTCGCGGTCAAAGATATCGATCTCGGGCGTCGTCACCTCGCCATGCACGCAAAGCGGCAGACCGATCTTGGCCATGCGCTCCAGCACCGGCATCGCCTTTTCCATGTCGCGCACGCCGCCATGGGAATTGGTGGTGGCACCGGCCGGATAGAGCTTCACCGCCGTGATCAGGCCGGAGCGCTTGCCCTCCTCCACGTCATCGGGATTGGTGTGTTCCGTGAGGTAGAGCGTCATCAATGGCTCGAAGCGGTCGCCTTGCGGTACCGCCTTCAGGATTCGCTCGCGATAGGCACGCGCATCCTCGGTGGTCACCACCGGCGGGACAAGATTCGGCATGATGATCGCACGGGCGAAGTGCCGGCTGGTGTCGCCGATTACGCCGTCCAGCATGGCGCCGTCGCGCAGATGCAGATGCCAATCGTCGGGGCGGCGGATGGTGAGAGATGACATGGGGCGAGCCTCCGGCTTGACGAGAACTCGCCGCCCTTAGCATGTCCATCCGGCCGGATCAAAGGATCAGGCGACCCGTTCGTTCGCGGAAGCCATCCCCTTGTCGGCCTCTTCCATCTGCTCGCGACGATCCTGCTCCATGATCGCCTGGATCCGCGGAAGCGCCCGCTCGAAGGCGGCCACACAATCCGGATCGAACTGGGTGCCGGCACGGCCGAGGATATGCTCGACGGTGCGCTCGAAGCTCCAGGCCGGTTTGTAAGGGCGCTCCGTCGTCAACGCGTCGAAGTTGTCGGCAACGCAGACGATGCGGCCGGAGATCGGGATCGCGGCCCCCACGAGACGGTTCGGATAGCCCTGACCGTCCCAGCGCTCATGGTGGCTGGCGGCAATCTCCGAGGCCAATTGCAGCAGCGAGGAACGGGAGCGCCCGAGGATGTCGCTGCCGATCTCGGCGTGAGACTGCATCTGGCGATATTCGGCTTCCGTCAAGCGGCCCTGTTTCAGAAGAACCGTGTCGGGCATCGCGACCTTGCCGATGTCGTGCATTGGGGCCGCGAGCCGAATGTCGTGGCAGACATGGCTCGGCAGACCCAGTTCGATCGCGATCGCTTCCGAATAGGCAGCGACACGCAATGTGTGGCGGGCCGTTTCCGGGTCCTTGTATTCGGCAGCGAGCGTCAGGCGATGGATGATTTCCTGCTCGCGTTCACGCAGTTCGCCCACGGCACGTTCGACCTCACGCCGAAGCCACTCGGCCTGATCGGCAAGCTGGCGACGGGCACGGGCGAGGCTGACGATGTTCTGCACGCGCGCCTGAAACTCGACAGGGTTCACCGGCTTGGTCAGAAAATCGATCGCACCGGCATTGAGAGCCGCCATGCGGGTCGTCATATCCTTGTCGGCGGTGACGAAGATCACCGGGACGTTGGCATATTTCTCGAAACGGACGATCTCCGTGTAGAGCTCCACCCCGTTATAGACCGGCATCTGGTAATCGATGATGGCAATGTCGAAATCGAGCTCCGGCAGGGCTGACAGCACAGCGTCGGGGCTCGCAAAAGGCAGGGCTTCGCAGTGATCGAGCTTTCCGACGAGCTTCGTCAGGAGCTTCAGATTGGTGCTGTTGTCGTCCACCAACAAAATACGCATGAACGCCTCCGTGCTTCTCAGGCAACCAGTTTGAATTTCAGCGCGAGAATTTCCTCGCCCAGCAGTTCGATATCTGCGGCCTCCGGTCTCTGGCTGCGCAGCGCATGGGCCTTTACGGCCAGATCATTGAGCCCGACATTCGAGGCCGCGCCCTTGATGGTATGCAGGACCCGGTCGATCTTCTCCGGATCGTTGCGGCGAAGGGCCTCGTTCAGCTCGTCGAGCAGACCGGTCGCATCGTCAAAGAAGGACTCCACCAACTCCTGGAACACCTCTTCGCCCAGGGCATCCACCAGTTCGGCGTGACGCGCTTCGTCCAGCCCTTCGATGCCGAGGGCAGGCATGGCCTGAAGCGGGATTTCGGCAAGATTGAGCTCAGGCAATTCGAGCTTCTGGGGGGCGGTTGTCGTTGCCGCTGCCGGCACGATTTCGCGGGCGGAAGACATGGTATGGGCAATCATTTTCTTCAATCTCTCAAGTGTCACTGGCTTGGATTCAAAACCCTGCATGCCCGCTTCCAGGCAGCGGCGTCGGTCATCGTCGGAAGCGTTGGCGGTCATGGCGATGATCGGCGCATCGGCAGAGGGGCCGCGCTCGGCAATGATCCGCTTCGTCGCCTCGATGCCGTCCATGACGGGCATTTGCATATCCATGAGGATCAGGTCGAAGGCTTGTTCGCGAGAGATGGACACGGCTTCGGCACCGTCATTGGCGATCTCGACATCCTGGCCCAGACGCGCCAGAAAACGGGTGGCGACGATCTGGTTGACCTTGTTGTCTTCGACCAACAGGATGCGGCAGCGCGGCAGCGTCTCTTCGGCGACGACCTTGGCGGCGAGGCCATTTGCCTCCTCGCGGGTGACCGGGACAACGCCCAGTTCGAACCAGAAGATCGAACCAACGCCGACGGTGCTGCTCATTCCAAGCTCGCCGCCCAACTTCTCGACGATCTGCTTGCATATGGTGAGGCCGAGGCCCGTACCGCCGTAGCGCCGGCTGATCGAGGCATCGACCTGAGAGAAGGGCTTGAACAGCTTGTCGAGCCCCGCCTCGTCGATGCCGATGCCGGTGTCTTCCACCTCGAAGCGGATCATCAGCTTGCCTTCGCGGTAAAAGTCCCGCAGGCGCAGCGTCACCGTGCCCTGGTGGGTAAACTTGACGGCATTCGACAGCAGATTGAGTAGAACCTGACGCAGGCGCGTCGGGTCGGTCTTGACGTAAAGCGCTTGTAGAGAATCCGGCAGGTCGAGGATCACGGTGTTTTCGTGATCATCGGCGCGGCCGCGGATGATGCTGACCGTGCTTTCAGCGAGCGCGCAAACGTCGAAGGCACGCTCTTCCAGCTCCAGCTTGCCATGCTCGATCTTCGAGAAGTCGAGGATCTCATTGATGATCTCAAGCAAGGCTTCGCCGGACGAGCGGATGGTTTTGACGCTCTGGATCGTGTCGTCGGGCAGTTCCGAAAGCTCAAGCAGTTCCGACATGCCGAGGATCGCGTTCAGCGGCGTGCGGATCTCGTGGCCCATGGTGGCCATGAACTGCGACTTCGCGCGGTTTCCGGCATCGGCCGCTTCATAGGCCTCGCTCAATTGGGTCGCCATGACCTGCAATTCGTGGCTGGACTGACGGACCGAGCGAAGCTGTCGATTGAGCGTGACGACGAGGAAGACGACCGATACCATCAGCAGGGTCAGCATGACGGTGGAGGTTCGCTCCAGGTTGAGGATCGTTGACCGGCTATCGGCCCGCTCATGGCTGACACGGGTATTGGTATAGAGCAGGAAATCCTCTGCCACGCGCCCCATGGAAACCAGCGCCGCGTCGAGCTCTTCCAACTGTTCGGAGGTGGGCACCGTCCCGGCCGCGTAATCATCGAAGATCGGCTGGACGTTGCGGACACCGTCCGTCACGGCGGCGATGTAGCCGCGAATAAGCTCGTCGCCGGAGAAGTAGGTCCCGAACTTCGCCTGATCGAGGATGGCGACGCGGGAATAGAGGATGTCGTAGCGCAAGGACAGATCGTCGAGCAGTTGCGGATCCTCTGGATCGGCTTTCGCGCTGCTCAGGCTATGACTGAACTGTCGTACTTCGCGGTCCAGTTGATAGACCGACCAGAGCGAATTTTCGCGGACGCCATCCTCCATGATCCGGTATTGGCGCGCGATATCGACGAAGAGCACCAGAAGCACGATCAAAAGCACCGCAGACACGGTCTGCAGAACGAAGGCAACGATGCCTCCGCCTGCGAATTTCCGTGCTTTGGCGCCTGTCAATATCACTTGATGACCTCGATTTCCTTGATCTGCCAGACAGACCGCGAGAAGTACTTCTCGTTGAACAGGTCTGCATTCAGATCGAATGGATAGACCAGCATCAGCGGGCCCTTGTCGCGGATCGACATCGGCTTGCCATCGATCTTCGTGGCGAGGATCGTGTCGAGCTTCGCATCTTCGGCCGGCACATCGGCGGCGTAGTCGTTCAAGGCGCGGACCTTCAGGCTCGTGCCGGTCGCACCAACCGCAGCGAGAATTTCGCGCAGGAGCGGACCTTCGAAGGTGACCTTGCCCTCGGTCCAGGGCGTTTCCATTTCGCCTTTGCGGCCTTTCAGCTTCTCCAGCATCGCCATATCGAACTGGGCAGTGTCACCTGCGTTGGTATTCGAGATCTCGCCCATCACCGTCAGGATGACAGGGCCGGTCGGAGCTTCGAGTGCCAAGGCGGCGGTCGCGGAGAGTGCGCTTGCGAGAAGCGCTGCTATAATGCTCTTCATGGTTTCTAGTCCTCTGGTTAAGCCGAACGCAGTTCGGGATGCACGGCGCCCGCGCCGAGATGATCCGAAAGCAGCTTGCGGAAGGCGACCGCTTCAACCGGCTTGTGCAGGAAGTCCGTGATACCTGCGGCCTTTGCTTCCTCGCGCAGACGCGGCTCGTCGTCCGCCGTCACCATCACCACAGGAACATCACGGTAACGGTCCATCAGGCGCACGGCCTTGACGAACTGAAGCCCGGACATGCCCGGCAGCAGGTGGTCGACAATCAGCATTTCGAAATTCTCTGCATGACACAGCATCAGAGCCGTGTTGCCGTCGCCAGCAACCTTGATTTCCTCAACGGTGACCTTCCTTGCGAGGTGCTTGATGATCATCGCATTGGTCGGATTGTCTTCGACGATTAGTATGGCCATTTCCAAACCCCCATGAACACGCCCAGCACGGGCTCCGTCAGCCTTCCAGGCCGGACGGGAACGGCGTTAACCTTTCATGGAGGAGTTGTATCAGGGGGAGGCTGAAATTCGCTGAACCAAACCGATACAATTTTACCGATGGCACATTTAATTAGAACTTAAGAATTTTCGTAGGCTCGACTATGCCTTGAGCCAAACAGGTTCAGAACGTGTCGAAGGTGAAATCGGCTGTCCGACTGCGTTCGATGACCAGCCTGCCGTTGGGCAAATCGTTGCTTTCTACTTTCGCTTCGATCTGTGCCGGTGTGAGACCATAATGGGTCCAGCGCGCCACGAGCCTGCGCTCCAGTTCGCTGATCGGCGGCGCCACCATGACGGTGAGGTCGAACAGATCCGCAAGGCTCGCCCAGCGTCCCTGTTGCAGCAGCAGATAATTGCCCTCGGCAATCACGATGTGATCTTCTGCGGCAATGCATCGGGCGGCAGAGATTGCAAGTTCGCGGTCACGATCGAAGACGGGCGTGAAGACCTCGCCACCGGCCTTGACCGACCTCAGGAGATCGCCCAGACCCCTGACATCAAAGGTATGCGGAGCGCCCTTGCGGGCGAGATCGCCGCGCTCTTCAAGGATCGCATTGTCGAGGTGAAAGCCATCCATAGGCAGGACCGCGCTGCGGTGGCCCCTCTCCGTCAGAGTTTCGTGCAAACGATCTGCCAAAGTTGACTTACCCGCGCCCGGCGGTCCGGCCACACCGACGAGCAGGCGAACGCCATCCTGCGTCCGCCGCTCGATCTCGGTGATCAGATCATGCAGCGCAGGCGTCATGCGGCGCGCTCGACCTCTGGGGCCGGACGGGCGCCGGTCATGAAGGCGACGGCGTCCGACATGGTGTAGTCCTTCGGATTGATGACGCAGAGACGCTTTCCGAGGCGGTGAACATGGATGCGATCGGCCACCTCGAAGACATGCGGCATGTTGTGGCTGATCAGCACGATCGGCAGACCGCGCGAGCGCACGTCAAGGATCAGCTCGAGCACCTTGCGGCTTTCCTTGACGCCGAGTGCGGCCGTCGGCTCGTCGAGGATAACAACCTTGGAGCCGAAGGCCGCAGCGCGCGCCACAGCCACACCCTGGCGCTGGCCGCCGGAGAGCGTCTCCACCGCCTGATTGATGTTCTGGATGGTCATCAGACCGAGCTCGGAGAGCTTATCGCGGGCGATCTTCTCCATTGCAGGCCGGTCCAGCTTGCGGAACAGGCTACCCATGAGACCCGGTTTGCGAAGCTCGCGACCGAGGAACATGTTGTCTGCGATCGAGAGAGCCGGCGACAAAGCGAGGTTCTGATACACAGTCTCGATGCCCGCCTGCCGCGCTTCGATCGGCGAGCGGAATTGCACCGGCTTTCCATCGAGGCGGATCTCGCCATCGTCGGGTATCACGGCGCCGGAAATCGCCTTGATCAACGAAGACTTTCCAGCGCCGTTGTCGCCGATGACAGCCAGGATTTCGCCCGGATAGAGGTCGAAGTCCGCGTGATCGAGAGCCGTGACGCGACCGTAACGCTTGACCAGGCCACGGGCTGTGAGAATGGGTTCCTGGGTCATCAGCCTGCTACCTTTCTGATCCACTGGTCGATTGCGACGGCGGCGATGATGAGTACGCCGATCAAGAGATAGGTCCATTGCGGGTCCGTGCCGATCAGGCGCAGGCCGAGCTGGAAGACCCCGACGATCAGCGCGCCGAAGATCATGCCGAGGATAGAGCCACGTCCGCCGAAGAGTGAAATGCCGCCAATCACCACTGCCGTGATGGATTCAATATTGGCGAACTGTCCCGCTGTTGGGGAAACCGACCCGATACGGCCGATCAGCGCCCAGCCTGCCAGTGCGCAGATGAGGCCGGAGAGCGTGTAGACGGAAATCAGCATGCCCTTGACGTTGACGCCTGCGAGTTCCGCTGCATCCGGATCGTCACCGACCGCATAGACGTGGCGGCCCCAGGCGGTGTGGTTCAGCACGTACCAGAGGAGTGCCACGAGGAGCACCATGGCAATCACGCCATAGGTCAGCACCGCGCCGCCCATGCGGATGTTCTCGCCGAAGAATTTGAGGATCGGTGCGTTCGCGTCGATGTCCTGGCTGCGGATCGTCTCGTTGGCGGAATAGAGGAAGTTGGTGGCAAGCACGATCTGCCACATGCCGAGCGTGACAATGAAGGGCGGCAGCTTCATGCGTGCAACAAGCATGCCATTAATAAAGCCGCAGAAGGCGCCCACGCCGAGACCGCAGATCACGGCAAGCTCGGGAGGGAGGCCATAGCGGAAGGCAAACTGGCCCATGACCACAGAGGAGAGCACCATGATGGCGCCGACCGAGAGATCGATGCCCTTGGTCAGGATGACCAGCGTCTGCGCTGCTCCAACGATTCCGACGATGGCAACCTGCTGGAGAATGAGCGTCATCGTGAAGGCAGAGAAGAACTTGCTGCCGAGAACAAGGCCGAACACGGCGATCGACAGGACAAGCACGATCAGCGCCACGGCTGCCGGGCTCGAATGCAGGAAATGCTGAAAGCGCTCTAGGGCACTCTTTTCATTACGGTCGAACGAGGCGACTTCGGTCGAACTCGACGACAGGACCTTTTCAAATTCTTGCGGGGTCCGCGTCTCGGGATTGGCCGGCTGCATGGGTCATCCTCCCTGCCGTTGGTCTCAGTATTTTACATGAAGGATACGCCCGGCCTGCCGCCGCGCAAAGGCCGGGCGTTGCGCCAAGCGGCGGGAGACGAGCTCCCGCCGACGTTTCAGTTCAGGCGCAGGAGTTTCGGTCAGCCCCAGCACTTCTCGGTGCCGACCTTGGTGTCGATCGACTCGACGCCGGCGGCCGGCTTGTCGGTGACGAGAGCGACGCCCGTGTCGAAGAAGTTCTTGCCTTCAGAGGCCGCCGGCTTTTCGCCGGTGTCTGCGAACTTCTTGATCGCTTCGATGCCGAGCGATGCCATCAGCAGCGGATACTGCTGCGAGGTCGCACCGATGACGCCTTCAGCGACGTTCTTGACGCCCGGGCAACCGCCGTCGACCGACACGATCAGCACGTCACCTTCCTTGCCGACCGCCTTCAGCGCTTCATAGGCGCCGGCGGCTGCCGGTTCGTTGATGGTGTGGACGACGTTGATGGATGGATCCTTCTGGAGAAGGTTTTCCATGGCGGTGCGCCCGCCCTCTTCATTGCCGTTGGTGATGTCGTGGCCAACGATGCGCGGATCGGTTTCATCGCCGATCTTGTTGATGTCGACGGTGTCGATGCCGAAGCCCTTCATGAAGCCCTGGTTGCGCAAGACGTCGACCGACGGCTGCGAAGGCGTAAGGTTCAGGAAGGCGATCTTCGCATCCTTGGCGGCGTCGCCGAGGGTGGCAGCAGCCCACTTGCCGATCAGTTCGCCGGCGAGAAGGTTGTCGGTGGCGAAGGTCATGTCGGCGGAATCGATCGGCTCGAGCGGCGTGTCGAGGGCGATGACGAGAAGACCTGCGTCGCGAGCCTTCTGGACGGCGGGAACAATACCCTTGGTGTCGGATGCGGTGAGCAGGATGCCCTTTGCGCCGTCGGCAATGCAGGTTTCGATGGCGGCAACCTGGCTTTCGCTATCGCCGTCAACTTTACCGGCATAGGACTTGAGCGTCACACCGAGCTCGGCGGCCTTGGCGGTCGCGCCTTCCTTCATCTTGACGAAGAAGGGGTTGGTGTCGGTCTTGGTGATGAGGCAGGCAGAAACGTCGGCTGCCTGTGCCGGGGCGGCAAAAACAACGCCGAGGGCCAGGGTCGACAGGGCAGCAGTGATCAGAGACTTTTTCATTAGGTAATCCTCCCGAATGGTGTCGGCCAGCTCCTCCGGCCGCAGCGTGTCGGCACGGATCACCTCCCGGCGATCCGATCGGCTGCCATCAGGCATCCACTCCTCCACGGACCCATTTAGAACATGAGGACATTTCAGCTGTCAATAAATAAATCCAGTTGAATTATTAAATCGGTGTGACATTCTGCGAGCGCTTTCGTAAAAGGAAGCGGTCGGGAGGAGCGGCCTCAAGTGTCACAGGATGATCATGCACGACTGGCGGATCCGGCGCCCAGGGTGAGCGCCGGCGGCGGCTCGAACCAGGTGCGCGTGCGCGCCTACAACGAGCGGCTCGTGCTATCGCTCGTGCGGCAGAATCCCGGCTGTTCGAAGGCCGACATCGCGCGCCTTACAGGTCTTTCAGCCCAGACCGTTTCGGTGATCATGCGCTCGCTCGAGAGCGACGAGCTCTTGATGCGCGGCGAACCGATCCGCGGCCGCGTCGGCCAGCCCTCCGTTCCGATGTTCATAAACCCGGAAGCGGTCTTTTCCTTCGGCGTGAAAATCGGTCGCCGCAGTGCCGACCTCGTGCTGATGGATTTCGCAGGCACAATCCGGGAGCAACGCCACCGCACCTATCGCTACCCCCATCCTGACCATCTGCTGCCTTTCATCTGCGACGGCATCGCCGCCATGGAAGCTGAGATGGACGAAACCACGCGGGCCCGCATTGCCGGGATCGGCATTGCCGCCCCATTCGAACTCTGGAACTGGGCCGAGGAAGTCGGCGCACCGGAAGGGGCGATGGATATCTGGCGCAAGGTCGACCTTCAGGTCGAGGTCCAGAGCCGCATGGCGCATCCCGTCTATCTGCGCAACGACGCGACCAGTGCCTGCGGGGCAGAACTGGTGTTTGGCGCAGGCCAGCGCTATCCGGATTTCGTCTACTTCTACATCGGCTCGTTCATTGGCGGCGGCATCGTCGTAAATTCGTCTCTTTTCGTCGGTCGAACTGGGACAGCAGGAGCGATAGGGCCCCTGCCCGTCCGCGACAAACACGGCCAGACGCGCCAGCTTCTCGATATCGCCTCGATCTTCGTACTCGAGAACCTGCTCAGGGAGCGAGGCATCGATCCGCAGCCTCTCTGGTATGCGGCGGAAGAATGGATCGACTTCGGCGAGCCACTGGAAATCTGGATCCAGGATACAGCGGCGGCGCTCGCCCAGGCCGTAATCGCGGCCGCGTCAATCATCGACTTTGCCGCCGCGATCATCGATGGCGGCTTCCCGGCCTGGGTTCGCCATCGCCTGGTCAAGGCCATCATTGAGGCGATGAACCGCCTCGACCTGCAGGGCGTGGTCATTCCCGACATCGTCGAAGGTGAGGTCGGCGATCAGGCCCGCGCCATCGGCGGCGCCAGCCTGCCGATCTTCGACCGCTATCTCATCGATCAAACCGTGTTGTTCAAGGATACCACCCATGCTGAAGGGCATTGACCCCCTATTGAGCCCAGAGCTCCTCGCCACCCTGCGCGCCATGGGGCATGGCGACGAAATCGCGATCGTCGACGGCAACTATCCAGCGCTAGAGCATGCAAGACGGCTGGTTCGTCTCGACGGGCATCACCTCGTGCCCGTGCTAAACGCGATCCTCAGCGTGATGCCGGTCGACGACTTCGTGCCGGAAGCGATCTTTCGCTCTGTCGTCGGCGGCAAGCCCGACCAGATCGATCCGGTGCATCAGGAGATCATCGACTGCTGCGCAATGCATGAGCCGAAGGTCCCCGTGACCAAGCTGATCGGCGCTGATTTCTACAACCGGGTAAAGGCCGCCCATACTGTCGTACAGACGGGCGAGCCGCGGCTCTACGCCAATGTCATCCTGCGCAAGGGCGTCATCTACCCGTGATCGGGTGGCCGCACTCAGCCCTCAAGGGCGCGCGAGATCCGTCGGGAGAGTTCCACGGGATTCTTCAGAACGATGGCGCGGCTGGTGCGCTCCACCAGCTGTTCGCGCGCCAACCTCGACATTTCGCGGGACACCGTTTCGCGGCTCGCACCGATATGTTCTGCCAGCTCCGCATGTACCAGCGGTGGCGAAATGATCCGCTCACGCCCACCATCATTGCGCACACGCGAAAGCCTCAGCAGCGTGTTGTAGAGCCGGTGCTTGGTGTCGAGGAAGGACAGTTCCGACAGGCGGTCGTTCATCGCCCTGATGCGCTTCGACAAAAGCTGCAGCAGCGCCAGCGCGACGTCCGATCTCTGCCGCAGAATGTCGAGAAAAACGATGCAGGGGATCACGGTCACCGTTGCGTCGCTGACAGCCATGAGGCTTGCAGAGCGGGCCATGTCATCGATGGCCGACTGCTCGCCGAGGATGTCACCGCGCTTGAAGCTGCCGAGAATGGCTTCCTTGCCGACGGAGAAGCGCAACACGGCACGGATCTCACCCGTCTGGACGATGAAGACATCCTTGGACATATCCTCGAAGTCGACCAGACTTTCGCCAGCACTCAACGTGCGAGAATGGCAGCGCAAAAGCCATTCGCGGTCTTCTTCCGGGGTCAGACCAGAAAAGATTGCGCATCCGCGCAGTGTCGGAAGCGTGGTTGCCGGGAGCGGCAGGGCGGAGCCTGTCGTAGCGTTTGCTTTCATTTACGGATTACTTGTCGCGTTCATGACGATGGAGCTTACTTATTCGCCGGCACCGATACTTAGCAAGATATCGAAAACCAAGACCCTTACAATTCGGCTACCGCAGAGCATCGAATTTCATTCAATTTGAAACAATGCAGAAACCGGTGCGTAAGAGTCAACCGATGGAACCCGACGAAGGTCCCCATACGTCCGTGAGGGCAAAGCCCCGCTCGAAGGGATCAAAGGGATCGAGCGCCACCTGATGCAGGCCAAAAGTGAAGCCGCGACCGCTGATGGTAGGGATAACTGCGGGACGACCGGCGACATCTGACAGAGCCGAGAGTCCGATCTCGAATTCGGAGCCGATGATCGACCGCGAGAGCATCACGTCACCGACCTTCGCCTTGCCACGCGCGTGCAGCGTCGCAAGATTGGCCGAGTTGCCGGTGCCGCAGGGCGAGCGATCGACGCGGCCTGGCCACATCGTGGTGCAGGTGCGGATTGCACCGTCAGGATCGACATCACGGAACATCACGTAGGCAACACCTGAGATAGCGGGGATTTCCGGATGAACCACGGGGATCCTGCGATTGATCTCTTCCTTCAGGATCATGCCGGCCTCGACCAGTGCCCGAGCATTGCCTTTCTCGATCGTCAAACCGACCTGGCCCACATCGACAAGCGCATAGAAGATGCCGCCATAGCTCAGATCGAAGGTGATGCGACCCCACTGCTCGGTATCGAGTGTCACATCCAGTTCGTGCACGAAGGAAGGCACCATGGTGAGCTTGACGCGCTCGCAGCGCCCATCACGGCAAGTGGCTGTGGCCTTGACGAGGCCGGCTGCTGTTTCCAGCATGACAATCGTCTCTGGCTCCTGCATTTCGACCATACCGCTCTCGAGGAGCGCCGTCGTCACGCAGATCGAGTTCGATCCCGAACTCGCATGGGCCTGATCCGGCTGAAGAATGACGAAGGCTGCATCGGCTACGGGGTTCTTGGGTGGCAGCAGCAGATTGACCGAACCGATCGGCGCGCCGCGCGGTTCCAGCACCAGCATACGCCTCAGCGCCTCGCCCTTGGGATCAGTGTTGAGCCACAGCAATTGCTCCGCCACGCTATCACCCGGAATCTTCGGCACGCCGCCGACGGCGACCTTTCCGATTTCACCCTCGGCGTGAACGTCGAGCAGTTGAAGAGTGCGCTTCCATCTCATGTCATTCCCCCATGCCGGTCGATGGCCCCGTTGCAAAAAGGGCTCCTGCCCTTCAAGAGCACAAGCTTATGCGTCATCTCAAGGGGAGACATCGCAGGCAATGACCTGCAACGTTTCAGGCGCCGTGTTAAATCAGGGGAAGGTGATATCCAAGTCCTTTTGTCGCGCCTATGCGAAAACGGCTTCTGCAGCCGCCTGCAGGCAAGCCAACGGAGCGACATTTCAATGAGCTTGCAGTCGGCGCAGCGACCGGCAACATCATATTATTGTGGAAGGAGAACGAATGGCGCACCCGAAAGGATTCGAACCTCTGACCCCCAGATTCGTAGTCTGGTGCTCTATCCAGCTGAGCTACGGGTGCTTGCCAAAACCGACTGTGCGTCGGCGTGTGGCGATCCTCTAAAACGGGACGATCAGGATTGCAAGCGCCCATTTGAAAAAAGAGTCATTTTCCTGTCACGTGCCTTGCCGTGCGACCTTACGCGCGGGCGCGCCAATCGTCGAGAGCCACTGGCCTGTCGGGGATTTCGACGCGGAACATGGTGCCGGGACCCGGTTTTTCCACAAGGGCTATCGTTCCGCCATGGGCGATCACAAGCTCGCGGGCAATCGCAAGGCCGAGGCCCGTGCCGCCGGAACGCGCCGAACCCCGGAAGGCGGTGAACAGGTTTTCCCTTGCCTTGCGCGGCATGCCAGGACCTGTGTCGTCGATGACGATGGCCACAACCGATCCGGTTCGCTGTGCGGATACGGTGATGCGGCGTACCTGCTCGGGATCATCGGGCGTGAAGGTGGCCAGCGCCTGAATCGCGTTGCGGCAGATATTGTGAATGACGCGGAAGAGTTGCTCGCTATCGGCATCGACCTCGATATCAGCGCCGACATTGTCGATGAATTCGATGCCCGCCTCGTGGCTCAGATGCAAGAGATCCCGAACCTCCTGGCAGACTTCCGACAAAAGGAAGCGGCGACGGCGCGGCTCAGCTTCCGAGGTCTGGCCATAGGAGAGAACCTCGCTCGTATACCCGACGGCGCGATCAATGGTTCGCAAGAGCTTGGGGGCAAAGCTCTTCACCAAGGGATCGTCGACATCGACCAAGCGGTCGGACATCAGCTGGGCCGAGGCGAGGATGTTGCGCATGTCATGATTGATCTTGGAAACGGCGAGACCGAGGTCGGCGAGAGTCTTCTGCTGACGCAGAGTTTTCTGCAACTGGTCCTGCATCCGCGAAAGGTGACGCCCCGCGACCGCTATTTCGTCATTTCCTGCGGTCGTCGGCAAGACGCGGGCGGGATCTTCGGGATTTTCCGCAAACACCTGCATGCTGCGGGCCAGACGCCGCACCGGCATGATCATCACGCGATTGATCGCCAGGAACATCAGCACGGCAGCGATAATGGAGATAATCAGCGAGATGAAGAGGATGTTGCGGGCATAGCCGAGCATCGCCTTGCGCAGCGGCGCTTCGTCCATAACGATCTCGACGGTCACGTCACTGCCTTCAGCGATGGGCCCGTAGACACGCAAAAGGCGGTCGCCGCCGAAGATCAGCGTGTAGAAGGCGTCGCGGATCGATCCGAGCTCCGAGTAGTCCGAGAGGTCGAAGGCGGCATCCACTTCGTTCGGCATCTCGGTCACGGCAAGCAGGCGCGAGGTGCCGTCCTTGCGAAGCACGATGGCCTTGGTTCCCGTGGTCGTCAGCGTATCTTCCTGAACACCACGGGGCAGTTCCAGCGGCTGGAGCCCATCGATCACCACTCCGGCGGCAGCCGCCGTGTTCAGCCGATCCTGCAGCCAGCGCTGGCGCATGGTGGCAACGGACGGCGCAAAGATCAGGATCTCGGCCAGCATGACGAAGGCGATTGTCAGCCACAGGAGCTTGCCGGACAGTCCCCTGATTCGGGACGGCATGGCATACCCCCCGGAGAGGTCGGCCTGCAGATGATTGTCCTGCCGGTCGAGCATCGGCCCTCATTCCTCGTCGTTCCGGCCTACCCAGAATTGTTGCGGCATCCGTTACGACTTCACGTCAGTGTGAAGCTGTCTCTTTATGCGTACCACGGCCAAGCGGCCAAAGAACATGAAAGTTTGGTCATGTTCTGTGCGTGATCACCCATATAAACGATGGAGGCGGCGTGGCGGATGTGTGGCGGAACACGGTTTTTTGCCTTTATTCGCAAGATAAGGGCGAATGCCCGCCTGATTGACTCCTACGCGCCCTGACACTATAAGCCGCGCACGTTCGGATACAGGCGCCCGGCGGCGCTCACCCGTGCGACGAACCAAAACGCTGTTGCAATTTGCACATCCAAGAAGGGCCGCACACCGCGGTATTAAATAAATGTCAAAGCGTACTTTCCAACCTTCCAAGCTTGTTCGCAAGCGCCGCCACGGTTTCCGTGCGCGTATGGCTACCAAGGGCGGCCGTCAGGTCCTCAACGCACGCCGCGCTCGCGGTCGCGCGAAGCTCTCGGCCTAAGGCCGGATGAGCCCGACGAGACTGACGGGCCCATGACGTCCACGGACTCCAAGACATCTGTTGGCCGGCTCAAGAGCCGGCCTCAGTTCCTCGCCGTCAGGCACGGCGAAGCGCGCAAGGGTCGCACCTTCCTTCTGGAGGTTCTCGACCGCAAGGATGACGCGCCGCCCCGCGTGGGCTTCACGGTCACCAAGAAACATGGCAATGCAGTGGAACGTAACCGCATGCGGCGCAGGCTGAAAGAAGCCGTGCGACTGAATGCGGCGTTTGCAATGCAGCCGGGACACGACTATGTCATTGTCGCCCGGCGCGAGGTACTCGGTATGCCATTCGATCAATTGTCCCGGCAATTGATCCAGCGCATCGAAAACCGCCAGACGAATAACTCCCGGTCGAACAAGACCGCTCCCAGGAAAGAGTGATGCAGAACAACCGCAACTATTTCATCGCGATTGCCTTATCGGTGGTGATCGTCCTCGCCTGGCAGTTCTTCTATATGAACCCGCGCATCGAGGCGCAGCGTCAGGCTCAGGAGGCGCAGATCGCCCAGCAGCAGGCACAGACCGAGCAGCAGGCGACGAGCCCTGCAGCCACGGTCGACGGCAGCTTGCCGGCGGGTGCTGCCGTCAATCCGGAAGCAAGCCGCGATGCCGCCGTTGCCACGACCGCACGCATCGCGATCGAGACCCAGGACCTTGAGGGTTCGATCAACCTGACCGGCGCCCGATTCGACGACCTGAAGCTCAGGCAGTATCGCGAGACCGTCGACCCGACGAGCCCGATCGTCACGCTCTTCAACCCTGCCGAAACGCGTGATGCCTATTTCGCTGAACTCGGCTTCATCGCCGGTGAGAATGCCGGATCGGTTCCGGGTCCGAACACCGTCTGGACCGCACCGGAAGGTGCCACGCTCACGGAAGCGACACCGGTGACGCTCACCTACACGAACGAGGCCGGCCTCACCTTCTCCCGCACCATCTCGGTCGACGAACACTACATGTTCACCGTCGAGGACCAGATCGCCAACAATGGCGCCGCCTCCGCAAGCCTCGCGCCCTATGGCCGCGTTACCCGCTACAACAAGCCGAGCACGCCTTCGATCTTCGTTCTGCATGAAGGCTTCCTCGGCGTTCTCGGCGCCGAAGGCAGCCTAGTCGAGCACGACTATTCGGATATCGAAGAAGCCGCGATCACCAATGCCAAGGCGACCGGCGGCTGGCTCGGAATCACCGACAAGTACTGGGCCGCATCGCTGATCCCGCAGCAGACCCTGCCTTACGAATCGCGCTTTTCCTACTTCACCGACGGTCAGGCCCGTTTCCAGGCCGACTACAAGAACGATGCCGTGAGCATCCCGGCGGGACAGAGCACCTCGGTCAAGACCCTTCTGTTCGCTGGAGCCAAGCAGGTTCCGGTCATCGACAGCTATCAGGAAAGCCTCGGCATTCCGAAGTTCGACCTGATGATCGACTGGGGCTGGTTTTACTTCATCACCAAGCCGATGTTCCACTTGATGGATTACTTCTTCCATCTCGTCGGCAATTTCGGCGTGGCCATCCTGCTCACCACCATCGTCGTCAAGCTGCTGTTCTTCCCGCTCGCCAATAAGCAGTACGCCTCCATGGCCAACATGAAGCGCGTGCAGCCGAAGCTCGAAGAACTGAAGACCAAGTATGCCGACGACCGCATGGGTCTGCAGCAGGCGATGATGGCGCTGTACAAGGAAGAGAAAATCAATCCGGTGGCCGGCTGCTGGCCAGTTCTCCTGCAGATCCCGGTCTTCTTCGCCCTCTACAAGGTCATCTACGTTACCATCGAAATGCGCCATGCGCCGTTCTTCGGCTGGATCCAGGATCTCTCCGCTCCCGATCCGACGAGCCTCTTCAATCTGTTTGGGCTGCTGCCCTTCACCCCTCCGCTCTTCCTGATGATCGGCGTCTGGCCGCTGATCATGGGTGTGACCATGTGGGTTCAGATGCGCATGAATCCGACGCCGCCGGATCCGACCCAGGCGATGCTGTTCAACTGGATGCCCGTTATCTTCACCTTCATGCTCGGCACGTTCCCGGCTGGCCTCGTGATCTACTGGGCGTGGAACAACACGCTGTCGATCCTGCAGCAGGCCTTGATCATGAAACGTCACGGCGTGGAGATCGAACTGTTCAAGAACATCGCCAATACGTTCCGACGGAAACCGGCACAGACCAAGTGACGATCAGAAGCCCCGGCCTAGCCGGGGCTTTTTCTATGGTGATCGAGATTTAATCCCATGTCAGACCCCTCCGCCACACAACACTCCTGGCTCGGCATAGCTCTCGTTGCCGGCTCTGCTTTTGCGTGGAGCTATGGCGGGGCGATCCAGCGTTTCATCAGCGTGGAGGATGGCTGGACGATCGTGTTCTGGCGCTGCCTGTTTGCCGGCCTCTTCCTCCTTGCATTCATGCTGATCCGCGACGGACTCGGCGGCACGATCCGCCTCTTCCGCGCCTTGGGCTGGCCAGGGACCTTCATCGCCATCGGATTTGCTTCTGTTTCCACGCTTTTCGTGCTGGCAGTCACCATGACACCGGTCGCGAACGTCGTGCTCTTCATGGCCTCGATACCCCTCTTTGCAGCACTGCTGGCACGCATCGTGCTCGGCGAGCCGATCACGCCGGTCACCTGGGGCTCCATCGGTGCCGTCATTTTGGGCGTGGGCATTATGGTTTCCTCCTCCGTCGGGGAAGGTGGCTCGATTCTCGGACTGACGCTTGCAGCAGCTATCCCGGCGATCTTCGCCTGCATGACGGTGGTAACCCGTCGCTATCCCGGCATCCGCATGACGCCGGCGGCGTGCGGCGGCTCCTTCATCGCCTGCGCCATCGCTGCAAGCCAGGCCGGCGCCTTCGCCGTCAGCATCCACGACCTTGCTTTACTCTTCTGCTTCGGGGCCCTCAATCTCGGGCTCGGCATGGCGCTCTATGTCACCGGGGCCCGGATGATCCCTTCGGCGCTCGCGGCTTTGCTCGGTACGGCCGAAATGATCCTTGCGCCGGTCTGGATGGTGCTTCTGCATAACGAGGTTCCGTCCGGGCGTACGATCATCGGCGGCGCGCTCGTCATGGCCGCGCTGTTCACCTATCTCATCAGCCATGCGCGACAGGCGTCGCGGCCTGTTCCGACCTCTGCTGCTTGACTTTCCAGGCCAAAACCCGGATCTGTCCGGCTGAAGAAAGGCCCGCCCCATGACCGAGACACACGACAGAAACGACCAGCCGCTTTTCGGCCGCCCCTGGATCTTCATCCGCGGTGTGCCGTCGATGGAATTCCTGCCTCCGGAAGGGCCCCTCGAAGTGGCGTTCGCCGGACGCTCGAATGTCGGCAAGTCGTCGCTGATCAATGCGCTCGTCGGCCAGAAGGGTCTGGCGCGCACGTCGAACACGCCCGGTCGCACGCAGGAACTCAACTACTTCGTGCCCGACGGCTATTCCGGCCAGGCAGGCGACCTGCCGCCGATGGCGCTCGTCGACATGCCCGGCTACGGCTATGCCCAGGCGCCGAAGGAACATGTCGATGCCTGGACGAAGCTGGTTTTCGATTATCTTCGGGGCCGCGCGACGCTGAAGCGCGTCTATGTACTGATCGACAGCCGTCACGGCATAAAGAAGAACGACGACGAGGTGCTGTCACTGCTCGACAAGGCCGCCGTCTCTTACCAGATCGTGCTGACCAAGACCGACAAGATCAAGGCGCCAGGTGTCGTGAAGCGGATTGCGGAGACGCAGGAAAAGATCAAGAAGCGCCCCGCAGCCTTTCCCGTCGTGCTATCGACATCTTCTGAAAAAGGTGATGGCCTCGACCAATTGCGCGGGGCAATCAGCGAGGCCATCGGTCGGAGCCTTTGACGCTCAGGCTCCGATCAGATCGGCCCGATCAGGCGGTGACCGAGCCGAACCGTATTCCTTACATCTTCGGCAGGATCACCGCGTCGACAACGTGAATGACGCCGTTCGACTGCTTGACGTCGGCGATGGTGACGGTTGAGACGCCGCCGTTCTCGTCGGTCAACGTGACCTTGCCGTCTGCGGCCTTGCCCTTCAGGACACAGCCGCCGACGGTCGCCACATCGGCTTCACCGCCATTGTCGGAGATCATCTTGACGAGGGCTTCCGCCATCACCTCCGACGCCACGACGTGGCAGGTCAGAACCTTGGTGAGCTGTTCCTTGTTCTCAGGCTTCAGCAGCGTGTCGACCGTGCCGGCCGGCAGCTTGGCGAAGGCATCATTGGTCGGAGCGAAGACGGTGAACGGACCGGCGCCCGACAGGGTTTCAACGAGACCGGCTGCCTGGACGGCGGCAACCAGCGTCGTGTGATCCTTCGAGTTGACGGCGTTTTCGACGATGTTCTTGGTTTCGAGCATTTCACCACCGCCGACCATCGGATTGGCGGCATAGGCTGCGGCAGCGCCGGCCAGGATGGCTGCGGAGAAAGCGAGAGGGCGAAGAGCGGTCTTGAACATTACGGTTTCCTCTTATCCTTGGTGTTCTCGATCGTGTCCCTGCGGGTTCGGGCGGGACATCGGGCGTTCCTCAGTCGGAACACCATCAAGGACGGAGGCTCGTTCAGCTAAGTTTCAGGCGGCCCGACAAAATCGGCCGCCTGAAATTAATCCATTGGATTTATGAGAAAATTTCTTCGTCAGGGACGAACTTCGCCGAGCGCCACGACAGGCCCGGTGGCTTGTCCGGTTGGCGACCCACCAAAAGGCTCAAGGCTGACAGCAAGCACGACACCTTCGGTCAGGCGCGCGCGCAGTTCCTCGGGAACATCGACTTCGCCCTGCCCGGTCTGCGGCAGCACGCCAAGCGATATCGGCGGCTGTTCACCCTCAACGAGCCAAAGTTCGAGCGACTTCTGATCTGCCCCGCCACTGGCGACCGGCGTTACGGCGAGCCGGCCTGAGCTGCCGTCGTAGCGCGCATGCAGGGCAATCGCCTGGTTCTCGCCAGCGAGATCGGCGGTGAGCGCGACTTCAGGCTTCGGGCGCATGCGTTCGGCGTAGTCGAACCCGACGAAGAGGCCAAGCGCGGCAATCGATGCAAAGCTCAGGCCGCGCCAGAGTACCAGCGAATTCCACAGGCTGGCCTTTGTCGCCGCGACTGCGGCAGGAGACTTAAACAGCCGTTCCTCTATCTTCGAAAACAGCTGATCCGGCGGCGGCGCCTCGGCATAATCGTCGTTGAATTGGGTGAGGTTTTCTTCCCAGCGCTTGACCATGGCGGCAAACTGCCGGTCGTGGCGCAGGCGCGCCTCGACCTGTCGTCGCTCGGATCCGCCGAGGACGCCGAGAACGTATTCGCCCGCGAGGACTTCATCCAGCGACCGGTCTCCCTTGCTCTGGTCAGGCGTGCTCATCCATGCACTCTCTCAGTTTCAAAAGGCTGCGTCGCAGCCATGTGCGCATCGTATTCAGCGGAACCGCGAAATGATCCGCCAGTTCCTGATAGGACAGTCCTTCCACATAGGCCTGGCGAACGGCGAGCGCCCTGTCAGGATCCAATGCCTCCAGGCATGTGTCAATGCGGCCGCCTTCCGATCTCAGCACCGCATGCTTTTCCGGATCCGGCGCGAGATCGGCGATGTCGACCGCGGCCTCGATATCCTCCCCCTGCGGTCGGCGGGCTCTCAGCCTGTCGATACAGTGGTAGCGCACGATCGCGCAAAGCCACGGATAGGCGCTGTCGCCCTCGCCCGTATAGCTGCCGGCCTTGTGCCAGATCTTGACGAACACATCCTGGAGCGCCTCTTCGGCCTCGCCCCTGTCTTTCAGCATACGCAGACAGATGGCGAAAAGTTTCGCCGAAATGCGACTGTAGAGCAAGGAAAAGGCGGCACGGTCCTTCAGCGCTACCCGCGCCAGCAGATTGCCGATGTCGTCGCGTTCCATGGAGCCCCCTCACGCAGTGGCCAGGATATAGCGCGGCATCTTCGGTGGACAATGCGACGAGAAGAAGAAGCATGTCACGCCGCGCTTATATTGCGGACCGATTATTCCCTCATGGCGACACATGCGCTAAAAGGCCGCGATCCAAAGTGAGGTTTCCCATGTCAGCTTCCGAAAGCGAAACGCAGGCTCGGCTTCTCGCCCAGGCCCTGCCCTTCATGCAGCGCTATGAAAACAAGACCATCGTCGTGAAATACGGCGGGCATGCCATGGGCAATCCCGAACTCGGCAAGGCCTTTGCCGCCGATATCGCGCTTTTGAAGCAGTCGGGTGTCAACCCGATCGTCGTTCATGGCGGCGGCCCGCAGATCGGCGCCATGCTTGCCAAGATGGGCATCGAATCGCGCTTCGAAAACGGGCTTCGCGTCACCGACCAGAAGACGGTCGAGATCGTCGAAATGGTGCTGGCCGGTTCGATCAACAAGGAAATCGTCGCGCTGATCAACCAGACGGGCGAATGGGCAATCGGGCTCTGCGGCAAGGACGGCAACATGGTCTTTGCCGAAAAGGCGCAGAAGAAGGTCCGCGATCCCGACAGCAACATTGAGCGCGTGCTCGATCTCGGTTTCGTCGGCGAAGTGGTCGAGGTGGACCGCACCCTGCTCGACCTGCTCGCCCGCTCCGAGATGATCCCGGTCATTGCACCTGTTGCTCCCGGCCGTGACGGTCATACCTACAACATCAATGCCGACACCTTTGCCGGTGCGATTGCCGGCGCGCTCAATGCTTCGCGCCTGCTGTTCCTCACAGACGTACCAGGCGTTCTCGACAAGAACGGCCAGCTGATCAAGGAGCTCTCGGTTGCCGAAGCGAATGCGCTGATCAAGGACGGTACGATTTCCGGCGGCATGATCCCGAAGGTCGAGACCTGCATCGAGGCGATCCGTGCCGGCGTTCAGGGCGTCGTCATCCTCAACGGCAAGACGGCCCATTCCGTGCTGCTCGAACTCTTCACCGAGACGGGTGCCGGCACGCTGCTCGTTCCCTGAGCCGATGATTTCGTCCGCTGCAGGTCACTCGATCGGCAGCGGACGCTCCAGCTTCTCGCTTCCCGGCGTCACTGTGCGCATCGAGGCAACCGCGATCAGCACGATCGCATAGGCGACGAAGTTGTAGATCAGGCCGAGGCTCAGGCCTTCGGCATAAACCTGCTGTCCAGACATCCCCGCGGCAGCATTCCTCGCCAGATCCGAGAAGAAGATCTCGCTGACGATGGCGATCCCCAGCGCACTGCCCACCTGCTGGATCGCCTGAAGGGCGCCTGATCCGCCACCGGCATCCTGCGGCGGCACACCGGCCAGAACGAGCTGGAACATCGGCGCAATCGCGATGCCCATGCCGAGGCCGCTGAGCAGGAACCAGGGCAGGAGCGCCATTCGGTCGATGGTCTCGGCGACGGTCTGGATCTCCATTCGCAGCAGGCCCATGCCGATCGCCACCATGACGACGCCGGCAACTACTCTGATACGCGGCGCAATACTGCCGAGGCGGCCAGAGATGAGCGAGGCGACGAAGATGCCGACGGAAAAAGGCACGGTGGTCATGCCCGACTGCAGCGGTGTGAGGCCATAGCCCTGCTGCAGGAACATCGCGAAGATCAGGAAGAAGCCCGGCAGGGTCGAGAAGAAGGTCGCGGTCATCAGCGAGCCGATGACATAGTTGCGGTTCTTCATCAGCGCCACCGGCAGAAGTTCCGGCGCCTTCATGCGATGCTGCCGGCGCTCCCAGAGGCCAAAGGCGATCCCAAAGGGAACCGCCATGGCCAGCATGACGAAGCACCAGGCGGGCCAGCCAAAGCCGCGGCCTTCGATCAGCGGGAAGACGACGCAGAAGATCGCGAGGGCGGCCAGGATGATGCCACCGAAATCATTCTTCAGGCCGGGCTTCGGTGCCAGCGCCGGGATCAGGCGCCAGCCCAGCAGGATGGTGACGATCCCGACAGGGATGTTGATGAGAAAAATCGGCCGCCAGCCGAGGCCGAGCACATCAAGGCTGATCAGCCAGCCGCCGAGGATCGGGCCAGACACCGAAGCTAGCCCGGCACTCAAGCCAAAAAGCGAAAAGGCCGCAGCCCGCTCCTTCGGCGGAAACATCATCTGGGCGATCGCCAGCACCTGCGGCGTCATCACAGCGGCGCCCGCCCCCTGAAGCAAGCGTGCGACGACCAGCCAGCCGATATCGGGTGCGAGACCACAGAGCAGTGAGGCGACCGTGAAGGCCGCGACGCCAACGAGAAACACCTGTTTCTTGCCACGCACGTCACCGAGCCGGCCAAAAGGTAGCAAGCCGAGCGCGAAAACCAGCACGTAACCGGCCACGACCCATTCAATCTGGCTGGAGGTAGCGCCCAGTTCGGATTGCAGGCTCGGCAGCGCCACGTTGACGATGGTGACATCGAGCAGGTTCATGAAGTTTGCCAGCATCATGACCGCCAGCGCCGTCCAGCGCTTGGGGTATGGATGCGCGGTTTCGGCACTGATCGAGGCTATCGCGGGTGTCTTGGTGTGCACTTTTGTCTCCCCGCTCTCGGCGCGCTTGCTGCGTCCGGTGTATCGCGCGGCGGGATGGGTCGCAACGGGGCAAGGGTGACCGCCATGGTGAGGCGGGCAGGCGGGCATGGTGGCGTTCCTCTCCCTTTGCGGGAGAGGAAGGAAAATCGAAGGCTTAGGCGAGCGCAAGCCGCCTAAGCTTCAGATTTTCCCGGTGAGGGGGTCCGTTCCGTCGGCAACGCCCTAACCGAGCCCCCCCTTCTGGCGAAATCTGAGGTTTGGCCCTGATCGGGCCAATTCCTCGATTTCGCTTTCTCCCCCGCAAGGGGGGGGAGATCACCCTCACACCAAAACCAGCAACAGCACCCCGAAGACGATCAGCACACATCCCGCAATCTCCAGCCGGTTGATCTTCTCCTTGAAGAACAGCACCGCAGAGGCAAAGGTGAAGAGCATCTCGACCTGGGCGAGCGCCTTGACCACAGCCGCCTGCTGCAGCGTCATCGCCGTGAACCAACCGAATGAGGCCGTGGCGCCGACGAAGCCGACGAGGGCGCTGACTTTCCAGGCAGAACGGACGCGGGCGAGTTCCGTCCGATCGCGCCAGGCCATCCAGGCGAACATCGACAGGGTCTGGACCGTGATGACGATGCAGAGCGTATAGCCAGCCTGCGTCACGGCATCGGGTTCTGGCAGGCTCGGGGCGAGCGACAGCGAGGCGGTGCGATAGGCAATCGCCGAGATGCCAAAGAAAAAGCCCGAGGCCAGACCGACCAGAGCCGTCGGGCTTCCAACCGAGGTGACAAGGCTCATCGGCGTCAGCGCTGTGCGCGCCACCGAAATCAGCATCACACCGAGGATCGAGACCAGGATCGCCGCAACCGTGCCCAGCCCAATTGTTTCGCCGAAAAGAAGAAGCGCCAGCAGGGCCGCCTGGGCGGGTTCGGTGCGCGAATAGGCCGTACCGACGGCGAAGTTGCGGAATGAAAAAAGGTGCACGAGTAGAAAGGTCGCGGCAATCTGGGCGAAAGCGCCGATCAGGGACCAGACGGCAAAGGTGGCACCCGGCACCGGCAACGGACGGCCAAGGCCTAGATGCAGAATGGCGAGGTAGAGAAAGGCAAAAGGCAAGCCGAAACCGAAGCGCACAAAGGTCGCGCCGGTCGTGCCCATTCTGCCTTTCAGATGTTTTTGCAGCGTCGAGCGCAGATTTTGCAGGAAGGCGCTGCCAACCGTGATGAGGGCCCAGAGTTCCATGGGAGCGTGTCCGGAAAAGCCGTGTCGTGAAGAAAGCGATGACGGCGGAAAGTCGAGAAGGCGGTGGCGGACCTGGAACTCAGGTCCAGGCGATACGGCTTACGCCTGACGCTGCCGGATCGTGCCCGCGCTCACCGGATGGAAACGCGACGGCAGACGCTTGCGGTCCTGCAGGACCACGACCCGTTCCATCGCCGAAATCGACATCTTCTTTCCCATCTTTTCCAGATAGCACTTCCCGAAGCGGCGACCAATGCTAATTAGGGTCAACGCGCCTGGTATCATCAGGCCAACCGCACTGCCCCCAAGAGGACCCGATGAACACCCCAGCCAAGATCCCCTCGCCCGCCGATTTCTCCCATGTGCGCGACTGGGTCTTCGACCTCGACAACACGCTCTATCCGCATCACATCAACCTCTTCGCTCAGATCGACACGAACATGACCGGTTTCGTGGCTGAACTGCTGCAGATGGAGCCGGCCGAGGCGAAACTGCTGCAGAAGCGCTACTACCATGAACACGGCACGACCCTCGCCGGGCTGATGCTGCATCATAAGGTCGATCCGAACGCGTTTTTGGAGCGGGCGCATGCGATCGACTATTCTGCCCTGATCCCCGACGAGGCACTGGGAGAAGCGATCAAGCAGCTGCCGGGCCGCAAGTTCATCTTCACCAATGGCACGGTGGCCCACGCCGAAGCCGCTGCCCGGGCGCTCGGCATCCTCGACCATTTCGACGACATCTTCGACATCGTCGCTGCCGATTACGTACCGAAGCCGGCCGGTGAGACCTATGACAAGTTCGCCAGCCTCAACCGCATCGACACCACACATGCCGCCATGTTCGAGGACCTACCGCGCAATCTGATGGTACCGAAGTCACTCGGCATGAAGACCGTGCTGCTCGTGCCGCGCAACCTGGATACTGCGATCCTTGAGACCTGGGAACGGGTCGAGCATATCGATGCTGATATCGTCGATTACCTCACCGACGATCTCACGACCTTCCTGCAAAGGCTGCTCGCCGACGAGGCGTGAGCGGAAGCTTACGAAAGTTTCATGCAGCTTACAGAGAGTTAAGTAGGGCAAGGGCCTTCCCGCGGCTACGGTTATCCCATCGAAACGAAGCACTCGAAAGGATACCCGAATGAACGGCAAGACCCTGACGCTGGCCGCCGTGGCAGCCTCCCTCCTCGTCGGTACCACCGCCGATGGCGCGTTCGCGCAGGACCGCGGCGAGCGCCGTGGCCCGGGCCGTGGTGGTCCGGAAGTGATGTTCGTGCAGATGCTGCAGCAGCACGACACGAACAAGGATGGCAAGATCAGCAAGGAAGAAGCAACAGCCGCCAGCACGGCCATGTTCGCGGCTGTTGACGCCGATAAGGATGGTGTCCTCACCCCTGGCGAGATGCGCCAGCATCGCGAAGCGATGCGTGAAGAGCGGAAGGCTCAGCGCGAAGCCATGCGCGCCGAACGTCAGGCCGCCCGCGACACCGCGGAGGCCAATGCACCCACGCCTCCGCCCGGCGAAGGCCCGCAGGAGCAGGCGATGAACGATGACGGCCCGCGCGGCGAAGGCATGCATGGCATGCGTCACGAGGGCAAGCGTCAAGAGGGCAAGCGGCACGGCTGGCACAACGAACGTGCCGAAAACCGTGGTGGGTCTGATGGCATGCGCGGCCCCGGTCGCATGATGCGGGTGGCCGATACCGACGAAAACGGTCAGATCAGCCAGGCAGAAGCAACCGCCATGGCCGACCGGATGTTCACCCGGATGGACCGCAACAATGACGGTTTCATCAGCGCCGAAGACATGCCGAAGCGGCCTGTCATGATGCGCTGATTGGCAGATCAGAAAGCCAGATGAAGAAACGGGCGGCCCCTTATGGGGCCGTTTCTTCGTCGAGATCATAGAAATCGGCGATGATCTTCCAGGCCTCTTCAGCGGTCTCGGCAAACTGGAAAAGCTCGAGATCTTCAGGGGCAATCGTGCCGAAGGCAGCGAGCGCCTCGAAATTGACGATGTCCTCCCAGAAGGCGCGGGAGAAAAGGATCAGCGGGATTGGCGCCATGCGCTTCGTCTGAATGAGGGTGATCGTCTCGAAAAACTCGTCCAACGTCCCGAAACCGCCAGGGAAGATCGTGATTGCCTTGGCGCGCATCAGGAAGTGCATCTTGCGGATGGCGAAGTAGTGGAAGTTGAAGCTGAGCTCCGGGGTCACATAGGGGTTCGGTGCCTGCTCGTGCGGCAGGACGATGTTAAGTCCGATCGAGGGTGCACCGACCTCCTGAGCCCCGCGATTGCCGGCTTCCATGACACCCGGGCCGCCGCCGGTCACCACGACATATTCCTGATAATCACTGTGTTGCGCCTGCTGCGAGCAGAGTTGGGCAAACTTGCGGGCTTCCTCGTAATAGACGGACGCGTTTTCCAGGTTCTTCTTCTGGATATCGTTCTTGGCCGCCCAGGCCGCTTCGCCAGGTGCCGGGATGCGCGCGCCGCCGAACATGACCACCGTCGACTTGATGTTCCGCTCGGTGAGGATCATCTCCGTCTTCAGCAGTTCAAGCTGCAGACGGACCGGACGCAGTTCCTCGCGGCAGAGGAACTCATCATCGACATAGGCGAGCGTATAGGACGAAGACGCCGATTGCGGCGTGCGCGGAATGACCTGCGCAGTCTGCTTGTCGGTCGAGCTATCCTTCAGTGGATCCCAGGATCCGTCCTTGCGCCTGTGCTTGCCGTTCTTCCACCGTGCCATGCCTCTTCCTTTCCAAAGCACAGAGCTCCTGCGGCTGTTTTCTTCCAGCCCTTTATGCGCTAGAGCTTTGCGCGAATTTTCGATCAGGTCCTGATCGTTTCCATCCCCACGGTAGACAACGAAGTTTAAGGAATTCAGATGAGCGCCTCCGATCTCACCCAGCTCGAACACGTCATCGAAGCGGCTTTCGACAACCGCGATACGGTTTCGACCACCACCAAGGGCGAGATCCGCGATGCCGTCGAGACCGCGCTCAACCTCTTGGACAGCGGCAAGGCCCGGGTCGCCACGCGTGGCGAAGACGGCAGCTGGGTCGTGCATCAGTGGCTGAAGAAGGCGGTGCTCCTCTCTTTCCGCCTCAACGACATGGAAGTCGTCAAGGGCGGCCCAGGCGCTTCGACCTGGTGGGACAAGGTGCCGTCGAAGTTCGAAGGCTGGGGCGAAAGCGAATTCCGCTCGGCCGGCTTCCGCGCCGTGCCGAACGCCGTCGTTCGCCGCTCGGCTTATATTTCCAAGGGTGTCGTTCTGATGCCGTCCTTCGTCAATCTCGGTGCCTATGTTGGTGAAAACACCATGGTCGACACCTGGGCGACGGTCGGCTCCTGCGCCCAGATCGGCGCGAACGTGCATCTGTCCGGCGGCGTCGGCATCGGCGGCGTGCTTGAGCCGCTGCAGGCCGGCCCGACGATCATCGAGGACAATTGCTTCATCGGCGCGCGTTCGGAAGTCGTCGAAGGCTGCATCATCCGCGAAGGCTCTGTACTCGGCATGGGCGTCTATATCGGCAAGTCGACCAAGATCGTCGACCGCGCCACCGGCGAAGTGATGTATGGCGAAGTGCCGCCCTATTCCGTCGTCGTCGCTGGCTCCATGCCGTCGGGCAATGCCGTCATGGCGAATGGTCTGCCGGCGCCGCATCTCTACTGCGCCGTCATCGTCAAGCGCGTCGACGAAAAGACCCGTTCGAAGACCGGCATCAACGAATTGCTGCGCGACTGAACCTGATGGCGAAGCCGGGGCGTGCGACGACCATCGGCTGGGCGCTCTTCCTCTGGGACGGGCGCATCGGCCGGCTCGTATTCATCCTCGGCACACTTTTCTGGATGATGACGAACGCGGCTGTCATCGCGTTCGTGACGGGGCCGGACGAGGTCTCGCCCGGCGGCTTTTCCCTTTTCCTCACCTCGGCCAGCCTCTCGCTATTCTCCCTGCTGATGCTCGGAACGAAGCGCTTGCACGATATCGGAATGCCGGGAATGGCATCCATCCTGCTGGTTTTGCCGGCGTTTTCACTGATCCTTTTTCTCGTCCTCTGCGTCTGGCCGCCAGCTGACGACGACAATCGCTACGGGCCGGGAACCGACATGCGTTCGTCGTGAGCGGTGGGTGACAGGGCATGGCGGATCAGCTAAGTCTGCCTCATCTTCTCAAGGCACCGACGGCCGGGCTGAACCGGCGCTCGGCCAATCCCGTAAAAGTGTCCATGACCGCTACAAATCCCGTCGACGTCCTCCAGGCTCTCATCCGCTGCCCCTCCGTCACGCCTGCCGAAGGTGGTGCGCTTGATGTGCTTGAAGGTCTCCTCTCGTCTCTCGGCTTCAAGGTCGACCGAATGGTCGCCAAGGACGAGGGCACGCCCGACATCGAGAACCTCTATGCCCGGGCCGGCTCGGATGGACCGCATCTGATGTTTGCCGGCCATAGCGATGTCGTGCCGGTTGGTGCCGAGGCAGACTGGAGCGCTGGCCCGTTCTCCGGCGATATCCGCGACGGCATGCTCTATGGCCGTGGCGCGGTCGACATGAAAGGCGGCATCGCCTGCTTCATCGCCGCCTATGCGCGGCTGGTCGAAGCCGGAAAGGTGCCGAATGGCTCGGTCTCGCTGCTGATCACCGGGGACGAAGAGGGACCTGCCGTCAACGGCACGGTGAAACTGCTCGAATGGGCTGCAGAGCGTGGAGAACGCTGGGATGCATGCCTCGTCGGCGAGCCGACCAATCCCGATAGCCTCGGCGACATGATCAAGATCGGCCGGCGCGGCTCGGTTTCGGGCACAGTCACGATCAAGGGTGTGCAGGGTCACGCAGCCTATCCACATCTTGCCGACAATCCGGTGCGCGGCGCACTTTCGCTGGCCAAATGCCTCATGTATCCGGCCTTCGACCAGGGCACGGAGAACTTCCAGCCGTCCAATCTCGAAGTCACCACCATCGATGTCGGCAATGCGGCGACGAACGTCATTCCGGCTTCGGCGCGCTTCAAGTTCAACATACGCTTCAACGATGTCTGGACCGCCGACAGCGTCAAGGCCGAGATCATCCGCCGTCTCGATGAGGCCGCAGTCGATCCCGAGCTTCGACCGGACCGCGCTGCGATCGGCTACGATATCGTCTGGTCGGAGCGGCCAAGCCATGTGTTCCTGACGCGCAACAATGCGCTGATCGCCTCGCTCTCGGATGCAATCGAGACGGTGACCGGCAAAACGCCGCAGTTATCGACCACCGGCGGCACGTCCGATGCCCGGTTCATCAAGGATTATTGCCCGGTCGTCGAATTCGGCCTCGTCGGCCAAACGATGCATATGGTCGACGAACGGGTCGCCGTTTCGGATCTGGAAACCTTGACCGTGATCTACCAGACCTTCATCGAACAGTGGTTCGCCCATGCCGACGCTTAAGGAGGTCGAGTTCTATCTCAAGGGCCTCTGGCTGCTGTTCAAGCAGGATCCATCAGGCTTTTCCTATCTCGACCTCAGCGATCGCGGTGCGATGCGGTCCTTCTGGGCGATCCTCTGGGCGCTTCCCGCGATCCTCATCTCGTTTGCCTGGTGGCGGCTGCTCTATCTCCAGGGGCTGCCGGAGGGGACGGAGACCGGGGCACTCTTCTTCTTCCGCCTTGCGCTGGTCGAGGCCTCGAACTGGCTCTTTCCGCTGATCCTGCTGGGGGTTCTCTGCTGGATGATCGGGATCGGCGAGAAATTCGCATCCATGGTCGTGGTCATCAACTGGCTCGCCGTGCCGGTCTCCTATTCCTACGGCCTCCTGGTCCTGCTGATGATGTTCGTGCCCGGCGTGGCAGGCATCGTGGCTCTCTTGTGGTTCCTGCTGATGATCACGGTCATCGCGGCGCTCTTCCGCATCATGCGGATGATCGTCGGCGACCAGTTGCTGATGGTCTCGACCATCGTTCTCATCCTGCTCGTGCCGGCCATGATCATTGCCGAGCTGCTGGAACGCTATCTCGGCGTCTATCCCGGTTGAGCCTTGGTCTCAGCCGCTGGACGGCTCGTCGCCGGGATAATCCACAGCCATGAAAAACAGTCCTTCCGGCGGGGCGACAGGCCCGCAGGCGGCGCGGTCGCGGGCTTCGAGCGCTGCACGCACATCCGCAGGCGTCATCTTGCCCTCGCCGGCGAGCTTCAGCGTGCCGGCGAAAGACCGGATCTGATTGTGCAGGAAGCTCTGCGCCGTGGCGCGGATCTCGATGAGATCGTCGGAGCGCGTGACATCCAGGCGATCCAGAGTGCGGACAGGGCTTTTCGCCTGGCAATGAGCCGAGCGGAACGTAGTGAAATCGTGATGTCCGACGAGCTGTTGGGCTGCCAGATGCATCGCCTCGTGATCGAGCGGCTTCGGCACCCACCAGGCACGTTTGTCCTCGAGCGCGAGACGCGCCGGGCGGGTGATGATGCGGTAGAGGTAATGCCGGCGAAGCGCCGAGAAGCGTGCATCGAACTCATCAGGCACGGCCTGTACGTCGAGCACGGCGACCTGTTCCGACGCCATGGCCAGATGGGCGTTCAGCGCATTGCGCAGCTTATGCGGCACCCAGGCGCGAGAGAGATCGGCATGGATGACCTGGCCCATGGCATGCACGCCGGAATCGGTGCGGCCGGCGCCACGGATCACGACAGTCTCGCTGGTCAGCGACAGGATCGCCTGTTCGAGGGCGGCCTGGATGGAGTGGCCATTCTCCTGGCGCTGCCAGCCGACATAAGCCGAGCCATCATATTCAATGGTCATGCGGAAACGCGGCATCAGGCGATCACCTTGCCCTTGGGAAGTGGCGTACCACGCAGGAAGTCTTCCGCGTTCAGGGCCTTGCCGCCGGCCTTCTGGAGACGGACGAGGCTGATTGCGCCTGTGCCGCAAGCGATCGTCAGGTGATCGTCAAGGGCGGTACCGGCAGCCGCCAATACTCCATCCTTTTCAGCGAGACGCGAGGCAAGGAGCTTGACGCGCTCGGGCTTGCCGTTGACCTCGACCTCGGTCCAGGCGCCCGGGAAGGGCGAGAGACCCCTGATATGGTTGTGGACCTCGGTTGCCGAACGGGAGAAGTCGACGCGGGTCTCGGCCTTGTCGATCTTTGCCGCGTAGAGCACACCGTCTTCGGCCTGAATGACCGTTTCCAGAGTACCCGCTTCAAGCTTCGCCATAGCCTCGACCATGGCTTCGGCGCCGACCACGCTCAGGGCGTCGTGCAGATCACCGGCAGTCATATCGGGACCGATCGTCACCTTTTGGGTGAGTGCTACGGGGCCTGTGTCGAGGCCCTTGTCCATTTTCATCACCATCATGCCGGTTTCGGCGTCGCCGGCCATGATGGCCCGCTGAATCGGCGCTGCACCGCGCCAGCGCGGCAGCAGCGAGGCGTGGCCATTATAGGCGCCCAGCCGGGTGCCGTTCAGGATCCCCTCGGGCAGCAGCAGGCCATAAGCGACGACGACAGCGACATCGGCGTTCAGCTCGACGAAGGCTTCGCGATCGGCCTGGTCGCGGAAATTCAGAGGGTGGCGGACTTCGATACCGAGCTCTTCGGCGGCCTGATGGACCGGCGACTTCTGCAGGTCGAGGCCACGGCGGCCGCCGGGACGCGGCGGCTGCGAATAGGCGGCGACGATCTCGTGGCCCGCCGCATGCAGCGCTTTCAGGGTTGCGACGGAGAAGTCCGGCGTGCCCATGAAGATGATGCGAAGTGCCATACTGTCTGCCTCAAGCGGTTGCTGACGCCAAGAGCGTTTCCGGCGAAAACGGAGTCGCCGTCAATGCTCTATCAGTTTGTTTTTACGCAATTCCGGACGCAAAACCGCTTCGCACTTCTGCTGGATTTGCTCGATATCAGATCTTCTGACGGGCGGCCTTGGTGAACCTCTTGATCACCATCTCGCGCTTCAGACGGGAGATATGGTCGATGAAGAGAACGCCGTTCAAATGGTCGATCTCGTGCTGGAGGCAAGTGGCGAGCAGGCCATCGGCTTCGGTCACGGTTTCCTTGCCGTCACGGCCGATCGATTTCACCGTGATCGAGGCTGGGCGCTCGACCTCGGCGTAGTAATCCGGGATGGATAGGCAGCCTTCCTCGTAGACCGAGCGCTCGTCGGAGCTTTTGACGATCTCCGGATTGATGTAGACGAGCGGCGCGGGCTCTTCGCCTTGCTTGGCGAGATCGATCACCAGCAAACGGCGCGGTACGCCGACCTGGATCGCGGCAAGGCCGATGCCCGGCGCCTCGTACATGGTTTCGAGCATGTCATCGATCAGCTGCTCGAGTTCGGCATCGACGCGCTCGATGGGCGCGGATACCTGACGCAGCAGGGGATCGGGCAGGATGATGAGAGGCTTGATGGTCATGGCCTCCCTTAGCGCAACTTCCCAAAGGAGGAAACGGAAAAAACGCTTCCGTTTCTCCGATTCCAAGCCAGATCAGGCTGCCCGACGTTCCGTGATGCGACGTCCCTGCGGGGCTGCGTCGGCACGGGTGCGGATCTGCGACAACTGCTCGACGAGACCGGCGACCTCGGCGCGCAAGCGGCGCGTCTCGTCCGACGTGCGTTCGACCATGTCGCTGTTCTCATGGGTGAGCAGGTCCATGTTGCGGGTGGCCTGGTTCACCTCATTGAGGCCGATCGCCTGGTCCTTGGCCGCGGTCGCGATGTCGGAGACGAAGGTGTCGATCGCATCGATGCGCGTGATGATGTCGGTCAGGGCTTCGCCGGTGCCGGTGACGAGGCCAACGCCTTCCTTCACCTGGGCGGAACTCTGGGAAATAAGCTGCTTGATTTCCTTGGCCGCATCGGCTGAACGCTGGGCGAGCTGGCGGACTTCCTGGGCGACCACGGCAAAACCCTTGCCGGCATCGCCCGCACGGGCTGCCTCGACGCCGGCGTTTAGCGCGAGCAGATTGGTCTGGAAGGCAATTTCATCGATCACGCCGATGATCTTCGAGATCTCGGTGGAGGACTTTTCGATCGCATCCATGGCAGAGACAGCCTTCGACACGACCGTGCCTGATGTCTTTGCTTGCTGTTGCGTATCGCGCACTTCCTGCGAGGCACGCTCGGCATTTGCGGCCGTCTGGCTGACGCTGACGGACAACTGCTGCAAGGCGGTGGAGCTTTCCTGGACGCCGCTTGCCTGGCGGGTGGTGCGGCTTGCCAGTTCGCTGGAAGCGTGAGCGATCGCATCGGTTCCGCTCAGAATGCCTTCCGAGGCGCGGCGGATCGCGGCAAAGGAGACGTTCAGGCGATCGACCGTATCGTTGTAGTGCCCTGCCATCTCCTTGAAGTTCTCCGGCAGATCGGTGGTCATGCGGGCTTCGAAGTCACCCTGGGCCAGCGATTCCAAGCCACGACGCAAGTGCTCCATGGCGATCGCCTGATCGGCTTCGAAGCGCGCACGCTCTTCCTCGAGTGCCCGGCGCCGGCTTTCCAGCTCTTCCAGGTAGACGGAAATCGAATAGTCCATGTCGAGCATGGCGGCCTTGACCACGGCGCGCATCTTGTCGGCGAGCGAGGCGGCATGCTGTTTGCCGAACGGGAAGGGCCAGTGCTTGACCAGGATGCCGGCCAGAAGTTCGCCCACCAGCATCGAATAGCCGCCGATATACCAGCGTGGCTCGAGTCCGATACGGGCATGGGCCTTGCCGACTGCGGTGACGCCACGCACGTAGTTTTCATCGAAATTGCCGCTCGCGACTTTGTCCCAATGACCGATCTGTGCGCTTTTTGCGCCATTCATATGGGCGCCGTCGCGGAAATGTGCGGCGGTCTTTCCGGTCTTCGAAATCTTGGCGTAGAACTTGTCGAGTGCCCCGCCCAGGACATCCTTGATCGTAGGGCGAAGCTCGGCGAGCGTACCGCGCGTCTTCTGATCGATTTCGAGAAACTCAAGGCGTTCGGAAAGGTCGTTCTGGGCTTTGTTGGTCATGATGCGATGCGCACTCTCAGGATGACGATTGTCATTCAGAACTGTCACGGTTTGCTGAACAGTTTCTAAACGCACGGCGACAAATCAGGCCGCCGTGCGGGGTCGCGGTCGGTGGCTCAGCCGGCCATTCGATAGCCGGTGCCTGCTGCGTGATGCGTCGCCGACCCGGTAGTCTTGAAGCCCTGGAGAGCCTGGACGAGGCGACCTGCCTCCTCTCGCAGCGTTGCCGTCTGGGCCGAGCTTTCCTCGACCATGGCGGCATTGCGCTGAGTGATCTGATCCATCGAGGCGACAGAGGTGTTGACCTCGCGAAGCCCGCCCGACTGGTCGGCGGCAGCAAGCGCGATCTTGCCAACGATCTCGTTGATCTCGCCGATGCGCACGATGATCTTGCCGAGCGCATTGCCAGCGTTGTTGACGAGGCCGACGCCCGCTTCGACCTGGCTGGAGCTCTGGGAAATGAGGTTCTTGATCTCGCGAGCGGCATTGGCGCAGCGCTGGGCCAGTTCGCGTACTTCCTGCGCCACAACCGCGAACCCGCGTCCGGCCTCGCCTGCACGGGCCGCCTCGACGCCGGCATTCAGGGCCAGAAGGTTGGTCTGGAAGGCGATCTCGTCGATCACACCGATGATCTTGGAAATTTCGTCCGAGGATTTCTCGATCGCGCCCATGGCATCAACGGCACGGGAGACGACCTCTTCCGAGACGCGTGCTTCGGTGAGCGCCACGCCCACGACATCGGAGGCCTCCTTGGCACCGTCGGCGGTCAGGGTGACGTTTTGCGTGAGTTCATGCAGGGCGGCCGTGCTTTCCTCCAGCCCGGCGGCCTGCTGCTCGGTGCGCTGGGCGAGGTCATCGGTGGCATCCGAGATGGCGGCTGTGGACTTGAAGATTTCATCGGCGGACTGGCGCACGGTCACGATGGTTGAGCGCAGGGCTTCGACCGAGGCGTTATAGTCATTGGCCATCTGGACGAAGTTGGCCGGCAGATCGTTCGGCAGCCGGGCATCCAGGTCGCCTACGGAGAGCTTGGCGAGCACGCCGCGCAAGGCGGCAAGCGCGGTTGCCTGCTCGGCCTCGGCCTTCAACCGGGCATCCTCAGCCGCCTGCCGCTGTTCGGCGAGGATCGCGAGATAGACCGAGATCGAATAATCCATGTCGAGGAGGGCTGCCTTGACGATAACAGAGATCTCTTCGGCGAGGGCCTCCGACTTCTGCCGGCCGAAGCGGCTCGGCCAGCGCTCGCGGGCGACGGCATGGACGAGTTGCTCGAGCACGAGCGCGTAGCCACCGATATACCAGCGCGGCTCGAGCCCGATCCGGGCATGGGCCTTGCCCACCTTGGTGACGCCTTCGACGTAGCTATGCGTGTATTCCGCCGTGCCGACGATGCCCCAATGCTCTTCCTGGCGCTTCTTCGCGCCCTTCATATGATCGTCATTGCGGAAGAAGGCGGCGGTTTCCGGGACCTTGCGGACCTTGTCGTAGAAGATGTCGAGCGCACCGCCGATATGCTTGTGTATCAGCGGTCCGAGGCGCTTCAGCGTTTCGCGTCCCTTGTCGTCGAGCCCCAGAAAGCGAAGGCGATTGTTCAGGTCGGAATTGTCGGGGTGGGACATGGGCAACGCGTCTTTCTACAACCACAGGAAATATCAGCAGGTGCTGATTTATACTCCCAAGGGAGCGCTAAAATGGTAAATCTTTGGTTGCTCGCCAAAGGCAGCTTTTCGCCTCACCTTCGCGTTTTCCGGCCACCCGGCTCGGCCACTTGCGTTTCGTCAAGTCTGGCCTCGAAATTTTTTCACAATTGGCAAAGCGCAAACAACCGTTGAACCCCTTGTTCACTCTTTGATCTGCATGGCCTCGGCGAATCAGCTATGGTCGCCGTATGAACATTCAGGACATTCCGGCGGTGACCATCGGCTCAGTCACCCTTTCACCCCTCTTCCTCGTAGCGATTGCCGCGGTGATCCTGCTTCTCCCTGTTGTGGCGCTGATCCTCGTATCAGTGCGTGGGGCCGCAGCCAGGGCAAGGCTGATGGAGGAGACTGCGCGCCGGGACGAAGCTGCGGAAGCGCGGCTTGCGGAACTGCTGAAGGCGCAAGCCGAAATGCAGGGACGGCTTGCAACCATGGCCGAGGTCTTCGGCAGCCGCCAGGCCGAGCTCAATCAATCGATCAGCCAACGGCTTGATGGCATGACGCATCGGCTAGGGACGACGATCACCGAGCAGACCAAGTCGACGCATGACAATCTGCGCACGCTGCAAGAGCGACTGGCGGTGATCGATGCCGCACAGAACAACATCCAGTCGCTAGCCAAGGATGTCGTTGGCCTTCAGGCGATCCTGTCCAACAAGCAGACGCGCGGCGCTTTCGGCCAGTCGCGCATGGAGACGATCGTCGCAGACGGGTTGCCGATGGGCGCCTATGCGTTCCAGACAACACTCTCCAACGGCTCGCGCCCCGACTGCACCATCCGGATGCCGAACAATTCGCCGCCACTGGTGGTGGATGCCAAGTTCCCGCTCGAAGCCTGGAACGTGATCCGGGAGACGGAAAATCCGGAACAGAAGAAGGCAGCATCGCAGCAGTTCCGCCGGGATATGGAGGTGCATATCCGAGACATCTCGGAGAAGTACCTGATCGCCGGCGAGACCCAGGACATGGCCTTCCTGTTCGTGCCATCGGAATCGATCTTCGCCGAGATCCACGAGAACTTCGAAGGCATCGTCCAGAAGGCGCACCGACAGAAAGTGGTGATCGTTTCCCCTTCCCTGCTGATGCTCTCGATCCAGGTAATCCAGGCGGTGCTAAAGGACCAGCGCATGCGCGAGCAGGCGCACCTGATCCAGGGCGAAGTCATCCGCCTGATGGAAGACCTTGGGCGTCTTGATGACCGGACGCGAAAGCTTCAGAGCCACTTCCTCGCGGCCCAGAAGGATGTCGAGATGATCATTACCTCCTCGGACAAGCTGGCCAAACGCGGCGCCAAGATCGAAGCCATGGAATTCGAAACACCCGGCGGACGAGAGGATGGCGACGATGCGCCCAGCCGCGCCGTCGAGAGCCGCACGGGTCTCCTCAAGCTCAGGGTTGTTGACGAGGACTGAGACCCGGTCCAAAAGAGCGCGACAGCCTAGAGCATTCAGGGAGGCACCGCGCTCATGATCACCGTCTTCGGCTCCATCAACATGGACCTCGTCGCCACTACGCCCAGGCTGCCAAAGCCGGGTGAAACGGTCGCCGGAACGGGATTTGCGACGGCAGCAGGTGGCAAGGGTGCAAATCAGGCGCTGGCAGCCCGGCGCGCCGGGGCTGAAGTGCGCATGGTCGGTGCCGTCGGGCGAGACGAGTTCGCAGGCCCGGCGCTTGATCTTCTCGACAAGGCTGGGACCGATCTTTTGGGTGTGGCCCGCGTCGAAGGTCCGACCGGCACCGCGCTCATCCTGGTGGGTGGCGACGGCGAGAACATGATTGCCGTCGTGCCGGCCGCCAATGGTACCGTCAGCGCTGCGCAGGCCGAGAGCGCGGTCGAGGGCATGCAGGATGGCGATATCCTGATGTTGCAACAGGAAGTGCCAGCAGGTTCGGTCAAGGCGGCACTTGAGAGCGCGAAAGCCCGAGGCGTCCGCACGGTGCTCAACATCGCACCCCTCATCCCGGAGACAGAAGCTCTGGCGGCGCTTGCGGATATCGTGATTGCCAACGAGACAGAATTCGAACGACTGGTCGGCCGTGACAACCTGACAGGTGAAGAGCGGGAGCAGATCCTCCTCGACATGCATGGCAAGACCGGTCAGATCCTGATCGTCACCCTCGGCGCCGATGGCGTGATCGCTGCCGAAGGTGGCGCTCTGCACCGGACCAAGGGCCTGAAGATCGTGCCGGTCGACACGGTCGGCGCTGGCGATACCTTCTGCGGTTATCTTGCAGCGAGCTTGGATGCCGGCCTTGCTTTCGGCGATGCGCTGCGCCGCGCTGCGGTCGCCGGGTCGCTTGCCTGCCTCAAGGCCGGTGCCCAACCCGCGATTCCTGACGCGGGCGAGGTTGCAACGGCCCTCTGAAGCTCAGCAGACCCCATAAGTCTGATTTATTCAACTTTAAGCAATGGAACATAGCATCGGTCGCGATCGGGGTATGCGAAAGCATGCCCGGCCGCGCCATGAGGGTGTGGAACGAATGTCCCTGCGTCCTGATCCTCAGTTTTCGAGGTTCCCATGTTCGCCTTTTTTACCCGTTCGATCGCCGCCAAGCTCCTGGTCGTCACCGGCGTTGCCATCGGACTTGTGCTTTTCCTTTCCAATCTCGTTTTGATTTCGCAGACCCGCGACCGTGTTCACGCGCTGACCATGGAACAGGCGGATGCCGAGGCGAAATCGATCGCCCGTGAAGTGGCCGGCGATATCGGCGAACTGGCGAGTGCGGCCCGCACGATGGCCGGCGTTATCGGCCGCGGCCATGAGGGGCAATCCTTCGACCGCCAAGGGATTACCAACATCCTCAAGGCCAACCTAGAGCAGAATCCATTCGCCTTCGGAAGCTGGATGGCGGAAGAGCCAGGTGCGATCGACGGACGTAAGGATGAGATCAAGGGACAAGCCGATCTCGGCGCAAATGACGATGGGATCTACACCCCATACTGGTCCAAGGACCGCAACGGCGCGATCCAGTTTTCGACCTTCGGTGCCAAGTATGACGCAGAATGGTATGCGCTTGCAGCCAAGAGCGGCAAAGGCGCGATCACGGCTCCCTATCTTGCTGAAGGCACCGATGTGCCGACGACAATGAGCTCCATCGCCTATCCGGTCTTTTCCGGCGGCAAGATGATCGGCGTCAGCGGTGTCGACATCTCGCTTCTGTCTCTGTCGGACAAGCTCAAGGCTCTCAAGCCGTTTGAGACTGGCCGCGTGCTCCTGGTGGCACAGGGCCAGCAATGGCTGGTGGCTCCCACGGACGAACTCTTGATGAAGCCGTATGAGGAAGCCGGAGCAGAGGCGCTGAAGAAGGCGCTCTCGACCGGTAGCGGAAGCCTCGTTTCCAATCTGGCAGACGCGAATGGCGAAGGCTTTGACCGGTTGCTTTATCCCTTTGCCGTTCCGGGCGTTAACACGACCTGGGCTGTTATCATCGACATCCCGCATGCAGCGATCAATGCACCCGTCGAAGCGCAGACGCTGATGATGATCGTTGGCGGCCTGATCGTGCTCGGTGCCGTCATGCTGGCGCTCTTCCTGGCTGTTCGTTCGATCGCTCAGCGCCCATTGCATGGTCTCGTCGGCGACGTCGAGCGCATGACCAGGGGCGACTATGCCAGCGACGTCTCGAACCAGGATCGCCAGGATGAGATCGGTCTGGTTGCCAAGGCGCTCGATGGCTTCCGCCACAAGCTAGCCGAAAGCAACATGCTTGCCGCCGAAGCCGATGCACAGCGCAAGGCCGCTGAAGGCGAGCGCCGTCGCAACGAAGACGAACGCAATCAATCCGCTTCGGTGCAACAGCATGTCGTGACCGCGCTCGGTAGCGGTCTCGCGCAGCTCTCTCAGGGCAATCTCACCTATCGGATCGCTGACGAGTTCCCGGGCGAGTACGCTGCCCTGAAGCGCGACTTCAACGATGCTGTGACAAGCCTCGAACAGGCGCTCGCCTCCGTTAACGGCAGCGTGGTCAACATCGCCGCCGGCACCAGCGAGATCTCCGAAAGCGCTGCTGACCTTTCCAAGCGCACCGAGCAGCAGGCGGCGAGCCTCGAGGAGACGGCGGCGGCTCTCAACGAGCTGACCGAACAGGTCAATTCGAGCGCCGACAATGCAGGGACCGCGGCAAACACCGTTTCGGTTGCCGTCAAGGATGCCGAAAAGTCCGGCGAGGTGGTGCAGAAGGCAGTTGCCTCGATGCATGGCATCGAGCAGTCGTCGCAGGAAATCTCCCGCATCATCGGGGTCATCGACGAGATCGCCTTCCAGACCAACCTGCTCGCACTCAATGCGGGCGTGGAAGCGGCCCGCGCCGGGGAAGCCGGCAAGGGCTTTGCCGTCGTCGCGCAGGAAGTCCGTGAACTCGCCCAGCGGTCAGCAACAGCCGCCAAGGAGATCAAGGCGCTGATTAATGCCTCGGCCGCTCAGGTCAAGGATGGCGTCGAGCTTGTAGGGGAAGCCGGGCAAACGCTCGAAAAGATCGCCCAGCAGGTTATGCAGATCAACGGCCTCATCCGCCAGATCTCCGCCTCAGCCAGCGAACAGGCCTCCGGCCTCAAGGAGGTTAATGCCGCGGTCAACCAGATGGACCAGGTCACACAGCAGAACGCCGCGATGGTCGAAGAGACGACGGCGGCCAGCATGGCGCTGCGCAACGAGTCCGATACGCTACGCGGCCTGGTGGCGAAGTTCCAGGTGACGGGTGCCGCCGCACCGGTTTCCGCATTGCGTGCTGTAGCGGACACAATGCGAAGCCCCAGCATGGCGCCCGCAAGCCCCAGGGCACCGGCCTATACGCCCGCTCCTCGACAGGCCGCGGCAGGAGGCGCTGCGGCAGGCGCGGACAATTGGGAAGAGTTCTGAGCTTTAGAGCCGAAGTACACATCGAAGGGCGCTGCCGAGGCAGCGCCCTTACTCGTTCGATCAAAGGCGAGCAAAGCGCTCGATCAACAGATCGAAGAAGCCGTCGGCATCGACGCTGCGCATGAAGGTCGCATTCGGGGTGCGACCGGAGACACGCCACCAGTCGACAACTGTCATGCCGACCGTCAGCTCTGACTGCTGCTCGATTTCGACATTGCAGTGGCGCCCGCTGAAGAGCTCCGGCTTCAGAAGGTAAGCAACCACCGTCGGATCATGCAGAGGACCGCCATCCGAGCCGTATTTCTCCTCGTCGAAGCGCTCGAAGAATTCCAGCCACTCGACCATGACCTTGGCAGGCTTTGTGCCGAGCGATGCCATGCGGGCAACACGGGCCTTTGTGGTCATCAGCTGGTGAGTGACATCCAGCGGCATGATGGTGACCGGCATGCCTGAACCAAGGACGGCAGCCGCCGCATGCGGATCAACATAGATGTTGAATTCGGCGGCAGGGGTGATGTTTCCCCCCTCGGAGAAGCCACCGCCCATCATCACCAGTTCCTTGACGCGCGGGGCGATGTCCGGCGCCTTCTGAAGCGCAAGGCCGATGTTCGTCAGCGGGCCGAGCGTGCAGAGCGTGACGGTGCCTGTCGGCTCGTTGCGGACCGTCTCGATGATGAAGTCCACGGCGTGCTGGCTCTGGACGGCCATGGTCGGCTCCGGCAAAACCGCGCCATCCAGACCCGTCTTGCCATGGACGTGTTCGGCTGTGACGAGCGGACGCATCATGGGCCGATCAGCCCCTTCGAAGACGCGCCGGTCGGTCTCACCGCAGAGCTCGCAGACGATGCGGGCATTGCGGCTCGTCATCCTGAGCGGCACATTGCCGGCGACCGTGGTGATCCCGAGCAGGTCGAGTTCATCGGGGCTGGCAAAGGCGAGCATGAGGGCTGCGGCATCGTCCTGACCGGGGTCAGTATCTATGATGATCTTGCGGGGTTCTGTCATGGGGCAATCCTAAAGTCGAAAGGCCGAGGCTTGGAACGTGGGGTCGCTTTTGTCAAGCAAGACAGTGCTTGTCGGGGGCCGTGCGATTTCCCATATTTGGCTGACAACGACAGTCCTTCAGGACTGAACAAGGGAATGAAATGACGCGCAACAGACTACCATCCGAAGCCTTCATCATCACCTTCGACACCGGTGACGGCAGCGCCTTTCGGCGCCCACGGGGTAGCGATGGCTACCCGCCCTATGACATAGAGCGATTGCCGCCGCAGAAAGGCAGCGAACGGCTGCGGGTGACGCTCGCCGTGGCCGGCTTCGCAGAGGACGAACTCGATGTCAGCGTGGAGGCCAGTCAGCTCGTGATTCGTGGTAAGCAGGCCGAACGCGAGGAGGCAGACTATCTCTTCCGCGGCATTGCCTCACGTCAGTTCCAGCGGGTCTTTGCCATCGAAGACGGCATGGAGGTGACCGGGGCCTCGCTGAGAAACGGTCTTCTGGCAATCGAGATCATCCGGCATGATCCCGTGCATCTGGTAAGGAAAATTAACATCTCCACCGCAGAATGAAGTTCGCGGCAATGTTCTGCCGCCTCTCCCTCATTCGCGGAGGATCGGAATGTTACTCAAAGAAGCCTCATCCCGCCTGACGAAATCCGAACTGGCGCATCTCGGCGCCGGCGAAGTGGGCTATATCAGGAAGATGAAATCGGACGACGTGTCCCGCTGCTTTCCGGAAGCCCCGGAAATCGATCCAACGCTGGATCTCTGGGCGTTGTTTGCCGCAGACGGCACGCCGATCCTGCTCACCGACAACAGGTCCAGCACCTTCTTCAAGGCAGCAGAAGACGACCTGAAGACTGTTTCGCTGCACTGAAAAGTGCAGCGAGCCGCCATCTAACAGAGATGCGAATCAGCGCTTTTGAAATGTGAGATAGACCGATGACCGGCCTTCACGCCGAGCCTTTGCTTCATAGCGTGTCCCCGGCCAGCCCTCATAGGGCGTGAGCCAGTCGCTGGCATTGCGGGCCAGCCACTTAAAACCACCATGGTCGCGGCAATGTTGCAGCGTCCAGTTGACGTAGGTGTCGATATCCGAGGCGAAGCAGAAAATGCCTTCCGGCTTCAGGACCTTGTGGAAGCGCTGCAGATTGACCTGCGAGACGAAACGACGCTTCCAGTGTTTTTTCTTGGGCCATGGATCGGCATAGAGTAGATCGATCTGGTCGATCTGGCCTTCCGGCAACCAGTCCAGCAATTGGGTCGCGTCATCATCATAGACGCGAATGTTCTTCAAACCCTCGGCCTCGACGACAGCGAGCAATTTCGCCATGGAATTGACGAAGGGTTCCACACCGATGAAGCCGGTGGTCGGATTGGTCCGGGCCCGGTGAACGAGATGCTCACCGCCCCCGAAGCCGATTTCGAGACGAATCTTGTCGACGGGAACAGGGAAGAGCGACTTGAGATCGCCCGGCACAGACGACGCGAGGTCGACCTTCAGTTCCGGTAGGACGGTTTCCATGCGCTCGACCTGTTGCTCGCGCAACGGCTTGCCCTTGCGTCGACCGAAGAATGCTTCGGTCGACCTCGTCCTGCGTTCCTGTTCCGTCATTCAGATCAAGCCTTGATCGCATCCTTGAGCGGCTTGACCAGATCCAGCTTCTCCCAAGAGAAGGAACCGTCGCGGCCAGCCTTGCGGCCGAAATGGCCATAGGCCGACGTCTTAGCATAGATCGGCTTGTTCAGGTCAAGATGGCGGCGGATGCCCGATGGGGACAAATCCATGACCTTGCGGATGCCGGCTTCGACCTCGTCTTCGGTCACCTTGCCGGTGCCATGCAGGTCGACATAGACCGCCAGTGGCTGGGCGATACCGATGGCATAGGCGATCTGGATCGTGCAGCGGTCGGCAAGACCGGCAGCGACGACGTTCTTCGCCAGGTAGCGTGCTGCGTAAGCGGCCGAGCGGTCAACCTTGGTCGTGTCCTTGCCCGAAAAGGCGCCACCGCCATGGGGGGCTGCACCGCCATAGGTGTCGACGATGATCTTGCGGCCGGTGAGGCCGGCGTCACCATCCGGGCCACCGATTACGAACTTGCCGGTCGGGTTGATATACCAGGCGCAATCGTCGGCAATCTTCAGGTCGCCCAGTGCTTCCTGAATATAGGGCTCGACAACTTCGCGAACCTTCTTGGAGTCCCAGCTCTCGTCGAGGTGCTGGGTGGAGAGAACGATTGACGTCGCTTCGGCCGGCTTGCCGTCAACGTAGCGGACAGTAACCTGGCTCTTGGCATCAGGGCCGAGCTTGCCCACGTCGCCCTCGCCCTTCTTCCGGGCGGCAGAAAGGATCTGCAGGATCTTGTGCGAATAATAAATCGGCGCCGGCATCAGGTCCGGCGTTTCCTTGCAGGCGTAGCCGAACATGATGCCCTGGTCGCCAGCGCCTTCGCTGTTGGAACTGTCGGCTGCCTTGTCGACGCCCTGGGCGATGTGAGCCGACTGCGAATGCAGGAGCACATCGATCTTGGCCGTCTTCCAGTGGAAACCATCCTGCTCGTAGCCGATGTCGCGGATCGCCTTGCGTGCGGCAGACTTGAACTTCGCGGGATTGATGACCTCGTTGCCATTCTTGTCGGTCTTCATCAGGCTCGGCGGAAGACGGACTTCACCGGCAATAACGACACGGTTGGTGGTGGCAAGCGTTTCGCAGGCGATGCGTACGGTCCAGGGATCGACACCAGTCTTGGCGGCTTCGCGGTAAACGAGATCGACGATTTCGTCGGAGATTCGGTCACAAACCTTGTCCGGATGACCTTCGGATACGGATTCGCTGGTGAAAAGATAATTCGCACGCATCGGGATTCCCCTCAAAGTATGGATGGCGGGCATCGTTACTCAGTTCGAAACCCGATGACAAGGACACAACCACATAAATATATCTTTATGTGAGTAAATTTTTCCTTCCGCGAGCACAAAAAAAGCGGCCCTGCGGCCGCTCTCTTTGTCAGGCGTGTGTCTGAGTTCACTCGCTGTCAGCTTCAGCCGCAAGCGCCTTGACCAGGTCGACGATCTTGCGACGGACCTTGGCATCGCCAATCTTTACGAAGGCGCGATTGAGTTGCAGGCCTTCGGAAGACGACAGGAAGTCGACAACGTAATTCGAGCTGGAGGCTTCCGCCATGCCCGAACCCGCCGGCTGCTCGCCCGGCGCATCTTCGAAGAAGAAGGAAACCGGCACAGTCAGAATGTTGGAGATGTTCTGTAGGCGGCTTGCACCAACGCGATTGGTGCCCTTTTCATACTTCTGGATCTGCTGAAAGGTGATCCCGAGGCTTTCACCAAGCTTCTCCTGGCTCATGCCAAGCATCGTACGACGAAGGCGAATCCGGCTTCCGACATGGATGTCAATCGGGTTCGGCTTCTTCTTGTTCTCGATCATTAATGTCGTCCTGACAAAATTGTTGGCGTTGCGACCATAACCCCTTGCCCGCCAAACCATAACGAGACGTTGTGCTCGCCATCGATCATCTTTCAGCATACTTGCAGATTATCGGTCGGAGCCACTATGCAATTTTAGGGGTTTTTGGTCAATTCGTCCGCCTAATAAAACCCAGACTAGAAATTATAGACACAAGGCTCAAAGACACCAGCACCAACCAAAAGTTTAAATTGTGGTTGTGGGTGTTTTTTTCCGGAACAAATTCTATACCGAAGGTTGCATCCGCTGCTCCGACGACATCGAGAGAAAGTCCCTCAATGACACGCCCATAGGGGTCGATAACTGCGGAAATGCCGTTATTGGCCACACGGATCAACGGCACGCCGGTCTCTACGGCGCGCAAACGGGCCTGAAGGAAGTGCTGGTATGGGCCCGGGGTTGCGCCGAACCAGGCGTCATTGGTGACGTTCAAGATGACACTAGCGCCGGCGAGATCAGGTGCAACTTCCGCCGGAAAGATCGCCTCGTAGCAAATCAACGGATAGATACCGAGGCCTGAAGGAAGCTTCAATGGCGTGCGGCTGGAGGCGGCGGTGAAGCCGCCGGGCAGGCTGATCAGCTCCTCTATCCCGAATTCCCGCAACAGGCCCTCATAGGGGACGTATTCGCCGAACGGTGTCAGGTGCACCTTGTCACTCGCAGCAAGGATCTGACCCTTGTCGTCGATCATGTAGACGGAATTGTAGTAGAGCGGCATCTGGCCGGCGCCGCGTTCTTCCGCCCTGACGGCGCCGGTCAGGAGGATTTGTCCGTCCTCAAGCACATCGCCGATCCGAGCCAGAGCGTCGGGGTTTTCCGTCAGGATGAAGGGGACGGAGGTTTCCGGCCAGACAATCACATCCGGTCGGGGCTTGCCTTCCACAGATGGGGCTGCCGTCAGCGCCAAATGCTTCTCGAAAATGCCGATGCGGTCTGTGTTCTCCATCTTTTGCGACTGATCGATCGATGGCTGCACGAGGCGGACAGTAAGCGTCTTGTCCGCCGGAGTGACCGGCGCGACATGCAGGCGGTACGCGCCGTAGCCCAGATGAGCGCTGAGAAGGCCCGTGGCCAGGAGCAGGCCTGGCCAGGCCCCTCGACGGGTGCCTAGAAGTGCCGGAGCCGCAAAGACAAAGACGGCCAGCGGTGTGATGGCGAGGACTCCGAGCACTTGGCTCGACTGCATCATCAAGGGGACAGGCATGGCGGCGTAGCCGATCGCATTCCAGGGGAAACCGGTCGCGACAAAGCTGCGGAGCCACTCGGCAAAGCCGAAGGCGGCAGCAAGTGCTGCTATGCGGCCCATCCCGTCAGACCAGGCGAGACGCGCAAGCATCGTGGCGAGCCCGTAGAAGATCGCGAGCACGGCAGGCAGACCAAGCACCGCTAGCGGGATCGCCCAAGCGAATTCATCCGCTTCGAGAAGCAGGGCATTTCCGAGCCACCAGAGGCCGCAAACGAAATAGCCGAGGCCGAACAGCCAGCCCGTCCAGAAGGAGGACCACAGCCCTGCCCTGCCGGTTTCGGCATTGCCGGTCGCGCCGTCCAGCAGCCAGACCAGCAGCGTAAAGGAAATGAACATCGACGCGAAGATGTCGAAGGGCGGAAGGGCAAGCGCCCCGATTGCACCTGCGAGGACCGCGAGCCCTGCCCGCCTCAGCCCCCACATGAGCAGGATCCTCGCTGCCAAAGCCTGCATGTCCACCCCTTCTGCCCCGAATCAATCGCGGGCAGTCTCCCAAAAAACGGAGGTCATGTCGCGGTATTCGATGCCTTGGGGTGGCGACCGTCAGGCTGACGATCGCTCAGTGTTTTCCACCTCTGTGACCGGGGCTTCCGGCGCCGGCTCGGCGGCGGGTGGTGTTTCGGACTTCGGTGCGCGCGGCTTGGCTGCGGCCCTTGACCGCGGCTTTGCCGCAGTCTCACCCGGTGCAGGCGCGGAGGTCTTCGGGGCCTTTGCCTCAGCGGCCTCCTCAGCACGGGCCTCGACATCACCCTTGGTCGTCGAGCGACGACGGGCGCCGGCGCGCTTGCGGCCGATCCGGACGCGCTTGATGCGCCGTGGATCGGCATCCAGGATGTGAAATTCAAAGCCTGGCATTGCCTGGACAACTTCGCCACGCGCCGGGATGCGTCCAAGGGCCGAGAAGATCAGACCACCCAGGGTGTCGACGTCTTCGATGCGGTCGGCAATGTCGAAATCCGGGCCGATCGCTTCGGCGATCTCTTCGAGTTCGACACGGGCGTCGGCGATAATGACGTCGTCAGAAACGCGGCTGAACATGACTTCTTCGTCGTCATGCTCATCATCGATGTCGCCGATGACCATTTCAACGATATCCTCGTGGCTGACGAGACCGTCGGTTCCACCATATTCGTCGATCACGAGCGCCATCTGGGTGCGTGCGGCCTGCATGCGGCTCATCAGGTCCGAGGCGAGCATTGAGGGCGGCACGAACAGGATGGAGCGGATGATGCCGGCTTCGGCGACCGTCTTGCTGAGGTCGATGCGCGCCAGATCAAAGTCGATCTTCGGCTTGGCAGACTTCTCGATTTTTTCGGTCTTGTCAGCTTTCTCACTGCCATTTGCTCCGTTGGCTGCCTTGGCAGCTACGCGCCTTCGACTACGGGCCTGCTTGGTGACGTAGGAGAGCAAGTCGCGGATGTGGACCATGCCGCGCGGATCGTCCAGCGTATCGGCATAGACGGGCATGCGCGAGCGACCGGACACGTCGAAGATGGTCATCAATTCGCCGATAGTCACACTCTGATCGACCGCTTCGATATCGACACGCGGGACCATGATGTCCTCGACGCGGACCTCGCGGAAGCGGAGAATGTTGTTGAGCATCGCCCGCTCTTCGGGCGTGAAGGCTTCGCCGAGGCTGGCATCGGCGCTCAGGGCGACCGTCAGATCTTCGCGCAGGCTCGTGGAGGAGGATGGCTTCAGGATGCGGCCCAGTCGGGCCCAGAATGAAGGATGTTGGCGTGCCGAGCTTTCCGCTCGGGTAGGACTACTGCCCTCGTCCGAAGACGATCCTTCGTTACTTTCTTTGGCCTCGGGGGCCGTTTTCGTCGCAAAATCGGTCATTGTTCCAGACTATCAGATGGGGTCCTGCCCCGCATAGGGGTCAGATAGGCCAAGTTCTGCCAGAATGCGAGTCTCCAGCGTTTCCATTTTTTCGGCATCGGTCACTTCGATGTGGTCGTAGCCGAAAAGATGGAGAAATCCATGAACCATCAAATGGGTCAGATGATCCTCGAAACTCTTTTCGAGATCGACCGCCTCGCGCTCCACGGTCTCCCGAGCGATAATGATATCGCCGAGCATAGGACCCGGCATTTTGCCAGGAGTGAGCGGGAAAGCGGGAAAGGACAGGACGTTGGTCGGCTTGTCCTTGTTGCGCCACTCCGCATTGATCTCGCGGATCATCTCGTCGTCGCCGAAAACGAGAGAAACCTCTGTCGGCTGCTTCGGGAAGGGCTGAGCCTCTTTCGTAGCGATATAGGTTTCTGCCGCACCGAGCACGCGTAGAGCTAGAGCCTCCAACGCGGCCTCATCTGCCCAACCGTCGCTCTCGACGGCAATCTGTATATCCAACTGGCTCATCGTTTGATCGCAGAGCGGGCTTAATGCTCGCTCTGCTCGCTCTCGTCCTGTACCTTGTACTTGGCGTCATAGGCCTGCACAATGCGGCCGACAAGCGGGTGACGCACAACATCGGTATCCTTGAAGCGGACGACCGAGATGCCTTCAACGCCCTTCAGCACGTTCAGTGCCTCGACGAGACCTGAGGTTACGCCGCGCGGCAGATCGACCTGGCTCGGGTCGCCCGTGATGATCATGCGGCCATTCTCACCAAGGCGAGTCAGGAACATCTTCATCTGCATTGAGGTCGTGTTCTGCGCCTCATCGAGGATGATGGCCGCGTTCGCCAGCGTACGACCGCGCATAAAGGCGAGCGGTGCAATTTCGATGACGCCGGCCGTGATGGCACGCTCGACCTTGTCGCCCGGGATCATGTCGTAGAGCGCATCATAGAGCGGGCGGAGATACGGATCGACCTTTTCCTTCATGTCGCCGGGCAGGAAGCCGAGGCGTTCGCCCGCTTCGACAGCCGGACGGGTGAGCACAATACGATCGACAACGCCACGCTCCAGCAGCTGGGCGGCGTGGGCCACGGCGAGATAGGTCTTGCCGGTACCAGCCGGCCCGACGCCGAAGACCATTTCCGACCGTTCGAGCGCGCGCATATAGGCGTCCTGTGTCGGAGTGCGGGCGGCGATCGTCTTCTTGCGCGTAGAGATCTGCGCCATCGACAGCTTCGCCTTCCGCTCCATCGTCGGAAGAGAAAGTTGATCGTCGGCGGCCACCGCCATTCGGATCGCACCTTCAACGTCCGAAGCGTCAACCGAGCCGCCGCTCTGCAGGCGGGCGTAGAGGAAATCGAGTGCGCGGCGGGCCTGGTTGGTTGCCTGCAACTCGCCCGTTATCGCAACCGAATTGCCGCGGGCACGGGCCTCGATCTGCAGGCGCTGCTCAAGCAGTTTCAGATGCTGGTCGAATTGGCCAAAAAGCTCGCTCGCAAGCCTGTTGTTCTCGAACGTCAAAATGAAGTGATTGGCGTCGGTCGCAGTTGTGCGGACATTGCGCGAGGGTGAAGAAACCACTTCTGTTGCGTTCAAGCGATCAGGCTCCTGTTGCGATCAGGTTCAGGCCCTCACTCTAACCCTCTGCCACCTCGGCAAACAAGCTGTTTGGGCCGGCTGCGGTGATTCGTACCTGTATAATGTCACCGATTTGCGATGACTTTGCATCAACATTCACAGACTGCAGCCAGGGCGATCGACCGATCAACTGACCCGGCATGCGACCCGGCTTCTCCAGGAGCAGATCGATGGTCTTGCCGATCATCGATTGCATGAAGGCCTGCTGCTGTTCAAGCAACAGCGCCTGGAGCCGTGCCAGGCGATCGGTCTTCACATCCTCGGCCACGTGATCGGGCAGATCGGCACCGGGTGTTCCAGGACGTGTCGAATACTTGAACGAATAAGCCTGCGCGTAGTTCACTTCGCGGACAAGATTTATCGTGTCCTCGAAGTCCTGCTCCGTTTCGCCCGGGAAGCCGACGATGAAGTCGCCGGACAGCGCAATGTCGGGACGCACGGAACGGATGCGCTCGATGAGGGCGACGTATTCGGAAGCCTTGTGACGGCGGTTCATCGCCTTCAGGATCCGGTCAGAGCCTGATTGCACAGGCAGATGCAGATAGGGCATCAGCATACGCAGGTCACGATGTGCCTCGATCAGACGGTCATCCATGTCGCGCGGGTGGCTGGTGGTATAGCGCAGGCGGGCAAGACCCGGGATTTCCGCCAGCTTGTAGAGGAGGTCACCGAGGCCGATCGCCCGGCCCTTTTCGTCTTCACCATGCCAGGCGTTGACGTTCTGACCAAGCAAGGTCAGTTCGCGCACGCCTGAATCGACGAGGCGACGGGCTTCGGCAAGCAATTGGGTGAGAGGACGCGAGACTTCCGAGCCACGGGTATAAGGCACGACGCAGAAGGTGCAGAATTTGTCGCAGCCTTCCTGAACCGTGAGGAATGCCGTGACCGAGCGGGGCTTGCCCGCGATCTTGGTCGGATCCGGCAGATGCTCGAACTTGTCTTCCAGCGCGTATTCGGTATCGACAACGCGCTGACCAGCGCGAGCCTTCTGCAGCGCCTGCGGCAGACGATGATAGGTCTGCGGACCAATTACGACGTCAACAGCCGGCTCGCGACGGGAGATCTCCTCGCCTTCCGCCTGGGCGACACAACCGGCGACGCCTATCATGAATTCCTTGCCTTCTGCCGCGCGTGCCTTCTTGTGCTCACGCAGGCGTCCCAGTGCCGAATAGACCTTTTCGGCGGCCTTTTCACGGATGTGACAGGTATTGAGCAGAACGAGATCGGCCTCTTCCATGACCTCGGTCGGGGCATAGCCGTCTGCCGCCAAGGCATCGGCCATTCGGCCGCTGTCATAGACATTCATCTGGCAGCCATAGGTCTTGATGAAGACCTTGCGGGTGTTGGCGCCCGGCATCGGGGTATCGGGGAGGCTCGCGGTTTCCTGGGTCATGGGCCGCTATTTAGTGGTTTTCGGTGCGCGATTAAACTGAAAAATGAGCGCGGATGATTGGCAATGATTACGTAAGAGTTCTCATCAATAGCGCAGCTTGCCTTGTTGACGGGCGTTGGCCCGCCACAGTTTCTTTCGGGCATCGGGCGTCTCTAAGTGCTGGTACTTCCCTCCTGAAAACTTCGGCCAGTCGAGCGCCAATCCCGCCTTTACAAGTTCGGCAGCAATATCACGACCATCAGGCAGGAAACACTCGGCCACGACGCGATCATAAGACAGGTCGGGGCGCAGTTTTGCGGTCACAGTCTGCCCCTTGCACATTTGTACCAGAGCCCACTTGGACTTCGCACCCCAAGGATGATCCAACTCAGGCGCATCGATGCCGGCAATGCGGATGTGCGTACCATCAATGACGATTGTGTCGCCATCTACAACCCAGCACTGCCCTCTGAGCGTTCGTTCGACTGTTGGAACGGATGGCGCAGGTGGCAGTCGCACCACAACGACAGGCGGCGGAGCAGAGTAAGAGTATCTGGACCGACGCCTTGTCCTGCGCATCAGAAGTCTAAACAGGATCCGAAACATTCCGCTCCCCCAGCACATATCGCGGGCAGGATGACGCAATATCTTTCAAACCACAACTACAGGCAGCGCATCAGAGGCGATGCCGACCGCGCAGATGGGAGAGCAGCAGGGTGCGCAGCTGTTCCTCGATGCGGGTGGCAAGTGTCTTGCGGCTGTCGCCCTTTTTGAACTCCACCGTCTCGCCGAAGGTCACGTCGACATCGAGCGCTCCGGCGCGCAAGACGCCCATCAGGTGCTCCATCAGCCCGACATCACCCGGCCAGCCGGCGATCGGACGGTGATAGCGGCCCATGGGCATGCCCTGAACGCGGGTGTAGGCGATCGCGGCCGGCTGGACATGTACCACCGCGTCGTCTTCGGGTGGCAGAGCGGCTGCCGCGGCACCGAAGAGCGACGACTTGATGCCGAGGATGCGGTTACCATCAGACGTCGTGCCTTCCGGGAAGAGCACGACGATTTCGCCATCGGCCATGCGGGCCGCGATCTCATTGACCTGGTCGCCGGTTCGGCGCTTTTCCTCGCGCACCACGAAGATGGTTTTCTGCAACCTCGCCAGGAAGCCGAAGACGGGCCAGGACGCGACCTCGGTCTTGGCAATAAAGGTGACATCAGCGAGAGAGCCGAGGACAAGAATATCCTTCCAGGAGGCGTGATTGGCGGCGATCATCAGCGGACGCCGAGTGTCGAGCGCGCCGTGGACATGCACGCGAATCCCGAGGAACCAGAGTGCTAGACGATGCCAGTGGCGCGGCAGGCGCCGGCGAAGCGGCCAGTCGAAGCGGAGTGCAAGAAGCTGGATCGGGATCATCAGGCCCGAGACGATCAGCAGTACGATCAGGAAGAAGCCGACCCTCAGCCAGTTGATCACGCGGGCCTCACTGGCATGGCAGGCATCGGCTTATTTCTCGTCCTTGGATAGCGGAATGCCATAGAGCTCCAGGCGATGGCCGACGAGGCGGAAACCGTGTTCACGGGCGATCCGCTCCTGTAGCGCTTCGATCTCCGGTGAATGAAATTCGACGACTGTGCCGGTTTTCAAATCGATCAGGTGGTCGTGATGCTCTTCCGGAACGGTCTCATAGCGGGAACGGCCATCACGGAAATCGTGCCGCTCGATGATGCCGGCGTCTTCAAAGAGTTTGACGGTGCGGTAGACCGTGGAGATTGAGATCTTGGCGTCGATCTTGGAGGAGCGACGATAGAGCTCCTCGACATCCGGATGGTCGTCGGATTCTTCGAGGATGCGAGCGATGACGCGGCGCTGCTCGGTCATGCGCATGCCCCGTTCGGCACACAGCGCTTCCAGCGATTTGAGGGCGTCATTCATTGTGTAAGCATATCCGCAGATGGTCGGCTGGTTCAACCGACCGGTTAGCGAAGATCGCGACGCATGACAAGCGCGGAGGACCGGCGGCCGTTTTCATCCGTGTAATAGGCTGGGCGCTCGCCGGCCTTTTCAAAGCCAAGTTTGCGGTAGAGGCCCAGTGCCGCATGATTTCCGTCATCGACTTCGAGGAACATGGATTCCCCACCCCGCGACATCGCTTCGCGCAGGGCCGCCTGCATCAGCCGCCAGCCGAGGCCGAAACGAGCGACCTTGTCGCTCACTGCAATCGTCAGGATTTCTGCTTCGCCCGCAACCTCGCGCGCCAGCACGAAGCCTGCGAGCGGCGCCTTGAAGATCAACGCGTTCGTCTGCCAAGCCGCAAAACCGAAGGTGTTCGGCTGGAGAAGCAAGCTTAAGAACTCGCCATCGCCCCAGTTGCGGGGAAAACGCTGACCATGGAGTTCCGACACCGCGCGGCAATGTTCGGAGGTCATTTCAACGATTTCGAATTCGGGCTGGCGGTAGAACAGGCTGTCGCGCATGTCAGGCTCTCGATACGGCAAACCCGGTCTGCGGTTTGGCATCCGGTCCCCTGAGATAAAGCGGCTTCGGCTTGCCCTGAGCTTTCGCCACTGCTGAAATGCGCGCGACGAGCTCGATCGGGTAATGGTCGGGGCCGGCCTCGGCATTCCGGTCGGCGACGAGGGCGGAGGCCGAACCGACGAGGACGACGCCGGAAGCGGTTGCGCGCGCGAGATAGTCATCGAGCTCGAGCAGCAGCGGCTCATCCTGGGGAACACCGTTCACAAAGCTCTGGGCATAGACCTGGTCGCGGTGAGCATTGATCGCGGCAAGGATCGCCCCGTCGGTCGTCGATGCCGTCTGCGAAAGCACTTCCAAGGTGGAAACACCGACACAATCGACGCCGAGCGCAAGAGCCAGGCCACGGGCGGACGCGACACCGACACGAATGCCGGTGAACGAGCCGGGACCGATGGTCACTCCAATGCGCTCGATATCGCCAAGCGTGAGCCCGGCCTCAGCAAGCGCCTCGTCGATCATCGCCATCAGCCGTTCGGCGTGGCCACGACCGATGGTTTCACTGACACGCCCGATGAGCTTGTCCGCCTTCGAATCAAAAACGGCGGCTGCGCAGTCCACACCCGCCGTGTCGATCGCAAGAACGATCATGTCGTCTCCAGTCCGGTCAAATCAGACCGCTTCGACTTCCTGCACTTCGGGCACGAAGTGGCGCAGCAGGTTTTGCACGCCATGCTTCAGGGTCGCCGTCGAGGACGGGCAGCCGGCGCAGGAGCCCTTCATGTTGAGGAAGACCTTGCCGTCCTTGAAGCCGCGGAAAGTGATGTCACCGCCATCCTGGGCAACAGCAGGGCGGACGCGGGTCTCGAGCAGTTCCTTGATGGTCGCGACGATCGTCTCGTCGCCGGCATCGAAGAATTCTTCGTCGCTGTCGGTCTGTGCCGATCTCGAAGCCGTTCCCATGACCGGCGCGCCGCTCATGAAATGCTCCATGATCGTGCCGAGGATTGCCGGCTTCAGGTGGTGCCATTCCGGACCGTCCTTGGAGACTGTCACGAAATCATAGCCAAAGAAGACGCCGGTGACGCCCGGGATCGCAAAAATGCGCGCCGCAAGCGGAGAAGCGCTCGCGCTGGCTGCATCGCGGAACTCGGCAGTGCCGGTTTCCATGACCACCTTGCCGGGCAAGAATTTCAGGGTCGCCGGGTTCGGCGTGGCTTCGGTCTGGATGAACATAATGGCCTCCGGGCGGTGAATGCACCGCTAAAGATTAGAATGTTTCAAAAATAGACCCTGCAGGCCCCATCTTCAAGACGTGATCGGCAGGATGCTCAAATTAGCAAAGCGCGTCGATTTCTTCATTGGTCAGCGTATCCGGCAGAACCGTTACCGGGATCGGGAAGGCGGCAGCCCGGCCGGCGATCATCGAGACGAGAGGGCCCGGACCTTCCTTGGTCGAGCCGGCCGCGAGAACGAGGATCGCGATGTCGCGGTCTTCCTCGATCAGACTGTTGATCTCGGGATAAGCGCTTCCCTCACGGATGATAAGCTCAGGCTCGATACCGATGGTGTCGCGCACGGTCTGGGCGGCCTTGGCCATGATGGCCTCGGCCTCTTCGCGCGCTTCCGCCCGCATGATCTCCTCGACACCCAGCCATTGCTGGAAGTCGCCTTCCGGAATCACGTATATCAGCACCAGTCCGCCATTGGAATTCTTGGCGCGGCGGCCGGCATAATGGACCGCGCGCGAGCATTCCGGGGTGTTGTCAATCACCGCCATGAACTTGCGGCGGTGACCTTCAAGACGTGACAGACGCGTTGAAACCATAGAGAACCCCGCCGCCGGATCGATGACATGTGACGCGGGCGGGCTCCGGGCGGACCCGCCAGCGACCGAGACCTTATCGCACGAAGCCGATGATGTCGCGGACTTCGTTCATGGTCTTTTCGGCGCGAGTGCGGGCACGCTCGCCGCCGTCGCGCAGGACCGCATCGATATGACCGGGGTCTTCCATCAGGCGGCGCATCTCGGCATTGATCGGGCCGAGTGCCGCGACGGCCAAATCGATCAGTGCCGGCTTGAAGACTGAGAACTGCTGGCCGCCGAACTCAGAGAGCACATCGGCCTTCGACTTGTCGGCAAGGGCTGCGAAGATGCCGACGAGGTTGTCGGCTTCCGGCCGACCCTTGAGGCCGTCGACTTCGCTCGGCAAAGCATCCGGATCGGTCTTTGCCTTGCGGATCTTCTTCGAGATGGCGTCCTGGTCATCCATCAGGTTGATGCGCGACAGATCAGACGGATCCGACTTCGACATCTTCTTGGTGCCGTCCTTGAGGCTCATGACGCGGGGCGCCGGCCCATCGATCAGCGGCTCAACCATCGGGAAATAGGCATGCACCGGCTCTTCGCCGACCTTGATGTCGATGCCGAGGCCCGTGGGCTTGATCTTGTCGTGGAAGTCCAGGTTGAACTTCATGGCGATGTCGCGAGCGAGTTCCAGATGCTGCTTCTGGTCTTCGCCGACGGGCACATGGGTGGCGCGGTAGACGAGGATGTCTGCGGCCATCAGGCTCGGATAGGCATAGAGACCGAGAGAGGCCTGCTCGCGATCCTTGCCGGCCTTGTCCTTGAACTGCGTCATGCGGTTCATCCAGCCGATGCGGGCGACGCAGTTGAAGATCCAGGCGAGTTCCGCATGCTGCGGCACCTGGGACTGGTTGAAGACGATGTGCTTCTTCGGGTCGATGCCGGCGGCGAGGAAGGCGGCCGTGATCGAGCGGATCTGGGTCGCCATATCCTCGTGGACGAGCTGGGCCGTCAGCGCATGCAGATCGACGACGCAGTAGATGCAGTCGTTGTTTTCCTGGAGCGCGACGAACTTCCTGATGGCACCGAGGTAGTTTCCGAGATGGAGATTGCCGGTCGGCTGAACGCCGGAGAAAACCAGCGGCTTGAACTCAGTCATAATAATCCTCAACAGGCTGGTGGAGGGCCCAATCCTCTGATCGTGTCGGTCACGGCTTATGCACGGCGGGCGGGGCGCAATCAAGCGCTCACTTCAGTGGAGACCGAGGGGTCTGCTGGCGTCAGCTCAATTAGATCCCAGAGATTGCCGTAGATGTCCCGGAAGACGGCGACGGTTCCATAGGCCTCATGGCGCGGCGCCTCCTGGAAGACGACACCGGCCTTTACAAAGCGCGCATGGTCGCGGGCGAAATCATCCGTTTTCAGGAAGAAACCGACGCGGCCACCGGTCTGGTTGCCGATCGCGGCACGCTGAGCATCGTTCGACGCCTCCGCGAGCAGAAGCGAAGCGCCATCGGCACCTGTCGGACCGACCACCAACCAGCGTTTTCCGTCGGGCAGTCTGGTGTCCTTCAAGCATTCGAAGCCGAGGGCCTCGCAATAGAAGGTCTTGGCCCGATCATAGGTGTCCACGACCAGACTGACGAGAAAGAGGCTGTTTCCGCTCATGAAATCGCACTTTCGGTTCGATGTGTGACGAAGTGCCCGCCGATGTCACGCATAGGGAAATTTCCTCCCGGAATCGAGGGGTTTAGGGAATGAATTGGCGATGCGCCTTGAGCGTAATTCGAGAGCCAAGGCAGGCTCAAAAAGCCAAAAAGAGCAAAGCGCACCAAATTTGACACATTTCAGGGAATAAAAACCCTCCGAAAGCGATCTGGATCGCTCCAAAGAACAATCCCATTCCAGAAGGTCACTCATGCGCACTTTGTTTCGCGTCGCGCTCGGCTGCGTTCTTTCGCTCTGTCTCCTCTCGCCTGTCGAGGCCGTCGAGAAGAAGAAGCGACACTTTTTCATGAAACACGATACTGCTGTCGCCTACACGCTGCAGCGGGTCAGCGTCAAAGCGAACTGCTTTCCCGACGAATTGAAAGCGATCCTCGCTCACATCGCCAAGAAGACCGGCAAGAAGCCGGTGGTCACTTCCGGTCACCGGCCCCGCTCCGGTCGCTCACAGCACAGCCATTGCTTTGCAGCGGACATCCGCGTGCCCGGTGTGCCTGAGAAGAAGATCGTGGCGGCCGCCCGCAGCGCGCCCGGCATCGGCGGCATTGGGCGCTACTGCAACGGCATCGTGCATGTCGATATCGGTCCGAAGCGCACCTGGAACTATTGCTGATCCTGATCGGCCGGGCTGGCAACGGTCTCGTCCGCTGTCTTTTTCCTGCGCTTGAGGCTGCGGAGCACCAGGCGCCAGTCGGCGCCGCCAATCAGGAAGGCGATGCCGAAATAGACCGGCATGGCAATCGCAACCAGACCTCCCAAAGCCATCAACTGGTCGAAGAGCGGGCTTGATGGTGAAAGCCAGGCTGCCCAACGATCGGAAAGGTAGACGAGCAGTCCGGCCATGATGGCGGAGGCGATCATCAGACGTAGCGTCCGCGTCACAAGCGACCACTCGAAAACGAGATGGCCACGCCACAACAGCACTGAAAACAACAGAATGGTGTTAGTCCAGCCGGCGGCAGCCTCGGCCATGGCGATGCCGCTCTCCTCGAAGATCGGGAAGAGCGTGATGGCAAGCCCCGTGTTGAGCGCAACCGAGACCATGGTAAAACGCATCGGCGTTTTGGTGTCCTCGCGGGCGTAGTAACCCGGCTGCAGAGCCTTGATCAGCACGAAGCCCGGCAGGCCGATACCATAGATGGCGAGGATCGAGGCGACGACCGCGGTGTTCTGTTCGGAGAAGGCGCCACGCTCGTAAAGCACGCGGATGATCTCGTCGGACAGCACCCAGATGGCGGCGGCGGCCGGCAGCGTCAGAAACAACACGAACTCGATCGAGCGGTTCTGCAGCCCCTTCGCCTCATTCACGTGCCCGCCTTTCAACGCACGCGCGAGCTCCGGCAACAGTACGACGGCGACCGCAACCCCCACCACGCCGAGCGGCAGCTGATAGATGCGATCGGCATATTGCAGGGCGGAGATCGCCCCCTCTTTCGTCGAGGCGATCGCCTGGCCGATGAGCTGATTGATCTGAGTGATGCCACCTGTGATCGCGGCGGGAACGGCCAGCACCAGCAGGCGCTTGACGTTGGGGGTAAAACGCGGACGCTTGAAACCGATGCGGATACCGGCATGACGCACGCCGATATAGACTACGGCCATCTGCAAGAGGCCGGCCCCCAGCACGGACCAGGACAAGGCCCAGGCGGTCGCGGCGGGATCGGCCCCCGTCCATAGCGCCCAGCCGAGCGCACCGATCATCAAAACATTGAGGAACACAGGTGCAATGGCCGCCGCAAAGAAGTGATGCAGCGAATTCAGCATGCCGCTCAGCATGGCCGTAAGCGACATGCACATGAGATAGGGGAACATGACGATCGCCAGCCGAACGGTCAGATCGAACTTTTCCTGATCATCCGCAAAGCCTGGCGCAATGATCCATTGCACGAGCATCGGCATGGAAAGCTGCATGCCGATGGTAAGGATCAGGAGTACCGAGAAGAGGACGCCGAAGACTTCCTCGGAAAATCGCTTGGCGCCATCGATGCCGTTCGCCTCGATCTCCTTGGCGAAGAGCGGCACGAAGGCAGCGTTGAAAGCCCCCTCGGCAAACAAACGACGAAAGAGGTTGGGGAAGCGGAAAGCGGCATAGAATACGTCGGCCACCGGACCGGTGCCGAGTGCTGCGGCCATCAGCGTTTCACGGGCGAAGCCGAAGATGCGGCTGCCGAGTGTCGCCCCGCCGACTGTCATGAATTTCTTGACGAGGCTCATGTCTCAGGCCCGTGCCTTCTTCGGCACCGGCGCAGCGCGCGGTGGCGGCGCGATGATGCCAGAGGGCATGTTGTCCTTGAGCTCGTCGGGCTGCTCGGTCATCACGGGCTTCAGGCGGTTGGCAATATTGGCCTGCCTGTTCTCGTTGGTCACCTTCTGGCCGACGAGATCGGTGACGTAGAAGGTATCGATGACCTTTTCCCCGAAGGTGGTGATCCGTGCCGAATGAATGTCCAGCGACAGGTCCGACAGAACGGCGGTGATTTCGGCAAGAAGACCGATTCGGTCGAGGCACTCCACCTCGATGACCGTGAACTTGTTGGACAGCGCATTCGAGATACGGACATCCGGCTGAACCGGAAAGGTCTTGTTTCGCTTCTTGCCCTTGGTGCGCGTGGCAATGACCTCTGGCAGGCGTTTGCGGCCCGACAGCACGTCCTCGATCATCTTGCCGATTGTGGCGGCGCGCCGCATCTCGTCCTCATCGATCGGGAATTCGCGGTTAATCAGGATCGTATCCAGCGCGCGGCCGTCCGATGTGGTGAAGATCTGGGCGTCGGCGATATTGGCGCCGGCAGCCGCGCAAGCGCCGGCGATGATCGACAGCAGGCGTGGGTGGTCTGGCGAAAGCACCGTGATTTCGGTGATCGCGTGGAACTGGTGGGTGCGCACCATGGTGGCGAGCGCCTGTCCCGATTTGTCTGTCTGGCGAATGAAATGGGCGTGACGGATCTGGTCTTCGAGGTCGACCGAGAGCAGGTAGGGCTCGTAATGCAGCTTGGTGTAGGTGCGCTGTTCCTTCTGGCTCCAGCCTTCGAGCGCCTGGCTGAGCTGCTCGGCGGCATGCTTGGCGCGCTCCTTGCGCGAGACCTGGGAAAAGCCGCCGGAGAGCAGAAGCTCGGTCTCGTAGTAGAGCGTGCGCAACAGCTGGCCTTTCCAGCCGTTCCAGACACCGGGGCCCACCGCACGGATATCGCAGATGGTCAGCACCAGCAGCATTTTCAACCGGTCGAGCGACTGCACCTTTTCGGCGAAGTCTGTAATGGTTTTGCGATCATGCAGGTCGCGCGTCTGGGCGACCATGGACATCAACAGATGCTGGTCGATCAGCCAGGCGACCATTTCAGTCTGCTTGGGCGAGAGGCCGAGACGCGGGCAGAGCTTGCGGGCGACCTTGGCGCCGGCGATCGAGTGATCTTCCTGCCGGCCCTTGGCGATGTCGTGCAGGAGAACCGCGACATAAAGCGTCTGGCGGTCCTCGATTTCCGGCATAATCTTGTTGGCGAGCGGATGGATCTCCTCTGCCTTGCCCTTGTCGATCTCGGAGAGAACCTCGACGGTGCGGATGAGATGCTCGTCGACGGTGTAGTGATGATACATGTTGAACTGCATCATCGAAACAATCTTGCCGAATTCCGGCATGAAGCGCCCGAGAACGCCGGCCTCGTTCATGCGCCGCAGGATGAAACCCGGCTCCCTGCGCGAGGTCAGGATCGACAGAAAGAGGCGGTTTGCCTCCTCGCTTTCGCGGAAGTCATTGTTGATCAGCGACAGCGATCGCGTGACGGCCTTCAGCGCGTCCGGATGGAATTCGAGCCCGTTCAGATCGGCCACATGGAAGAGGCGCATGATCGACATCGGGTCTTTCTTGAAAACGCCGGGATCGGCAAGCGCAATACGGCCGCGATCGTCGATGAATTCGCTGGCACCAGGGATCTTGCGCGGGCGGTTGGCGAAGCGGCCGATCATGCCGCCGATACCGGGTGCGGCCTTGGCCTGCTGATCTTCAAGCGCTGCTGCAAAGATGCGCGTGAGATCGCCGACATCCTTGGCCACAAGGAAGTAGTGCTTCATGAAGCGCTCGACGGCGGAGAGACCCGGGCGCGCCTGATAGCCCAGGCTTTTGGCGATCTCCGGCTGGATATCGAAATAGAGCCGCTCTTCCGGCTTGCCGGTCAGGTAGTGCATGTGGCAGCGAACCGCCCAGAGGAAATCGTCGGCCTTCTGGAAAAGGCGCCACTCGTGGCGGGAGAGTACGCCAAGACGGACCAATTCGCCGGTATCGCGGACGTGGTAGTTGTATTTGGCGATCCAGAAGAGGGTCTGCAGATCACGCAAGCCCCCCTTGCCTTCCTTGACATTGGGTTCGACGAGGTAGCGGCTGTCACCGGCCTTGCGGTGGCGCTCGTCACGCTCGGCGAGCTTGGCGGCGATGAATTCGGGCGCGGTTCCGGTCGTCACTTCCTGATCGAAGCGGCGCTGCAGCTCGGTCACGAGAGCCTCGTCGCCGCAAATATGGCGTGTTTCGAGGATCGCGGTTCGAATTGTCATGTCCGTGGTCGACAGGCGGATGCATTCCTCCACCGTGCGGGTGGCATGGCCTACCTTGAAGCCGACATCCCAGAGCAGATAGAGGACGAACTCGACCGCCTTGTGCATGGCGGGACCGGCCTTCTGCGGCAGCAGGAAAAGCAGGTCGATGTCGGAGCCCGGCGCGAGCGTTCCGCGGCCGTAACCGCCGACGGCCGCGACAGCCAGACCGTTCGCGTCCTTCGGATAGACATGGGTACGGGCGAAATCGAAGATCACCGAGATCAGCTGGTCCTGGATCCAGGAGATGCGGTTTGCGCAGTTGAGGCCACTGCCATCTTCGAAGAGCTTCAGCCGCGCCTGTTCGCGAGCCTCGGCAGAGGCCTTCTTCAGGATCGGCAAAAGCTTGGAGCGGGTCTCCAGCATATTGCCGCATCCCGCCTCTGCGATGGTCTTGCAGGACGCACGGAGCGCGTCGATGTCGAGGAGATCGTCGAAGGCAAGCTCTGCAGTGGCCATGGGCGCGGCATCATCTCTTGGGACCGGGGAATCAACCGGAATGGGTGGCGCTATAGCGCTTTTCGGGCGCGATTGACAGGCACTCTACCGGTCAAGGCTTGCCAAGTTGTTTCTTCAGATCATAGAGCGCATCCAGCGCCTGGCGAGGCGTGAGGTCGTCAAGATCGAGTGAGCGCAGGGCCTCCTCGACCCTCGACGGGCCAGATTTCTGGATCTCCTCGCGGCGCACGGCGACCTGAAAAAGCGGCAGGTCATCGATCAGCTGGGCGGCCGGGTTTTTGCGGTCGCTGTCTTCGAGGCGGGTCAGAACTTCCCGGGCGCGGGCAACGACGGCAGCCGGCAAGCCGGCGAGACGGGCGACCTGGATACCGTAGGAGCGATCGGCGGAACCGGGGCCGACCTCATGCAGGAAGATGACGTCGCCGTCCCATTCCTTGACCCGCATTGTGACATTCGACATGCGGGCGAGCTTTTCCGACAGCGCCGTCAGCTCATGGAAGTGGGTGGCGAAGAGTGAGCGGCAGCGGTTTGCCTCATGCAGGTGCTCGACGGCGGCCCAGGCAATGGAGAGGCCATCGAATGTGGCGGTGCCGCGGCCGATCTCGTCCAAGATGACCAGCGAGCGATCGGTTGCCTGGTTGAGGATCGCGGCCGTTTCGACCATTTCGACCATGAAGGTGGAGCGGCCGCGCGCCAGATCATCGGAGGCGCCGACGCGGGAGAAGAGCCGATCGACCACGCCGATATGGGCGGCACCGGCAGGCACGAAGGAGCCCATCTGGGCGAGGATGGCGATCAGCGCGTTCTGGCGCAGGAAGGTCGACTTACCGCCCATGTTGGGACCTGTCAGCAGCCAGATAGCGCCGGGGCCTTTGGTATCATTGGGCGAGAGATCGCAGTCATTGGCGATGAAGGGGCTCGCGGCCTGACGGCGGAGCGCCTGCTCGACAACGGGATGGCGGCCGGCGGTGATCGCAAACATCCTGGATTCATCGACCAGTGGGCGGCAATAGCCCTGCTCTTCCGCCAAAGCCGCAAGGCCGGCCGCGACGTCGATCACGGCGAGTGCCCTGGCAGCGGCCTTGATGGGTTCCGCGGCTGAGACGACCTGGCTCACCATCTGGTCGAAGGCTGCGAGCTCCAGCGACAGAGCCTGACCGGCAGCATTCGCAATGCGGCTTTCAAGGTCAGCAAGCTCAGTTGTGGTGAAGCGCATGGCATTGGCCATGGTCTGGCGATGGATGAAGCGAGACTTGGCCTCGTCGCCTTCGGTCATCGGGCCGGCGTTTCCGGCGGTTACCTCGATGAAATAACCGAGCACGTTGTTGTGCTTGATCTTCAGCGACTTGATGCCGGTTTCCTCGGCATATTGCAGCTGCAGGCCGGCGATGACGCGGCGCGACTGGTCACGCAGTGCCCTGAGTTCGTCGAGCTCGGGGATTGCGCCATCGCGCAGGAAGCCGCCATCGCGTTTCAGCAGTGGCAATTCGTCAGCCAACATCGATGCGAGGCTTGGCACGAGATCGGCGGGGAGCGCTGCGAGATCCGCAAGAGCCTCAGACAGTTCCGTCGGCAGGTTGGACGGATCGAGCAGTCGGCCAACCTCGGCAGATGCTGCGAGACCGGCGACGATGGCGCCGAGGTCGCGCGGGCCGCCGCGATCGAGCGCCAGACGGGAAAGCGCGCGCGGCATATCGGGCACGCGCTTCAGGGAATCCCGCAGGCGGTCGACGAGCAGGCCGTCGGCCAGCAAATGGGCGATCGAGTCCTGGCGATCGGCGATCGCTTCAGGATCCGTCAGCGGCGACATCAGGCGCTCCGCCAGCAGGCGGGCGCCGCCACCGGTGACGGTGCGGTCAATGGCCTTCAGCAGCGAACCATTGCGGTCGCCCGAGAGCGTCTTCACCAGTTCGAGATTGGCGCGGGTGGCGGGATCGATGAAGAGGGTGGACGCCGCGTTCTGGCGTTCGGGCAGACCGAGCGGCGGGCGCTCGGAGATCTGGGTCTTTTCGACATAGGCGACGGCGGCAGCAGCAGCAGCAATCTCGGCTCGGGAGAAAGCGCCGAACCCGTCCAGCGTTCCGACGCCGAAGTAGCGAGCGATGCGGCCTTCGGCGCTGGCGCTGTCGAAGAGCACGGCAGGCTGGGGCACGACGACACGACCGAGCACATCGAAGGCCGGCTTCAGCTCTTCGTCGTGGAAGAGCGTGTCGGGTACGATCAACTCACGCGGCTCGATGCGCAGGATGTCAGCGAGAAGGCGCGTCTCTGTCGTCTCCGCGAGGCGGAAGATGCCGGTGGAAATGTCGATCCAGGCGAGTGCCAGCTGCGGGGCGGAGCCGCCCCGGATCCGCGCGAGCGCCATCAGATAGTTGGATTCGAAGGGCGAGAGGAGCTTGTCCTCGGTAATCGTGCCCGGCGTGACGAGCCGCACGACGTCGCGCTTCACAACCGATTTCGAGCCGCGTTTCTTGGCCTCAGCCGGATCTTCGATCTGTTCACAGACGGCAACGCGGAAGCCGAGCGAGATCAGTTTTTGCAGATAGTCGTCGGCTGCATGAACGGGCACGCCGCACATCGGGATATCCTGGCCGAGATGCTGGCCACGCTTGGTCAGCGTGATGCCGAGCGCGCGGGAGGCGTCGACCGCATCCTCGAAGAAGAGCTCATAGAAATCGCCCATGCGATAAAAGAGCAGGCTGCCTGGGTTGGCCGCCTTGATCTCGATGAATTGCTCCATCATCGGAGTGGCCGTTGCACGGCTCTCCTCCGAGGTCAGCTCGGCGACGTTCAGGACATCACTCGGGGTGGCTTGATATAGCGTCACGGGCTCAATGTTTTCTTGAAAAGGAAGTCGTGCAACACTAACGACTTAAGGCGAGGAAAAACAACCAGGATGGGCCGGCGATCGCCCGCTGCCCACAACAAGGTGAGGGGAAGCATGGCAAACGAGAAGACGACCGGCCGGACGAAAGTCTCGGTGACGGAACAGGAAGCGCTGGACTTTCACTCCCAGGGCCGCCCCGGCAAGCTCGAGATCACCCCGACCAAGGCGATGGCAACACAGCGCGACCTGTCGCTCGCCTATTCCCCCGGCGTTGCCGTTCCCGTGAAGGCGATCGCCGCCGATCCGGCTACAGCTTACGACTACACCACGCGTGGCAACATGGTCGCCGTCATCTCGAACGGCACCGCGATCCTGGGGCTCGGCAATCTCGGGGCGCTCGCCTCCAAGCCGGTCATGGAAGGCAAGTCGGTTCTCTTCAAGCGCTTTGCCGACGTCGATTCGATCGACATTGAGGTCGACACGGAGAATGTCGACGAGTTCATCAACTGCGTGCGTTACCTCGGCCCCTCTTTCGGCGGCATCAATCTCGAAGACATCAAAGCGCCGGACTGCTTCATCATCGAAAGCCGGCTGCGCGAGCTGATGGATATTCCGGTCTTCCATGACGACCAGCACGGCACAGCGATCATCGCGGCTGCCGGCCTGATCAATGCGCTGGAGCTGACCGGGCGCGACTTCAAGACCACTAAGCTCGTCTGCAATGGCGCAGGAGCTGCGGCGATTGCCTGCATCGAGCTGATCAAGGCCATGGGCTTCAACGGTGAGAACATTATTCTCTGCGATACCAAGGGCGTGATCTATCAGGGCCGCACCGAAGGCATGAACCAGTGGAAGAGCGCCCATGCGGTCAAGACCGACCGGCGATCGCTGAAGGAAGCCATGGTCGGCGCTGATGTGGTCTTCGGATTATCGCAGAAGGGTGCCTTGTCCTCGGACATGATCGCCTCGATGGCGGACAACCCGATCATCTTTGCGATGGCCAATCCGGACCCGGAAATCACACCTGAGGAGGTCGCTGCCATCCGCTCCGACGCGATCATGGCGACAGGACGTTCGGACTATCCGAACCAGGTGAACAATGTTCTGGGTTTCCCCTACATCTTCCGCGGTGCGCTCGATGTGCGTGCCAGCCAGATCAACGACGCCATGAAGATTGCCGCCGTCCGCGCGCTCGCCGATCTGGCACGCGAGGATGTGCCTGACGATGTGGCGGCCGCCTATCAGGGAGAGCGGCCGCGCTTCGGGCCGCAATACATTATTCCCGTGCCCTTCGACCCCCGCCTCATCTCGGCAATCCCGGTTGCCGTAGCCAAGGCAGCAATGGAAAGCGGCGTGGCGCGCAAGGAGATCGACGATCTCGGCGCCTATGCGCATGAGCTCTCGGCCCGACGCGACCCGATCGCCGCTGCCACGCAGCGCATCTATGAGCACGTGCGCAGCCACCCGAAGCGTGTCGTCTTTGCGGAAGGCGAAGAGGAGCAGGTGATGCGCGCGGCCATCTCCTTCGTCAACCAGGGGCTCGGCACCGCAATCCTGCTTGGCCGCGACGAGCCGCTGAAGGCGACCGCCGAACGAGCCGGGATCGACCTCGACCGCCCCGGCATCGAGGTGGTCAATGCCCGCATGTCGACCCGCGTCGAGGCCTATACCGAATATCTCTATGCCCGCCTGCAGCGAAAGGGCTACCTGCACCGCGATGCGCAGCGACTGATCAACACCGACCGCAACCACTTTGCCGCCTGCATGGTGGCGCTCGGCGATGCCGATGCCATGGTAACGGGCACGACTCGGAATTATTCGACGGCACTCGAAGACGTGCGTCGCTGCATCGACACGGCACCCGGCCACCGGGTGATCGGGGTGTCGCTGGCTCTTGCCCGTGGGCGGACGATCGTGGTGGCCGATACCGCCGTGCACGATATGCCGACAGCAGACGAACTCGCCGATATCGCAGAAGAAGCCGCCGGCGTCGCACACCGGCTCGGACTGGAGCCGCGCGTGGCGCTGCTGGCCTATTCGACCTTCGGCCATCCGACCGGCGAGCGCTCGGAGCGGGTGCGCGAGGCGGTGAAAATTCTCGACCGGCGCGGGGTCAACTTCGAATATGACGGGGAAATGGGCGCCGACATTGCCCTCAACCAGCACCGCATGGAGCAGTATCCGTTCTGCCGCCTCTCGGGCACGGCCAATGTGCTTGTCATGCCGGCGATCCATTCGGCGGCGATCTCGACCAAGATGCTGCAGGAACTGGGCGGCCTGACCGTGATGGGGCCACTGCTCATTGGCCTCGAAAAGTCGGTACAGATCGCGCAGATGGGTGCCAAGGACAGCGATATCGTCAATATGGCGGCGATCGCGGCCTATAACGCCGCAGGTTAAGCAAATACTGGGGCGGCTTTCGCGAGCCGCTCCATGTCGTCCTCGATTTCGCGTTTCAGCCAGCGTTTGAATTTCTCCACCTTGTCGGAGCGCCTCGCGTTCTCTGATGTCACGAAGTAGTGGCCGAAGCCGGTTTTGACCGCCGGGCCAAAAGGCGCGACGAGCTGGCCGTGCTGGAGTTGGTGCGAGGCAATCGTCTGCCAGGCGAGCATCATCCCCTGCCCCGCCATCGCCGCATCGAGGCAGAGCGACGCTTCGCTGAATGTGTGGCGGGCCTTGATCTCGGCGCCAGACAAACCCACCTCCGATAGCCAGACATCCCAGGTGAACATGGCCCTGCCATCAATGACCTTTGGCAGATCAATGATATCGGCGGGTTCGCGGAGCTTTTCAGCCATGGCCGGGGTGCAGAGCGGGGCGACACGCTGCTCGAGGATGAGTTCCGCCTTGAAACCCGGCCAGTGACCGCGCCCGACGCGGATCCTGAGGTCGACATCCGTCTGGCTGGCATCGGTCAGGCGGTCATTGGCATCGATGCGCAAGCTGATTTCGGGGAAGCGCTCCGAGAAAGCCGCGATGCGATGCACGAGCCAGCGGGCAGCGAAGACCGGCGCCACGGAAATGGTGAGCAAAGTGTCGTCGCTTCGTCTGGCGAGCGCCACGGCGCCCGAGAGGTGGCGAAAGCCATCGGAAAGACGTGCCAGAAGATCGGTCGCCGTTTCGACCATGACCATACCGCGACTGGTACGCTTGAACAGCGGGCGGCCGAGCTGCTGCTCGGTCTTGATCACCTGCTGGCTGACCGCCCCGATGGAGACGCCCAGCTCTTCCGCCGCCGCCTGGAGCGAGCCGAGGCGGCCAACGGCTTCGACGGCCCGCAGGCCGTTCAGGTGCACCTGGTTGAGGTTCTTCATATAGGAAAGCTATAGAGCAAGGAGGCAAAACTCAATTGATTTTCACGGCCTGAAAGTCGATTCTGAAGCCTCTTTTGAAGGATCCCGTCTTCCTTCCAGCGTATCGAGGCAAAGCCATGTTCAAGTTTCTCTGGATACGATGCAAAGCCGTGACACCCGTTGCTCGGGACTGGCGATATGATCCCATGGGGCATCCGGCCTTGCGCGAGATGAGCCTTCGGGAGCTTGCCGACCTGCCGATGGTGGCAGAAGTGCCGACGCCGATGGTACGGGTGGAGGTCACGGAGGATTGCCAGCGACGTGTCAGCCGGGTGCAATCAGGCGGATGCGCTATTTCGCGATGATCGGCAAACACTGAAGATTATGTGGTTCGGCTTCGCCGCCCCCCCAATCTCCGGTGCAACGAGTTGCACCGGAGCGCTACTGGCCATCTTCTCCTCGATGGGGAGAAAAGAATCAGCTGGCGCTGGCGAAGCGGCCGGCGTCGGCGCCGAAATAGTTGACGTAACGGCCGGAAATGCTGGCGATGGGCAGGATGATCAGGACATCGGTCGTGTTGAAGGCCTGGTCGACGACCGCACCATTGCCGATCATGGCGCCGAGGCGCAGGTAGCCCTTGATCAGCGGCGGCATCGAGAACAGCGCGCGGCGAGCATTGACGGCTTCCGACGGCATCAGGTCCATTTCGCGATAGAGATGCGGCAGGGCGTTGACAGCCCATTCGCCGCGAGCGACGGCGTTGTGATGTAAGAAGGAAAGAGCGAGCGCATGCTCCTCCGGCTGCGTACCGGGGAAGGAGCCGCAGCCGAACATGGCGTCGATCCTGTTCTGCAGCGCATAGGCCCAGCAGCCCTGCCAGAGCAATTCAACCGTACGCTTGGTGCGGTATTGCGGCAGCACGCAGGAGCGACCGAGCTCCATGAAGCGCTTGTCCTTGTGGCGGGCAACGAGATCGCTAACAGCGAATTCGGAGCTCGAATAAAAGCCACCATGGCTCCTCGCCACTTCGTGGCGCAGCAGGCGATAGGTGCCGACGATCTGGTCTTCCGTGTCGCCCTCGATTCCGTGGTCGAGAACGAGCAGGTGATCGCAGAGACCGTCCCAATGATCGATGTCGCGGCCGCGTCGGGCGCAATCCGGATCGACCTGCGCTTTCATCTCCTCGACGAAAACCCGGTAGCGGACGGCCTGGGCCGCATCGATCTCGCGTTCGCTTCTCGCGATGCGTGTCTCAAGGTTGCCGATACGCCCGAGCAAATTGCGCGAGGCGGGCTGCCCGAGCGGTGCCGCATTCGGGTTTGCCAGGGGAAGGTCTCGTTCGATCAGTTCCACGCTCATGAGATCTATCCAGCGTTGAAGTCACGGGCCTTTAAACACGACACTGCTACAGGAAAGTGACAAAACTTCGGAAGCCTCAGCCGCCCCTCAGGCCTCGGGCGGTTTCGGCTTGCGGTGCTGGATGATCTCGTCAACGACGATGCAGATGGCGCCGATCGTGATGAAGCTGTCAGCCAGATTGAAGACCGCGAAAGACCAGGTCTGAGTGTAAAACAGGATGTAATCGACTACATACCCGTAGGTGAAACGGTCGATGATATTGCCGAGCGCGCCTGCGATGATCATCGCAAAGCCAAGATGGGCGAAATGCTGCTCGGGTCCTGTCTTGCGCCAGAGCCAAAGGACGAAAGCGACGATAACGAGGCGCAGGCCGATGATGAACCAGGCGTCGAGATGCGACAGCATGGAAAAGGCAACGCCGAGATTATGCGTGCGGTAAAGCGCCCAGAACGGCATGACCGGGATCAGCTCGTGCATCGGCAGATAGACTTCCACCGCATATTTGATTGCCTGATCGAGGATCAGCACGATCACGATGAATGTCAGAACCGGCAGCGGCCGGTTGAAGGCTGCAAGCATGGTCACTTGGCTCCGTCGAGGGCGAGCAGGTGGCGCCGGACTTCGAAGAGCATGACGCCGGTGGCCACCGCAAGGTTCAGACTGTCGGCCATGCCGACCTGTGGGATCCGCGCCAGCTTGTCTGCAGCCCGGGCGAGATCATCCGGCAAACCCGACTGCTCATTGCCCATCATCAGGATGACCGGCTTCGACTTGTAATCAATGGTGCGGTAATCGACGGCGCCGGCGAGATGCGTGGCGACGAGGCGAGCATCGACAGATTTCTTCCACTTGAGAAAGTCGGCGGGTGTGGTTTTTACCAGTGGCAGGGCGAACATCGAGCCCATGGTGGCGCGCACTGTTTCCATCGAGAATGGATCGGTGCAATCGCCGACGAGGATGACGCCCGAGGCACCGGCGGCGTCGGCCGTGCGGATGATCGTGCCGAGATTGCCGGGGTCGCGAACACGGTCGAGCGCGATCCAAGTTTCCGAGTCCTTGGGCTGGATGTCCTTAAGCGGTGTCCAGCGCTGTTCGAAGACGGCGGCGACCATCTGCGGATTGTCGCGCCGCGTGATCGAGGACATGACCTTTTCGCTCACTTCCAGCACAAGGCCGCCTGCTGCAACCGTGCGGGCGGCGACCTTCTCGACCATGGGCTTACCCTTGCCGGCCTTGGCATAGACCAGCGTGCGGATAGTCCAGCCCCGATCGAGCGCGTCGATGACAAGCTTCAGACCTTCGGCGAGGAAGGTGCGGCTTTCGTCGCGGCTCTTCTTCTGGGAAAGCGCTTTGATGTCCTTGATGATCGGATTGGCGAGGCTGGTGACCTCCTTGACCTGGCCGACCCGACGCGGGCCATCGTGGCGGAAATCATCGCTCATTTCGGCACCCAGCGGCTGAAGAGAGAGGTGGAGAGCGCACGCCCCGGCGTCTTGCCGTCGAGGCCGGCCTCGCGGATGACGAGTTCGCCTGACTCGACGAGGCCGCCCTTGCCGCGCATAGTTTCGCGCATCAACTCATGGATGGAATAGAAGCTCGCGCGTATGGAATAGGCAGTGAGCACCAGGCCGACGGCCTTGGGCGCCAAAAGCTCGCGGCAGATGTCGAGCATCAGCGGTAGATGGTCGAAAAGCTGCCAGACTTCACCGTTCGGACCGCGGCCGAATTTCGGCGGGTCGGTCAGGATGATGTCGTAGCGATGGCCGCGGCGTTCCTCGCGCAGGATGAACTTCATCGCGTCCTCGCAGATCCAGCGGATCGGCGCCTTATCGAGGCGGCTCAAGGACTGGTTCTCGCGGGCCCAGCCGATCGCCTTCTTCGACGCGTCGACATGGGTGACTTCGGCACCGGCAGCAGCTGCCACAAGCGAAGCGACGCCGGTATAGCCGAAGAGGTTCAGGACCTTCAGCGGCCGATCGGCAGCCTCGATCTTCTCCTTCATCCAGCTCCAGTGGGCGATCTGTTCCGGGAAGACACCGACATGGCGGAAGGCAGTGAAGCGGCCGTGGAAATCGACGCCGAGCAGGGAGAGCGGCCAGGTTTCGCCAAGCGCCTCACGCTGGAAGCGCCAGCGACCCATACCGTCTTCGTCCGTATCGCCCGTGAATACGGCGTCCGCCTTATCCCAGACATGGGATGGAAGCGCCTTTGGCCAGAGCGCCTGGGCTTCGGGGCGAACGATGCGATGGGGGCCATATTGCTCAAGCTTCAACCCATCGCCGCTATCGATCAGGTGGAAGTCTCCTGCACCTGAGGATTCGAGGATCAGCGGCACGCGCTCGGTCGGGCGATCACCATTGCGGACCGTCAGGACGCGGGCGGGTTCAGCCGTCACATCGGGCGATTGCGGCTGGGGCTTTGGCTTATGTACCTCGGCATCACGGCGCGGCGGGCGGGCCTGGCGCTCGTCCCTGCCCTTCGACGGATACGGCTTTGCAGATCCGGGCCGTGTGTCGCCACTGGCTTTCGCCTTCGCTCCCGGAAATGGCTTGGCGCCGGGGCGACGTTCCTTGTTCTTCACGTCAATGATCCGTGGGTCGTGTTCGTTTGCGCCAGCCCATAGCATTGCCGGCCCGGCGCGGAAAGGAAATTTGCCGCGGTCCGATTACCCTGATGTCACTTGGCGCCGAGTTGGGGAAGCGTCGAACCGGCAATCTGTTCAGCCCTTGTCTTCTGGCGATCGGCCTCGGCCTGCCATTGCTGCGCCTCACGAAATTGGCTGCGCGCCTTCTTCCGGTGTTTGCCCTGGGTGAACCAGGTCACAACGGAGCCGAGGAGCACACCGAACATGACTGCAAGAATGAGGAAGACAAAGAAGGGCGCGGAAACGGACAGAGCCTGATCCGCCGGATTGAAGGGGTTGAGTGCGAGGCTCACGACGCCGCGATTGGCGACGGCCAGAACGATCATCAGCACGCCAAGGGGCAAGAACACCACGAGGCTCACGACTTTGCGGATCATCTGCACAACTCCCTGTTCGCTCCAAGGCGACTGCAGTCACCTCCATGGGCTCAAATTAAGCACAGGGGCGGAATTTTCAACGCGAAAAGCGCTTATTCGTCGTCCTCGTCACCCATTCCCGGGTTGAGGCGCTCGCGCAGTTCCTTGCCAGTCTTGAAGAACGGCACCCACTTCTCTTCGACGAAAACAGTCTCGCCCGTGCGCGGGTTGCGTCCCGAGCGGGAAGGACGGTTTTTGACGGAAAATGCGCCAAAGCCGCGCAGTTCGACGCGATTGCCACCAGCAAGGGCGTCGGTGATCTCGTCCAGAACCGCGTTGACGATATTTTCGACATCGCGATGATAAAGATGCGGATTGCGGGCCGCGACGATCTGCACCAATTCCGACTTTATCACGCGGACCCCCTGAAATTTCTAATGTGACGTTGATCGGCGATAACGTTGCCAAAGCAAAAAAGCTCAGTCAAGGAACAACTTAACCATAAATTGCCGGCTTTGCGAGAGATATGACGAGCGTCACACGCAATATCGTGATCGCGAGGGTCACATTTTCACCCTGCACCTGCTGCATGTCTTGTTAGGCGCCTTCTTGTAACAAGTCTGCCATAATCCATATTGGCAAGGCCGAACGGACATGCGAAACGACGGTCAGGCGGCTTGCTGACGGCCACCGCCACAATATTACGGATACTAGGGAATGCTGGAAGCGACACATCAAGGCCTGCCGCCGCTGGAGCGCCGATCCGAAGCCGATGCCTATCGGCGGGCGGTCAGCCATTCGCGTCGCGTCCGGCGTCTGCGCTTCCTTCTGCCTGTCGTGGCCCTGGCCATCACGCTGGCATTCGTTGCGGTTTCCTTCGTGCGCAGCCTGATGCCCGACGAATTGCAGATCGAGTCCGCGACGATCGAAGATGGCAAGGTCGTGATGGAAAAGCCTGCGATTGCTGGCCGCAACGACGAGGGCGTGCGTTATTCGATGCGCGCCGAGCGGGCGCTGCAGGACATCAAGAATCCCAACATCATCGCGCTCGAGACCATTGCCGCTGCCGTGCCAGTCAATGACAAGATCATCGCCCGTGTCGTTGCCTCGAGCGGCATCTTCGACCGTGGCGCGAACACCCTCAATCTAGACAAGCCATTCACCCTTAATCTCAGCAGCGGCATAGACGCCCAGTTTAATTCCGCCAATCTCGATATCGCCGGCGGCACGATGAAGACGAATGATCCCGTCGCCATCCAAACCAAAGGCGCGTCGATTGTTGCGAACTCGCTCGAGATGAAGGATAAGGGGCGAACAATGATCTTCGCGGGCAGCGTCAAGTTGAACATCGAGCCGTCCGCCATTCAAAGCAATCGGTCCACGGAAGCCGCCCAGCCATGATTCACAGCACCTTCGCCAAGTTTTCCTTTGCTGGCTTCCTTCTCGTTTCGGCAGGCCTGCTCGCCGGACCGGCAGCGGCGCAGACGACCAACAGTCAGATGAACGGGCTGAAGCTGTCCAACGACCAGCCCATTCAGATCGAAAGCGATCAGCTTGAGATCCGCGAGCAGGAAAAGAAGGCCTTCTTCACCGGCAATGTGAAGGTTGTGCAGGGCACAACGACGCTGCAGGCCGGGACCATGGTCGTTCACTATCGCGGCGAGGGCCAGACCGTGACGCAGGGCAATGCCGACATCGAGAAGATCGACGTGGCTCAGAAGGTGTTCCTCTCTTCCGGCACACAGCAGGCGACTGCGGACACCGGATATTTCGACATGGCGCAGCAGCTCTTCGTGCTCGAAGGTGAGCGAGTCGTTCTTTCCGAGGGACAGAACGTCTTTGTCGGCTGCAAGCTCACCGTCCAGATGAATTCCGGCCAGGCCAAGCTCGACAGCTGCGGCCGGCGCGTTCAGATTCAGCTCGACCCCAAGTCACAGCAGAGCAACTGACGGGTCCGCGTGAACGTGCACATTCCATTCTTTTCCAAAGCGAAGCAGCCCAAGAAGGCGGCGAACCCGACAAGTCTGCCGGGCGACAAGTCGCGCTATGAAGGCACGCTGATCGCCCACGGACTGACGAAGACCTACAATTCGCGCCGCGTCGTCAACGGCGCCTCGCTGGTGGTTCGCCGCGGCGAAGCCGTCGGCTTGCTCGGCCCGAACGGCGCCGGCAAGACAACCTGTTTCTACATGATCACGGGTCTGGTGCCCGTCGATGCCGGCACGATCTCGATCAACGGCAATGACGTTACTTCCATGCCGATGTATCGGCGCGCCCGTCTTGGCGTCGGCTATCTGCCGCAGGAAGCGTCGATCTTTCGCGGGCTGACGGTGGAAGAGAACATTCGCGCGGTGCTTGAGGTCCATGTCTCCGACAAGCGCAAGCGCGAAGAAAAGCTCGACGAACTGCTGGCCGAATTTCACATCGAAAAGCTGCGCAAGTCGCCGGCAGTCGCGCTTTCCGGTGGCGAACGCCGGCGCCTCGAAATTGCGCGCGCTCTTGCAACAGATCCGACCTTCATGTTGCTGGACGAACCTTTTGCGGGCGTCGACCCGATCTCGGTCTCCGACATCCAGAACCTTGTGCGACATCTGACGGCACGGGGCATCGGCGTGCTCATCACCGACCACAATGTGCGTGAAACGCTAGGACTGATCGACCGCGCCTATATCATCCATGCCGGTGAAGTGCTCACCCATGGCCGGGCCAACGACATTGTCAACAATGCCGATGTGCGCCGTCTCTATCTCGGCGAACAGTTCAGCCTCTGACGGATCTTTGAAGAAAAGACCGCCTCGCCCCTACCGCGGCTTGACCAAAACGAAATAAAAAGCAATTTTTGGGCCAAGTGGAATTTCCCGCCAGAATAGGCGGGATTGCGGGGAAATGTAGGGGAGTCGAACGTCCGCCATGGCCTTATCCGCCAATCTGTTCCTGCGACAAAGCCAGTCCCTGGTGATGACTCCCCAGCTGATGCAGTCGATTCAGCTGTTGCAGATGACTCACCTCGAACTGATGCATTTCATCGCGCAGGAAGTTGAGCGGAATCCGCTGCTCGAAATGGCGGCAGATGATGGCGATTTGGGCGGCGAGGTGCCGGACAATGCCGATCGCCACGGCAACACGGCGCAGGAAGACCACGCCGCTTCCGCCGATACCGGCTCGTCTCCATCGCTCGACAGCGACTGGTATGAGAATGGCGCGAGCGAGCGGCTGAACGATCGGCTCGATACGAATTACGATACGGCCTTTGCAGACGAAGGCTCCCTGCAGCGGCCAGATGCGCCGGAACTGCTTGGGCAGTGGAAATCGATGCCGGGTCAGTCCGGCGACGGGAGCGAGGGCTACGACCTCGACGACTTCGTTGCGGGCCAGGTGAGCCTCAGGGACCACCTGAACCAACAAGTCCCGTTCGCACTCCCTTCGGCCTTCGACCAGTTGCTCGCCTCCGTGCTGATCGACCATTTAGATGAAGCGGGTTATCTGCGCGTGGACCTCGACGAGGTGGCCTCTCGCCTGGGTTTAAGCCGTACGGATGTGGAGGCAGTTCTTGCGACCCTCCAGACGCTCGAGCCAGCCGGGGTCTTTGCGCGCAGCCTCAGCGAATGCCTGGCGATCCAACTGCGCCAACGTGACCGCTACGACCCGGCGATGGCAGGCCTTGTCGACAATCTCGAACTGCTTGCAAAGCGCGATTTTGCCGCGTTGAAGAAGATCTGCGGAGTCGATGAGGAAGATCTCGTGGACATGCTGTCCGAGATCCGCAAGCTCAATCCGAAGCCAGGCAGCAGCTTCGAGCACGCGGTTAGCGAATCGGTGACGCCTGACATCGTCGTGCGTCCCGATGGGCTCGGAGGCTGGCAGGTCGAGCTCAATCCGGATGCGCTTCCGCGCGTGCTCGTGAACCACAGCTACATGGCGACCGTTGGGCGCGCGAAGGCGTCCAAGGATGCTCCGGACCAGGCCTTCATGTCGGAATGCCTGCAGAACGCCAACTGGCTCACGCGCAGCCTCGACCAGAGGGCCCGGACGATCACCAAGGTCGCAGCCGAGATCGTTCGGCAGCAGTCCGCCTTCCTCGACCACGGCGTCGATCACCTGCGTCCACTGAACCTGAAAACGGTCGCCGACGCCATCAAGATGCACGAATCGACCGTCAGTCGCGTAACGACGAACAAATACATGCTTACGCCGCGCGGGCTGTTCGAACTCAAATACTTCTTCAGCGTGTCGATCGCCTCGGCGGAAGGCGGCGACAGCCATTCGGCAGAAGCCGTGCGCCATCGCATCCGCGCCCTGATCGAAAAGGAAAGCCCTGAAGCGGTTCTCTCCGACGACGATATCGTCGATCAACTGAAATCATCAGGCGTCGATCTCGCCCGACGCACCGTGGCCAAATATCGCGAGTCAATGAACATCCCTTCTTCCGTCCAGCGACGTCGCGAAAAGCGCGCCATGGCCAAGGTTTCGGCCGGCTGACGGCCCCCTTCCCACCTGAAAGATTAACAGGAGATTGACTCTTTCCCCTTAGGCGGCTAGAAGCGCGCCGCACTCGACAGCGCACACTGTCAACCGAAGGCAGATCCTTCGACGACGCCCGACAAACGAAGGCACAGACTAACCTAACCGTTCGAAAAGCTTGGACGCGGCCGTCGCTTGGCGTAAAATGGATACGCAACCAATCATAAGAAGGGAAACTCCATGAGTGTGCGTGTATCCGGCAAGCAGATGGAAATCGGTGAAACGTTCCGGCAGCGGATCGAAGATCGAATCCAGGATGCGGTTACCAAATACTTCGACGGAGGGTATTCCGGGCAAGTGGTCGTCTCGAAGTCGCAGTCGCGCTTCGCGGCAGATTGCCTGGTGCATCTCGATACCGGCGCAAACCTGCATGCCGCAGGTGAGGCCAATGATCCACAAGTGGCCTTTGACACCGCTTTCGAGCGCGTCGAGAAGCGCCTGCGCCGATACAAGCGCAAGCTGAAGGATCACCACGCGGGAGAAGCGCAAAACCCGTCGATCGAGGTCGCCTACACGGTTATGGATTCCGTCGACGAGGATCACGAGGAACTTCCCGAGGACTATGCGCCGACGATCGTTGCCGAGAGCACCAAGAAACTTCGGACCATGTCCGTCGCGACTGCGGTTATGGCTCTCGATATGACTGACGAACCGGTTCTTCTGTTCAGAAACCCGGGAAGTGAACAATTGAATATCGTTTATCGTCGGAATGACGGTAATATCGGGTGGATCGATTCCGCCAACATCAAAGGCTGACGGTCGATCTGGGCGGCTACCGAAAGGTGGCCGCCCGAGCTTCGGCCCGAGGCATGAAGGACATTGATATGGCATTGGCAGATTTGCTGCAGCAGGATGCTGTCGTACCGGCTCTCCGGGTGAACTCCAAGAAGCAGCTGCTTCAGGAACTTGCGGCCAAGGCCTCCAAGCTTACCGACATTCCGGAACGGGAAATCTTCGACGTGATCCTGCAGCGCGAGCGTCTCGGCTCCACAGGCGTGGGCAACGGCATCGCCATCCCGCATGGTAAGCTTAACAAGATCAGCAAGATCACGGGTGTCTTCGCGAGACTCGAAACGCCGGTCGACTTTGAAGCGCTCGACGATCAGCCAGTCGATCTGGTCTTTCTTCTTCTGGCGCCGGAAGGCGCCGGAGCGGATCACTTGAAGGCCCTGTCACGCATTGCGCGCGTGCTGCGCGACCATGATCTGGTGGCAAAGCTCAGGGCGACAGAGTCGGCCTCGGCAATCTACACTTTCCTCAACGAGGAACAGGCGTCGAACGCCGCCTGAGCGACTGCATTCAAGTCCAGACAATAAAAAAGCGCCCTCTCGGGGCGCTTTTATTTTATTCACGCGATATCACGTCTGGTCACGCCTTGGCGGCATCCTCGGCTGCAGCTTCCGACTTCGGGCCGCCCTTGGCAACACCGACCATGGCCGGACGCAGTACTCGCTCGCCGATGGCATAGCCGGCCTGAACGACCTGGACTACCGTGTTGTTGGGCACGTTCGGATTGGGCACCTCGAACATCGCCTGATGGAAGTTCGGATCGAACTTCTGGCCTTCAGCCTCGATCTTGCGAACGCCATGGCGCTCAAGCGTTGCCAGCATGCCGCGCTCGGTCATCTCGACGCCTTCGATCAGAGCGGTGACGGTCGCGTCTGCGCCGGCACGAGCCTCGTCCGGCAAGGTCTCGATCGCGCGGCGCAGGTTGTCGGAAACGGAGAGCATGTCGCGGGCGAAGCCGGTCACAGCATAGGACTTCGCGTCCTTAATTTCGCGATCGGTGCGGCGGCGCAGATTGTCCATTTCAGCCGCCAGACGCAGGAAGCGGTCGCGCAGATCGGCATTTTCTGCCTTCAAAGCGTCGATCGGATCATTCTCCTGCGCGGACCCGGCCTCGCTTTCGTTCGCAACCCGTCCTCCTTCGGTGGTCGCGGTTGCTTCTGCCTCGGTAGCTGCCGCGTCAGGTCCGTTCTTGTTGGTTTCTTCGGTCATGACGTTCTCCGGATGATGTCTCGTTTTCGAAGCTCAAAGCTTTCGAATGCGTGCCCGATATCAGGGTTTGACGAGAAAAAATCAAGGGTTTGTAGGGAAATTGGCTCACCGCGCGCCGCGCGAGAGCCTCGCCATCAGCTGAGCGGTGTAATCGACCATTGGCACGATGCGCGAATAGTTGAGGCGGGTCGGACCGATCACGCCGACGGCGCCGACGATACGGTCTTCGCCATCACGATAGGGTGCTACGATCAACGAGGAACCGGAAAGCGAGAAAAGCTTGTTTTCCGATCCGATGAAGATCCGAACTCCTGGACCGCTTTCGGCCAGATCGAGGATTTCGATCAAGCTTTCCTTGCGCTCCAGATCGTCGAAGAGCAGGCGCAGGCGATCGATGTCCTCGGATCCGGCCAGACCTTCGAGCAGATTGGCGCGACCGCGGACGATCAGGCGGGCGGGCTGTTTCTCTGCCACTTCGCCCGACCACACGGCGAGGCCACGTTCGACCAGATCCTGTGACAGGGTGTCGAGTTCTGTCGCCACCTGTGCCTTCAGGTTTTCGATTTGGCCACGCAGTTCGCGCAGCGTCTGACCAGTCAAATTGGCGTTCAGAAAATTGGCCGCTTCTGTCAACTGCGAGGCGGTTACCCCTGCCGGCAGTTCGATGATGCGGTTTTCGACCTGGTTATGCTCGCCGACGAGGACGGCGAGCGCCTTGGTGGGCTCGAGCCGAATGAATTCAACATGCTTGAGAACGGGATCGTTCTTCGCCGAGATGACGAGGCCTGCTCCGCGCGACAGGCCGGACAGCATGCGGCTTGCCTCGGTCAGCATGGCCTCCATCGGCTGATCGGCACTGGAGGGCCTGATCTGACGCTCGATTTCATCCCGCTCGCCTTCGGAAAGGTCGCCGACCTGCATGAAAGCATCGACGAAAAAGCGCAGACCGGCCTGCGTGGGCAGGCGCCCGGCGCTGATATGCGGCGCATAGATGAGGCCGAGTTCTTCGAGATCGCTCATGACGTTGCGCACGGAGGCCGGCGACAGCGACATGGGCAGTAGACGCGAAAGATTGCGCGAACCGAGCGGATCACCACTGTCGAGATAGGTCTCGACGATACGGCGAAAGACCTCCCGGGAGCGATCGTCCAGGGATGCGGAAACGTCTGCGACGGTCGTCTTCGGTGATGCCATTATCGGAGCGAACATGATCTCAGAAGTTTCATGCTGGAAATATAATCACTGCTCCCAAGATGACCAAGGGGTATTTCACCACGCATGAGGCTCTCTGCGCTGCGGCATGGTTTTTCTTTGCAAATACGCTGCTCGATCCTTAGAAGGCAACTGACAACCCAGGAGATTGCAATGCGGCCATCCGGCAGAAAAACCGATCAAATGCGCAAGGTTTCGTTCGAGCGCAACTTTTCCAAGCATGCAGAAGGCTCCTGCCTGGTGAAGTTCGGCGACACGCATGTACTGTGCACTGCGAGCCTGGAAGAGAAGACCCCGCCGTGGCTGCGCAATTCCGGCAAAGGCTGGGTGACGGCGGAATACGGCATGCTGCCGCGCGCCACCGGTGACCGCATGAAGCGCGAGGCCGCCTCGGGCAAGCAAAGCGGTCGCACGCAGGAAATCCAGCGCCTTATCGGCCGGTCGCTTCGGGCAATCGTCGATCTCGAGGCCCTCGGAGAGCGCCAGATCTCGATCGACTGCGACGTCATCCAAGCGGATGGCGGCACGCGCACGGCAGCGATCACCGGCGCTTTCATTGCCCTGCATGACTGCCTGAAATGGATGGAAGCGCGCAGCATGATCAAGGTCGAGAAGGTCCTCAAGGATCATATCGCGGCCGTTTCGTGCGGCATCTTCGCAAGCCAGCCGGTGATCGACCTTGACTATCTGGAGGACTCGGCTGCCGAAACGGACGCCAACTTCGTGATGACCGGCTCCGGCGGCATCGTCGAGATCCAGGGCACGGCAGAAGGCAAGCCGTTCAGCCAGGACGAGTTCCTGACGCTGCTCGGTCTGGCACGCAACGGCATCGACGAACTGGTGGCCCTGCAGAAGCAGGCGATCGGCTGAGAAGAAGGGCCGCATGATCGAAGGGATCCTCGAAACCGCACTCTATGCTGAAGATCTGGACAAGGCAGAGGCGTTTTACGACGACGTCCTCGGCCTCGAAAAGATCCGCCGCGGCGGCAACCGGCATCTCTTCTATCGGTGCGGGCCCGGCGTCCTTCTGATCTTCAATCCGGCAGAAACAGAAAAGCCCATAGCCGATGACCCTTTCCCCGTCCCGACCCACGGGACAAGGGGTCCCGGCCATGTCTGTTTCATCGTCAGTGACGACGATCTCGATGCCATGCGCAGTCGGCTGCAGAAGGCCGGGATACCAGTCGAAGCCGAACTGACATGGCCGAACGGCGCACGCTCGATCTACTTCCGCGACCCGGCCGGCAACAGCCTGGAATGCGCGTCCCGCACCCTTTGGACTTCTTGAACGGACCTATCGCATGCGCAAACTCGATACCCGCACCATCGTCGTTGCCAGCCACAATGCCGGCAAGATCGCCGAAATCGCCGATCTGATCGGCCCCTTCGGGTTTTCTGCCAAGTCGGCGAAGGACCTGAATTTCGTCGAGCCTGACGAAACCGGCACGACCTTCGAAGAGAATGCAGCGATCAAGGCACTGGCCTCGGCCAAGGCTTCAGGGCTGCCCGCGCTCTCAGACGACAGCGGTCTCGTCATCGACGCCCTCGACGGCGCTCCGGGCGTCTATACGGCGAACTGGGCCGAGCGCGAGGATGGCAGCCGCGACTTCCAGATGGCAATGGAGAAAGTCGAGAAGGCTCTCCAGGAGCGCGGTGCGACGGATGCGGCTCAAAGGACTTGTCGCTTCGTCAGCGTGCTTTGCCTCGCCTGGCCGGATGGTCATACGGAATTCTTCCGGGGCGAGGTCGAGGGCGTGGTTGCCTGGCCCCCGCGCGGCACCGCCGGTTTCGGCTATGACCCGGTCTTCCAGCCCGAGGGACATGCGCGCACCTTCGGCGAGATGACGGCGGACGAGAAGCACGGTTGGAAGCCGGGTGATGCGGAGGCTCTGTCGCACCGTGCCCGGGCCTTCAAGCTTTTCGTCGAAACCTGCCTGGAGGCATGACGCCTTGACCGAAAGGCCCTTCACGCTCCTGCCCGACACTGGCGAGCCCGGTTTCGGGGTCTACGTGCATTGGCCCTTCTGCGCGGCCAAGTGTCCGTATTGTGACTTCAACAGCCATGTGCGGCACCAGCCGGTCGATCAGGCGCGCTTTGTCGCCGCCTTTCTCGCCGAACTGAAGTCTGTGCGGGCCATGTCCGGGCCGAAGACCGTCACCAGCGTCTTCATGGGCGGCGGTACGCCATCGCTGATGGATCCCTCGACGGTCAGCGCGATCCTCGACGGCATTGCGGCCAACTGGCATATGCCCGATGGCATCGAGATCACCATGGAGGCGAACCCGTCCAGCGTGGAGGCAACCCGCTTCCACGGCTATCGGGCAGCTGGTGTCAATCGGGTGTCGCTCGGAGTGCAGGCCCTGAACGATCCGGACCTCAGGTTCCTCGGACGACTGCACGACGTGGCGGATGCATTGAAAGCCATCAAGCTCGCGCGAGAAATCTTCCCGCGCATGTCCTTCGATCTGATCTATGCGCGTCCGAACCAGACCGTCGAAGCCTGGGAACGCGAACTGAAGGAAGCGATCTCTTATGCGGTCGATCATCTCTCGCTCTACCAGTTGACGATCGAAGAGGGCACGGCCTTTTACGGTCTGCACAAGGCGGGCAAACTGATCGTCCCGGATGACGAGCAAGCCGCCACACTCTACGAGGCGACACAGGAGATTACCGCACGCGAGGGTCTGCCGGCCTATGAGGTTTCCAACCATGCCCGCCCGGGTGCGGAAAGCCGGCATAACCTGACCTATTGGCGCTACGGCGATTATGCCGGCATCGGTCCGGGCGCACATGGGCGTTTGACGCAAGGACGGACAAAAATTGCAACGGTCGCCGAGCGGTATCCGGAAACATGGCTTTCGGCCGTCGAACAGAGTGGTCACGGCATCATAGATCGAGAAGAACTCGACCATGAAGCTCAGGCCGACGAGCTTCTCCTGATGGGCCTTCGGCTCCGCGAAGGGGTCGATCTCGCCCGGTGGCAGCAACTGTCCGGCCGCGATCCGGATCCGGACAAGGAGCAATTCCTGCTGGATCAGGGCTTCATCGAGCGATTGGGCAATTCCCGCCTGAGGGTCACACCTGCAGGCATGCTGATCCTCAACGCCGTCGTCGCGGATCTCGCCTGCTGAGGAGAAAGCGACAATGCCGGTCGACCCCGCTTTTGCCCGTTTCGACATGGCCCGCCTCTACGACGCCTTTAATCATCATGGCGACGACGGCGATTTCTATGAAAACTTTCCCGAAGCGCCCTGCCGTGTCCTCGACATCGGATGCGGCACGGGATCGGTGACGCTGAGGCTGGCGCGGCGTGGGCACAAGGTGACGGGTGTGGATCCGGCAGAGGGCATGCTGAGGGTCGCGCGCGCTAAGGATGAGTATTGTCTTGTCGACTGGGTGCAGGCGACGGCCTCAACCTTTGAACTTCCTGCCCGTTTCGACCTCGCCATCCTGACGGGACACGTCTTCCAGGTCTTTCCCGACGATGCCGAAACCCTGGCTGCCTTGCGCAACATTCACCGGCACATGGCGCCTGGCGGTAAGCTGATACTCGAAAGCCGCAATCCGCTGGACAGAGCATGGGAAGGCTGGACCCGGGAGAAGACGCATGAACAGCGGGTCATCGACGGCATCGGGCCGGTGGAGGTCTATTACCAGATCAAGAACGCGGAAGCCGAACACGTGACCTTCGATGCAGTCTTCACGATCGAAGCCACGGACGAGACGCTGGTCAGCGAAAGCCGGCTGAGGTTTGCGCCCGCAGAGACCATTGAGCGCCTTCTCAGGACTGCCGGTTTTGTCGAGGTCGAGCTACTTGGCTGGTGGGATGGTACGCCCTATTCGGCAACCAGCCCCGAGATCATCGCGATCGCCCGGGCCTGAAACGGCGGGCGGGCACAAAAAAGCCACCGCGCGCCGGATGGCATTCGCGGTGGCTCTTTACGTTTGGCTTAGAGGCTTACTCGTTGATCAGACGGCGCAGAAGCTCGATTTCCTGCGACAGCTTCTGATCGGCCGAGATCAGTTCCTCAATCTTGCGAACCGCGTGCAAAACTGTCGTGTGGTCACGCCCACCGAAGCGACGGCCGATCTCCGGGAAGGAGCGCGGGGTGAGCGTCTTCGACAGATACATGGCAATCTGGCGCGGCTTGACGATGACGCGGGTGCGGCGGTTCGACACCAGTTCCTGGCGCGAGACGTTGTAATGGCGGGCCACCACGCGCTGGATGTCTTCGATGCGCACGCGCTTCTGGTCGCCGGCGCCGACGAGATGGGCCAAAAGTTCATCGACACGCTCGATCGACAGGTTCGGCTCGAAGGAACGACGGAAGAGCAGCTGGTTGAAGGCGCCTTCCAGGTCACGGCCGCTGCTGGTGATGTTGCGGGCAACATGCTCCAGGATCTCGGCGGGGATGTCGATCGACGGATCGTCCTTGCGGGCGACGTCGAGGCGCGACTTCATCATGTCGAGGCGCATTTCGTAGTCGGGCGCTTCCATCTCGATGGCAACGCCACCCTGGAGGCGCGAACGGACGCGGGGATCGAGCGATTCGAGTTCCCAGGGCGCACGGTCAGCAGCCACGACAACCTGCCTGGCGCTGTCGAGCAGCATGTTCAACAGATGGCAGAACTCGTGCTGGATCATCTTACCCTGCAGGAACTGCATGTCGTCGATGATCAAGAGATCGATGTTGCGCAGCGAGTCCTTGAGCGTCAGGGCATCATTGTCGCGGATCGCGGTTGCAAAGCGCCACATGAAGTATTCGGCTGTCAGATAGACAACACGCGGCTGGCGCGGGCTCTGGATCGCCGCATTGGCGATCGCTTGCAACAGGTGCGTTTTGCCGAGGCCGACAGAGGAATGAATGAAGAGCGGGTTGAAGCGCACGGCGCCGGCACCTGCTTCTGCAATCGTCTTGGCCGCGGCAAGCGCCACGCGGTTCGAGGACCCTTCCACGAAACCATCGAAGGTATAGCGGCTGTCGAGTGGCGAACCGAACAGCGGGCCTGCCTGTGTGCTGCGTGTGCTCGACGGTGCATGGGTCTGGGCAGAAGCGATCTGGCCGACGGTCTGCGGCCCGGCCTTGCGCGGCGAAGCCGGCTGGCTGACGTCCGATCCGACCGAACGCTCCTCGACGACGGGACCACGGGTGCTGCGGCTGGCGCTGCGCACCATAATTTCGACCTTCAGGATCGAAGGATCTTCAGCCTGGAAGATCGACGTGATCAGGTCGAGGTAGCGGTTGTTGATCCAAGACTTCAGAAAGGTTGTCGGTACGGTCAGGCGCACAACGCTTTTCGATGCGGAATGGAGCTTCAGGCGCCCAAACCAGCTCTGGTATACATCCACACCAACCTGAGCCTTCAACCGCTTGCTGAAACGTTCAAACAGAGCATCATGCTTCATCTCGGCATTGTCTCCTGCCCCTTCGGAGCATGCGGCGCCGAGCGCCGACTGTGCATTGTCCCCGTTCGCCAACGCACCGGCCGTCATAGAGTTCATATGCATTTTGCCGCCTTCCAAATTCATTCCAGGTGCCGGGCGTATTTGTTGTCGCCCGACAGCCGCTTCATCTCTAGTCGATCCCCAAGGGATCGACGGTCCCCGAACACATCGCGCCGACTTCAGCCAAAAGTCGGCTCAACGCGCCATCGCCCCCTCACGGCGTTGGCAGTGCCCACACGCGCGACATCCTCGTCATGCCGCACATACTTGTCCGTGTCGTGACCACCGGCCACGATCAAGGCGCAAAACCGCCACCACTCGGAAACGGTAGAGTTTCCGATGCAATGTCGATCACTTTATGAGAAAACGGAATGGAAACACTCCGTCCCGGCAAGAGCGACATGTCACGACTGCATTCCTGCCGTCCGGACCATCGTTTTCGGCCATTGGCTGGCCTCTTGCTGAGAAACATTAAGGCAGGATCAAAAGCCAAGATCAACACCGATTTTTAGGCTATCCGGCGCTTGGACCATTGACTCTTCGTACTTCATTTTTGCGTCACATTCGGGCGAAAAAGAATCGCTTTTGAATCAAGGAGATTCCCAAACAGGCACAAGATAGGGCGCTGGCAATGCGAAAAAATAAAATTTCTCTTGACTCTTGAGGGTGCCAATCTACCCCAACGTGAAGGCGCCCCGCTCCTCCGCACCTCCCGCAATTATCTGAAATCATTATATTTTTCATGTCACCAGACTGACAAGATGCAGTGCAACAGAAAACTCTAAAACATCAATTTTCGGTAGACGAAAACAATAACGACAAAAAGCCCGGCGCGACGCCAGGCTCTTTGAAAAATGTCATAAAGGTGTCTAAAATTAGACAGCCAGAGCCTTCACACGAGCGGCCAGACGCGAGATTTTTCGCGATGCGGTGTTGGCGTGAACCACGCCCTTGGTGGCAGCGCGCTGGATCTCAGGCTGGGCAGCCTGCAGGGCGTCCTTGGCAACAGCTGCGTCGCCGGAAGCGATGGCCTCTTCGACCTTGCGGATGAAACCACGGACCCGCGAACGACGAGCCTTGTTGACTGCAGTACGGGCAGCGATCTTGCGGGTCGCCTTCTTCGCCGAAGTTGTGTTGGCCATGATGCCTCTCTCGAATTCAAACCAAAGCCCACCATCGCCGCGTCGGGTCGTTGCGACCTGCCATACCAGCACTTGGGGAGCTGTTTCATGGGAAAAGCGCATCGGCTTTCCCAACCGTGGGCGGGCATATAGCGGGAAAGCGCGAATGCGTCAACGCGGATTCTGCAGATAACGCGCCTTCCCTTGCGCTTATCTGTGCTTGAAGGCGGGCTTCCGCTTCTCGACGAAGGCCGCCATGCCCTCCTTCTGGTCTTCGGTCGCAAACAGCGAATGAAACAGCCGGCGTTCGAAGCGTAATCCTTCGCTCAAGGTCTGCTCGAAGGCGCGGTTCACGGCCTCCTTGGCCATCATCACTGAAGGCAGCGAGAATGAGGCGATCTTGGCGGCGGCTTCCAGCGCCTCGTCCAGCAGGCGCTCGGGCTCGACAACGCGCGCCACAAGACCGGCACTTTCCGCTTCTGCGGCATCCATCATCCGACCGGTCAGACAAAGATCCATGGCCTTGGCCTTGCCGACAGCGCGGGTGAGGCGCTGCGAGCCGCCCATACCGGGAATGATGCCGAGGGTGATCTCGGGCTGGCCGAACTTTGCAGTCTTCGAGGCGATGATGAAGTCGCACATCATGGCGAGCTCGCAGCCACCGCCGAGCGCAAAACCGGAGACGGCGGCGATGAACGGCTTGCGGAAGCCGGCGATGTGGTCCCATCCGCCGATGAAATCGCCAGTATAGGTGTCGACGAAACCAAGCGACTGCATCTCCTTGATGTCGGCGCCTGCAGCGAAGGCCTTTTCAGAGCCGGTAAGCACCACGGCGCCGACGCTCGCGTCGGCCTGCAGTTCGCTCAGGAGTTGGCTGAGCTCGCGCATGACGGTCGAGTTCAGGGCATTCAGCGCCTGGGGCCGATTGAGCGTTATCAGCGCAACGCGGTCACGCCGTTCAATCAGCAGGGTTTCATATGACATGGCTTCCTCCTCCACGACCCGAAGGCCTCATTTCTGGCAGGTGCGACAATAGAATGTCGAGCGGCCGGATTGAACTATCCTTTCGACGGTACCCCTGCAACCATCCGTGAGGCAGCGCTCGCCCTCCCGATCATAGGCGCGGAAGGAATGCTGGAAGTAACCGAGCGTGCCGTCCGCCTGGATATGGTCGCGCAGCGATGAACCACCCGCCTCGATCGCATCGGCAATGACCTCGCGGATCGACTGGGTGAGCAGTTGAAGTTCCGCCTTGGGTTTTCCCTTCGCCGTGACCAGGGTGGAGACCTTGCGGGTCGGCGACAGATGCGATCGCCAGAGCGCCTCGCAGACGTAGATATTGCCGAGGCCTGCGATGACCTTCTGATCGAGCAGAGCACCCTTCAATGGCTGGCTGCGACCTGCAAAACGGCTCGCCAGATAGTCCGGGGAGAGGATATTGCCGACAGGCTCGGGGCCGAGATCGCGAAAGGCTGGATAGGTGTCGAGCTCGGAGCGCGCCATCAGTTCCATGAAGCCGAAACGACGCGGGTCATTATAGACGACGCGGACAGGGCCCTCGGGACGCTGCAGATGAAAGACGACGTGGTCGTGTTTCTCATCCTTGCTGCGCTCGTGGTGAAAGACGCCGGGGAGGTTTGCCTCAGCTGTCGCTTCGATACGGAACGAGCCGGACATGCCGAGATGGGCAATGACCGTCAGATCGTTCTCAAGGTCGAGGAGCAGATACTTCGCCCGACGGGACAGCGCGAGGATACGCCGACCTTCGACCCTTGCGGCAAAATCGCGCGGCAGAGGAAAGCGCAGATCTGGCCTGCGCAGCTCCAGGCGCTGCAGACTGGCGCCTTCCATGGCGGGTGCTAGGCCGCGCCTGACTGTCTCAACCTCTGGCAATTCCGGCATTTCAGCCCATCTTTCTGTTTGAACCGCTTCTTTAAAGGTCTATAGACCAGCGAAGCCAAGGCTTCCCCTGCGCAGATAGCGCGCGACAAGCCTTTTCGCTATGGTCCGCCGACCGTTCCGATATGTGGAGTGAACCGATGACTGCAAGCCGCATTTCCGCCGATGGCGGCATGGAAACCTCCTACGGGTTCCGCCAGGTCGATGAGCAGGAAAAGCAGGGCCTCGTCAACGATGTCTTCCACAAGGTGGCCAAGCGCTACGACATCATGAACGACGTGATGTCGGCCGGCCTGCACCGTGTCTGGAAGGATGCGATGGTGGCAGCTCTCAATCCACGCAAGGATCAGAACTACAAGGTGCTCGACGTTGCCGGCGGTACTGGCGACATCGCCTTCCGCATCGTCGAGGCATCCAACCGGATGGCGCATGCGACCGTTCTTGACATCAACGGCTCCATGCTCGGCGTCGGCGCCGAACGGGCGGAGAAGAAGGGCCTTTCGCCCAACCTCACCTTCGTAGAGGCGAATGCCGAAAGCTTGCCCTTCGAGGACAACAGCTTCGACGCCTATACGATCGCCTTCGGCATCCGCAATGTGCCGCATATCGACGTAGCGCTGTCTGAGGCTTTCCGCGTTCTGAAGCGCGGCGGACGCCTGCTCGTTCTAGAGTTCTCCGAAGTCGAACTGCCGCTGCTCGACAAGGTCTATGATGCCTGGTCGTTCAATGCGATCCCGCGCTTCGGCAAGATGATCACCGGGGATGCCGAACCCTATCAGTATCTCGTGGAGTCGATCCGCAAATTCCCCAATCAGCCGGATTTCGCCCGGATGATCGAGCGGGCCGGCTTCTCCAACGTCCGCTTCACCAACTACACCGGCGGCATCGCGGCGCTCCATTCCGGCTGGAAGATCTGAGGCGCATGAGCACGATCGGGGCATATTTCCGCCTGGCGCGGGTTGGCTGGGTGCTGGTGCGTGAAGGGGTCGTCGCTGCCCTGCCCTCCGAAGGACTGCCGCCGCTCGTTGGGATCGCCAAGGCGGCCGTCGCACCGCTCGCGCGTGGCCGGGCGAAATCGGTCGAGCGTTCCGATCGCCTGGCTCGCGCCGTGGCACGCCTCGGTCCGTCCTATGTGAAGATCGGCCAGTTTCTCGCCACCCGACCCGATGTTGTCGGCGCTGAGTTCGCTGAGGATCTCGCAGGCCTTCAGGACCGTATGGATTTCTTCCCGACGCAAGCGTCAAAGACGACCATTGAGGAGTCGCTCGGCCGCTCCGTCGAAGATCTCTACACGCATTTCGGTGAACCGATCGCCGCCGCTTCGATTGCGCAGGTGCACCCGGCCCAGGTCGCAATGCCCGAGGGCTCGCGAAAGGTTGCTGTCAAGGTGATCCGCCCGGGCGTGCGCAAGCGCTTTGCGGCCGACCTCGAGGCCATGTATCTCGTCTCGCATCTCCAGGAACGCTTCCTGCCGCATACACGGCGCCTGCGGCCCGTCGAGGTGACGAAGACGCTGGAGCAGACCACCAAGGTGGAGATGGATCTCCGGCTCGAGGCTGCGGCCCTGTCGGAGATTGCCGAGAACACCAAGGACGACCCCGGCTTTCGCGTGCCCGAAGTCGACTGGGAACGCACGGGCCGCGATGTCGTCACCATGGAATGGATCGATGGCGTCAAGATGTCCGATGTCGAGGGCTTGCGCGCCGCCGGTCATGACCTCAATGCGCTTGCCGACACGCTGATCCAGTCTTTCCTGCGCCACACGCTGCGCGACGGCTTCTTCCATGCCGATATGCATCCGGGCAATCTCTTCGTCGATCCCGCCGGCATGATCGTCGCCGTCGACATGGGTATTGCCGGGCGGCTTGGAAAGAAGGAACGCCGCTTCCTCGCCGAGATCCTTTATGGCTTCATCACGCGCGACTACATGCGCGTGGCCGAAGTGCATTTCGAGGCCGGCTACGTGCCCTCGCACCACAACGTCGCGAGCTTCGCCCAGGCAATCCGGGCGATCGGCGAGCCGATCCACGGGCAGCCGGCCGAGACCATCTCGATGGGCAAGCTACTGACGCTGCTGTTCGAAGTGACTGAAATCTTCGACATGCAAACCCGCCCTGAGCTGGTCATGCTGCAAAAGACCATGGTTGTCGTTGAGGGTGTCTCGCGCATTCTCAATCCACGCTTCAACATGTGGAAAGCCGCAGAGCCGGTCGTTTCGAATTGGATCCGCGACAATCTCGGACCGAAGCGTATTGCGACCGATCTTAAGGACGGCGCCAAGGCGGCTTTGAGGCTGGCCGAAGCTCTTCCGGAAATCGCCAGCAAGGCCGAGAAGCTTCATGGCGAGATCGTCCGGATGAGCGAAGAAGGTCTGCGTTTCGACGCGGACACGGCCGAGCGCATCGGACGGGCAGAAGCGCGACATACACGGTCTGGTCGGATCGCGCTCTGGGTGATCGCGGTCGCAGCTGTGGTGACCGCATTCCAGGTATCCTGACGGCAAGGACGGACGAAAATAAATCGCGAGTCCACGATTTTTTGATGGAACAAAGATATTGTTCGTGCGTTGGAACCAACTAACGCGTTTATTGTTCCGTCAGGAGTTACATGTCCGCCACCCAAACCGGATTCGTCCGGTCCACGCTGCTCTTCCTCCTGATCGGCACCGCGATCCTCATCGGCATTATCGTCGCGACCTTCGGTCTCGTCGAGCGCACCCAGGCGACCTTCGAATACATCTTGCAGGAGCGCAACATCCGGCGCATGGCCGCCGACCTCATGCAGAAGCTGACCGACGCCGAGACAGGCCAGCGCGGTTTCGTCATCACGCGGGACGAGCTGTTTCTTGAACCTTACGAATCCGCCGTCGGCGCGATCCGAGAAGAGGTCGACCGGCTCGCGACAGCTGTCGCCGATCGCCCGGTAAAGGCAGCCCAGATGGACCGGTTGCGTGAGCGAATCCGCGGGAAGCTCGCCGAGATGGGGCAGGCTATCAATCTCGTGCGCAGCGGAGAGCAGACTCAGGCCGTCGAATTGATCCAGAGCGATATCGGTCGTGAGCTGATGGATGACATCCGCTCCATGCTCGATCAGTTCAAGGAACTTTCGGATGCGAATGTCGATCGGGGAACCGAAGCGCAGATAAACGCGACCGAGCAGCTTCAATGGATCACAGTCGGGGGGGGCATCGCCATCATTGCCGTTATGGGTGGTGCGATCCTGGTCGTCGCCCAGCATGTGCGCGCGCTCGCGGCCTCCAGGCGCGAGGTGGAGGTCCTGAACCAAGGCCTCGAGGCCCGCGTAGCGGAGCGCACCGAAGATCTCATGCAGGCAAACCAGGAGATCCAGCGCTTCGCCTATATTGTCACTCATGATCTGAGGGCACCGCTGGTCAACATTATGGGCTTTACCGCAGAGCTCGACGCCTCGCTGAAATCCTTGCAGGCCTATGTCCTGAACGACGGCAAGCCGGTATCCGAAGAAGAAATCCGCGAGGCCAGACTGGCTGCGTCGGAAGACCTGCCCGAAGCCATCGGCTTCATCCGCTCATCGACGAAGAAGATGGACGGACTGATCAACGCGATCCTGAAGATCTCGCGCGACGGGCGGCGTCAGCTGAAGCCCGAAATCGTCGAATTGCAGCCATTGCTGGAGACCATCACCAACAGCGTCTATCACCAGATTAGCGAAAGCGACGGCAGCATCGATATCGACATCAAGGCCACCCGCCTCAACACCGATCGATTGTCGGTCGAACAAATTCTTGGTAACCTTTTCGACAATGCTATCAAGTACAAGCATCCCCAGCGGCCCCTGACCCTCGCCGTTCGTACCGCGCCCGAAGGGCGTCACATGGTAAGGATCGAGGTGGAGGACAACGGCCGTGGCATTGCAGAGCAGGACCACGAACGCATTTTCGAACTTTTCCGCCGCTCCGGTCAGCAGGATCAATCAGGTGAAGGCATCGGCCTTGCCCATGTCCGCTCACTGGCAAGGAACCTCGGGGGGGAGATCACCGTTCGATCCCGTTTAGGAGAAGGGTCAACCTTCGTACTGCGACTGCCATCTGATCTGTCACGCTTGGTACGGAGTTGATAATGAAAGCCGTGGGTAAAGAAGTCACCATTGTCATGGTCGAAGACGACGAGGGTCATGCTCGTCTGATCGAAAAGAACGTGCGCCGCGCTGGCGTGAACAACGAGATCGTGCCTTTTACCAACGGCACCGAGGCGCTGGACTATGTGCTGGGCACGGATCGTAGCGGCAAGGTTTCCGAAGATCGCTACTTGCTGATCCTGCTCGACCTCAATCTGCCCGACATGTCGGGCATCGATATTCTCGACCAGATTAAATCCAATCCGCACACGCGACGGCTCCCGGTCGTCATCCTCACGACGACGGATGACGAACGCGAAATCCAGCGCTGCTACGATCTCGGGGCCAATGTCTATATTACCAAACCTGTCGATTACGACAATTTCGCCAACGCCATTCGCCAACTCGGACTGTTCTTCTCCGTCATGCAAATCCCCTGACGGCAGCCAGGCGATGAGCTTTAGCGTTCTCTACATCGATGATGATGCTGCCATTGCCAGGCTGGTCCAGAGGCATATGGGCCGACTCGGTCATGAGGTGTCGCATGCAGAGAACGCCGAAGACGCGCTCGAGCTCCTGAAAACGTCAGGGTTCGACGTCGTCGTACTCGATCATTACCTGCGTCAGACGACCGGCCATGACGTGCTCGGCCGCATGCGCGAGGCCGAGATCGATGTGCCGGTGGTTTATGTCACCGGGTCCAACGAGGCGCAGGTCGCGATCGAGGCGATCAAGGCGGGTGCTGCGGATTACGTCATCAAGACGGTCAGCGACGACTTCTTGTCGCTCTTGTCCAGCGCGATCGAGCAGACGGTCGCCAACGCCCAGCTGCGTGCAGCGAAGGCCCGCGCAGATGAAGAAATCCGTCTCGGCAAGGAACGTGCCGAGGCGCTGCTGGCCGAGGTCAACCACCGCGTCGCCAACTCGCTCGCGCTGGTCGCCAGCCTGCTGAGACTGCAGATATCTGCGGCCAGAAGCGACGAAGTGAAGGCGGAACTGGCGGAAACCCAGGCCCGTATCACCGCCATCGCCGGCATGCATCGCAGTCTCTATACGTCAGACGACGTCAGCCGGGTTGAGCTCGATCGCTACCTCAACCGACTTACCGTCGAGCTCTATAATTCGCTGCATAGCGCCGAAAAGCCTGTGCGCCTGCTGCTCGATGCAGATCCCATCTCCCTCAGCGCCGACAAGGCGGTGTCGGTCGGCATGATCGTCACGGAACTCGTCACCAATGCCTTCAAGTATGCCTATGCGCCCGGACAGGCCGGCGATATCCGGGTGCACTTGAAGATGCGGGGCGACGGCGAGGCGCTGCTTCGGGTCGAGGATGACGGCTTCGGCATCGATCCGCAGAGCGCTCCGAAGGGAACCGGTCTCGGGAGCCGTATTGTCAAATCCATGGCCTCGACGCTCGGTGACGGGCTGCACTATCTCGAAGGCACCCATGGCACCGTCGCGGAAGTCCCGCTGAAGCTCGACAACGGAGCTTGAGGCACGCCGTTTACCAGTCCCAGTCTCGATGATTTGCCAGCGACCGGAATTGCGCTAGGGTCGCGCCCGCACAGAAAGGGTTGCACTCCATGAGCTTGGCCGGAAAGCGCATCTTGCTTGTTATCGCGGGTGGCATCGCCGCCTACAAGAGCCTCGACCTCATCAGGAGGCTCAGGGAGCGCGGTGCAAGCGTGCGGCCTATCATGACGCGTGGTGCCCAGGAATTCGTCACGCCGCTTGCTGTTGGCGCTCTCTCGGCCTCCCATGTCTATACCGAGCTCTTCTCTCGCGAGGACGAGCAGGATGTCGGCCATATACGGCTCGCGCGCGAATGTGATCTCGTGCTCGTCGCACCCGCGACCGCCGATCTGATGGCGAAGATGGCGAACGGGCTTGCAGACGATCTTGCCTCCACCGTGCTTCTCGCGACCGACCGCCCGGTGCTGGTTGCGCCAGCGATGAACCCGAAGATGTGGGCTCATCCGGCGACCCAGCGGAACTACGCCACACTGCAACGTGACGGCATCAAGGCCATCGGCCCGATGGAAGGCGAGATGGCGGAAAGTGGCGAGCGCGGACGCGGGCGCATGGCCGAGCCGATCGAGATTGCAGACCGTGTCGAAGACCTGCTCTCGGGGCCGAAGCCGCTTGCCGGCATGAAGGCCGTTGTCACCTCAGGCCCGACCCACGAGCCGATCGATCCGGTGCGCTATATCGCCAATCGCTCCTCCGGCAAGCAGGGCCACGCGATTGCGGCCGCTCTGGCCCGTCTCGGTGCCGAGGTTACCCTGGTCTCCGGACCCGTGACCATTGCCGATCCCGCGGGCGTTCGCACCCAACATGTGGAGCGGGCCGAAGAGATGCGCGATGCCGTGCTCTCGGCGCTTCCGGCCGACATTGCCGTCATGGTCGCCGCTGTCGCCGACTGGCGTGTGGCGTCCTCCGCCGGGCAGAAGATCAAGAAGCAACCCGGCGAGGCTCCGCCGCCGCTCGAGCTTGCTGAAAACCCCGATATCCTGAAGACGGTGGGTCATCACGCCCAGCGACCGCGCCTCGTCGTCGGCTTTGCCGCCGAGACTGAGAATGTCGAGCAGAACGGCCGGATAAAGCTCGATCGCAAGGGCGCCGACCTGATCGTCGCCAATGATGTCTCGCCCGAGACGGGGATCATGGGCGGCGATCGCAACCGGGTGAAGCTCATCTCCCGCGACGGGGTCGAAGCCTGGCCGGACCTTTCCAAGGACGAAGTCGCCGAACGGCTGGCGCTCTGGATCGCCACCCAGATCGGCGGGACTGGCGCATGAGCCTTTTTACGCGATCCGGTTTCGAGGCCTTTGTCCAAGGGTTTGCCGGCACAACACAGCTCGACCAATGGGACAGCCGTGTCGCCAAGGTCGGTGACAAGGTCTTTGCGCTGCTGACTGACGGTGAAAGCCGGTTGACGTTCAAGGTCAGCGAAGAAAGCTTCGAGATCCTTACATCACTCAAAGGCGTGTCACAGGCGCCCTATTTCGCCAAACGCAAATGGGTCAGCGTCGAACCGGACAGCGAACTCGGCGAAGCCGACCTTATGGAATATCTCACCCGTTCCTATCGCACGGTCAGTGCGTCGCGGCCCGCAAGCTGCGCGCCGAACTCGGCATCGTCGAGTAAAGCTGTGATCAGACCGCAGCCATCGCCGGCTGACGGATTTCGTCGACCCGCGTACGCTCGACTGCAGGCTTGAACTCGGCGGCATCCAGGCCGTTTTCGCTGAGGATCACGGCGCTGCCGGCGGGGATCTCCACCCAGGTGTCCGTCTCGTCGTTCAGCGGCTCCGAGACGAGGCAGAAGCTGCCCTTCGGCCCCATCGGCGCTGCAAACAGCGTTGGGGCATGTTCGTCCGTCGAATAGCGGACGGCGTAGAGCGTCTTGCCATCGGAAAAGGCGGCCGTCATGCGGATGCGGGCGGTGCCTGTCAGATGCAGGCTGATCTGTTCCACGAAGCCGACGGCTTCGCTCATGGCCGCGATCGGGCGCTCACGCAATCCGAACTGAAGGGCGAGCAGGAAGAGCAGTTCGCTGTCGGTCGTGCCGACTCGGGCATGGAAATGCTCGTCATCCAGCATGCCTTCCATCGGCCGACGGATGCGATCGAAATTGTCGATCTGGCCGTTATGCATGAAGGACCAGTTTCCCTGGACGAAGGGATGGCAGTTGTCGCGGCGGGTGGCACCATGGGTTGCGGCGCGCACATGGGCGAGGAAGAGCGGGGAGCGGATCTGGCTTGCGAGGCTCTTCAGATTGCAGTCGGACCAGGCGGGCAGCACATCCCGGAAGCGGCCCGGCTCCGGACGGTCACCATACCAGGCGAGACCGAATCCATCGCCGTTGGTGGCGGTCTTGGCGCGCGTTGCGCAATGCGATTGCTCGATAAGGGAATGCGCAGGCGAAGTCACCAGCTCCTCGAGGAAGATCGGAACACCGCGGTAAGCTGCCCAACGACACATATGAATTCTGCCCCAGGTCCATCGACCGACTGCGAATCTTCGATAGTCTTCGCCCGATAGACTAATGATTTGCAAACATGACACTCTTCATGACAAATTTTTGTCGTGCAGCGCAACATTCTTCCTGCTGTCGACCGGCTCAAAAGTGAACACTGCGTTCTGGCTGGCGGGCCTGCGCCATTAAGCCTCCTCGCCTATATTGTCGCCCAAGCAACAAGCCCGTTTCCCGAGGAGGTCCCCTGATGTCCATCCGCCCCGTCAAGCATGAGAGCCGCGCCACGCCGACCATGGAAGGTGCCGGCGTCAAGCTGCACCGCGTCTTCGGCTTCGGCGATCCCTCAATGACCGATCCCTTCCTGATGATGGACGATTTTCGCAACGACGAGCCGAATGACTATCTCCGCGGCTTTCCCTGGCATCCGCATCGCGGCATCGAGACGATCACCTATGTGCTGGCCGGCACAGTCGAACACGGCGACAGCCTCGGCAATTACGGGATGCTCGGCGCGGGCGACCTGCAATGGATGACTGCCGGCAGCGGCATCCTGCACCAGGAAATGCCGAAAGGCGATTTCGCCGGTCGTATGCACGGCTTCCAGCTCTGGGCGAACTTGCCCTCCTCGCTGAAGATGACCACGCCGCGCTACCAGGACATCAAATCGGCAGACATTCCCGTTGTGATCGACGATGACGGCACCGCCGTGCGTGTCATCTGTGGCGACTTCTGGGGCAAGAATGGCCCCGTCGACGGCATTGCCGCCGAGCCGGTCTATCTCGACATCTCTGTGCCCCCCGGCAAGCGCAAGACCTTCCCGGTCGATACCTATCGCTCGGCCTTTGCCTACATCTTTGCCGGCTCCGGCTCGTTCCGGGATGCGTCCAAGCCCTTCGGCGTCAAGGTCGAGAAGGAATACATGGGCGAAGAGCTCAATATCCGCGACCTCTCCGGCAACCGGACGCTTGTCGTTTTCGACACCGGCGACGAGATCACCGTACAGGCCGGCGAGCAGGGGATCCGCTTCCTGCTGGTCACCGGCAAGCCGATCAAGGAGCCGGTTGCCTGGCACGGGCCGATCGTGATGAACACCCGGGAAGAGCTGATGCAGGCGATGAAGGAATTGCAGAACGGAACCTTTATCAAGGCCGATCATTAACCGCACGCAGTCAAGTTCACTTCAGCCCGGCGTCTCCAGCGCCGGGTTTTCTTTTTCCGGAGAAGGACATGCGCGTAACCGGGGCATGCCAATGCGGCAAAGTCCGCTATGAAGCCGATGTCGATCCACAGGCCGTCGGCATCTGCCATTGCACGGACTGCCAGCGGCTGACGGGTTCCGCCTACCGGGTGACCGTTGCCGCTCTGCCCGGCCAATTTCAGCTTCTGGCTGGCGAGGCCAAGTCTTACCGGAAGATGGGTGACAGCGGGCGCCCGAGCGACCAGTTCTTCTGCGGCACCTGCGGTTCCCCGCTCTGGCGCGAAAGCGCCGATGGCGAAATCGGTTTGCGGCTTGGCTGCATCGACCAGCGCGCCGCTTTGAGGCCGACCCATCAGTCTTTTTGCAAATCCGCCCTCCCCTTCGTCTTTGAGATCAAAGATCTGCCACTCGATCCTGACGACTAGTGTCACCACAGGGCGTGGAAGTGGTGGACCGGACCGTGCCCGGCACCCACCGACAGATTGTCTGACGTCCGGACCGCTTGCGCGAGCCACGCCTTTGCCACCCTCACGGCCGATTCCACATCATGTCCTTTCGCCAGTTCGGCAGCGAGCGCACTGGATAGCGAGCAACCCGTGCCATGGGTGTTGCGGGTTGCGATACGTTGTCCTTCAAACCATATCACCTTCCCCGCCGCGACCAGCACGTCGGGGCTTTCAGGACCGGTCAGGTGACCGCCCTTGACCAGCACGCCCTTGGGTCCAAGCGCCGTCAGGCGGACTGCCTGGGATTCCATGATGCGCCGGTCGGAGGCCTCCGGGTCTCCGAGCAGGGCTGCAGCCTCCGGCAGGTTGGGCGTGATGAGGGTGGCAAGCGGCAGGAGCTCACGGCTCAACACCTTAACCGCTTCCGGATCGAGCAGGGAAGCTCCGCCCTTGGCAATCATGACCGGATCCAGCACGACGGGAATGCCGCGATGCGGCTTCAATGCCTCCGCCACCGCCGAAGCGATGCCGGCATTGGCGATCATGCCGATCTTCACCGCATCCACGCGCACATCGGTAAAGACCATGCGGATCTGCTCGGCAACGAAACCGGGATCGAGCGGCACGACGGCCGAGACCCCCTTGGTATTCTGCGCTGTCAGCGCGGTGATAACAGCCATTCCATAGCAACCGCGGGCCGAAAAGGCCTTGAGATCGGCCTGGATGCCCGCCCCACCGGAAGGATCGGAGCCGGCGATGGTCAACACGTTGCGGATGGTGGATGATCTCATGTCTGCGTCTCCCGAGACGGCGAAGACGCAGCGGGCACAGCGCGGATCTATCTGGCGCGACACCCGAGCGACTCCCTCCGCCAGCATGATCTGGTTCAGGTTCGAAGGGTGCTTCTCAGCCCGGCTTGCGCCAGACGCCCCTGTCTCTCACGCAGCAGACTATGCGACAGCGACGTTCCTGTCACCTGGGTCTCTCTTCACTCCCATTCAGCGTTTGCAGCCGGGGACAGGAGCCGCTAGGGAGGCGAGGGAATCCAACCGACCCGAGGAGATTGCCTTGCATCACGCGCCAGACCGGCTTTTCGACCGCTTCTATGATGGCTTTCTCTTCGACATGGACGGAACGCTGCTAAATTCGATCGCCGCTGCCGAGCGCGTCTGGAGCCGCTGGGCACTGAAGCACGGTCTGGACCTCGAAACTTTTCTGCCCACCATGCACGGCAAGCGCGGGATCGACACGATCAGCGCGCTGAACCTGCCCGGCATCGATGTGGTGAAGGAAGCGCTCGAGGTCGAACGCGGCGAGATCGAGGATCTCGATGGCATCGTGCCGATCCCCGGCGCCATCGAATTTCTAAAAAGCCTCCCGGCCGAACGCTGGGCGATCGTGACCTCGGCTCCATCGGCCCTTGCCCGAGCCCGCATCGGGGCCGCCGGCCTGCCGCAGCCGCTGCAGATCGTGACAGCAGAAGACGTGAAGATCGGCAAGCCGGACCCGGCCGGTTACCGGCTCGGCGCACAGCGGCTCGGTTTCGCCGCATCGCGCTGCCTGGTGTTTGAGGATGTGCTGGCAGGCGTCAGAGCCGGAGAAGCGGCAGGCGCCGATGTCGCCGTGATCACGGCGACACACGCGCATCCGCTGGAGACGTCCCATCCGACGATTGCGAACTATGAGACGCTTAGGGTGGAGTTCGACGCATCCCTAGGACTGCGGATCAAGGCGGCAGAATAGGCCGACCCGGCGGCGACGGCACGACCGTCACCGCCCTCGACCAAACTCACGCCGCCTTGGCGACGTGATACTCCTTGATGGCGACCATCTTGATCGCGGGGTAACGTTCGGACTCGTAGCGCAGCGAGAACTGGTCCTGCGCCATGAAGACCGGGTCGCCGTCGAGATCTCGGCAGATGTCGCCGCGGCGCTGGGTCGTGAACTTTTCCAGATCGTCCTTGTTCTCGGCCGAGATCCAGCGGCAGACGGAAAAGCGCGACATTTCGAAGGATACCGGCAGGCCGTATTCGCCCTGGAGGCGTTCCTTCAAGACGTCGAGCTGCAGAGCGCCGACGACGCCGACAATGGCGGGCGAGCCGTCTTCCGGGGAGAAGAGCTGCACGACGCCCTCTTCCGCCATCTGCTGCAGGGCTTCCTTCAGCTTCTTGGCTTTCATTGCATCTTCGAGCCGCACACGGCGCAGGATTTCCGGCGAGAAGTTCGGCACGCCCTGGAAGACCAGGTTTTCGCCTTCGGTCAGCGTGTCACCGATGCGCAGTGTCCCGTGGTTCGGGATGCCGACAACATCACCGGCATAGGCCGTATCTGCCAACTGGCGCTGCGAGGCGAAGAAGAACTGCGGAGCCGTCAGGCCCATCTGCTTGCCGGTGCGAGCGAGACGAGCCTTCATTCCGCGCTCGAGCTTGCCGGAGCAGATGCGGGCAAAAGCGATGCGGTCGCGGTGGTTCGGATCCATGTTGGCCTGGATCTTGAAGACGAAGGCGGTCATCTTGTCTTCGGCGGCATGGACCGTGCGGGTGTCGGCCACCTGGTCGCGCGGCGGCGGTGCGTAGGCGCCCAGCGCATTAATGAGGTCGCGGACACCGAAGTTGCGCAGTGCCGAGCCGAAGAAGACCGGCGTCATGTGGCCTTCGAGAAAGCTCTGGCGGTCGAAGGGACGGCAGGCTTCGCGGGCGAGTTCCAGCTCGTCAATAAAGGTCTGGCGCTCGTTTTCGGGCAGGTTCTCAGCCACGCTCTGCGGGCCGTTGACCTTGAGCGGCTCGACCTGGGCATCGCCGCCCCGATAGGTGTTGTTGGCAAGATGATAGGAGCCGCAGAAGGTCTTGGAGCGGCCGACCGGCCAGGTGATCGGGGCGGTGTCGAGCGCGAGCTTTTCTTCGACTTCGTCGAGGATCTCGAAGGGATCGCGGCTTTCGCGGTCCATCTTGTTGATGAAGGTGATGATCGGAATGTCGCGCATGCGGCAGACCTCGAACAGCTTCAATGTCCGCGGCTCGATACCCTTGGCGGCGTCGATGACCATGACGGCAGCGTCAACCGCGGTCAGCGTGCGATAGGTGTCGTCGGCGAAGTCTTCGTGACCGGGCGTGTCGAGAATGTTGAAGACATTGCCTTCATATTCGAAGGTCATGACCGAGGTCACGACCGAGATGCCGCGCTCGCGTTCGATTTTCATCCAGTCCGACCGGGTCTGGATGCGATCCTTCTTTGCCTTGACTTCACCGGCGAGCTGGATGGCGCCGCCAAACAGCAGAAGCTTTTCGGTCAGCGTCGTCTTACCCGCATCCGGGTGCGCGATAATAGCAAAGGTGCGGCGGCGGGAGACCGCCTCTGCGAGCGTTTCAGCCATATCTCAGGAGTCCTTCTGGTCGGGCGGTTATCTAGCGTTTCGACGGCCAATATGCAATTGAGCGCGACAAACAAAGGAATTCCGCCATGTCCACCATCCGCTCAGACGTCATCGGCCCCGTGCTCAACCTGAAGCGCCTTCCGCATGGAGAAGGTCTGGAGCTTCCGGCCTATGAGACCGCAGGCGCGGCCGGCATGGATCTCAGGGCAGCTGTCGCCGAGGGGGAACCCATGACGCTTGCGCCGGGCTCCCGCGCGCTGGTGCCAACCGGCTTCATCATGGAAATCCCAGAAGGTTTCGAAGCCCAGATCCGCCCGCGCTCCGGTCTCGCCTTCAAGAACGGCGTCACCTGCCTCAACACACCCGGCACCATCGACAGCGATTATCGCGGCGAGGTGAAGGTGCTGCTCATCAACCTCGGCCAGGAGAATTTCGTCATCACTCGCGGCATGCGGATCGCGCAGATTGTGATTGCGCCGGTGACGCAGGTGCGGGTCACGGAGGTGAACGAGACGAGCGACACCGTGCGGGGTTCGGGCGGTTTCGGCTCGACGGGGGTGTGAGGGCGAGCATGCTGGAGGCCCTGACGCTGCGGGAAAGTTACTTTGGAGATCCTGCAGCGTTTCAGGCGCTCGCAGATTTGCTCCAGGATATCTTCGGCATCGACATCTCTCTGCAGATGGCCCTGGGCGGACCTGATCCCACATCGATGCCGTTTGGCTATTTCGATCCGTCAGGACGATGCGTTGCGAATTTCTCCGCCTTTTCCATGCCGCTTGTTGTCAATGGACGCATGGTTCGGGCCGCTGGCTACCAGTCTGGCGCCGTGCGGCCGGGCTATCGCGGACAGGGGCTATACCGGACCCTGATGAAGCGAGCCTTCGACTGGGCGGAACGCGGAGGCTTCGAAGCAGGAGTGCTGCTGACGGACAAGCCGGGGCTTTATGAACCCTACGGCTTCCGGACCATACCCCAGTTCAAATTTTATGGTGCCGTTCCACAAGCTGACTCGCCTGTGCCCAGGGCGCGTGACCTCGACCTGAAGCAGACGGCGGATCTCCACATCGTTCAGATGGCGCTCGAGACTCGGCAACCCGTCTCGGAGACCTTCTCCTTCGTTAGGCAAAAGGAGATGTTCCTGCTCAACGCCCACTTCGATCCGGACATCAGGCTGAGCCTGCTGGCGGAAGACGATGCGGTGATTGCCTGGAAGCCCCAGGGGCAAACGTCGCTGCAGATCCTGGATGTCGCGGCACGCCAGATCCCACCGCTCAGCCATATTGTGGCGAGCCTCGGGGCGAACTTCGAGCATGCCGAGGTCTTCTTCCCCGTAGATCGGCTGGATTTGAAAGGTGCAGCAAGACCGCATCAAGGCGACTGTGTGCTCATGGTGCGGGGCCTTGAGCCTGCGTCTCTGACACAGCCTTTCATGCTCTCGCCCCTGGCGGATTTCTGATCAGCGGCCTTCTCCGGATGCTTAGCGCTGCGCTTCCGTGACCATGCGGATCGCCAGAGCGGCGAGCACCGTACCCATGAGCCAGCGCTGTACCACCATCCAGAGCGGGCGGCCGGCGAGGAAGAGGGCGATAGAGCCTGCGGACAGGGCGATCAGGCCGTTGCCCGTCACGCCGATGACGATCTGCGTGAAACCCAGAACCAGCGACTGGAGCAGAACGCTGCCGCAGGTTGGATCGATGAACTGTGGCAAAAGCGACATGTAGAGGATGGCGACTTTGGGGTTCAGCAGGTTGGTGACAAGTCCCATGAAGAAGAGCTTGCGGGGACTGTCAGCAGGCAGATCACGCACATGAAAGGGCGAGCGGCCTCCAGGCCTCAACGCTTGCCAGGCGAGCCAGCCCAGATAGAGCGCGCCACAGAATTTCAGCACCTCGAAGGCGAAGGGAACGGCGAGCAGCAGGACGCTGATGCCAAAAGCTGCGAGAAGCATGTAGACGACAAAGCCGAGCGCCACGCCGCCCAGCGAAATGAGGCCTGCCATGGGGCCCTGGCAGATAGACCGGGACACCAGATAGATCATGTTCGGCCCGGGCGTCAGCACCATACCCAGGCAGACAAGGCTAAAGGCAAGGAATGCGGGCATGCTTGGCACGAGATCGTTTCCTCACGGCGGTTGATACCTCGTAATGGCGACCGGCTGGGGGCTGCAATCGCGATCGTGTCACCGTTGCAAGTCTTTCCGCCCGAGATTAGGAATGGGCGAGGAGGAGCCCCCATGACCCTGACGACCATCATTGCCTATTGCGGTGCCCTCTTCATCGCGGCTGCCATTCCGGGACCCGGCATGACGGCGATCGTGGCGCGTGCCCTTGGCTCCGGTTTCCGTCCGACCTTCTTCATGGGGCTCGGGCTCATCCTCGGTGACATCGTGTATCTGACCGCCGTGATCCTCGGCCTGTCGGTGCTGGCCAAGACATTCGTTACGCCTTTCCTGATCCTGAAATTCCTTGGCGCCGCCTATCTCGTCTATGTCGCCTGGAAGCTCTGGACCGCAGGGCTCGTTCCCCAAGACATCAAGGCGGAAAAGGCGATGCGACCGTGGATGTCCTTCCTGTCCGGCCTGCTGGTGACGCTCGGCAACCCGAAGACAATGCTATTTTATGTCGCGCTGGTGCCGACGCTGATCCCGCTCGAGGCAATCGGGCTTGCCGACTATATCCTGCTCGTTGGCCTGACGTTCTTCGTACTAATGGCGGTGCTTCTGCCCTATATCCTGCTTGCGGCCCAGGCGCGCGGGCTCTTGAAGCGGCCGGAGGCGCTGAAAGTCCTGAACCGCAGCGCTGCCGGCATCCTTGCCGGTACGGCCGCCTATATCGCCGCGCGCGCGACCTGATCGCCTCGCGGCATGAAACAAACAGGCCGCAGACGCTTTTCTTACCAAGAGACAAATGCGAACGCCGACGGAGCAGATTTTTCCACGGATCCAGCTCGCTGCGGCATGGCTATGCTGGCAAGGACGGGTCGGCAGGCGTAAGCTCGCGCCAACCAAATCACCAGGGAGAACCCCATGACTGAGCAGAAGAAACCCGGCCGCGGACGCGTCTATGGCTCGATCACCGAGACGATCGGCGACACCCCAATCGTACGCCTCAACAAACTGGCCAAGGAAAAGGGCGTGAAGGCGCATCTGCTCGCCAAGCTCGAATTCTTCAACCCGATTGCCTCCGTCAAGGATCGCATCGGTGTGGCCATGATCGAGAGCCTGGAGGCCCAGGGCAAGATCGTGCCTGGCAAGACCGTTCTCATCGAGCCGACATCCGGGAATACCGGCATTGCACTTGCCTTTGCGGCGGCCGCAAAGGGTTATCGCCTGATCCTCACCATGCCGGAGACCATGTCGATCGAGCGCCGCAAAATGCTGGCCCTGCTCGGTGCCGAGCTTGTCCTGACCGAGGGCGCAAAGGGCATGAAGGGTGCCATCGCTAAGGCACAGGAACTGGCCGAGACGACGCCGGATTCAATCATCCCGCAGCAGTTCGAGAACCCTGCAAATCCGGAAATTCACCGCAAGACCACGGCCGAGGAAATCTGGAACGACACCGACGGCCAGGTAGATTTCTTCGTCTCCGGCATCGGCACGGGCGGCACCATCACCGGTACCGGCCAAGTCCTTAAAAGCCGCAAGCCCGAGATCAAGGTCGTCGCCGTCGAGCCGGCCGACAGCCCGGTTCTCTCCGGTGGCAATCCCGGCCCGCACAAGATCCAGGGTATCGGCGCCGGCTTCGCGCCTGCCATTCTCGACACCCATGTCTATGACGAGGTCGTCACAGTTACCAATGACGAGGCCTTCGAGAATGCACGTCTCGTCGCGCGTCTTGAAGGTGTGCCGGTCGGCATCTCCTCGGGTGCCGCGCTGACCGCAGCCATCAAACTTGGCCAGCGGGAGGAAAATGCCGGCAAGACAATCGTCGTCATCATTCCGTCCTTTGCCGAGCGCTATCTGTCGACGGCGCTCTTTGCCGGTCTCGGCGAGTAAGCCATCGTAGGGGCGCCGGACAAAGCCGGCGCTCCTCACCCTCGATTGCAGCCGTCCCATTCCCCGGCTAGAATATCTCACGACTGGTCGACTGCAGTCCTCAAGGGCCCCCATGCGCGCATTACTTCACCGCCTGCCTGCGTTTGCCTCCGTTCAAGAGCGACTGTCGACAAGCGGCCTCATCGCGACCTATGTCGCGAGCCTCATCGTCTTCGCCGTGGCACTGGCAATCCGCGCCTGGTTTGATCCCGTGCTGCCAGCGGGCTTCCCGTTCCTGACCTTCTTTCCCGCCGTCATCATCTGTGGTTTCGTCTTCGGCGTCCGGCAGGGCCTGATCGTCGCGACGCTCTCCGGCATTGCGGCCTGGTACTTTTTCATCAGCCCGGGACGCTTCGACTTCTCGCTCGGCACTCTGCTCGCCATGGGGCTCTACCTGTTCGTCGTCGCCACCGACCTGACGCTGATCTACATGATGAAGCAGGCTTATCGCCAGGAGATCAGCACCCGCGAGGAGGTTCAGCGGTTGGCCGAACAGCAGGAGGTCATGGCCCAGGAACTTGACCATCGTCTCAAGAACATCTTCGCCACCATCAATGCGATCATAAGCCTCTCCCTGAAGAACGCCTCCAGCGCCGATGAGCTGGCCGCGCGACTGCGCGATCGGCTGACTGCGCTCGGCCGTTCCAACCTCCTGCTACGCGGGCTTCGCGAGGGCGAGGACGCATCACTACAGAGCGTCATCTTTCAGGCCCTCGAACCGTTTGCCATTGTCGGCACACCCCGTTTCACGGCTCATGGTCCGCGTGTCCCAATCGGCGGCCAGACCGTCGTCGTGCTCAGCCTGATCCTTCACGAGCTTGGCACCAATGCCGCAAAATACGGCGCCCTCAGCGTCGGCCATGGCCAGATCTCCATGACCTGGGATATCGAAATGGCCCAGGACGGGAGCGAGCAACTCGTCATGCGCTGGAGCGAAAGCGGCGGTCCGCCGCCGCTTGCGCCACAGCCGGGATCAGGCGGTTTCGGCTCCACCCTGATGAAACGCGTCATCGCCGGTGTGCGCGGCCACACCGAGATCGCCTATCCGGAGAGCGGAGCCGAAGTGCGCCTCACGCTTCCCGTCGACATGCTTCGCCCGACAGCCGTGCCGGCCTGATTCCCTTTTCCTTGTCCTGCCAGCCCCGCCTATCCCGTCCTCCCACATGTCGCCGGTCACGCGGCCGCGGCCAGCCGTTCAGAGGCGATGCGGTAAGAGATCGCCTCGGCCAGATGGATACGCCCGAGGGTTTCCACCCCATCGAGATCGGCAAGTGTCCGCGCTACCTTCAGCACCCGGTGATAGCCGCGCGCCGAAAACCGGAATTTCTCTGCAGCATCACGCAAGAGCTGCAGCCCGGATGCATCCGGTTCCGCGAGGGTCTCGATCAGCGCCGTCGAGCAACGGGCATTGGTGCTGAAGGGCAGGCTAAGGCGCTCAAAACGATCCCGCTGACGGGCGCGGGCTGATGCCACGCGTTTCGCCACCTCCGCACTGCTTTCGGCCGCGCGGGGCCGGATGAGATCCGTGGCCGAGACGGCAGGCACATCGATACGGATGTCGATGCGGTCCATCAGCGGCCCCGAAATTCGGCCCTGATATTCGGTCTGGCAGCGGATACCGCGCGCACAGACATGGCCGGGCTCACCCGCCATGCCGCAACGGCACGGGTTCATGGCCGCCACCAGCTGAAAATCCGAGGGGTAGGAGACCCGGTGGTTGGCGCGGGCGATGATGCATTCGCCTGTCTCGAGCGGCTGGCGGAGTGCATCAAGCACGGGCGGCGCAAATTCCGGCAGCTCGTCGAGGAAGAGGATGCCATGGTGAGCAAGCGACGCCTCGCCGGGCCTGGCCTTCAACCCGCCACCGACCAAAGCCGCCATTGTGGCCGAATGATGCGGCGTGCGGAATGGTCGACGATCGGAGAGCTTGCCACCCGAAAGCTGCCCCGCGATCGAATGGATCATCGAGACTTCAAGCAGTTCTGCCGCAGAGAGCGGCGGCAGGATCGACGGCAGGCGAGCAGCCAGCATCGACTTGCCCGAGCCGGGCGGGCCAACGAAAAGCAGATTATGTCCGCCGGCGGCTGCGACCTCCAGCGCCCGCTTGGCGCTTTCCTGACCCTTGATGTCCGCCAGATCCGGCAAGTTGGCCGCAGGTGCCCGGATGGAAGCTTCCGGCCGTGAGAGTACCTGCGTGCCTCTGAAATGATTGGCGAGCGCAATCAGACTGCGCGGGGCGAGGATATCGATCTCGCTGCCGGCCCAGGCGGCCTCAGCGCCGCTGTCGGCCGGGCAGATCAGGCCCTTGTCCATGGCGTTGGCGCTGATCGCCGCAGGCAGAGCCCCCGCGATCGGCGCGATCGTGCCGTCGAGATTGAGTTCGCCGATCACGAGAAAGCCCTGCAGCGCATCGCCCGGGATGGCGCCGAGAGCCGCCATCAGGCCAAGGGCAATTGGCAAATCGAAGTGCGATCCTTCCTTGGGCAAATCCGCAGGTGCGAGATTGACCGTCACCCGCTTGGCAGGAAGCGCCAGACCCGAGGCGTGCAGCGCCGCCTGAACCCGCTCGCGGCTCTCGGCCACCGCCTTGTCCGGCAGACCGACGATCTGCATGCCCGTCTTGCCGGGCGCTACCATGACCTGAACCTCGACGGGCACGCCTTCGATGCCCTGGAATGCAACCGTACTGACACGCGCTACCATTGCCCGCCCTCGCCGATCGATCTGAAGCCATCACTGCAACTTCATATTGCGTGTGGCGACGGGAACAATCTCGCATAAGAAGCAATCGAGCGCAAGAACATTTGCGGAACATCTACACCTGCAGATAGGCGCAGGGTTGCATCCGGTTGAACGACCGGAACGGCAACCGAACTTCCGAAAAGGATTCAGCGGGTTAGGCGCGCTTGCGTTCGATCGCATCCCAGAGGAGTGCAGCTATATCCGCACCGCCGAACTTCTTCACCTCACGGAGGCCTGTCGGCGACGTCACGTTGATTTCGGTCATGTAGTCGCCGATCACGTCGATGCCGACGAGCAGGAAGCCACGCTCGCGCAGGGCAGGACCGATGCGGGCGCAGATTTCCCGCTCACGCGCAGTGAGTTCAGTCGGCTCCGGCCTGCCGCCGGCATGCATGTTGGAGCGCGCATCGTGTTCGGCAGGAACGCGATTGATCGCGCCGACAGGCTCGCCATCGACGAGGATAATGCGCTTGTCGCCCTTTCGCACGGCCGGCAGATAGCCTTGCGCGATGAAGGGTTCGCGGAACATCTGGCCGAACATTTCCATCAGCGAGGAGAAGTTGCGGTCGTCGCGGGTCGAGTGGAAGACGCCCGCGCCACCATTGCCGTAGAGAGGCTTCAGGATTATGTCGCCCTGCTCTTCCCGGAACCGGGCAATCTCGGCTGGATCCTTGGTGATCAGGGTGGGCGGCATAAGGTCAGCGAATTCAGTGACGAAGATCTTTTCCGGCGAGTTACGCACCCAGGCCGGATCGTTGACCACAAGCGTCTTCGGATGGATGCGCTCGAGCAGATGCGTCGAAGTGATGTAGGCCATGTCGAATGGCGGATCCTGGCGCAGGAGGATGACATCCATGGTCGAGAGATCGACGCGTTCCGGCGCGCCGAGGGTGTAGTGGTCACCCTTGACATCGCGCAGCACCATGGGCTCGACGGATGCGAAGACCTTCCCGTCGCGCATTGAGAGCCGGTCCGGCGTGTAGTGGAAGAGCTTGTAGCCGCGGTTCTGGGCCTCGATGCTCATGGCGAAGGTGCTATCGCCTGCGATGTTGATCGTGGATACGTGATCCATCTGGACGGCGACGTTTCTGATATTGGCCATGAGCTATCCCCTGCGATTGCCCAGCAGATTTAGGCGGCGCGCCGCGCGAAGGCAACGCCGCCGACCTTGAATTTTGCTGAAGCGATGGTGAACCGCTCAGGCGAAGACCCGCTCGGCCTCCTGAGCGACCGGCTGCGCATCCGAAGACGGCAGACCCGCGTTCAGCCGGCGCCCGGTATCGGCGGAGAAGACATGCAGCTTGGACGGGGAGATGCGCAGCGAAAGACGTTCGCGCAACTCGACATGCGAGGCGACGACTGCAGTCAGCGGCTGGCCCTCCACCAGACCATGGACCAGACGTTGTGCGCCGAGTTCCTCGACATAGTCGATGGCGAGCGAAAACTGAGCATCGTCCTCATGGGTCAGAACGAGATCCTCGGCGCGCATCCCAAGACGGACGGGGCCCTCCGACCAGAGACCGTCCACAGGGAGCTCGGCGTCCGCGAAGAACAGCCGTCCGCCTTCGATGCGTGCATCGACGAGATTCATGGCCGGCGAGCCGATGAAGCTCGCGACGAAGGTGGAGGCAGGACGATTGTAGACCTCAAGCGGTGTACCGATCTGTTCGATGCGGCCACCGTTCAGGACCACCAGGCGATCGGCGAGGGTCATCGCTTCCAACTGGTCGTGGGTGACGTAGATCGCGGTCGTCTTCAGCCGCTTCTGTAGCTTGCGGATCTCGCCGCGCATGGTAACGCGCAGCTTGGCGTCGAGATTGGAGAGCGGCTCGTCGAAGAGGAAGACGGCCGGCTTGCGGACGATTGCGCGCCCCATTGCGACGCGCTGGCGCTGACCGCCCGAAAGTGCACGCGGTTTGCGGTCGAGATATTTCTCGATCTCCAGCATCTTGGCGGCTTCTGCGACGCGGGCGGCGATTTCCGTTTTCGGCGTGCCGCGGTTCTTCAGGCCGTAAGCAAGATTGTCGTAGACGGTCATGTGCGGATAGAGCGCATAGTTCTGGAAGACCATGGCGATGTCACGGTCTGCCGGCTCGACTTCGTTGACCACGTGGCCGCCGATCGAGATCGTGCCTTGCGAGATTTCCTCAAGCCCTGCCACCATCCGCAATAGAGTGGACTTGCCGCAGCCGGAGGGGCCGACGAGCACGATGAACTCGCCGTCGGCGATCTGAATATCTACAGTGTCGACAGCTTTCGCACCACCCTTGTCGTAGATCTTGCAGACTTCGTTGATGTCGATGGACGCCATGGTCGGCACTCCCTTTACTTGTCGGTTTCGGTGAGGCCCTTGATGAACCAGCTCTGGAACACCACCACCACGATGACGGGGGGCAGGAGTGCAAGCACGGCCATGGCAAAGGCTTCGTTGTAATCAGGGATCTGCGAGCCGACCCAGACCTGCAGGATCTGCTTGATGCCGCGCATCAGCGTGTAGAAGCCCTCATCTGTCGTCATCAGCATGGGCCAGAGATACTGGTTCCAGCCATAGACGAACATGATGATGAAGACGGCGGCGATCATGGTGCGCGACAGCGGCACCAGCACGTCGATGAAGAACTTGAAGGGCCCGGCACCGTCAATGCGGGCCGCCTCCAGGAGTTCGTCCGGCACGGACTTGAAGAACTGCCGGAAGAAGAAGGTGCCGGTGGCCGAGGCAAGAAGCGGCAGGATCAGACCCTGATAGCTGTTCAAGAGCGAGAGATCGCTCATCACCTTATAGGTCGGCATGATGCGAACCTCGAGCGGCAGGAGCAGCGTGGTAAAGATCAGCCAGAATGCGAGTGTGGCAAAGCGGAAGCGGAAATAGACGATGGCATAGGCCGCGAGCATCGAGAGCACGATCTTGCCGATGGCGAAGCCAAGCCCGAGGATCAGCGAGTTCATCGCCATGGTAAGCCCGGTGACCTGGCCGGTGAAGCCGCCGGACTTGAACAGGACCTTGTCATAGGTCGTGGAGAAATCATCGCCTATCGACAGCATCAGGCCGTTCGTATGGATCTCGGCGGCGGAGTGGGTCGAGGTGGTAAAGGCGACGACCAGCGGCCCGAGCATGAAGATCACGCCAGCCATCAGGATCAGGTGATCGAAGAATTTGGTGCGGTACATGGCGCTCTCCTTAGCCGTAATGGACGCGGCGTTCGATGAAGCGGAACTGGATCATGGTCAGCACGAGGACGACCAGCATGAGGATGACCGACTGGGCCGAAGACGAGCCGAGGTCATTGCCGCGGAAGCCGTCGAGATAGACCTTGTAGACCAGCGTGATCGGGTTGTTGGCCGCCTTGTCCTTCACGATGACGTCGATGACGCCGAAGGTGTCGAAGAGCGAATAGGTCATGTTGATGACCAGGAGGAAGAAGGCGGTTGGGGTGAGCAGCGGCAGGATCACCGTCCAGAAGCGGCGCGTGCCGGACTTGCAGTCGATGGCGGCTGCCTCACGGATGGAGGCCGGAATGCCCTGGAGGCCGGAGAGAAAGAAGATGAAATTGTATGGGATCTGATTCCAGACGGCGACCACCACCATGGCAAAGGCCGTGTCGAAGTAGTTGAGGCCGACCTTCATCTCCCAGCCGAACAAGGCGGCGAATTTCACGAAGGGGCCGATATGCTGATCGAAGATCATCATGCCGATCAGACCGGCGACTGGCGGAGCGATGGCATAGACGATAATCAGCAGCGTTTTATAGGCCGATTGACCGCGGATCACCGCATCGGCCTTCAAGGCGAGCAGCATGCCGATCGAGAGCGCCAGGAAAGTGACGATCAGGCTGTAGCCGATCGTGAAGCGGGCAATCCGCTGATATTCCGGGGAGTTAAGCGCATCGGTATAGTTGTCGGCGCCGACAAAGCTCGAACCGAAGCCGAAGGGATCCTCGATATAGAAAGACGAGGTGATCGCCTGCATCGAGGGCCAGTAGAAGAAAATGGATATGATCGCGAACTGCGGCAGCAGAAACAGATACGGCAGGTATCGCGAGTTGAACTGGACGCGCTTCATGGAGCCCTCTCAATGCAAGTCCCGGGGGCTTGTCGCCCCCGGGTCCCAATCAAGTTTCAGAAATGATCAGCCAGCCGTCTTGGCGAAGCGGGCGAGAAGCTCGTCGGCTTCCTTCTTGATCGTTTCCATGGCGTCCTTGGCCGTCGTCTCACCGGCGAAGAGGCGGTTGTATTCGCGCTCCATCACGGCGCGGATCTGCGGGTAGAAGCCAAGGCGATAGCCCTTGTTCCACTCGGCGGTCGGCAGCTGCAGCTGCTGGATACCGACTTCGGCAGCCGGCTTTTCGTTGTAGTAGCCTTCCGACTTCGACAGCTCGTAAGCGGCGTTGGTGATGGCGACATAGCCGGTAGCCTGGTGATAGAACTTCTGGACTTCGGTCGAGGTCAGGAAGTTGAAGAAGGAGGCCGAGCACTTGTTTTCTTCAGCCGACTTGCCGGCCATCGCGAAGAGGGCAGCACCACCGATGAAGGAATGCACGCCAGCGCCTTCGATCGAGTTCCAGTAGGGCAGGAAGGTTGCAGAGAAGGGCATGGTCGCGGTCTTCTGCAGGCCGCCGAAGGAACCCGAAGAACCGATCCAGAGAGCGGCCTTGCCTTCTTCGAAGACCTTCTGGTTGTCGTTCCAGGCAGCGCCGTAATAGCCGAACAGGCCCTGATCGTACCAGGCCTTCAGCTTGTCATACATCATGACGTGGTTTTCGTCGGTGACGTTGATCGTCGTGTCAAAGATGCTGTCATAGCCGTTGTTGTTCGAAGCGAACTGGATGTTGTTGCGCGAGAAGAAATTCTCGGTGAACTGCCAGGTGAGCTGCGACTGGACGAGCGGGATGAAGCCGGCCTCTTTCAGTTTCGGCGCGATGGCTTCAAACTCTTCCCAGGTCTTCGGGGCTTCAACGCCGGCCTTCTGCAGGGCTTCGTCGTTGATGTACATGATCGGCGCCGACGAGTTGAACGGCATACCGACGAACTTGCCTTCGCTATCGGCGTAGAAATAGCGGACACCTTCGATGAAGGCTTCGCGGTTGAACTCGAAGCCGTTGTCCTTCAGGAGATCTTCGGCTGCGATCGTCGCACCCTTGGCGTTGATGATGGTGGCGGCACCGGCATCAAAGACCTGCAGGATGTTTGGCTGTTCGCCCGAACGGAAGGCGGCGATGCCGGACGACAGGGCTTCTTCATAAGAACCCTTCGAAACTGGCGTCAGGACGCATTCGCTCTGCGCTTCGTTGAACTTCTGGGCGATCTCGTTGATGACTTCGCCGTTGCGGCCGCCCATGCCGTGCCACCAGGTGATGTTGGTCGCGGCAAGCGTCGTCGATGCGGTCATGGTCAGGGCCAGAGCGGCCAGGGAAATCTTCTTGATCATGGGATAGATCCTCTCCACCGGTTGTTGCGGTGAGGGCTCCATTAGGGCCGCTCCATGACAGCGACTTGAAAGTTTTGTGTCAGAGCTGTCACAAAACGAAGGTTTCGTTCTCTCCAGGTCGAAGGTGAAACGAAGCTAAAATGCACTCTCAAAATGGGCCGGCCAGCGCCAGGGCCGCACCACGATGATATCATGGCGAAGTGACAGACGTGTTGCATCGGATTGCCTGCGAAGCCAATGATCTGCGGCATTCGCGATGCGCCGCTCGGCAGCGTAGCCGACGGCATCGACGCCGGCGCGCAGGTCTCGTCTGGCTTTCACTTCAACGAAGATGACGAGATCGCCGCGGCGGGCGATGATGTCCACTTCGCCGGCTTTCGTCTTGTAGCGCAGAGCCACGATCCGGTAGCCCTTGAGAAGCAGCGCGAGCGCTGCCCGGTATTCCGACCAGCGGCCCAGCCTCTCGGCGCGGATGCGTTTTCGATCCGCGCCTTTGGGCGTCATGCGGCCCCCTTGAGTTCCAGAAGGCGCTGATAGAGGTCCTTGCGCGGCAGGCCGGTCAGCTTTGCGGCCTCGGTCGCGGCCTTGGCTGTCGGCATGGTGGTCGACAGCTCGGCGAGCAGGGTATCGACATCAGCGGCGTCGGGCGCAGCATCGGGCGCGGGCGGGCCGATGACGAGCACGATCTCGCCCTTCACCGTCCTGTCGGCATAGTCGGTGGCGAGATCACCCAGATGACCTCGGCGGAACTCCTCAAAGGTCTTGGTCAATTCGCGGCAAACGGAGGCCGCCCGATCCTTGCCCAGTTCATCGGCCGCCGCGACCAGCGTGTCGCCAATACGATGTGGGGACTCAAAGAAGATCAGCGTTGCCGGCACCTTGGCGAGTTCGCGAAGTCGGTCCCGCTTCGCCTTGTCCTTGGTCGGCAGGAAGCCGGCAAACAGGAAAGCCTCGTTCGGCAGGCCGGAGCCGACGAGGGCCGCGAGCGGTGCGGAAGCGCCGGGGATCGGCACGACGCGATGGCCCGCCTCGATCGCCAGCTGGCCGAGGCGATAGCCCGGGTCGGAGACGAGCGGTGTTCCGGCATCGGAAACGAGGGCGACGGACTTTCCGGCTTCGAGGGCGGCCAGCAGTCGGGCACCTGCCTCGTCGGCATTGTATTCATGATAGGCGTAGGGCCGGTTCTCGATGCCGTAGCGGTCGAGAAGGACTCGGGTGACCCGCGTGTCCTCGCAGGCGAGCACATCGGCACCCGCCAGCGTTTCCAGCGCGCGTATGGTGATGTCGCCCAGATTGCCGATCGGCGTCGCCACCAGATAAAGCGCCGGCTCGAGCGGTCGTGCGGCGACTGCGATGTCGTTCAGGCGATAGCGCTTCGAGGCCGCAGCGGCTGGCGCATTTTTGTCTTCTATTGTCATGTGGCCTTTATCCTCCACCCCCACTCTCACGGCAAGGGCGGCGGGCCTATAAACCATTCCGATAACCTTGCCGTGGGACGAACGTGGAAAACCTTGGAGCCTCTTGCTTTTCCCGCAGATTTACTGCCATTTTGCCCGTCCACATCGTCCGGCCCGGGGACTGCCCGGCCCCTATTTTCCGATCCGGAACTCCGGAAGACGACACGTCGAAAGCGGTAGCATCCCATGCGTATAACTCTTGAACGGTCCAATCTCCTCAAGTCACTCAATCACGTGCATCGCGTGGTCGAGCGTCGCAACACGATCCCGATCCTGTCGAACGTGCTGCTGAAGGCCGAGGGCGCCGAGCTCGATATGAAGGCGACGGACCTCGACCTTGAGATTACCGAGGGCACACCTGCCATGGTCGAGCAAGCCGGCGCCACGACGGTCCCGGCACATTTGCTATATGAAATCGTGCGCAAGCTGCCCGACGGTTCCGAGGTTCTGCTCGCCACGAACCCCGATGGCGGCACGATGACGGTGGCGTCCGGCCGCTCGAAGTTTTCGCTGCAGTGCCTGCCGCAGTCGGACTTCCCGGATCTCACCGCCGGCACCTTCACCCATTCCTTCAAGATGAAGGCATCCGATTTCAAGATGCTGATCGATCGCACCCAGTTTGCGATCTCGACAGAAGAGACCCGTTACTACCTGAACGGTATCTTCCTGCACACGATCGAGGCAGGCGGCGCTTTGAAACTGCGCGCCGTTGCCACTGACGGACACCGACTGGCGCGCGCCGATGTCGATGCCCCCTCGGGCTCGGAAGGCATGCCCGGCATCATCATTCCGCGCAAGACGGTCGGCGAGCTGCAGAAGCTCATCGACAATCCGGACCTTACCATCGGCATCGAGATTTCCGATTCCAAGATCCGTCTCTCCATCGGCTCGGTCGTTCTGACCTCCAAGCTGATCGACGGCACCTTCCCCGACTACCAGCGCGTCATTCCGCAGGCGAACGACAAGGAAATGCGGGTCGACTGCCAGACTTTTGCGCGTGCCGTCGACCGCGTCTCGACGATTTCGTCCGAGCGTGGCCGCGCTGTGAAGCTGGCGCTGGCTGACGGCCAGTTGATGCTGACCGTCAATAACCCGGATTCGGGAAGTGCTACGGAAGAAGTCGCCGTCGGTTATGAAAGCGACGCGATGGAGATCGGCTTCAACGCCAAGTATCTGCTGGACATCACTGCCCAGCTGTCGGGCGACGACGCGATCTTCCTGCTCGCAGATGCCGGCTCTCCCACGCTTATTCGCGACACGGCCGGCGCCGACGCACTCTATGTCCTGATGCCGATGCGCGTGTAGCGCATCCAAGTTCCGACAGGAATTTTTGCCCACTTGCGTCATTCTTTCTTGCGTTTGCGACAACTTGGCCCAAAATTGTCGCATTCGGCTCGCAGCAATCGAGCAGCAACAAGAAGAGGGACGATCATGGCCATCCGATTGAAGGAACGGTTCGAGAAGAAATTCGACGAGGAAATCCGTTTCTTCAAGGGCATGATGCAGGGTCCCAAGACGGTGGGCGCGATCGTGCCGACGTCCTCCGTGACGGCAAAGCGCATGGCGAGTGTCATCGAGCCAAAGTCCGGCTTGCCCGTGCTTGAGTTGGGGCCCGGCACGGGGGTCATCACCAAGCAGATCCTGGCGCGCGGCGTTGCCGCTGAAAAGATCGTTTCCGTCGAATATTCGGAGGATTTCTACCGCCGCCTTATTGAGGATTATGCGGGCGTCAACTTCATCCATGGCGATGCCTTCGACCTCAAGAACATCCTCGGCGACTTCGCCGACAAGACCTTCGACTGTGTGATATCGGCCGTACCGATGCTGAGCTTCCCGATGGAAGCGCGCATCCAGCTGCTCGAAGATCTGCTGTCGCGCATTCCGGAGGGGCGCCCAGTGGTACAGATCACCTATGGTCCGGTGTCGCCGATCATCGCCAAGCCGGACCGCTACAACATCCAGCATTTCGACTTCGTCGTGCGCAACATCCCGCCCGCTCAGCTCTGGATCTACCGCAAGGCCTGACCGACCACTTTTGCGGAGAACGGGGGATCGTCGATCCCCCTGCCCCAGTCATGCTTGCGATTTGGCGCGCGGCATGCGAGTGGACGGGGCATGGAGATCTGGCAGGAGTCTTTGTCTTGAGCGCACGTCACCGTCTCATCGTCGGACTGGATGTTCCGACCGTCCAGGAAGCGGAGCGCGTCGTCTCGACACTCGGCGACAGCATCTCATTCTACAAGATCGGCTACCAGCTCGCCTTTGCAGGCGGCTTGGAATTTGCCCGCGATCTCGCGAAAGAGGGCAAGCAGGTCTTTCTCGACATGAAGCTGCTCGACATCGACAACACGGTGGCGTCTGCAGTTGAGAACATCGCGCGTATGGGCATGACCATGCTGACCCTGCATGCATACCCCAAGGCCATGGCAGCCGCCGTCAAGGCCGCCGAGGGATCCGGCCTCTGCCTGCTCGGCGTCACGGTGCTGACCTCCATGGACGAACAGGATCTGACGGATGCCGGCTATGAATACGATCCGCATACGCTCGTGCTGAAGCGTGCAGAACAGGCGCGCATCGCCGGCATGGGCGGGATCGTCTGCTCGGCGGAAGAGGCATCGGCGGTGCGCGAAATCGTCGGACCGAAACTGGCGATCGTAACCCCCGGCATTCGCCCGGCAGGCGCCGACAAGGGCGACCAGAAGCGCGTGATGACGCCGTCGGACGCGATTGCCGCCGGGTCCAGCCATCTCGTCGTCGCGCGACCGATCGTCAAGGCCGAGGATCCGAAGGCGGCAGCGCTTGCGATCCTCGCCGAGATGGACGAAGCGCTGCTCAAGCAGCATTAAGCACAGCCGATATGGGAGGAGAGACCATGGCCAAGGGATACTGGATCGCACGCGTCGATATCCGCGATGCGGAGCGCTACAAGGATTATGTCGCCGCCGCAAAACCGGCCTTCGAGACATATGGCGCCAAATTCCTCGCGCGGGGCGGTGCCTACACCCTGCTCGAGGGCGATGGGCGGGCGCGCAACGTGGTGGTGGAATTCCCCTCGCACCAGGCTGCCGTTGATTGCTACAACTCACCGGAATACCAGATTGCCGCCAAGATTCGCCAGGAAGTGGCGGACGGGGAAATTGTGGTTGTAGAGGGCATCTGAGCCCACCCGGCCCCTGCGCCTCAATGTCCGGCGGATGCGCCTTGACGGGCCTTTCCCCCGGGGAGCGATTCGGCTAAGAGAGGCCAGCCAGATCGCGCATATCGTGTGCGCCATATAGTTCAGGGGAGCCGTCCATGACCTTGTCCAACCTTCCGCCGCTCGTCACCGTTTTCGGGGGCTCGGGCTTCGTCGGACGGCATGTCGTCAGGGCACTCGCCAAGCGCGGCTACCGTATCCGTGTTGCCGTTCGCCGCCCTGATCTCGCAGGCTTCCTTCAGCCGCTCGGCAATGTCGGCCAGATCTCGTTCGTCCAGGCCAACCTGCGCTATCGCTCGTCGGTCGATGCCGCAGTCCAGGGCGCCGATCATGTCGTCAACTGCGTCGGCATCCTGTTCGAGAGCGGTCGCAACGGCTTCGACGCCGTGCAGGAGTTTGGCGCCCGCGCGGTGGCGGAAGCCGCCCGTTCGGTCGGCGCGACGCTGACACATGTTTCGGCGATCGGTGCCGACGCCAAGTCCGACTCGGCTTATGCCGCCACCAAGGGTCGCGCGGAAGCCGCCGTCCAGTCGATCCTGCCCGATGCCACGATCCTGCGTCCGTCGATCGTCTTCGGTCCGGAGGACGGCTTCTTCAACAAGTTTGCCGCCATGGCGCGCCTGGCGCCGGCGCTGCCGCTCGTCGGCGGTGGAAAGACTAAGTTCCAGCCTGTCTACGTTGGTGACGTCGCAGAGGTCGTGGCGCGTGCCGTTGACGGATCGATCGCCCGCGGCAAGATCTACGAACTTGGCGGCCGTGATGTCGCGACCTTCAAGCAGTGTCTCGAGATGATGCTCGAAATCGTTGGCCGCAAGCGCGCATTGGTGACCCTGCCTTTCGGCATCGCTTCGCTAATCGGCAGCATTGCCTCTGCCGTGCCGCTGATCACGCCGCCGCTCACCAGCGATCAGGTCAAGCTCCTGAAGAAAGACAACGTCGTTTCGGCCGCCGCAAAGGCCGAAGGGCGCACGCTGGAAGGCCTCGGCATCCAGCCTGTTACGATGGCCGCAATACTGCCGACCTATCTCGTGCAGTACCGCGTGCATGGCCAGTACACAGGGACCGGCAAGGCGGCCTGACGGCCGCTCTCAACAAGCCGTGATCGTCCCGCCGTTGCACAAAAGACGCAGCGGCGCGAACACCTGCGTTAACTCAGGATAAAGCAAGTTCGCCTATTGATGGCGGTCGCGGCAATGCGTAAAGACTGGCCCCAACGGCCGGCCGGTAACATGTGCCAGCCCTTCATTTCAGTCAGTCTTAAGAGGCATCTCCATGGGCAAGCCTATCGCACTGTTCTTCGCATGTGCGGCACTGGTCATCATCGCTGGCTCCTTCCTCGCCCCGACCACGGTGGCGGCCCGCAAGGACAACTGCTCCCCTGCCTATGGCATCGACCCCTGCTCGACGGCCTCGATACCGTCAACCAACTGACATCCCAGAATCAATAAGGCTGCCCCTCCGGGCAGCCTTTTTTCTTGCCTTGGCTCCGCTGCGATCAACCGAACATCAGCAGACCGAGAATCCCTGCTGTGCCGACGGCAATCCGCCACCAGGCAAAGGGCGCATAGCCTCGTTTTGAAACAAAATTCAAAAGCCCTCTGACGACAAACAGAGCGGAGATGAATGCGGCCACGAAGCCGATCGCGATGATCAGCGTGTCGTCGACCGTCAGGGCGTTCCGGTTCTTGTAGAGATCGAGCGTAAAGGCACCAAGCATGGTCGGCATGGCGAGGAAGAAGGAGAATTCCGCCGCCGAGCGCTTGTCGGCACCGAGCAGCAGCGCACCCACAATGGTCGCTCCGGATCGCGAGGTACCAGGGATCATCGCCACGCACTGGCAAAAGCCGATCTTGAGCGCGAGCGACAGCGGATACTCCGTGACGTCGTGATACCGGGGCTTCAACGGCAGGCGGTCAATCCAGAGCAGGACGAGACCACCCAGGATCAGTACCACGCAGATCAGCATCGGCGTCTCGAAGAGCACGGTCTTGATGAAATCATGGGCGAGGAAGCCGATCACGGCAGCGGGCAGGAAGCCAAGGAGCACCGCACCAACAAAGCGACGGCTCTCTGCGCTTGTCGGCAGCGACAGGGCGATGTTCAGGAGCTTGGCGAAGTAGACGCTGAGGATGGCGAGGATGGCGCCCAGCTGGATCAGCACGGCAAAGGTGTTGCCCGGTGATTCGAAGCCGAGGAAATGGCCGGCGAGCAGCACGTGTGCGGTTGACGATACCGGCACGAACTCGGTCAGGCCTTCAATCAGGCCGAGCACGAGCGCGCTGATAATGGATTGATCTTCCATGAGGTCTCCTTCAAGGGGAAGGCAAAGTGATTTGCTTGTATTGCCGGGGCCGAAACCCTATAGCTTGGAAGCCGCGCTGATGACCAGCCGCTTCGACAGCCTGCGTTGCGGCCACTGAAAAATCCGAGAATCCGAGTTCCGATGCCGACCCTGTATCATCACACGATGTCCACCGCGTCCCGTTTCATTCGACTGGTGCTGTCCGAATACGGCTTTCAGACGGATCTGGTGGAGGAACAGACCTGGGAGAAGCGCAAGGAGTTCCTCGCCTTCAATCCCGCCGGCACGCTGCCCGTCTATGTCGACGACAACATGCGGGCACTCTGCGGCCCGACCATCATTTCCGAGTTTATCGACGAGACGCATGGCGTGTTGAAGCGCGACAGGCGACTCTTCGCCGAAGACCCGTTCCAGCGCGCGGAAATCCGCCGGCTGACGGAATGGTTCCTGCAGAAAATGGAGCAGGATGTCACCAAACCACTGGTGCGCGAGCGGGTGCACAAGCTGATCATTCCCAATGGCCTCGGTGGCGGCGCTCCCGATTCCAAGGTTCTGCGTACGGCGCGCTCGAACATTCGCCATCACATGAAATACCTGACCTGGCTTTCCGGTTCGCGCCAGTGGCTCGCCGGTGACCGCATCAGCTACGCCGATCTCTCGGCGGCAGCGGCTGTTTCCGTGCTCGACTATCTCGGCGAGATCGACTGGAACGAATTCCCCGTCGCCAAGGAATGGTATCAGCGCATCAAGTCGCGGCCGTCCTTCCGCCCGCTGCTCACAGAGCGCGTGCGCGGCATCACGCCGGTGTCGCACTACGCCGATCTCGACTTCTGACGGTTATCTTCATGGACGAGCCGCAGATCGATCCCAAGATCCGGAAGCGGCAGGCAGACCTCACGCGCTTCCTGCGTCAGGAGGCCCAAGCCCAAGGCTTCGATCTCTGTCGCATCACCCTGCCGAATGCGATTCCCGAAGCGCCGGCAAGGCTCGAGAGCTTCCTCGAGGCCGGACGGCACGGCACCATGACCTGGATGGAAGAGACGAGGGAGCGTCGTGCCGATCCACGGGTGCTCTGGTCAGACGTCCGCTCCATCGTCATGTTCGGGATGAACTACGGTCCGGACGAGGATCCGCGCCTGCTGCAGGCGCAGCCGGAGAAGGCGGCGATTTCCGTCTATGCCCGCAACCGTGATTATCACGACGTGATCAAGGGACGCCTTAAGGAAGTGGCGACGCGCTTTGCCGCGCGTGCGGGTGAGGACGTCAAGGTCTTCGTCGACACCGCGCCCGTCATGGAAAAGCCGCTTGCAGCGTCAGCCGGCCTCGGCTGGCAAGGCAAACACACCAATCTCGTCAGCCGCGACTTCGGCTCCTGGCTGTTTCTCGGCAGCCTGTTCACCACGGCCGAGCTAGAGATAGACGAACCCGAGCGCGACCATTGCGGCTCCTGCCGGGCCTGTCTCGACGCCTGCCCGACGGACGCCTTTCCAGCCCCATACCAGATCGATGCACGGCGCTGCATCTCCTACCTCACAATCGAGCACAAGGGCATAATCGACCGGGCGCTGCGCCCCGCTTTCGGCAACCGGATCTATGGCTGCGACGATTGTCTCGCGGCCTGTCCGTGGAACAAGTTTGCCGCAGCCGCCCGCGAGATGAAGCTCGTCGCGCGCGAGGACCTGAAGGCACCCGACATCGCCTTCTTTCTGACGCTGGACGATCCGACTTTCCGCACCTATTTCAGCGGCTCGCCGGTCAAGCGTATCGGGCGGGACCGCTTCGTGCGCAACGTGCTCATTGCGGCCGGCAATTCCGGCTCTCGCGATCTGGCGTCCGCCTGCGAAGCACTGCTCAACGATGGCTCTGCAGATGTGCGAGGCATGGCGGCCTGGGCGCTGTCCAGGCTTCTACCGGCGGATCGCTTTGCCTCTCTGCAGAGAGCGCATTTGACGACGGAAACGGACGAGCATGTCCGACAGGAATGGATGACGGAGAGCTGACGCATGCGAATGATGATTTTCGGAGCGGGATATTCGGGCAAGGCGATCGGCAAGCTCCTCAGCGGTCAGTTCGCATCCGTCGCCGGCACCACGCGCAGCATCGAAAAAGGTAAGGCGCTCGAAGAGGCCTCGATCCGACCCTTCCTCTTCGACGGCACAAGCCTGTCCGAGGCTCTGCTGGCCGAGCTTGCTGAGACCACGCATCTCGTTCAGTCGATTGCACCCGGCAGCGAGGGCGACCCGTTGATCCGGCTCTGCGGCCAGGCTGGCATCAAGGCCCTGATGCCGAAGCTCGAATGGATCGCCTATCTCTCGACCGTCGGCGTTTATGGTGATCATCACGGTGCCTGGGTAAACGAGGAGACGGAGCTGAAGCCGGTCTCGGTGCGATCGGTCGAGCGCGTGGAAGCCGAGCAGGCCTGGCAGGTGGTCGCGGCCCGGGACAACTTGCCACTTTCGATCCTGAGGCTCTCCGGCATTTATGGTCCTGGCCGCAACACCTTCATGAACCTTGCCAACGGCACGGCCCGCCGTCTTGTGAAGAAAGACCAGGTCTTCAACCGCATTCGCGTCGAGGACATCGCCGCAGCCACGGCCTTTCTGGCCGCTCCCAAGACCGGCGGGATCTTCAACGTTACCGACGACATGCCCTCTCCGCCGCAGGACGTGGTGACCGAAGCCGCCCGTCTGATGGAGATGGATGCACCACCCGAGCAGGCCTTTGAGACGGCAGAGCTAACGCCGATGGCGCGCTCCTTCTATGGCGAAAACAAGCGGGTCTCGAATGCCAAGATCAAGCATCTCGGGTTCAACTTCCAGTACCCGAATTACATGATGTCACTGGCCGATCTACTTGCCTCCGGCATATGGAACCGGAAGGCCTGAATGGGCGTTCCCTCGGGTCAAACTTTGCGCCCGGCAGCCTGAAACCGCCGGGATTGCCGGCCATACGCCCCCTTCGCACCACATTTCGGGCAGCAAATATGGCGGACAAGCAAAATTTTTCTACCCCGAATCCGTGAACGGCACTTCAGGCGTCCGCTCGAGTTTTTCATTCCAGAAAGACTCCTGGAATCAAACGATTTTTCCGTGAAATTCATGTTTTGGTAAGATTAAGATTCTGCGATCGATTATCACGAATATTAATCGCTGTAACTTTTCGTGATCGCATCAAGGCACGTTTTTGCCATTTTTCACCCTGCTTAGGCGTCGGCACGCAACAAATTGCTCGTGTCAACGACTAGGGACGTAAATCTTGATCATCAGCCGCCGCTCTGCTTTCGCCGCCGCAACTATTGCTGCACTCTTTGCTTTCGCACCTCAGAGTGCAAATGCAAAGTCGTCCTGCGGTGGCGCCTCTTGGTACGCGCTGACCTCGAAGACGGCTTCCGGCGAGCGCATGAACCCGGCGAGACTGACGGCGGCCCACAAGACACTGCCCTTCGGCACCAAGCTGAAAGTCACTAACGCGCGAAGCGGCAAGAGCGTCGTCGTTCGCATCAACGATCGCGGCCCCTTCATCCGCGGTCGCGTGCTCGACCTTTCCAAGGCCGCGGCCCAGAACATCGGCATGATCCGCTCCGGCCATGCCAAGGTCTGCTACGAGATCATCAGCTAAGACATCCAAGTTCGGGAGCGGCGATTGGTCCGTCGGGTTTTAGGCGCTTGCTCTTGCCCCTGATCGCCGTTACCACGCTCTCTTCTTTCAGAGGAGAATGACCATGCGCCTGGGCGGCCGTCTTGCCGGTGCGATCGAAGTTTTGAGCGATATCGAAACCCGTCGCCGTCCCGTTGCCGATGCCCTCAAGGATTGGGGCCTTTCGCATCGTTTCGCCGGTTCCGGCGATCGGGCGGCCATCGGCAACATCGTTTACGATGCCCTGCGCATGAAGCTTTCCCATGCCTGGCTGATGGATGACGACAGCGCGCACGCGCTCGGCTGGGCCGTTTTGTTGCGTCAGTGGGGCATGAGCCTCGAGACACTGCAAGCGGAACTCGAAGGCGATAATTTTGCGCCCGCGGCCCTCTCCGAAAGCCAGATCCAGGCCTTTACTGCCCGCGACCTTTCGGACGCGCCCTTGCATGTCCAGGGTGACATTCCCGACTGGGTGCAGTCATCCTTCGAACAGGCCTTCGGTGATGACTGGCTCGCAGAAGCACAGGCGCTGGCAACGCGCCCGACGCTTGATTTGCGCGTCAACACGCTGAAGGCCAATAGGGACAAGGCGCTGAAGGCGCTCGATCGCTCCGGTGCACAGGCCTCGCCGATCGCTCGCTTCGGCATGCGAGTGCCGGCCGGCGAAGGCCCGTCGAGGCTCCCCAATGTCACGGCCGAACTCTGCTTCCAGAAGGGCTGGTTCGAGGTGCAGGACGAGGGCTCGCAGATCGTTGCCGATCTGGTTACCCCACGCGAAGGCGATCAGGTGCTCGACTTCTGCGCCGGCGGGGGCGGCAAAACGCTCGCCATGGCGGCTGCCATGAACAACAAGGGCCAGGTGCATGCCTATGACGCCGACCGCAAGCGGCTCGCACCGATCATCGAGCGGCTGAAGCGCGCCGGCACGCATAACGTCCAGGTGCATGATAGCACCAAGGGGCTTTCGAACCTCAAAGAGCGTTGCGACCATGTGCTCGTCGACGCCCCCTGCACCGGCACCGGCACCTGGCGACGTCGCCCCGACACCAAGTGGCGGTTGACGGACCGAAACCTGCAGGAGCGAATGACGCAGCAGCAGGAGGCGCTGACCGAGGCTGCGACCTTCGTCAAGCCGAATGGCTCGCTGCTCTATGTCACCTGTTCGGTTCTGCCGGAGGAAAATGACCGGCAGGTCCAGGCCTTCTGCGAGGCCAATCCGAGCTTTGAGATCGTCTCCGTGATGGAAGACTGGACGCGCCTTTTCGGTGCATCAGCGCCGAAGCCGCGCTCGTCGGATGGAAAGACCGTGACTCTGAGCCCCGCCAGCATGGACACCGACGGCTTCTTCTTCTGCCGCATGCGCCGTCGCCCGGCGTGACTTGATTATCGTCAACTTGTGCGAGCAATCCATATACTCGACTGTTTGACACCAGTTTCTTTTTGCGCGAAGACATGGGCGTCCGATTATATCGAGGCGCTCCGTCGGCGCCGAAGGGAGACACCATGATCCGAAAATCCGTCATCGGCGCGTCCGTCGCGCTGCTCGTCACATCGGCTGCCATTTTCGCCGGCCCTGCGGTCGCGGCACCCGCGCCCAAGGATGTGCTGACGCACTATGCAGAACTTGCCCATGCGAAGTTCGAAGACTCGTTGTCCACTGCCAAGGCCCTCGATGCCGCTATTGATGCGCTGATCGCAAAGCCCAGCGATGAGACACTGAAGGCCGCCCGGGAAGCCTGGATCGCCGCACGCGTCCCCTATCAGCAGACCGAGGTCTACCGCTTCGGCAACCCGATCGTCGACGACTGGGAAGGTAAGGTGAATGCCTGGCCGCTTGATGAAGGCCTGATCGACTATGTCGACGCGGGCTACGGCACCGAAAGTGACGGCAATGCGCTTTACGTGGCCAATGTGATTGCCAACCCGAAGATCAAGATCAATGGCGAAGAGGTCGATGCCTCCGAGATCACGCCGGAATTCCTCGTCGAGACCCTGCACGAAGCGGGCGAAGTCGAAGCCAATGTCGCGACCGGCTACCACGCCATCGAATTCCTTCTATGGGGCCAGGATCTGAACGGCACCGGCCCGGGCGCCGGCAATCGCCCCTACACCAACTATGACACCGCCAATTGCACCAATGGCAATTGCGACCGCCGCGCCGCCTATCTGAAGGCTGCTTCCAGCCTGCTGGTAAAGGATCTCGAAGAGATGGTCGTGGCCTGGGCGCCTGAAGGCGAAGCGACGAAGGCCGTTCTCGCCGACGAGCAGAAGGGCATTTCCGCGATCCTAACCGGCATGGGCTCGCTCTCCTACGGCGAACTCGCCGGTGAGCGTATGAAGCTCGGCGTGCTGCTGCATGATCCGGAAGAAGAGCATGACTGCTTCTCCGACAATACGCATGCCTCGCATCTGAACGACGCCATAGGCATCGCATCCGCCTATACCGGCGAATACACGCGGGTCGACGGCACGAAGATGACCGGCCCGTCGCTGTCGGAACTCGTTGCAGCCAAGGACCAGGCACTTGATGCGGAAATGAAGGGCAAGCTTGAGAAGACGCTTTCTGCCATGAATACCATGGCCGAGCGCGCGAAGACCAAGGAAGCCTATGACCAGATGATCGGCGAAGGCAATGCCGAGGGCAATGCCACCGTCCAGGCGGCTATCGACGGCCTTGTTGATCAGACCCAGACCATCCAGCGCGTCATTGCGTCGCTGGAGCTCGGCACGATCGAGCTTGAAGGCTCCGACAGCCTTGATAGTCCTGAGGCCGTCTTCCAGTAAGCAGCAAAGGCGGGTCGTCCGGTTACCGGGCGACCCGATCCATCTATGAACACCGTGCGACTCCATCTGAGCGGCCTCGGTCTTGCCTTGATGACCGGCCTGCTATTCTCCACCGCGATCGCTGCCGAACTAAGCGAACGCACGGATCTGCCACCCAAGGACAAGGCACGCGTGGCCAGCGTCACGCGTCCGACTGAGGATTTCAGCAAGGCCGAGAGTTTCGAACTGATGCAGGGTGGCGCGGGCACATCTCCGCGTGGCGTGAGCGCCGACTCCTTTTCCGATTTCTCCGCTAACATCACCTTCGCCGAGGAAGAAGAGTTCAAGCTTGGCAATGCGCTCTTCCGCAAGCTCTGGGTCTCCTCCCCCTCCTCCACCCAGGCCTCGGACGGACTCGGCCCTCTGTTCAACGCACGGGCCTGCCAGAGCTGTCACCTGAAGGATGGGCGCGGCCATCCGCCGGAGGGCGACCGCGACCACACGTCCATGTTTTTCCGACTGGCACGTCCGGCTGCGACTGAAGAGGAGCGGGCGAAGCTTGACCGGCTCGAGATCACCTCGCTTCCCGACCCCGTCTATGGCGGTCAGCTGCAGGACCAGGCCGTTCCCGGCATCTCCGCCGAAGGCCGCATGGCCATCACCTACACCGAACAGCCGGTGACACTGGCTGGCGGCGAGACGGTGATGCTGCGCCGCCCCAGCTATTCCGTCAGCGATCTGAACTATGGCCCGCTCGATCCGACGACCGTTCTCTCACCCCGCATCGCCAATCCGATGATCGGGCTCGGCCTGATCGAAGCGATCGCGGAGGAGGATATCCAGGCGCTGGCCGATCCCGATGACCTCGATAGTGACGGCATTTCCGGACGCACGGCCCGCGCCCGCGATCACCGCACCGGCGAGATCAAGCTCGGCCGCTTCGGCTGGAAGGCACAGAACGCCTCGGTGCGCGACCAGAGCTCCAGCGCCTTTGCCGGCGACATCGGGATTTCGACGCCAGATGATCCCAGGCATTTCGGCGACTGCACGGAGAAGCAGGTGACGTGCCTTGAAGCCGCGACCGGCGTGCAGCCACGGCTCGGCGATACCGAAGGCCCCGCGCCGGTGCTCGATCTCGTCACCTTCTATGCCAAGAACCTCGCCGTGCCGAAGCGCCGCGACGTCGATAATCCCGACGTTCTGCGCGGCAAGGAAATCTTCTACGCCAGTGGCTGCACCGCCTGCCACAGGCCGAAATTCGTCACCAGTCGCAAGGCAGAAAACAAAGCCCAGGCCTTTCAGCTGATCTGGCCCTATTCGGATTTCCTGCTGCATGACATGGGCGAAGGTTTAGCCGACGGTCAGGCCGTGGGTGATGCCACCGGCCGGGAGTGGCGCACGCCACCGCTCTGGGGTATCGGTCTCACACCGGTGGTCAGCGGCCACAGCTTCTTCCTGCATGACGGGCGGGCGCGAAACCTGACCGAGGCCATTCTCTGGCATGGCGGGGAGGCGGAAGCCGCCCGCAATGCCTTCGCCGCTGCCACCCCCGAGGACCGCAAGGCCCTGATCACGTTTCTGGAGTCTCTCTGATGCGGTTTTTCACGCGCCTTGCCCTCCTCACTGCCGTTCTGATGCCGCTGCCCGTACTGGCGCAGGAATCGAGCTCGACCGTCGGCGTGCTCGACGCCGCCAAGGTCCCAGGCGTGATGGCGCGCGCCGTCGACGGCTTCATCCGCCCGGGTTACCGCCGTTTCACCGATCAGGCCACGGCCATGCAGGGCGCGATGCAGACGCTGTGCAGCGCTCCGTCACCCGAGACGCTCGACGACGCGCACAAGGCATTCGGCGACGTGGTCGAAGCCTGGTCGCGCATCGAGATCGTCCGCGTCGGCCCGGTCATCGAAGGCAACCGCTTCGAACGCATCCTGTTTTTCCCCGATCGCAAGGGCACCGGGCTGAAGCAGGTCCAGGCAGCGCTCGCCAAGCCCGATCCGAGCGTCACCTCGGTTGAAACGCTGAAGGGCAAGAGCGTTGCCATGCAGGGGCTAGGCGCGCTGGATTTCGTGCTGTCCGGCACAGGCTCGGAAACGCTTGCGACCACCGAAGGCAGTTATCGCTGCCAGTATGGGAAGGCGATCGCAGCCAATCTGCAGCGGCTCGGCGCGGAACTGACAGCCGCCTGGGATGCGCCCGATGGCGTCGCTGCCGCCTGGAAGACGCCGGGACCCGACAACCCCCTCTTCCGTGACGAGGCGGAAGCCGCCAAGGAACTGCTCGGCGTGCTCGTGCATGCCGCAGAAACCATCCGCGACCAGCGCATCGAGCAATTCTACAAGGGCGATGCGAAAAAGGCACTGCCACGCCAGGCGATCTACTGGCGCTCGGGCAATACCTTCCGCTCGATCACTGCCAATATCGAAGGCCTGCGCGCGCTGCTCGACACCTCGGGCATGGTCGAGCTTCTGGCCGAGGACAACCGCTCGGTCGTCTCCTCGACGGATTTCGTTGCCCGCTCGCTGTCGCGCGTGTCTGCCGACATCAAGCCGGATGTGGCTCAGGTCATCGAGGATCCGGCCCAGATCGCCAAGGTCGACTTCCTGCTGCTCAACAGCCGCGACCTGATCCTGAGGCTCAATAACGATCTCGGTGGCGGCATCGGCCTTGCCGCCGGCTTCTCCTTCTCCGACGGCGACTGAGATGAACTCAACGCCGCTCATCGATCGTCGTGCCTTTCTGCGCTCCGCAGGTCTTGCCTTCGTCGCGGGGCTTGCCCCCCGTTCGGCCTTTGCGCTCGAACGCACGGATGCGGTCTATGCCAGCGGCCTGAAGCGCCCCGACGGCAGCTTCGCGATCGGCCTCGTCAGCGAGGCGGGCACACTGATCGACGAGATCGCCCTGCCCGGTCGTATTCACGGCCTTTGCCATAGCGCTGCAAACGGGCTTTCGGTTGCCTTTGCCCGGCGGCCCGGGACCTTCGCCGTCATCTTCGACGCCAAAAAATCCGTGGAGCCCCGCATCATCGCCGCTGCGGAAGGCCGACACTATTTCGGCCACGGCGCCTTTTCGCCCGATGGCCGGCTCTTCTATGCCAGCGAAAACGACTTCGATGCCAATGCCGGCGTGATCGGGATCTACGACTGCATCTCCGGCTTCGAGCGTGTGGGCGAGGTGCCGGCCCATGGCATCGGCACGCATGACATCACCGTCACGGCAGATGGTCTCCTGGTCATCGCCAATGGCGGGATCGAGACGCATCCGGATTTCGGGCGCACCAAGCTCAATCTCGACCATATGGAGCCATCGCTGGTTCTGGCCGACGCCAAGACAGGGGCACTGATCGAGAAGCACGGACTGCCCCCGGAGCTCCGCCAGCTCTCAACGCGGCATCTCGACGTGGCCGCCGACGGTCGCGTCTGGTTCGCCTGCCAGTATGAGGGCCCACGCACCGACCGGCCGCCGCTGGTTGGATATTTCTCCAAGGGTGAGGCGGTCACTTACGTCCAACTACCCGACGAGACGACGGACCGGCTGGGCAATTATGTCGGCGCCATCGCCGTCAACCAAGCCCAGGGTCTCATCGGCATCGCCTCGCCGAAGAACGGGCTCTGGGCGATGCTGGATGGCAAGGACGGCCGCCTGCTGTCCGAAACGGTATTGCCGGATGCGGCGGGCATTGCCCCCTCGCCCGACAGCTTTGCCGTCTCCTCCTATCGTGGCGATTTCCTCGACCGAAACACCGGGGTTGCCTGGGACCAGCACATCATCCGCCTCTGAAGGCTGGCAGAACCATCCATGGAACACTAGATGACATCAATGTCCAAGATCCTGAGCTACATTCTCTTCATTGGTTTCGTCGTCGCTGCGGGCCTTCTCGCCGGCCTCACCAATCCGCCGGGCGACTGGTTTCAGTCCCTCGAAAAACCGTTCTTCAACCCGCCCGCCTGGCTTTTCGGCCCGGTCTGGACGACGCTCTACGTGTTGATCGGCGTGGCTGGCGCCCGGATTTGGCAGCGCGCACCGAAATCGGCTGCCATGCAGCTCTGGTTCGCGCAGATGGCCTTCAACCTGATGTGGTCGCCCGCCTTCTTCGGTCTGCAGAACCCCGAGCTGGCGCTATTCGTCATTCTGGGCATGCTGGTGACGATCATCGCCTTCATGATCAAGGCGAGGCCCATCGACCGGATCTCGACCCTGCTCTTCGTGCCCTATCTCGCCTGGGTCACGTTCGCCGGCATACTCAATCTCAGCCTCGCCTGGCTGAACTGAATTTGCCGATCGCCGGCTTGCCTGCCTGGAACGACCGTGCCAATTTCGCCGCCGAAGGGGACAAGGCATGGTGGACTACGATCAGGAAGCCGTCGAGACACGAATCCGGCAGAGTTTCGCACGTCAAGGGGCAATGGAAACGCTTGGAGCGGAGCTGTCACGCGTCAGCCCTGGCGTGGTCGAGATAGAGCTGGAATATGACCGCAAGCTCACCCAGCAGCACGGCTTTCTGCATGCCGGCGTGATATCTGCCGCGCTCGACACCGCCTGCAGTTATGCGGCCTACACGGTGACGACGCCTGAGGTCTCCCTGCTCACCATCGAGTTCAAGGTCAACCTGATGTCGCCGGGGCGCGGCGAGCGATTCCTGTTTCGCGGCGAAATCACCAAGCCCGGCTCCAATATCATCGTCGCCGATGGACGCGGCTATGCGCTCACCGACGGTCCCGCCAAGCTCATTGCCTCGATGACCAGCACGATGATGGTCATCCGTGGTCGCGAGGGGATTTCCGGATGACCTACGAGATGAAGCCAATCGCCGGCAAGAACGTCCTCTTCGTCATGGCGGCAGATGCCGAATATGGCGTCTTCCTGCGCACCCGCATCTCGCCGCTGATGACCGGCGTCGGACCGGTGGAGGCCGCCGTCGTGTTGACCAGGGAACTGGCTCGCCTTTCATCCCACGACGATCGGCCGGATCTCGTCGTTTCGCTCGGCTCTGCCGGATCGGCCAGACTGGAACAAGCGGAAGTCTATCAGGTCTCGGCCGTATCCTATCGCGACATGGATGCCTCTGCATTCGGTTTCGAGAAGGGCAAGACGCCGTTTCTCGATCTCCCCGTTTCCGTCGAACTGCCGCTTCGTATCCCCGGCATTGCGACGGCGACTTTGTCGACCGGGGCCAATGTCGTTTCGGGTGCTGCCTACCAGTCGATCGACGCCGACATGGTCGATATGGAGACCTTCGCGATCCTGCGGGCCTGCCAGAGCTTCAACATCCCACTGATCGGGCTGCGCGGCATTTCCGACGGCCGCCACGACGTCAACCATATCGACGACTGGACGCAATATCTGCACGTGATCGACAAGAAGCTGGCGCTGGCCGTCGATGGCTTGCAGACGGCACTTGAAGACGGCGTCTTCTGGTTCTGAGCAGGCGCACAAAAAATCCAGGTCTCGCGGGCGATCTGCCATTGAAAGATGGCCGCGATTTCTTTAAAGGCTCGCCATGACCCAGACAGCACATCCCGACAGTGTTCTCATCGTCGATTTCGGCAGCCAGGTAACGCAGCTGATCGCCCGCCGCGTTCGTGAATCCGGCGTCTATTGCGAAATCGTCCCCTTCCAGTCCGCTGAAGAAGGCTTCAACCGCCTTAAGCCCAAGGCGATCATCCTGTCGGGAAGCCCCGCTTCCACGCTGGATGAAGGCAGCCCCCGCGCGCCGCAGGTGCTGTTTGACAGCGGTCTTCCGATCTTCGGCATCTGCTATGGCCAGCAGACCATGTGCGCTCAGCTCGGCGGCAAGGTCGAAGGCGGTCATCACCGCGAATTCGGCCGCGCCTTCCTCGAGGTCGAACAAGACTGCGACCTCTTCAACGGTCTCTGGTCGGTCGGCTCCCGCCACCAGGTCTGGATGTCCCATGGCGACCGCGTCACCGCGATCCCGCCGGGCTTCAAGGTGCTTGCCACCTCCGCCAACGCGCCGTTTGCCTTCATCGCCGACGAGGCGCGCAAGTATTACGCCGTACAGTTCCACCCCGAGGTCGTACACACGCCCGATGGCGCGAAGCTGATCCAGAACTTCGTCCAGAACGTCGCCGGCGTTAAGGGCGACTGGACCATGCAGGCCTATCGCCAGAAGGCCGTCGAGCAGATCCGCGCCCAGGTTGGCGACAAGCGCGTCATCTGCGCTCTGTCAGGCGGGGTCGACTCGTCGGTTGCAGCACTTCTGATCCACGAGGCCGTCGGCGATCAGCTGACCTGCATCCTCGTCGACCACGGTCTGATGCGCAAGAACGAGGCAGCCGATGTCGTTGCCATGTTCAAGGAACACTACAACCTGCACCTCATCCATGTGGACGCCGTCGACAAGTTCGTCGGCGAGCTGGAAGGTGTTTCCGATCCGGAAACCAAGCGCAAAATCATCGGTCGCCTATTCATCGAGACCTTCGAGGAAGAAGCCAAGAAGCTCGGCGGCGCGGATTTCCTCGGCCAGGGCACGCTCTATCCCGACGTCATCGAAAGCGTCTCTTTCACCGGCGGCCCGTCCGTGACGATCAAGAGCCACCACAATGTCGGCGGGTTGCCGGAGCGCATGAAGATGCAGCTCGTTGAACCCTTGCGCGAACTCTTCAAGGACGAAGTGCGCGTGCTCGGCCGCGAGCTTGGCTTGCCCGATAGCTTCATCGGCCGCCACCCCTTCCCGGGTCCGGGCCTTGCCATCCGCTGCCCGGGCGGAGTGACGCGCGAAAAGCTCGACATCCTGCGCGAAGCCGACGCCATCTATCTCGACGAGATCCGCAAGGCCGGCCTCTACGACGCGATCTGGCAGGCCTTTGCCGTGCTTCTCCCCGTCCAGACCGTCGGCGTCATGGGCGACGGCCGCACCTATGAATTCGTCTGTGCGCTCCGCGCCGTCACCTCGGTCGACGGAATGACCGCCGACTTTTACCACTACGACATGGAATTCCTCGGACGGGCTGCCACCCGCATCATCAACGAGGTCCGCGGCATCAACCGCGTCGTCTACGACGTGACGTCGAAGCCGCCGGGGACCATCGAGTGGGAGTGAGGCTGACGCCTCGCTTATGATCAACGACCGAACGGAGGGCCAACGCCCTCCGTTTTTTTTATGCAGAGTTCAGAAGGCGAAAGACTGCTGCGCGGGGGTCGTGTTAGGTAATTCGACGCCTTCCAGTTTCAGCATACGCAGCTTGGAGTCCGATCCGCCGGGGGCGGAAAAACCGCCGATCCTGCGCCCTGCCGCGAGAACCCGGTGACACGGGATAATCAGCGGGATCGGGTTCTTGGCCATGGCCTGGCCGACTGTCCAGGCGCCCGCCGGCCCAAGCTGAAGCTCTCCGGCGAGGCCGCCATAGGTCGTCGTGCTGCCCCAGCCGAGACGGCGGGTGGCCAGATGGATCTGGCGGTACAGATCGGTCTGGGCGGAGAGGTCGAGAGGCAGGTCGGAGAAGTCGCTGCGTTCGCCTTCGAAGTAGGCTCGCACGCGATCGATGACGTCCGCGATTTCAGGGATCGGAGACGCGCGCTCCGCCCCCGCGAAACGTCGGCGTATAGCGCGCTCTGCCTGCTCCGTCGCGTCCCCTGGCAGGCGAAAGCCGCAAATTCCGTCATGGCTCCAGGCGATCGCGCAGGTGCCACTCTTCGCCTCGAACACCGCAAACGCGTGGTTGGTCGTCATCGCAATGCATCCTCTCCAGACGGTGCAGGTTGGCCCGCGCCGGACGATCGATCAACCCGTTTCATGCCAGGCCCGCAAAGACTTCTCGCCAAGTGCGCAGCGCGACCAAGCGCTCGGCTTGCCAGCCGTGGGATCGTCTTGCTATCGGTCGGTCACGAACAGGAGACCAGCGGCCCATGGCAATCACCATCCACGGCATCAAGAACTGCGACACGATGAAGAAGGCGCGCACCTGGCTGGACGAGCATGACGTGGCGCATGACTTCCACGACTACAAGGCCAAGGGCATCGATGCGGCAACCCTCGACAGCTGGATCGGCCAGGTCGGCTGGGAGGTGCTGCTCAACAAGGCAGGCACGACCTTCAAGAAGCTCGACGAGGCGCAGAAAGAGAACCTTGACGCAACCAAGGCCAAGGCGCTGATGCTGGAGCAGCCGTCGATGATCAAGCGGCCGGTGCTGGATGTGGACGGCACGCTCGTCGTCGGCTTCAAGCCCGAGATCTATCAGCAGACCTTCACGAGCTGACACCATGGCGAAGACCACCCGGGCCACGCAGTTTCTCGACAAGGCAGGCGTCGCCTATACCACCGCGACCTACGACTACGACCCGAATGCCGAGCGCATCGGGCTGCAGGCGGCGGAAGCGATCGGCGAGCATCCGTCGCGGGTGTTGAAGACGCTGATGGCGGAGCTCGACGGCAAGCCGGTCTGCGTCGTCGTGCCCTCCGATAGGGAGGTCTCGATGAAGAAGCTGGCGAGCGCCTTCGGGGGCAAATCGGCAGCCATGATGAAGCCTGCCAATGCCGAAAAGCTCACGGGTTTTGTCGTTGGCGGCATCAGCCCTTTCGGCCAGAAGAAGCAAGTGCCGACGGCAATCGAGATATCAGCCATGGACGAGGCCCTCGTCTACATGAATGGCGGGCAACGGGGCCTGCAGGTGCGGCTCTCGCCGAAGGATGCGCTGAAGGCGCTTGGCGCGATCGCGGCGCCGCTGGTGGCCTGACCTTTGCCGATGGTCTGGACTTAGCCATCTTTCCCCTTAAGTCTGGCGTGACAATCAACACAGGAATGCCCGATGACCCTCCCCGATTTCTCCCCCTCCATTGATCCAGTCAAGCTCGACAAACTCGCCGAGGTGGCGATCAAGGTCGGGCTGCAGCTGCAGAAGGGTCAGGACTTGGTGCTGACCGCGCCGCTCGTCGCCGTGCCGCTGGTGCGGCTGATCACGGCGCATGCTTATAAAGCGGGTGCAGCCACTGTCACCACCTTCTATTCGGACGAGGAGACGACGCTGGCGCGCTATCGTCACGGTCATGACGATAGCTTCGACCGCGCGCCGAACTGGCTCTATGACGGCATGGCCAAGGCTTATGAGAACGGCGCCGCGCGCCTCGCGATCGCCGGCGACAATCCGATGCTGCTCGCCTCCGAAGACCCGACCAAGGTCGGCCGTGCCAACAAGGCGACCTCGATCGCCTATAAGCCGGCGCTGGAGCACATCTCGAATTTCGACATCAATTGGAACATCTGCTCCTATCCCAACCCGTCCTGGGCGAAGCTCGTGTTCCCGGACATGCCGATCGAAGAGGCCGTGCGCAAGCTGGCCGATGCCATCTTCGCGGCATCACGCGTCGATCGCGACGATCCGGTCGCCGCCTGGGCCGAGCACAATGCGGAACTCAAGAAGCGGTCGACCTGGCTGAACGGCGAGCGCTTTGCCGCGCTGCACTTTACCGGCCCCGGCACCGATCTTACCGTCGGCCTCGCCGATGGCCATGAATGGCATGGCGGCGCCTCAACGGCGAAAAACGGCGTGACCTGCAATCCGAACATCCCGACGGAAGAGGTCTTCACCACCCCGCATGCGCTGAAGGTGGAGGGCCATGTCTCATCGACCAAGCCGCTTTCCCATCAGGGCACGCTGATCGACAATATCCGGGTGCGTTTCGAAGGCGGCAGGATCGTCGAGGCCAAGGCGTCCAAGGGCGAGGCCGTGCTCAACAAGGTGCTCGATACCGACGAAGGCGCACGCCGTCTGGGCGAAGTGGCGCTTGTGCCGCATTCCTCGCCGATCTCGGCCTCTGGCATCCTGTTCTACAACACGCTGTTTGACGAGAATGCTTCCTGCCATATCGCGCTTGGCCAGTGCTATTCGAAGTGCTTCTTGGATGGTGCCTCGCTCAGCCAGGACCAGATCAAGGCGCAAGGCGGCAATTCCTCGCTGATCCACATCGACTGGATGATCGGCTCGGACAAGGTCGACATCGACGGCATCCGCGCAGATGGCTCGCGGGTGCCGGTTATGCGTCGGGGGGAATGGGCCTGAGCCGGTTTTCTCAAATGTCGAGATCGACCCACAGCGCAGCGTGATCTGAGGCCGCATCCTGCGGCCTCTTCAGTTCCCCATAGGTCTCCCAGCGCTTTGGTCGTGAACCCGGCCACATGCCAGTTCGGATCACGCCGCCTTTCTCCACCTTGTCGAATAGTTTCGGCGAGAGCAGCAGGTAATCGATCTTGTTGCCGGGATTGGAAAGGCCGTAGGTGCCCTCGAAGCCACCATTGTCGAAGCTCGGATGCTCGAAGGCATCGGTCAGCTCGGCATCTTGCAAAAGCGGGCTTAAGGGATCGCTGTCGGGCGTATCGTTGAGGTCGCCGATAACAGCTACATACTCCCAGCCTTCAGCCAGACGCTCCTGCACGATCTCGGCCACACGGGTCGCCTGGGCCTTGCGGCGTCGGTCAGACTCGGCCTTGCCGCCGAAACCCTTGCTCTTGAAATGGTTGACCATCACCAGCAGCCTGTTGCCGCTTGCGGTCGTCACCTCGTATTCCGGGCAATCACGCGAGAAGATGATGCGATCGCTGCCATCGGGCAGCCGATCATCGACATGGCTGCGCATCCGGCCGATCGGAAATTGCGGTCCGGACATCAGGCCAACATCAATGCCGCGCTCGTCATTGCCGTCGATCAGCATCACATGGCGAAACGGCGTGCCTCCGACAGAGGCGAGAATCTCGTCGCTGAATGCCTTGAGCACGGGGCGGCTCTCTGCTTCGACTACGCCCAGCACGTCAGCCTTCAGGTCACGGATCACACGCGCGGTGTTGCGCATGGCGTGTTCGTTGATCGGTTCGTCGCGCAGTTCGAGCGAGCCGACCCAATCGGCACGACCTGAAGCTGTGATCTCGACGCCGCCCGTGCGCGGCCGTTTCAGAAGACCGCCGCGATTGCGGCGCAGAATGACAAAGGGACCGATATCGCTCTTTTCCATGCCGAGCGCGACGATGAGTTCGGCCATCTTTTTCCGGGCCGGCGGTGTGTAGGTGACCTCGCCCAGAAGCGCGTTGAGTTCCGCAAACTTCTCAAGAACGGGGCGGCCGTCCTCCCAGGTCTCCAGGTTCATCGCCTTCGCACGATCGAACAGGTTCTCGACGTTGTAGACTGCAAGGCGCATCACTCCCTCCCAGGCTCTCGATCTGGGACGGAGTCATATCAGATATTTGTGATGCGCGCATGTCGCGAGATCTCGGAGATTTCCCGCGACAGACGCGTCGTCAAATGTCACTCAGCGATAATAGACGATCTTGCCACCGTTAAAGGCGGTCTCGACCCACAGGACATTATGCGCGGCAATGCCGCGGACCTGGAGTGCTGCAGACAGGCTCGGATCTTCCGTCACGGCCGCCTGGGCAAGCCGCATGCTGTTGCCGGTGGGGTAGATGACCTGCATCGGATAGGTATGACGGTCAAAACCGCCACGATCAACGCGGATCGCGGTGACATTGCCATTATACTGCTTGCCGAAGAGGATTTCGCGGGGCGTCCAGCCGCCTGCCTCGACATAGGTCGCGGCACTGGCCGGAAGGGCGGCGAAGGTTGCCACAGCAACGGCTGCGGCGACGACGAGTTTCTTCATCATAATCATGCTCCTTTTCGCCGGATGCTTGGGAGCACATCCGGTTTCGTCCGGACATTTGGAGATTGAGATAATAGTTGTCTAGTATAATCACATCAGCTTGATCGATTGTGCGCAACTGATCGCGGTGACGGAGTGTTCACTCCCGTTGATCCGGGCCGCAGCGTTGCAGCCCGAGGAAGAGTTCTGACCGTAATCAGCCCTGGCGGGCCTTGCGGGCGGCGTAGCGGCGGTCACGTTCGGCCTTGCGGGCGGCTTCGTCTTCGACGACGCGGCTGATGCGCGATGCTTCAGCCTGTTCGCGGGCGTCCTTTTCGGCGTTTGCCGCAGCGATCGCCGCTTCTTCACGCTCGCGGGCTTCCTGTTCGGCCTGCGCCTTTGCTTCCGCCTTCAGGCGATCGCGCTCGGCATGACGCTTCGCGCGTTCTTCGGCTCGGACGGCGCGCTCAGCCATGCGGGCTTCACGCTCGGGATCGGCAGCGGCATGGGCGGCCTTGTAGGCTTGAAGCAGCGCTGCCTTGGCATCGGTTGCGGTGGTGCGGCGCTCGGCGAGGCCATGGTCTCTCGAAAATTTCATTGGGGCTCCGATCTCTTGGAACTGGGGTCAGGTACGGGCGCGCTTGGCGACGAGGGCCGCCGTTGCGCTTTCGCGCGCTTCGCGTTCGCGGGTCAGGCGGGCTTCGCGCAGGCGCAGCGTCTTCTCGTCACGGGCGGAGGTAATTGCATCCTGCTCGTCGAGCGCGCGACCGCGGGCCAGAAACTGCGACTGCGTCTTCGCAAAGGCGAGTTCGGCTGTCTGGCGCGACTTGGTGAGTTGCTCGGTCATGTCATCTCCTTTCAGGAGGCTTGCCCATGTCGGGCAATAAAAAAAGGCCAGGCTATCTGCCTGACCTTCCGTGGGATCTTGCCTTCGACAGTGCCAGTACATCCGTGGTCAAAGGAAAGCGGATCCCGGATCTATCAGGCTGCCTGCAGGTTGCAGGCCGACATCTTGCCCGACTTGTTGTCGCGCTCCATGTCGTAGGAGAGCTTCTGGCCTTCAACGATTTCGCGCATGCCGGAGCGTTCAACTGCCGAGATGTGAACGAATGCGTCCGGGCCGCCGTTGTCAGGCTGAATGAAGCCGAAGCCCTTGGTGGAATTGAACCATTTTACTGTGCCAGTGGTCATAATGAACCCTTTCATAGCGTAGAGAGTGCCCCAGCGCGGATGCGCTGTGGAGGTAACGATTTTTGAAAGGAAGGTTCGACAGGGCGCAAATGATGCGCGGTAACCAAAGCTCAGCAAGCAAATATCGATGGCCATTAGATAGACGCGTTTCTAATGAATGTCAACCATCGGTTTCCATTCCGCCTCAAATCTCAATCAAAGGTGTAATTTGCGCGAATGCAACCACATCCCGTTTTCTGCATCAAAAGCTCGCGAAAGCGGCCCTGATCCTTGCCAGGAAGTTCCGGCGTTTCTCATCCGTCGCGCGGTCCATGTCGTGCAGCGCCAGCATCCGAAAATCGACGGACTTGGCGCAGAAGGCGGCCACGCCGCGCTTCAGGATGCGTTTGACGGGGTTGCCCATATAGAGATGCACGACCCACCACGGAGAACCGGTCGAGGTCACGATCCAGAAGCTTTTGATATGGGTCATCAGCGGCACGATGCGTCCGCCGGCCTTGTCATGCTCGAAGGCAACGCCCGGCACAAAGATGCGGTCGATGAAGCCCTTCATGATCGCCGGCAGATTGAACCACCATTGCGGAAAGACGAGCACCAGCCCGTCTGCCGCCTTCAGCCGCTCGACAATGCCGGAGACGTCTTCCGGTGGCTGATAGCCGAGCTCCATATAGGCCGTACGCTCGGCAGCCGAAAGGCGCGGGTCAAAATCCTCCGCATAGAGGTCGAGCAGATCGACATGATGGCCCTTCGCTTCCAGCGTGTCCACCACGGCCCGTGCGGCAGAAGCGGCAAAGCTCTGCGGCAGCGGATGGGCGAGCACGACCAGAAAGCGGCGTGACATCAGAACAGGCTCCCCTGGCCGGCCGGTGGCTCGCTCTTGCGCGCCGGCCTGGACACGGCGGCAGCACGGGCCGGCTGCGGGGCCGACGGTTCCGGCGGGGATACACCCTCCCCAGCAACGGCATCCACTCGCCCATCGGCGAATTCGATCGCAATCGTCTGGCCATGCGACAGTCCATCGGCGCGCGAAACCGGGCGATCATTTTCGTCGCGGATCACGGCATAACCGCGCGCCAGCACGTTCTTGTAGGAGAGTGACTGCAGCACGCGATCCTGCGACACCAGCGACTGTCGCGCACGGCGCAGGTCGTTGACAACGGCGCTGTCGGCACGGCGACCTAGACTTTCCAGCCTGTCCTTCGAGCGCTCGGTCATCGCCTTCAGCCGCGCCGGGACTGCCGTCAACGTTGCATCGAAGCGTCCAAGGCGGGCCTTGTTGCGCTCGATCAGCCGCTCGATGACCCGTTCGGCGCGCACGGCATTTTCCGTGAGTTTCTGCTTACGCTCCACCAGCCGGCGCGCCAGCATGTCGGGCGAGAGTTTCGCCGCTGCGCGCTCGAAGCTGCGGCGCTTGTTCATGGTGTTCAGCTCGAGGCTGCGCCCGAGACCTGCGGCCGTCTCGTCAAAGCGGCGACGCGGCAAGGCCAGCAACTGGTCCAGCGAAGGCAGCGCCCGCACGAGGCTGCGCAGGTTCTGGCGGCGATTGTCCATCTGCCTGACCATGGCGCCGGACAACCGGGCAGACAGTGTGGCCACCTGCGCCTCGAGATCGGCCTTCACGGGCACGGCCATTTCCGCCGCCCCCGTCGGGGTCGGGGCGCGTACGTCTGCCGCATAGTCGATCAGCGTCCAGTCGGTTTCGTGGCCGACGGCCGAGATCAGCGGAATGCTGCTCGCAGCCGCCGCGCGGACCACCGCCTCATCATTGAAGCTCCAGAGGTCCTCGAGACTGCCGCCGCCGCGCGCGACGATCAGCACATCCGGTCGCGGCATCGGCCCACCGGGCTGCAGCGCATTGAACCCGTGGATGGCGTTCGCCACCTCGTCGCCGGAGCCTTCGCCCTGCACCTTGACCGGCCAGACCAGCACCTGCACGGGAAAGCGGTCGGAGATGCGGTGCAGGATGTCACGGATAACGGCGCCTGTCGGCGAAGTGACGACGCCGATCACCTTGGGCAGGAAAGGCAAGAGCTGCTTGCGGGCGGGGTCGAACAGGCCTTCCGCCGTAAAGCGCCGCTTACGCTCTTCGATCAGCGCCATCAGTGCGCCGGCACCGGCCGGCTCCATCTGCTCGATGACGATCTGGTATTTCGACGACCCCGGGAAGGTCGTGACCTTGCCGGTCGCGATCACCTCCATCCCCTCTTCCGGGCGATATTTTAGCCTGGAGAAGGAGCCCTTCCAGATCACCGCATCAATGCGGGCCTTGTCGTCCTTCAGGCTAAAATAGGCATGGCCCGAGGAATGCGGTCCGCGATAACCAGAGATTTCACCGCGCACTCGAACATGATCGAAGGATGTTTCGATCGTGCGCTTGATCGAGCCCGAAAGCTCCGACACGGAAAACTCGGTGAGGTTCGTCGGCGAATCGTTGTCGAAGAAATTGCTCATACCCCTTCCCTAGCGGAAAACGGGGCCAAGATCAGCCCAAAGCACCCGTCATCAAGCGCTTTCCGCTCACGGTAGGTCCACCCGGTAAATCTGCATCCCGGAGGCGCCTTCAACGGGCACTGGCTTTAGGAAAGCGGGCACCTCCCCCTTCATCATGCCGGCATAGAGCCCGTCGACCTTCGTTGAGGCGATAGTCTGTGTGGGCGTAAGGTCCGGGCAGAAAACCAGGATCGTCGCCCCGGCGCCGCGCAGGAAGGCGGCGGCCTCTTCCGGCTCGGCCAGCCCCACATGCAGTTCCGTCAGCATGCCACCCTGATTGCGGTGGTAGGGGCCGGACAGGACGCGGTGGCGGGTGAAACGCAAAATTTCCGGGCCCATATCAACCGCCGCCACGACAACGCCGTCAGGCAGGCGGTTCAGAGCCGCAAATCCTGCCGGCGCATCACAGGCCGGCTTGGCCCCAGCCATGGTGACCGGTGTCTGGGCAATCCCCTTCATCCGGTTGGTTACACCTGCCGTTCCCTCGACGAAGAGCACGCCGAACAGCGCCCAGGCGCTCGGCACGGACAGGAAGGCGGCGAGCGCAAAAACCAGGCCCGTGCCAAGTTGCTCCGGCTCTTCGCGCGCCCTCTGCCTCAGCTCACCGATCAAAAGCGCCAGCGGCGGGATGGCGAGCAGATTGGCAAAGATCGCCCCGCGCACCTGGATCAGCGCAATGACGAAAGAGACCGCGATCAGACCGAGCATGATCGCGTGGCTGCGGATCCGGTCACCATTGACGAGGCGAAACAGGCAGACGCCGATTGCGAAGAAACCGACGGCGTAGAAGCCTCCCAAGGCGGCAGGCTCCTTGGCGAGTTGATCGATGAAGGACTGTGCCTCGATGACGCCGGAAAGCCAGAGCGTGTGCAGCAATGGATCGAGTTCATTCAGCGGGTTCTGCAGGCATTGCGGCGCGATCGTCACGGTGCCGGCCAGCACCAGGGCGCCGGTCACGCCGATCGCCGCAATCCGCAACCGACGATCGCCCATGCCCGGGAACTGCGTGGCAACGAAGAGGGATGCCGCGCCGATGCCGACGACCGCATAGAAACCGACCGAGAGGCTGTCGCAGGTCACCACCGCATACTGAACCGGCGGCACGGTGGCGAAGAACATCGCGGACAGGCTGACCAGAAGCGTAAGCGAGAAGGCGCGCGCGGCCCTCGCATAAACCTCACCCTCGAGTGCCCAGAGGATGCCGACGGTGGCACAGACGGTCGCCACCAGGGGCGTGGTCTCGGCGCCGATGGCGATCGCGAGTGCTGCTGCAAGGCCCGCAAGCGCATGACCAACGATGCCACGGGCCGGATCGACCAGGCCCGCAGCCATCGTCGCGACCAGAACCAGCTGGACATTGTGATGGTCGATCGAGCCCGGCAGGAAGCGGTTGCCGGTGACGACAAAGACCGCCGTCAACATCAGCGCCAGATGCATGGTGACATCATCGCCCATGCGGCGGGCGGCGACAGCGACCGCCGCCATCAGCGGCAGAACGAGAAAGAAGGGCCAGACGATCAGCGCCAGTGCTTCGGCCTGCTCCATCGGCACCAACTGGGAGAACAGGCGGATCAGCAGCGCAATCGGCAGATCGATCAGGCGGGACCAATGCATCAGCGTGCCGCCATCGAGCCCCAGCCGATACTGCGTCAGGTCGAACCAGGACTGCCCGGCAAGCAGGTCACGCACCTGTACGAGCCGCAGGACATCGTCGTTGTCGGCTCCCACATAGTCCCGTGCGGCCGGCAGGTTGAGCGCAGCCAGCACCGCCATGGTCACGATGCCGTAAACCAGCGTCCAGAAAAGGAGCGGGCGCGGCGCCCGGGCTCTCGACGCGCCAGGCAGGGTGATGTCGGCCATGCTTCGTCAAACCTCCGGGTCCGCCTCGCGCACTTCCTTCCAAGGAAGCAACCGGCAGACCGTATTTCAAACACTGCTAGGGCCTGAAACCTAGCCTTAACCTTCTCAAGAAATAGTAAAATCAATGGTGGCCGCAGGCTGCCCGAACCCCAGCGCTTTAGAGCAGGTCCCGATGAGCCAGCAGGCCGCCTCTTCCCTCGACATCGCCGTTCTCCTGCCCTGTTACAACGAGGCGGCGACGATCGGCCAGGTGGTGAGCGATTTCCGTGCGGCCCTGCCCGAGGCGAAGATCTATGTCTATGACAACAACTCGACCGACGGGACCGCGCTGAAAGCGATGCTCGCGGGCGCGACCGTCGTGCGCGAACGCCGTCAGGGCAAGGGCCATGTGGTGCGCCGCATGTTCTGCGACATCGATGCCGATATCTACATCATGGCCGATGGCGACGGGACCTATGGTCCTGCCGACGCCGAAGAACTGATCCGCACGCTGATTACCGAACGTGTCGACATGGTGGTCGGCACACGGCGGGGGGTTCATGACGATGCCGGACGCCAGGGCCATGCCTTCGGCAACCTGCTGTTCAACAAGCTTTACCGCGTGTTGTTCGGCAATGACTTCACCGACATCCTCTCCGGCTACCGCGCCTTTTCGCGCCGCTATGTGAAGAGCTTCCCGGCCGTTTCCGCCGGCTTCGAGATCGAAACGGAAATGTCGGTGCACGCCTCGCGACTGAAGCTGCCGGTCTGCGAGATCGAGCTGGATTATGGCCGCCGGCCGGAAGGCTCGCATTCCAAGCTTTCGACCTTCAAGGATGGCTTCAAGATCCTCTGGATGTTCGCCATGCTCATGAAGGAAACGCGACCTTTCGCCTTTTTTGGCCTGATCGCGGCCGGCCTGATGGGTGTCAGCCTCGCGGCCATGGCGCCCGTTCTCTACGAATTCTTCACCACCGGGCTCGTCTCGCGCATGCCGACCTGGATCGGCGCCACGGCGCTGATGATGATGTCATTCCTGTCGTTTACGGCAGCGCTCATCCTCGATTCGCTTGCGCGTTCGCGGGCCGAGCAGCTGAGGATCCATTATCTGACGCTGCCGGCACTTGCCCCTTCGACTTCCGCCAAAGAGCCGCCAACGGAAGTCGGGAAACCGCGGCGTGAACGGTCGTCGAGGGTTTCGACAAAGGACGCATCGCGGGCGGCATGAGAAAGTTTCTGCGCTTCGCCATTGTCGGCGCCACCGGCTTCCTTGCGGATGCCGGCGTGCTCTGGCTGATGCTGAGTTTTACGCCGATCGGCCCGTTCGCTGCGCGGATCGTCGCCATTGCCGTTGCCATGACCACGACCTGGCTTCTGAACCGGCACTTCACCTTCGGCGCATCGAAGCGCTCAATGGTCAGCGAAGGCTTTCGCTACGGCTTCATCGGTGTCGTGACGTCGCTGATCAATTATGGGGTCTATGCCCTGCTCCTGATCGGCGCACCGCTGCTCAGCCCCTATGCCGCGCTGGTTTTTGCCTCCATCGCGGCCATGCTGTTCAGCTTCTTCGGCTATTCGCGCTACGTCTTCAGACGCTGACGGGCAAGCGGTTGGTTAGACCGCTTCCCAACCGTCTTTCTCGGCGGCGCGGTAGATCGCGTCGATCAGCTTCTGGTTTGACTTGGAACTCTCCAGCGTGACGACCTCCCCCTTGGTGCCGGTCACGGCGCGGGCAAAGGCCTCTGCCTCCAGCTTGTACTGGCGGCTGTCGGGGAAGCGGAAGATCTGCGAGACGTTGTGACCGCGATTGGTGAGTTCGACTTCCTCGGCACCCCAGCGATCGGCGTTGAAGGGTGACTTCACCTCGATGAAGCCGTCAGTGCCGTGGAAGACCATCAGCTGGCGGTTGGCCATCTGGGTCGAGACATAGAAGTTCAGTTCGAAGGTACCGAAGTCTGCCTTCACGCTCGAATAGATATCGGTCCCGAAGTCCGGATCGCGCTCGATGGTCGACTGGACGCGGACCGGCTCCTTGCCCGTGACGAAGCGGGTGGTGATCGTCGGGTAGACGCCGATATCGGGCAATGCACCGCCGCCGAGCTCCGGGATGTTGCGCATGTTGTCAGGGTCGCGATTGAAGTAGGTGAAGGAGCCCTGGACCATCTTCAGCGTGCCAATGGCGCCTTCCGCCAGCAGGTCGCGGACCTTCAGCCAAACCGGCGCGTAGGTCACCATATAGGCTTCCGTGATCAGCACCTTGTTGCGCTCGCGGGCCGCGATGATCTCGTCGATCTCTTCAGCCTTTAGCGCGATCGGCTTTTCGCAGAGCACATGCTTGCCGGCGTCAGCGGCCTTGATCGCCCACTCGACATGCTGCGAGGTCGGCAGCGGAATATAGACGGCATCGATGAGGTCGGAGGCCAGCATCTCCTCATAGGAGCCGAAGGCATGCGGCACCGAGAAGCGATCGGCCATCTCGCGGGCTCTCGCCAGATCGCGGCTGGCGATCGCTGTCACCACGGCATTTTCGGCATCCTGGATGGCCGGCACGACAAGCTCGCGACCGATCTTGGCCGTCGACAGAATTCCAAAACGCAGCATCTTTATTCCTCCTCGAAAATGTCGCGGCGGACATTAGGCGAAGCACAGGCGGGGCGCAACGGGTTGTCAGACAATCTGCCCGCGCGGACAGAAAGGCGAATGGCCGAATATGTCCCATCTTCGTCCGCTCCGCGCATGGTGTCCTGAATGCGAGGACATATGCTAGATGTCATCGCAACGACAGGAGACGAATATGTCCGCTCATGACACTGCCCTCATCGTGGTCGACGTCCAGGAAAGCTTTCGCCATGCGCCCTATTGGGACGCGTCCGAACTCCCCGCTTACCTTTCGAGGCAGCAGGCGCTGATCGACGGCGCCAAGGCCGCCGGCATGCCGGTGGTCCAGATCTTCCATGTCGACAGTGACGAGGCCTTCACGCTCGAAAGCGGGCTGGTTCGTGCGCTCGAAGAGATCAGCATCGCGCCCGACGCCACCTTCCACAAGGGCGTGCATTCGGCGCTTGTGGATACCGGGCTTGAAGCCTGGCTTCGGGAACATGGTATCCGCCGGGTGATCGTTTCCGGCATTCGCACCGAGCAGTGCTGCGAGACGACCACCCGCCACGCCTCCGATCTCGGCTTCGCGGTCGACTTCGTCACCGAGGCGACGCTCTCCTTCCCCATGACGCATGCATCCGGCCGGGTCTTTACCGCCGACGATATCCGTATGCGCACGGAACTGGTGCTCGCCAACCGCTTTGCCCGGATCGTGACCGTCGAGCAGGCGCTTGCGCCGCTGTCGGCCGCCGCTTGAGACCAGCCGCAATGGACGTGATCCCGGTCTTCATCCTTGTTCCGCCCGACACGCTGCTGATCGACATTGCCGGTCCGCTGGAGGTGCTGAGGTACGCGAACCAGGAACAGGACCGGGTCCGTTTCGACTATCGCTACATCTCGGCGCAATCGCGGCAGCAGACCTCGATCGGGCTCATGATCGACAGTCTCGAACCTCTGCCTGAGACGCTGCCTGACAATGCGATCCTTGTCATTTCCGGCAGCCTTACTGTCGGCACGGAAGAGATCGCCCGAGAGGCCGAGCTGAAGATACTGACGCGCTGGCTCGCCCGCACCGTCAGGCCTGACACGCGGCTCGTCACCATCTGCTCCGGCGCGCTGCTTGCTGCGGCAGCCGGGCTGATGGAGGGCTATCAGTGCACTACGCACGCAGATTGCCTCGACGAACTCCGGGCACTTGCCCCGACGGCAAGTGTTCTGGAGAACCGGCTTTATGTGGAAGACGGCAACCGCTTTTCGAGCGCCGGCATCTCGACCGGCATCGACCTCATGCTGCATGTCGTCAGCCGCTTCGCCTCGCCGCAATCAGCACTCGCCGCGGCCCGCAAGATGGTCATCTATCTGCGTCGCAGTGGCCAGGATCCACAAATGTCTCCCTGGCTTTCCGGGCGCAACCATATCCATCCGGCGATCCACCGCGCACAGGATGCGATCATGGCGGATCCAGCCCGCGACTGGACCTTGCCGGGGCTCGCCGCCATCGCGCATTTGAGCGAACGGCATCTGTCGCGCCTGTTTCGCGAGCATGTCGGTCAGTCGGTCGTCGATTACGTCAACGTGATGCGGGTGACGCTGGCGCAGGAATTGCTCATGCAAAGCAGGCTCGACATGGAGAGCCTCGCTTTGCGCGCAGGCTTTGCCTCCTCGCGCCACATGCGCCGGGTCTTTTCCCAGCATCACGGCCTGTCGCCCAGCGCTTTTCGGAAGACTGGGAACTGAAAGCGGTAGCGACACTGGAAAGCCGCATTGCGAGGCCCATATCGAGGCCGGGACTGGGCCTATCGATAGTCCAGCTTCAGAACCCATCAATGATTTTCAATGGCGCCTTCGACTTACGCTTGATAGCGTCGACCCTCGATCCCCCCATCTCTTCCCGAGGCTTTCCATGCAGAAACGTGCTCTTGGCCGCACCGGCCTTTCGATCTCTCCCGTCGTGCTCGGCGGCAATGTCTTCGGCTGGACGGCCGACGAGAAGACGTCGTTTGCCATTCTCGACCGTTTCTTCGAGGCCGGCTTCAACACGATCGATACTGCCGACATGTATTCGCTCTGGGTCGACGACAATGTCGGTGGGGAAAGCGAGACGATCATCGGCAACTGGCTGAAGCGCGGTGGCGTGAAGCGCGAGGATGCCGTCATCGTCACCAAGGTCGGCGCCGATCTTGGCGGCAAGAAGCGGGGCCTCAGTGCCCGCCGCATTGCAGAGGCCGTGGAGGATTCGTTGCGCCGCCTGCAGACCGATTATATCGACCTTTATCTCGCCCATTGGCCGGACGCGGAAACGGATGACGAGGAAAGCCTTGCCGCCTTCGGCAAGCTCAAGGATGAAGGCAAGGTGCGCGCAATCGGCTGCTCCAATCTCGATGCCGAACAGCTGCAGGTGACCTTTGATGCGGCAGCTAAAGCCGGCGTCGGCCGCTATGACGTGATCCAGCCGGAATACAATCTCTACACCCGCTCGAAATTCGAGGGGGATCTCGCAGAGCTCTGCCAGCGCGAGGAGATCGGCGTGATCACCTATTATGCGCTGGCCTCCGGCTTCCTCACCGGCAAGTATCGCAGCGCTGCCGATACCGAGGGTAAAGCACGCGGCGAGGACATGGAGCCCTATCTCAACACGCGGGGCTTCCACATTCTCGGCGCACTCGACCAGGTCGCGGCGGAAACCGGCACCAGCCCGGCGACCGTCGCGATTGCGTGGGTCGCGGCGCAGCCCGGGGTGACCGCCCCGATCGCGTCGGCCACCAGTCTGCGCCAGCTCGACAGCCTGATCGCCGCCGGCAAGCTGGAGCTTACGAAAGCCCAAATGGACCAACTCAACCAGGCCGGAGCATGATCATGAATACCCGCAAACTCGGCACCCTCAGCACATCGGCCATTGGCCTCGGTTGCATGGGCATGAGCCATGCCTATGGCACCAATATCGACGAGGCGACGGCGCAGAAGCTGTTCGACCACGCGGTGGAACGTGGCGTTACCTTCTTCGACACGGCAGAGGTCTATGGCCCCTTCACCAACGAGATCCTTGTCGGCAAGGGCCTGAAGCGGCACCGTGACAAGGTGGTGATTGCCACCAAATTCGGCTTCACCGTGGGCGACGAGGCGAAGGCCGCGCGTCCGTCTGGCGTTGACAGCCGACCGGAGCATCTGCGCGCGGTCGCAGAGGCCTCGCTGAAGCGGCTGGGTGTCGAGGTCATCGACCTCTTCTACCAGCACCGCGTCGATCCGGATGTGCCGATCGAGGAAACCGTCGGCGCCATGGCTGACCTCGTCAAAGAGGGCAAGGTCAAGGCGCTGGGCCTCTCGGAGGCCAGTGCCGCGACGCTCAGGCGCGCCCACGCCGTGCATCCTATCTCCGCCATCCAGAGCGAGTATTCCCTCTGGACCCGCGACCCCGAAACCAACGGCGTGCTCGATACCTGCCGCGAACTCGGCATCGGCTTCGTACCCTTTTCGCCGCTTGGTCGCGGCATGCTGACGGGTGCCTTGAAGGATCTCTCCAAGCTCGGCGAAAACGACTTCCGCCGTGGTCTGCCGCGCTTCGATCAGGAGAATTTCGACGCCAATCTGGCGCTCGTCACAGCGCTCGAAACCATGGCGGCGGAGAAGGGCGTGAAGCCCGGCCAGCTGGCACTTGCCTGGGTACTTGCCCAGGGCGATTTCATCGTGCCGATCCCGGGCACGACCAAGATCGCCAATCTGGACAGCAATATCGATGCTGTAGGGATCGCGCTCTCGGCCGACGATCTTGCCGCGTTGTCGAATGCGGTCTCGCCCGACAAGGTGGCCGGCGCCCGCTATGGCGAGGCGATGGCCAAGATGTCCGGACGCTAAGGGCATCTTCAAGCAAAGCGCCGGCTCCCCGCCACGCAGAGCACCACGAGCAGGGCTGTTGCCAGCATGGGAAGGCTTACCTTCTCATGCAGCAGCCCTGCTGCGAGCACGAAGCCGAGAAAGGGTTGCAGCAGTTGTAACTGCCCAACCGAGGCGATGCCGCCCAGCGCTAGGCCGCGATACCAGAAGATGAAGCCGATCATCATGCTGAACAGCGAGACGTAAGCGAGAGCCAACCAGCCGGATGGCGAAACGGCACCGAGATCCTCCGGCAGGGTCCAGAGCGCGAGCGGCAGCATCACCGGCAGCGACAGCACCAGCGCCCAGCTGATCACCTGCCAGCCGCCCAACCGACGTGACAGGCGGGCGCCTTCGGCATAGCCCAGGCCACAGGCGAGGACGGCGGCGATCATTAGGGTTGCGCCTTGCACCGCCATGTCCGCCGTCGCCGACAGCGCAAAGCCCGCCACGAGCGCCGCCCCCGTCACGGAAAATATCCAGAAGATCGCCGAGGGGCGTTCACCGGCCCGCAAGACGCCGAACAGCGCCGTGCAGAGCGGCAGCAGACCGATGAAGACGATCGACTGGGCGGAATTGATGCTCTGCAGCGCCAGTGCCGTCAGCAGCGGGAAGCCGACGACGACACCGAGCGCGACGACGGCGAGCGGAAGAAGGTCGCTGCCCAAGGGCCGTTTCTCGCGGAGAAGAACCAGCAGGACTGCGCCCATCCCAGCCGCGATCACAGCCCGCGCCGAGGTCAGGAACAGCGGGGCAAAATCTGCAAGCCCCACACGCGTTGCCGGCAGCGAGCCACTGAAGATCAGCACGCCGATGAAACCACTGGCCCAGGCTTTCCAAGACGTCGTCATTCTCGTCTCCCTTTGTCTGCCCTCCCCTATCGCGCGGAGGGGCTGGTGCATCCAGTGACAGAGAAGTACAATCTTGCCAAACTGTACTGATTACAAAGGCCATACAGATGAACGAGCATGTTCAACCACCGGAGACGGTTTCGAGGACCGCACAGGTCATGGCCGATATTCGCGGCCGCATCGGCGCGGGCCAGCTCGCGCCCAATGACCGGCTGCCCTCGATCCGCCGGCTCGCCATCGAGCTTTCCGTCTCACCCTCCACCGTGGTCGAGGCCTATGACAGGCTGTCTGCCGAAGGGCTGATCCGCCCGCGTCCCGGTTCGGGCTTCTTCGTTACCGAGGCCGGCCGCACGCCAGCACCACTCGTCCGGCTTGAGCCGCCAAGGCCCCCGGAAGTCGATCCCTTCTGGGTAGCGCGTCAGGCGCTCGATGCCGATCCAGGCACATCCAAGCCCGGCTGCGGCTGGCTGCCGCCGGACTGGATGCCGATCGCTCTCCTGCATGCCGGCATGCGCAATGTATTCCGCCAGGCAACGAGCCTTACGACGGATTACGGCCCCTCGCGCGGCAGCGCGGCTCTGCGGCGTTTTGTCGAGACGCGGCTGCGTCAGCATTCGATCACGCTGTCCGAGGATCAGGTCTTGCTTGCGGGCTCCGCCACCCAGGCGCTCGATCTCGTCTGCCGGCTGCTTTTGCGCCCCGGCGACCGGGTGATCGTCGACGATCCCTGCTACTTCAATTTCCAGACGCTACTGCGCGCCCACCAGGCGGTCGCAATCCCCGTGCCCTATACGGAAAACGGCCCAGACATCGCTGCTTTCGAGGCCGCCGTCGCCGGCGAGGCGCCGCGGCTTTATCTCACCAATTCCGGCCTGCACAATCCGACCGGTGCGACGCTCTCGCCGCAGATTGCCTTCCAACTGCTCGGCATCATCAGCCGTTCGGACATGCTGGTCGTCGAGGACGACATCTTCACTGATTTCGAGCCCGAACCTGCAATGACACTTGCAACGCTCGACGGGCTTTCCCGGGTCATCCGGATTGGCAGCTTTTCCAAGACGATTTCAGCCTCGCTGCGCGCCGGCTTCATCGCCGCCGATTCAGAGCGCATCCGGCTGTTGACCGACCTCCAAGTCGCCATCCAGTTCGGCGGTCCAAGCCAGGTCGCGACCGAAGCGATCCATGGCGTGCTTGCAAGCGGCGGCTATCGCAAACATCTCGAGCAATTGCATCGGCGGCTCGACACGGAACGACGCGCGGTCTCAAGCCGTCTCGGGGATCTCGGCCTTGAACCGGTGCTCATGCCCCGCGGCGGCCCATATCTCTGGTGTCGCATGCCGCAAGGAGGCAGCTCCACCGCGCTAGCCCAGGCTGCCTTGCCGCAGGGCGTGGTGCTGGCGCCCGGTAATGTCTTCAGCCCCTCGCTGTCCGCAGACGGTTTCATGCGCTTCAACGTCGCGCATATGGGCGATGCGCGCCCGTTTCGGGTGCTGGAACGGGCATTGAAGACGTTGGCAAACTCGTGAAGTCAGTATCTTGATGCTGGCCGCGCAATAACCTGAGTTTTTCTATCTTGTTTGCAAAAGCATTTCGCAGTAGGTGGCTGCCATTGTGTTTTGCAGGATCCTCCCATGACCAAAATCTCTTCCGCATTGCTTGCCGCCGGCGTGGCCGCCTTCGGCTTTCTTGCTACATCCGCTTCAGCGGCAACGCAGTATCCGCTGACGATCCAGAATTGCGGCATCGACGTGACCTTCACAAAGGCTCCGGAGCGGGCGATCGGTCTTGGTCAGAACAGCGCGGAAATCATGCTGCTGCTCGGCCTCGAAGACAAAATGGCAGGCACGGCCTTCTGGCCGAGCAAGGTGCTGCCCACGCTTGCCGAGGCCAACGCCAAGGTGAAGCTGCTCACCGTGGAGTTTCCGACGTTCGAGGCCATCCTTTCGGAGAACCCCGACTTCGTGGCCGCTGCCCTGCCGAGCCTGATTGGACCTGACAGCAAGGTCGCCAAGCGCGACGACTTCACCAAGCTCGAGATCCCGACCTATCTTTCGCCGAGCACCTGCCTGGAGAAGAAGGACGATACCGATCTCTACGGCGCCCGCGACAAGCTCTGGAGCATGGACAGCCTCTATCAGGAGATCGACGAGCTCTCGCAGATCTTCGACGTTGCCGATCGCGGCCAGGCGTTGATCGCCGATTTCAAGGCCCGCGAGGCGGCTCTTCGCGCCTCCGTGCCGGCCTCGGACGAGAAGCTTTCCTATGTCTTCTGGTTCTCCAGCCCATCGCCGTCTGCCGACGCCTATCTCGGCGGCAAGAACGGTGCATCCGGCTATATCGCCGACGTACTTGGCGGCGTGAACGCAATCGACACGGAAGCCGAATGGCCGGCTCTCGGCTGGGAAAGCATTATCGCTTCCAACCCCTCCGTGATTGTTGTTGCTAGCCTCGACCGCAACCGCTGGGAACTCGACAAGCCAGAAGCCAAGATCGCCTTCCTGACCTCTGACCCCGCAACCAGCCAGATGCCGGCCGTCAAGAACAATGCCATCGTCGTCATGGACGGCCAGGCCATGAACCCGACGATCCGCACCATCTACGGCGCCGAACAGGTTGCCGAGCAGCTGAAGGCACGTGGTCTGCTCAAGTGATATGGTCAGCAGGTACAGCGCAGGTGTTTCGCGTTTCAGCGCTGATCGCGCTGGCGCTGACTGCCGTCGTCTTCGTGGTGGCTTTGAGTGTCGGGATCGGTGATCTGCCGATCCCGATCACCACGACCTTTCTTGCGATTTCCAACAAGCTCGGCTGGACGACAGCCGAGCTCAATCGCATTCATGAAGCAGTCATCTGGGACTACCGGTTGAGCCGGGCGCTGGTCGCCGCCTTCTGCGGCGCGGGGCTGGCGATCTCGGGCGCCATCATGCAGTCGCTGCTGCGCAATCCGCTGGCCGAACCCTATGTGCTCGGCATTTCGGCGGGTGCGTCCACCGGGGCGGTCGGCATCGTCATCCTCGGCTTCGGCTCGGGCGCCGTCTCCCTCTCGGCCGGCGCTTTCGCCGGGGCCTTTGCAGCCTTCCTTTTCGTCGCCCTGCTTTCCAACGGCACGCGTGGCGGGGCCGACCGCACCATTCTGGCCGGCGTCGCGGCATCACAGCTTTTCAACGCCGCTACATCCTATATCGTCACCACCGCCGGCAATGCCCAGCAGGCCCGCGACGTGATGTTCTGGTTGCTCGGCAGTTTCGGCGGCGTGCGGTGGCCGGAATTCATGCTCGTGTCCGTCGTCGTCGGCTTCGGCCTGATCGCCTGCCTCGCCTATTCCCGCATCCTCGATGCTTTCGCCTTTGGCGACGAGGCCGCCGCCACACTTGGCGTCAATGTAGGTCGCGCCCGGCTCGCGCTTTTCTGTCTCACCGCCATGCTGACGGCGACGATCGTCAGCATGGTCGGCTCGATCGGCTTCGTCGGCCTCGTCATCCCGCATGCTGCCCGCTTCCTCGTCGGGCCGCTGCATATCCGCCTGCTTCCGGCTTGCGCGATCGGCGGGGCCATCTTCATGGTGCTCGCTGACATCGCCTCGCGGATCCTGGTTCCGCAGCAGGTTCTGCCGATCGGCGTCGTGACCGCGCTGGTCGGCGTGCCCGTCTTCTCGATCATCCTCTATCGTTTCCAGCGTCCGACATGAGCATCACGGCAGACACCATCACCTGGAAGATCGGGTCGAAGACCATTCTCGACCAGGTGAGCTTTGACGCACGTCCGGGCGAGATGCTGGGCCTGCTCGGCCCCAATGGCTCCGGCAAGACCTCGCTGCTGCGACTGCTCGCCGGCTTGAAGCGCCCTCATTTGGGCAGCATCCTTCTCGAGGGACGCGATATCCAGTCGATCGCCCGCAAGACGATCGCCCAGCGGGTGGCCTTCGTCGAGCAGCATGCGACGACCAATGCCAACCTGAAGGTTGTCGATGTCGTCAAGCTCGGCCGCTTCCCGCATCGCTCGATGTTCTCCGCCTGGACTGCCGAAGACCAGACAGCCGTCGATCAGGCGCTCGAGCGTGCCGGCATGGTGGCAAAGCGGGACCATAGTTGGCAGAGCCTATCCGGCGGCGAACGGCAGCGGGCACACATCGCCCGGGCCTTGGCGCAAGCCCCGAAGGAAATCATCCTCGACGAGCCGACCAACCATCTCGATGTGCAGCACCAGATCGCACTTCTGTCACTGATCTCGGATCTGCCGCTCACCAGCGTGATCGCCCTGCACGACCTCAATCATGCGGCGATGTTCTGCGACCGGCTTATGGTGCTGAAGGAAGGTCGTGTGGTTGCCTGCGGTACGCCGGAAGAGGTACTCACAAAGCATCTGCTGCGCGATGTCTTCTCGATCGATGCCCATGTCGAGCCATCGGCGCATCATGGTCGGCCGCTCATTCAGTTCACCCGGACTGCCCGCTAGGTCGAGGCGACCGCAGAGCGCCTCGCTCAGCCACTGACCGCCCGGCGATAGGCCGACGGCGTCGTGCCTGTGACGATCTTGAACATGCGAGTCAGATGGCTCTGGCTGCTGAAACCACAGGCTGAGGCGATCTGAGCGATCGGCTCGTTGCCTTTCAGCATATGCCGGGCGCGGTCAATGCGGCGGCTGAGGATGAAGTCATGCGGGGAGACACCGCAGCTCAAGCGAAACATCCGCTGCAGGTGGAATTCGCTCAAGTCTGCCATCTTCGCCAGATCCTTGAGCGTGATTGTCTGATCAAGGCTCGCCTCGATATGCTCGACCAGACGGCGCCGCAGCACGGGCGCCAGACCGCCACGCAACACCGGACGCCGCTCGCCGCCATAACGCGGGTCGGCAAACAGCCGCTCCACCGCAGAGGTGACCGCCTGTTCGGCGAGCAGCCGGTTGCCGGCCTGCGTGGCAGTGGCCAGATGCACCAGTGCTTCCGCCAATCGTGGCGCCTCGTCGAAGGTCGCCTCAGGCAGAAGCATCAGCCGGGCATCGCGGTCGAAGGTCTCGGAGAACAAGCGGCGCAGTTCATCGTCGGCAACGTAGAGGTGCACGAATTCAAAGTTGTCGGTAATCTCCCATTCCGACGAGGCCCCCTGCGGCATGATGCAGAGAGCGCCCGGCCAGCCGGAAATGCTGCCGGCATCGATCCGCCTCGTGCCGTCGCCGCCGCGCAGGTAACAGCTGAAAGTGTGGCCGTCGGTCCGCTCGTAGCGCATGCGGTCATGGCTGTTGCGCCAGATCGCACTTCCCCTTCCCTCGCCGAGGTCGAGCGTTTCCCCACGCTCGGCGCGGGACGAGGCGGACAGGGAGCCGAAGACGGTGGCGGTTTGTAGCATGGAGTACCTTCAAGAGATCGCCTCGCATTCTAGCGCGGTTTGTGCGCTGCGCCATCGGCAATCGGGCGGCCGGCCATTGCAGCAGAAGTTCACCGCAAGATCGTGCAAGAACATGGAGCAGCTGCGGCGCTACCTGCCTTTCGAAAGCGAGGCGCATCCCATGACCAATCTCATTCTTTTCTCATCGACCGTGCTGATCTGGGGCACGACCTGGATCGCCATTGCCCTGCAGATGGGGCCGGTGCCCGTGCTGGTCTCGGTCTTCTATCGCTTCGCGCTCGCGGCCCTCGTGATCGTCGCCGTGCTGGCCCTCACAGGTCGCCTGAAGGTGCCGACGCTGAAGCAGCAGCCCTTCATCCTCGTCCAGGCACTGTCGCTGTTCTGCTGCAACTTTCTCTGCTTCTATCACGCGGCAAGCTATGTCCCCTCGGGGCTCATCTCCGTCGTCTTCTCGCTCGCCACCGTCTACAATGCCGTCAATGCCCGCATCTTCTTCGGAGACCAGATCAAGCCACGCACGCTGGTCGCCGCGGGTCTCGGCGCCACCGGGCTTGCGCTGCTTTTTGGCCCTGACATGTTCATCGCCGTCAATCCGGACAGCTGGAAGGGCATCGGTCTCTCTGCCCTCGGAACGCTGTTCTTTTCCTTCGGCAACATGGCGTCCCGCCGCAACAGCGCGGAAGGCATCGCACCCGTCACTGCCAATGCCTGGGGCATGAGCTACGGCTCGATCGCGCTTCTCGCCCTGATCGGCGTGACCGGAACGCCGATCGTGCTGCCACCAGATGAGACCTATCTCGCCGCCCTCGTCTATCTCTCGGTCATCGGCTCGGTCGTCGGCTTCACCACCTATCTGATGCTGGTCTCGCGTATCGGCTCGCAGAAGGCGGCCTATGCCACGGTGCTCTTTCCCGTCGTCGCCCTGACACTGTCGAGCCTTTACGAGGACTATCACTTCACGCCGCTCGCAATGGTGGGTCTCGCACTGACGCTTGCCGGCAATGCCGTCATGTTTGCCCGCCTGCCGCGCCAACGTGTCGTCGTCGAGCCGACGGAACTCAAGGCCTGATTGCGTATCCGGCACCTGCGACGGATGGCCGGACGATTTCCCGCGTCAGTGACGACTTTCTGCGCTATGAGAGGCATCAGCATCCGATCTCAATCCTGAAAGTGCCCATGGCTTCACGTCCTGCCCCGGGGTTTTGCCCTTGACCGGCCTCAACGACACCGCAGCGCTTGCGCGGCTCGGCTTCAGCGCCTTCTTCGCCGAGCAGGTGACGGCCGACGAAGCCGAGCTCCTGGTGCGCCGCATCTCCTCGGTGCATCGCGATCGCCTGGAAGCCATCGATGCCAGCGGGTCGGTCGCGATCGAGCTTCCGCCCAACAGCAATACGGCCGATTTTGCCGTGGGCGACTGGGTGCTCGCCGCCCCCTATACCGGCCTCCTGGTGCGCCGCCTGGATCGCCAGACCGTGCTGCAACGTCGCACGGAAGGCGCCTTCGGCCAGCAGCTTGCCGCGGCCAATGTCGACACGCTGTTCATCGTCACCTCCTGCAATGCCGATTTCAACGCCGCGCGGCTCGAACGCTATCTGGTCATGGCAAACGAGGCGGGCACGCGGCCTGTTATCGTGCTCACCAAGGCCGACACGGTCGAAGACGCATCCGTCTACGCGGATGAAGCCAAGGGCCTGCAGCGCGACCTGCCAGTCGTTATCGTCAATGCGCGCTCTCCTGACGCCATAGCTCCCCTTATGCCCTGGTGTGGTCCAGGCCAAACCGTTGCGCTGGTGGGCTCCTCCGGCGTCGGCAAGTCGACACTGACGAATACGCTTGCCGGGCACGGCGCGGAGACGTCGCAGAAGACCGGTGCGATCCGCGAGCATGATGCCAAGGGTCGCCATACAACGACGGCGCGCTCCCTGCATGCGATTGCAAGCGGCGGCTGGGTGATCGATACGCCCGGCATCCGCACGCTTTACGTCAGCGACATCACCGATGGCATCGACACGCTGTTTGCCGAGATCACCGAGCTTGAGCCACTCTGCAAGTTCCGCGATTGCAGCCATTCGCACGAAAAGGGTTGCGCAGTTCAGGCTGCGATCCAGGACGGCAGTCTCGATCCCGCCCGTCTCGACCGCTGGCGACAGCTACAGGCGGAAAACCGCGAGCGCACCCCCGTCTATTCCGGACCGAAGGGCAACAAGACGCTGCGCAAGAAGAAGTATTGAGCTTTCGTCTCCCGATCCCTACATAGGGATCATAGGCGACGCCCTTCGCACGCGTCGTATCCGCTCGCCATCTGCGAGCTTTCCTTCCCCTTCACCGCGACATCAAGCGCTCCAGCATCCTGCTGGGGCATTTCCAGAATTGGAGACCAGCATGGCAGACGACAACACCAAGGGCTATGAGCCCATCCCCTTTGCCAAGAAGCACCGCATCTCGGTCGAAGATGCCAAGGCGATCCTCGCCAAGCACGGCGACGACCGCAAGGCCGCCGACAAGGAAGGCCGTCGCGTCAGCCTTTAAGGTTGATGTTGAAGCTGATCTTCCTGAAGGTCCCTCACCATCAGGTGCAAGTCAAAAGCCCTTTCCTTGACATGCAGGGAAAGGGCTTTTTCTTTGTCTCATCGCAAGCGGCCCGGGTCCGCCCGCCAGCACAAGATCAGGCGCGCAGCATGCCGCCCGTCGACTTCTCCACATTGCCGACGATCTTCTTCGTCAGCGCATCAAAATCCTCGTCAGTCAGGGTCTTGTCGGTCGGCTGGATTAGAACCTCGATAGCCACCGACTTCTTGCCTTCGCCCACCGATGCGCCCTCGAAGATATCGAAGACGTTGACGCCCGAGATCAGCTTGCGGTCGGCGCTCGTTGCCGCCTTGATGATCGCGCCGGCTTCCACCGCCTTTTCAACGACGAAGGCGAAGTCGCGCTTCACCATCTGGAAGGCCGAGAGCTCCAGCGCCGGCTTGGTGCGGGTCGCCTTCTTCTTAGGCTCCGGCAAGGCGTCGACATAGATTTCAAAGCCGCAGAGCGTGCCGGAAACATCGAGCGCTTCCAACGTCTTCGGGTGGAATTCACCGAAGGTGCCGAGGATGACTTTGGGGCCGGCCTTGATCGTGCCGGAGCGGCCAGGATGGTACCATTCGGGACCCCCCTGCTCGATCTGGACATTGCCCGTGGGAATGCCGCAGGCTTCGAGCACGGCGAGTGCATCGGCCTTGGCGTCGAAGACATCAACCGGCTTGCCGCCGCCCTTGGCCCCATTCGACCACATGCGGCCGGCACCGGCGATCGAGGCCGTGCCACGGCGCACGCCACCGGCAACACGGCGCTGGGTCTCGGGCGTGTCGCCCTCATAGGTGCCGGAGACTTCGAAGATCGCCACATCGCCAAAGCCACGGTCGGCATTGCGCTGGGCCGCTGTCAGTAGGCTAGGGAGCAGCGACGGCCGCATGTCGGACATGTCAGCTGCAATCGGGTTGACCAGCTTCAGCTTCTCGCTGCCACCGCCGAAGAGCTTGGCATGGTCGGCGGAAATGAAGGACCAGGTGACGGCTTCCAGCATGCCGCGCGAGGCAAGCGCCCGGCGGGCCGAGCGCGTGCGGATCTGCAGCGTGGTCAGGATCTTGCCATTGACCGAACCTGTCGGCGGCAAGGGCTCCGGCTTGATCTTGTCAACGCCATGGATGCGCATGACTTCCTCGACCAGATCGGCCTTGCCATCGACATCAGGACGCCAGGAGGGGACAGAGACCTTGGCTGAGGTCTCGTCGCCCGAGAGGATCTCGAAGCCGAGTGCCGTCAGGATCTCGCGGGACTCCGCGTTGGAAACGGTCAGACCCGTCAGGCGCTTGACTTCCGAATAGGGGAAATCGACGACCTTCTTCTGGTGACCCTTGTAGCCCTCGACCTTGGCTGCTGCTGCCGTGCCACCGCACATCTCGAGCACCAGCTCGGTTGTGCGCTCCAGGCCCGGCACCATGTATTCCGGGTCGACGCCACGCTCGAAGCGGTAGCGCGCATCCGTGATGATGCCATGGGCGCGGCCGGTTTTGGCGATGTTGATCGGATCCCAAAGCGCGGATTCAATCAGCACGTTGACGGTGTTCTCATCGCAGCCAGAATGCTCGCCGCCCATGATGCCGCCGATCGATTCCGGGCCGTTGTCGTCAGCGATGACTACGTTTGCCGGGTTCAGCTTGTAGGAGCGGGTATCGAGCGCGAGGATTTCCTCGCCATCCTTGGCCCGGCGCACGACAAGCGCGCCCTGGACCTTATCGGCGTCGAAGACATGCATCGGACGACCCTGGTCGAAGGTCATGTAGTTGGTGACGTCAACCAGCGCCGAGATCGGACGCAGGCCGATCGACAGCAACCGCTGCTGCATCCACTTCGGGCTCGGGCCGTTCTTCACGCCGCGCACGAGGCGATAGGCAAAGCCCGGGCAGAGATGGTCTTCGAGCTCGAGCTTGACCTGATGCGGAGTCTCGCCTTCGACCTTGAAGGCGGGCGCCTTCGGGGCCTTGAGCGTGCCAAGACCGGAAGCGGCGAGATCGCGGGCGATGCCGAAGACCGAGGTGCAGTCGGGACGGTTCGGCGTCAGGTTGATCTCGATGACCGGATCATCGAGGCCGGCGTAAGATGCGAAAGATGTACCAACAGGCGCATCCTCGGGCAGGTCGATGATGCCATTGTGGTCATCGGAGATATTGAGCTCCTTTTCGGAGCACATCATGCCATGACTTTCGACGCCACGGATCTTGCCGACGGAAAGCGTCACATCGATGCCGGGCACGTATGTGCCGGGACGGGCCAAGGCACCGATCATGCCGGCCCGCGCATTCGGCGCGCCGCAGACGATCTGCACCGGCTTGCCGTCACCGGCATCGACCGAGAGCACCTTCAGGCGATCTGCCTCGGGGTGCTTTTCCGCCGTCAGGATCTTGGCGATGACAAAAGGCTTGTAGGCCGCCTTGTCATCGACATCCTCGACCTCAAGGCCGATGGCCGTCAGCCGCTCGCAGATTTCCTCAAGCGAGGCCTCGGTTTCCAGGTGATCCTTCAGCCAGGAGAGTGTGAATTTCATTGTCTCGTTCCCATCTGCATCTTGCCCGAAGCGTCGAGCGGTCGCGCGCCTGACGCCTGTTTGCCGAGGAGCATGCTGACCACCGTCACATCGAGATCGATGTCGGGCCAGTGAATGCTCGACGGCATGAATTCCACATTGTTCCGCTCTACCGGCATCGCCTCCTGAAGGGGCGGGTACCACCAGACCGGGACACTGACGATACGACCGTCCGTCAGTTCCACATGCAGCAAGTCATCATCGCAGAGCAGATCGACCGGCCGCATGTTGTCGAGATGTTCAATCACGTCGCATTTGCCTTCATTCACCCGGACCGTCGGCCCTGCCGCCTGCCCGTCACACCGCCCCGGGGTTGCCGGGGCGGTCACTTGCCAATCAGCTGCTCAGACCACCAAAAAGGGTCGGCACGTCGAGCGGGCGGAAACCGTAATGGCTCATCCACCTGATATCGGCGTTAAAGAAGTCGCGGAGATCAGGCATGCCGTATTTCAGCATGGCGATGCGGTCGAGGCCCATGCCCCAGGCGAAGCCCTGGTATTCGTCGGGATCGAGACCGCCGGCGCGCAGCACGTTCGGGTGAACCATGCCGCAGCCAAGGATTTCCATCCAGTCCTTGCCTTCGCCGAACTTGACGATCGGGCCCGAGGAACGATCGCACTGGATGTCGACTTCGAAGCTCGGTTCGGTGAACGGGAAGAAGGAGGGGCGGAAGCGCATGGTGACGCTGTCGACCTCGAAGAAGGCCTTGCAGAATTCTTCCAGGATCCAGCGCATGTGGCCGACATTCGCCATCTTGTCGATGACCAGGCCCTCGACCTGGTGGAACATCGGCGAATGGGTCGCATCCGAATCCTGGCGATAGGTCTTGCCGGGAATGACGATGCGGATCGGCGGCTTCTGGGCTTCCATGGTGCGGACCTGCACCGGCGAGGTATGCGTGCGCAGCACCTTGCGCTCACCGTTTTCATCCGGCTGCAGGAAGAAGGTGTCGTGCATCTCGCGGGCCGGGTGCCCCTCCGGGAAGTTCAGGGCCGTGAAGTTGTAGTAGTCGGTCTCGATATCGGGACCTTCGGCGATCGAGAACCCCATGTCGGCGAAGATCGCGGTGATCTCGTCGACGATCTGGCTGATCGGATGGATACGGCCACGTTCGGCCGGCGAGGAGCGCACGGGCAGCGACACATCCAGCGTCTCGGCTTTCAGACGCGCATTGATAGCCGCATCCTTCAGCGCCACCTTGCGGGTGGTTATCTCTTCGGTGATCTCGTTCTTCAGCGCGTTGATCGCGGCACCGCGCGTCTGGCGCTCTTCCGGCGTCATGGTGCCGAGCGTCTTCAGGAGTTCCGAGACGGAACCCTTCTTGCCCATGGCCGCCACGCGCACCGCCTCGATCGCCTGCTCGTCGCCGGCTGCGGCGATCTCGCCAAGAAGCTGTGCCTTCAAAACGTCTAGTTCAACCATCGTGTCCTGCCTTGGCGGTGTTCCGGCTTGCCGCCTTGTCGAGCGGGGCCTGCATCAGAAATTCCGTTGCCATGATGAAACGTCGCAGATCACTACCCATGTGCAGGCGGCCAATCAACCGGGCGAGCGGCAAAATTCGACCGGCAACCGAGGCCAAAGCCCGCAATTCCCGGTGCACTGCCACGGGAGCATGGCGAAGCCAGGCGTCGAGCGCGGCCGGGCAGGTCACAGCGGGGGACGCGGCAAAGGATGTGACAACGAGAAAATAGAGGAGCACGTCCCGGGCCTGCGCTGTTTCCAGCGGCATGACGGAGGCGGGATCTTCCTCGAAGTCCATGAACCCGACAGCGCTGTCTGCGAGAAAGAAGTCGCGGACATGCGGCCTTCCGTGACAGAGTCCCGCGGCGTGCACCCGCCCGAGCGCATCTGCGCCCTTGATCAAAAATGCATCATGGGCGGCAACGTCGCCGCGCACCATTCGCATATGTTCGGCAATCGTCGGCCCGGCGTCGGCCATGACCATGGCCGTCGCGGAGGTATAAACCAGCGCTGGCACGGGAAAACCCGCCCTCGCGAAGGCTCGCAAGCGCTCGATTTCCCGGGCCTGCATGGCCTCGGGCGACAATTGCGGCGACGGCCGGAGGAACGAAAGGCGAAACAGTGCGGCAGCGAGCCCCTGCAGGGCGACGAATGCCGGCATGACCTTGTCGCCCTGACGTTTTATCCAAAGACGACGACACGGCAGGTCGAGACGCTGCACCCGACCGCCACTTTCGACGAGCGCCCGCACGATTTCCGCAATTTCATCGTCTTGGAGATCCGGCTCACCCATTGGCACGCCGGGTCTCCCTGCCAGAGAGGCCATTCTTCATTCTCCGCCGCTGTTGCGGCAAACGAAAAACCCGCGCCGGATATCCAGCGCGGGTTTCCCAATCCATAGTCAAAGAAGCCTGGGAAGCGCTGGTTACTTGACCACGCTTTCAAACTCGTTGGTAGTGCCTGCGTCCTTGAGGTAGGCAAGTGCCTTCTTGGAAGCGTCTACGAGCTTCGCGAAAGCAGCCGGCTCATGGATGGCGAGGTCGGAGAGAACCTTACGGTCGACTTCAATGCCAGCCTTGTTCAGGCCGTCGATGAAGCGGCCGTAGCTCAGGCCGAATTCGCGGACAGCAGCGTTAATACGCTGGATCCACAGAGCGCGGAAGTTGCGCTTGTTGTTCTTGCGGTCGCGGTAAGCAAACTGCTTCGAACGATCTACGGCAGCCTTGGCGGCCCGGATCGTGTTCTTGCGGCGGCCGTAGAAGCCCTTGGCCTGCTTGAATACCTTGTTGTGCTTGGCGCGGGAAGTTACGCCACGTTTTACGCGTGCCATGTCATGATCTCCTTAATTGTCCAACAGCGATCGGGTCTCAGAGACCGTTCGGCAGGTAGTTCTTGATGACCTTCTTGCCATCAGGTTCAGCCAGAACCATCGTGCCTCGAGCATCGCGAATGAACTTGTTGGAACGCTTGATCATGCCGTGGCGCTTGCCAGCAGCAGCGGCGAGAACCTTGCCGGTCGCCGTGATCTTGAACCGCTTTTTGGCGGCAGATTTCGTCTTCATCTTGGGCATTTTGCTACTCCATTGTTCTTGTATCGAAACAGGCTGACGAATGCCCGTTTTCAAGCATAAAGAACGGCCACGGCATGCCCTGCCGGACCGTTCGGACGCGCGCTTATAACCGCAGTGCTGAAAAAGCGCAACGGGTGCGGATCGGAATCTTCCTTTAGGGGCCCGCCGGGAGCACCAGGCTCACCTTGAGACCGCCAGATGCTGCTCGCGAGAAGCCAAGCACGCCGCCGTAAGCGGTCAGTATGTCGGAGGTAATTGCCAGTCCGAGACCTGTACCTTCGTCCTCCACCAGATGGACACCGCGCGCAGCAATTTCCGGGATTGCCGTCTCGGCAACACCTGGACCATCATCCTCGACTTCGAGCCGAATATGCCTCCCATCCCGCTCCGCCCTGACGGCGATCTGGGTTCTGGCGAAATGCGTGGCATTGTCGAGCACATTGCCGAGTGCCTCCGCGAGGTCGGCCGGATCCATGTCGACGGTCAGCTGATCATCGACATCGACCTTCCAGGCGACATCACGGGCTGATGTGACCGGTGTTAAAACCGATATCAGCTTGCCGGTCAGCGAGGCGAGGCCCGTCTGGGCCATCTGCTCGACACCGAGCCTTGCGGATTGCAGCTGACGGTCGGACCGCTGGCGGATCAGATCAACCTGCTGGCGGATCATCCTGCGCTCCCGATCGGGCAGATTGTCTGCGAGCTGCAAGAGAACTGTGAGCGGCGTTTTCAGGCCATGGGCAAGATCGCTTGCTCTTGCACGAGCGCGCTCGACGGCCGTTTCTCTCTCCTTCAGGAGGCCGTTGAGCTCCGTGACGAGTGGGCGGAGCTCGGTAGGGCCGGCATCGGGCAATTGGTCGGTCCGCCCGGAACGAACGAGAGAAAGCGCCTGCTGCAACCTCGACAACGGCGCGAGTCCGATGCCGATTTGCAGGAAGGCTGCAGCGAGGAGGACGGCAGCCGTGAGGACGAGCATGATCGTCATGGCGCCATGGAATTTGGAAATGGCATCATCGATCATCTTTTGGTCGAAACCGGCAAGCAGCACCAGAGGCCGACTGCCGTCCGGCGTTTCGAGTCTGACCTCGCGCAATTGAAGCAACAGAGGTTCACCATCCGGCCCTTCACCCTGTCGAAAACCGTAAGCGCCCTGCTTCAATGTCTCGGGCAGCAGCTCGACATCCCAGAGCGAGCGCGAGCGGAAGACCTGGTCGGCTCCGGCGATCACCTCCCAGTAGAGCCCGCTGCCTGGCAGTTCGAAGCGCGGATCGCCTGGCTCGTCAGTCATGCGCGCAACGCCGCCGGGAAATTCAACGCCAGCCGCCAGTTGATCAATGATCGCCGACATGTCGGCATGATAGCGATCGGCAACGTAGTTGGAGAAGATCCGGCTCAGGCCTGAGGCAACAAGAAGCAAAATGAAGGCAATCGCCAGAACGGCGCCGATGAACAGGCGCAGACGTAGCGACTGGGTCATGCCTCCTCGCCTGAGAGCGTGTAGCCGAAACCTCGCCGGGTCGCGATGGCCGAGGGATGGGTCTTACGACGGATGCGCGCGATCATCGCCTCAACAGCATTCTTGGCCTGCTCGTCGTCACGGCCCTGAACCTGACGGGCGATCTCAATCGGATCGAAAACCTTGTGCGGCTCGGCGATCAGCATGGATAGCAGCCGATATTCCAGCGGCGTAAGCTCGATCGGCCGGCTCTCGAATGTGACACGGCGCGAGGCGTCGTCGAGCACGAAGCCGCCAGCGGATGCAATCGTCTTTGCACGGCCATGAACTCTTCTCAACAGAGCCTTCAGGCGGGCGATGAGTTCCTCGCTGCGGAATGGCTTGGGGAGATAGTCGTCAGCGCCGGCATCGAAGCCATCGACCCTTTCCATCCAGGATCCGCGTGCCGTCAGGACCAGGATCGGAACCTCGACACCGGCTCCGCGCCAGCGCTTCAGGATTGACAGACCATCCATGCCAGGCAGGCCCAGATCGAGGATGATCGCCTGGTAGTCGCCCGTCTCCCCTTCGGCCCAGACATCGGGTCCATTGTTGAAATGCGCGATGATGAAGCCCTCCGCCTCCAACTTTGAACGTGTGTGGTCCGCAATGGTCTGGTCGTCCTCCGCGAGCAGAATGCGCATGTGTCACCATCCAAAGATATTGAGTTTGCGGCCGGTCGCCGCCTCGAACTTGAGTGTTCTGACACTCGAACCGCTCTGCACCTTCAATGTGTAAAAGGGCTTGCGTGCCTGCAAGTTGAGATCGACGGCGATCACCCGACCGCCGCCCTGTTCATCGACCCGCTTCAGAATTTCCCGCAAGGGCAGGATCTCTCCGCGCTTGACGGCTTCGCGCGCCTCTTTCTGGTCGCGCTCACGCCTGGAACTACCGGATCGGTCGTCCTTGTCGGTATCGTCAGAGCCGCGTCCCGAGCCGCTGCGATCCTCTCGGCCGCCCTTGTCGTCGTCTTTGTCGTCGTCCTTGCCGCTGTCATTATCGTCGTCATCGTCATTGTCGGAATCAGATCCTCTGCCGCTGCCGCTGCCGCTACTGTCGCCGCTGCTACCGCCGCTGTCGCCACCGCCGCCGTCATCGCTGTCGCCATCATCCCCTCCGTCCTTTGCCCATGCCGATGACGTCGGCATGGCGGAGGCCAGACCGAGGCTCAGAAGGGCAAGAATGAAAAGACGACGGTCCATATAGGCTCTGTTCGGGTTTGTCGGAGAGTAGCGCGGGCCGAGACTTGCGCCAACAGGAGAAAAGCTATCCCCGCCCGGTGGGGGCCGGGCGGGGCGAAACGGTGAGAGGGTGCCCGCGGCGGCTCGGGCTTCACCGCTTCGAACTGGTCAGATGGCGGGGACCACGGTCACACTGGACAGCGTGCCGCGTGGGGCCCGAAGCTTGATTTCAGTATTGCCATGCTCCCGTTCCACCTCGAAGCGCAAACGCTTGCCATTCTGGTCAACGGGGATCATGGAGCCGCTGAGCAAGCCCTGCAGCTGGGTGTTGTTGACGATCAGGCGGATCTCGTCGCGATCGCGGTTGCCGCCCCGCCGGCTACCGTCCTCGGCGCTGTCATCATAACGATCGTCGCTGTCGTCATAGCCATCATCGTCATCATCATCGCCGCTCCGATTGCGATCACGGTCGCGGTCCCTATCACGGTCGCGGTCGCGGCCCGAGCTGTCGTCGTTGTCATCGGAACTGTCGCGGCCACTATCGTCCCTGCCGCTATCACCGCGGCCGCTGTCGTCGCGACCACTGTCATCGCGACCGCCTCCGCTGCTGCCACCGCTGTCGTCGCTGCCACCATCATCATCACCGCCACGCGCTTCGGCCTGGCTGACGACGAAGGATGCAATGGTAGTGGGCGCGAGCGAGGCAATCGCGGGGATCAGAGTGAGTGCGGCCAGTGCCGTGGTCGAGACCAGCAAGGTCCGGCGCAGAAATCGAGTCATCTTGAATTCCTCCAGGTTCGCAATCGCTTTCGATGGAGGGATCATGCATCAACGGCGCTGACAGAGCGGCCGCCGTGACGATCAGCGTTCTGTCAGAAAAGGAGCCGGCTAAAACCACGCATGAAAAAAGCCGCCTCGTAAGGCGGCTTCATCCGGTCCTGCCGTGCGGCAGCAATCAACGCGGCGCGAGCACCATCATCATCTGGCGGCCTTCGAGTTTCGGCTCGGCTTCCACCTTGGCGATCGTCGCAGTGTCTTCCTTGACCTGAAGCAAAAGCTTCATGCCGAGTTCCTGGTGGGCCATTTCGCGACCACGGAACTTGAGCGTCACCTTGACCTTGTCGCCCTCTTCGAAGAAGCGATTCATCGCCTTCATCTTCACCTCATAGTCATGGGTGTCGATGTTCGGACGCATTTTGATTTCTTTGACCTCGACGATCTTCTGCTTCTTGCGCGCTTCCGCCGCCTTCTTCTGATTGGCGTATTTCAGCTTGCCCAGGTCGAGGATCTTGCAGACCGGAGGCTCGGCATTCGGCGAAATCTCGACCAGATCCAGTCCGGCCTCTTCGGCCATGCGCAACGCCTGATCCGTGGCGACAACACCTAGGTTCTCGCCCTCTTCATTGATCAGCTGGACTTTCGGAATGCGGATTTCACGGTTGGAGCGCGGCCCGTCCTTTACGGGGGCATCGGTCTTGAACGGTCTGCGAATGGTCGTATTCTCCTCAAAATATTTCGGAATGTCGCAGCGTAAACCCGCGCGCATCCGCGTCAAAGGGCTATGTGATATCTGCGACGGCAGTGTCAATAGCATGCTTGCGAAAGAAAATCACCTGTTGTCGCTCACTTCCTGGATGTGTTTTACAGCATTCGACAAAAGGAGCACGCGATGACCGACACAGCCAACATCCTTAAACAGACGACATTGACCGTCGGTTCCGGTGATGCAGCCCGCGACATCGCGGTCATCGCACGCATGGGAAGCGAGAAGGACCGACCGGCACTTGTTTGGCTCGGCGGCTACCGCTCCGACATGGCTGGCACCAAAGCAATCGAAATGGACGCTCTCGCCCGGGATCAGGGGCTCACCGCCATTCGCTTCGACTATTCCGGCCACGGGGTGTCCGGCGGCGATTTCCGCAAGGGCACCATTTCGCGCTGGACCGAGGAAGCACTTGCCGTTCTTGCCTCATCTGATGTGAAGAAGGTCGTGCTGATCGGCTCGTCCATGGGTGGATGGATTGCGCTTCGCGTCATCCAGGAGGCACGGCGCCTCGGCCTGCCGTTCTCGGTCGATGGCCTGGTGCTAATCGCGCCGGCACCCGACTTCACTTCGGAGCTCATCGAGCCCAACCTTAGTGCGGCAGAGCGGCAATCCCTGGCCGAGCGCGGCTATTTCGAAGAACCGTCCGAATACAGCCCGGAGCCCAATATCTTCACCCGCGACCTGATGGAAGACGGTGCCGAGAACCGGGTGCTCACCGGGCTCATCGAAACCGGCTGCCCTGTCCATATCTTGCAGGGCATGAAGGATCCGGATGTGCCATATCAGCACGCCCTGAAACTGATGGAATTCCTGCCCCTCGACGACGTGGTTCTCACACTGATTCGCGACGGCGACCACCGGCTTTCCCGTCCGGAAGACATCGCCAAGATGAAATCGGCGATACTTTCAATGACCTGAGTATTTCGGTCTTTCTATATCTCCTAATCCTTGGGAACCGATTCTCATTTTGGCCGTTCGAACTGTCGCATTTTAACCATACCGGATGAATTGCGCGGGAGAGAGCCTCCCGCGCCGTTGACTCGCGTCCTCATGCAATCTTAACCTTTTGTTAAGGATACAGGGGACGTGTTCATGACGAACGGCTCGCGCGCCTTCAAGGCGCTGATCATTGCAGTTGCGGTGCTCGCACCTGCCCATGCGGGTCTTTCGGCACCGCAGTCCTTGCGATCGATGATCACCGGTGCCGTGACCTCCCAGCCCATCGGCCATTACGAATTCTGCAAGGCCGTGCCAGAAGAATGCAGCATCCGGACCCGCCCTTCGACGCCGCCGAAGGTCACCGACCATGGCTGGAGCGTCATCCGCGACATCAATGCCAGCGTCAATCACGCCGTCGTTCCGATGACGGATATGGAGATCTACGGCCGCGAGGAAGTCTGGGCCTATCCGGTCGATCTCGGCGATTGCGAGGATTTCGTCCTGTTGAAGCGCAAGAAGCTGATGGAAGCCGGCTTCAACGCGGCTGACCTCCTGATCACCGTCGTGCGCAAGCCGGATGGCGAAGGCCATGCGGTGCTGACGGTTCGCACCCAGTCCGGTGATTTCGTGCTCGACAACCTCAACGACGACGTCAAGCTCTGGACTGAGACACGCTATGCCTTTCTCAAGCGCCAGTCCTCGACCGACACCGGCCGCTGGGTCACCATCGAGAATGGCACCTCCGACGTTCTGGTAGGCGCGCTGCAGTAAATCGATCAGCTTCGTCTCTCGTGCGTCACAGCGAAGGTGGCGATCACGGCAAGGCCGGCCATACCGGCCAGTGCAGCCAGAGCCGCATTGGTCCCGACCATCTCGTTCAGCCAGATCACGGACACAGGGGCAATCGCCGAGGCGATGATGCGGGCGGACGCGAGCGTGCCCATGGTCCGGCCGTAGCCTGCGGCGCCGAAATAGTGCAATGGCAGAACGCCCCGCACGATCGAGGTCAACCCCTGCCCTGCCCCGTAGAAGACTGCAAAGGCGATGGCGAAAGCCGCGATCGGCTGGACCAGTGCGCCGGCAAGAATGGCGAGGCCCAACGCCATTGCCGACGCGGCGATGACTGCGGTCAGGGGCGGCGAGAAAAGGTTGCGTCTGACATATTCGATCAGTCTGGCAGCCACCTGGCTTGGACCGATCAGGCTACCGGCAAGGGTCGCCATGGCCGTGGCATAGCCCAGGTCACGCATCAGGACCAGAAGCGTGGACCCCACAGCGGAAACCACGAAGCCGCCGGCGGCAAAGGCCGTCGCCATGAGAATCATCCGGCGTCTGCGCTCTCCGCCGAGAACAGGCTCACCGGTCGATGGCTCTTCGCGTCGGGTCGGCTCCACCTCAATCACCCGCGCCTTTGGCAGGGCCAGATGGATCGGCAGGGCGATCAGCAGGTTTAGCGCCGCCATCACCAGATAAATGTCGCGCCACGTCATGACGGTGAGCAGCCATTGCAGCAGTGGCCAAAAAACTGTCGACGCAAAGCCTGCGATCAGTGTTACCAGCGTGATGTGCGCGCGCGCCTCGCGGCCATGGCTCTGCGCGAGCGCCGCAAAGCCAGCATCATATTGTACCGCCAGCGCAATGAACTCGGCGACAAGCGTGATAGCGGCAAACTGCCATGCATTCTCCATGACCGAAAATAGCGCCAGCGAAATCGCTGCCGCGACGGAGCCGAAACAGAGAACTAGGCGCGCGCCGTATCGATCGACCACGCGCCCGAGCACGGGGGCTGCCACCGCGCCCGCCAGCAGTCCGAATGAGAAGACGCCGAAGACGAAACTCTGGCCCCAGCCGAATTCGCGCGCGATCTCGGGCGCAAGAACAGAGAAAGAATAGTAGAGCGTGCCGTAACCGATGGTCATGGTGACGCCCAGACCGATGGTCGCGGGAGATGCTTTCATGGAGGCGCCTTAGCCACGGATTGTTGCAGGCATGTGAAGATTCATCCTGACGGATTCGGTCGCCGCAGCCAAACTCAATCTCCGCTGCTTGCCGGGTTAACAACGGTCTGCCACCATGAGGAGCAAGTGGGGGACATCGTGCAGGCCGGACAGTTCAGACAGCTTCTCAAGGAGGCGCGACGCCTCAGCCGGCGGGCGGATGAGGCGGAAGACCTTCTTCAGGACGCACTCCTTGCCGTCATCACAGCAGGCCGAGAGGATCTTTCCAAGCCGGAAAATCTGCGTTGGCTGCGCGGCGTCTTGCGTCATCGCAGTGCCTTCGTGGCGAGATCAGCAGTCAGGCGGCGGCAGCGTGAAAGCATCTCCGCAATTCGGCAACCACAGAGTATCGACCCACCCGAGCCAAATGACCTTGACCGCCAGCTTCAACGCCTGCCGCGCGGCCTCAGAACCACCTTTCTGCTCGCTCTCAATGGCCAAACGCATGCCGAGATCCGCCATCTCCTGAAGCTGAACGAAGCGGCGCTACGCCAGAGGATCTGCGAAATCCGCAAACGCCTGCGCGCTGTTGAGGCCGCAGGCGCAAGACCAGAGCGGCTGCGCGGAAACCTCTCGTTCGGCTCGATTCGCCAGTCGCTACGTCCGCTGATCAGCCATGTCGATGTGATGCTTGCGACGCATGATCCGGACGGTCATCTGATTTCTTTTGGGCGCGACCTCACGAAAACACGGTCGGCGGCAACATGAACATGTTCGTTTTCCAACACGGGAGTTTTCCATGCTGAAATCCAAAAAACTTACCAATATTTGCTACTACGTCGCCGATATCGATCGGACGGCACGCTTCTATGGCGAAACACTCGGGCTCGACCTTCAACGCATGGAGAACGAGGCGGGCGAGCCGGACTGGCTCATTGCCTCGACGGCCAATGGCATTGATCTCCTGTTCTTTCAAATGGAGACCAGACCCGGCAATTCACCGATCATCGTCTTCGACCTCGAGGACGGCGGCATCGACGACATCGTTGCGGGATTGGCCGAGCAGGGCGTCACAATCGTGACACCCGTTAGCCATGCGCCCGGCGGCTGGTCATCTGAATTTGCCGATCCAGACGGACATACGCTGTCAATGTACCAGACCGAGGAGATGCCGCGACAGAAGAAGGCTGCAGTCTAAGGCGAAGGCAGCCGCTCCTCGCATTGCCTCATCCCTGCCCGATCAGAACCCCGGCGGCCAGCACCAGCGAGCCGCCGAGCACCACTTGCATGGCTGCGCGCCAGAACGGCGTCTCCATGTAGCGGTTCTGGATGAAGGCGATCGCCCAGAGCTCGAAGAAGACGATGACGATCGCGGTGATCGTCGCGGTCCAGAAATGCGGGATGAGATAGGGCAACGCGTGGCCGAGACCGCCGAGCGTCGTCATGATGCCGGAGGCGAGGCCACGCTTGAGCGGCGAGCCGCGGCCCGATAGCTTGCCGTCATCGTGGGCAGCTTCGGTGAAGCCCATCGAAATGCCCGCACCGACCGAGGCGGACAGGCCGATCAGGAAGGTAGACCAAGTGTCGCCGGTCGCAAAGGCGGCCGCAAAGATCGGCGCAAGCGTCGAGACCGAGCCGTCCATCAGGCCTGCGAGGCCTGGCTGGACATAGGTCAGAATGAACTGACGCTTCTTGGTTTCATCTTCCGTCTCGCGTGCATCCTCCGGCAAGTGCCGGTCGCCGAGCATGGTCGCGATCTCTTCATGGCCCTGTTCGGCCATGGCGAGATCGCCGAGTAGCTTGCGAATGCTGGCGTCGGAGGTGTGCTGGGCGGCCTCCTGATAGAAACGATAGGCACCCTCCTCCATGCGCATGGCCTCTTCGCGGATCTGCTCGAGCGAAAGGTTCTTGCGCAACCAATCGGGCTTGCGATCGTAGAAGCCGCGCACATGTTCGCGCCGGATCAGCGGAATGCGCTCGCCGAAGCGGTCGCGATGCATCTCGATCAGCATGTTGCGGTGCGTATGCTCCACCTCGGCCATGTCCTCGAAGACCTTGGCAGATTGTGGATAGGCCGCCCGCAACTGGTCGGCATAGGCGAGGTAGATGCGGGCATCGTCCTCCTCGGAGGAAATGGCAAGCGCCAGGATCTCCTGTTCGGAGAGTGTGTCGAAGGGGCGCTTGCCGCCCTTCTGAAAAAGACTGAACATGACGATTGCCACCCAGATTAGAACTATTCTAAACTTAGGCCATCAAACAGCTTGTATCAAGATGCCGCATGGACCATTTGCATTTCAGGATGCATCAGGTGTCCCAAGCCCAAGAATGAGACGAAACCGATGACAATGGAACTAACGGGGCGTGCCGCCCACCGCGCTGAGATAACGGCGCGCGCCCAGGCTGAGATGGCGGCGATGGGCGTCGATGCGGCCTTCATCGACCTCTTGGTTGAGACATTCTACGGGCACATCCGCCAGCATCCGGAACTCGGCCCTGTCTTCGACGGGCGGCTCGCCGGACGCTGGCCGGACCATATGGTCAAGATGAAGGCCTTCTGGAGTTCCGTTGCCTTCAAGACAGGCGCCTATGGCGGCAAACCGGTCATGGCCCATCAGGGCGTCGACGGCATGGCCGAACAGCTCTTTCTGCAATGGCTGCAGCTCTTCTCCAACACGCTGGTCGAGATCGGCGCGTCTGCAGAGGCGCATCGCTGGTTCATGGCGAGCGCCGAGCGGATCGCCAAGAGCCTGGTGCTGTCCCTGTTCTATAATCCGGCCTTCGATGACCCGCGGATGCGCAACCCATCCTGACATTTCCTTGCGTGGAACACTATCCCCACGAAAGAAAACGCAAATTTGGTCGGGTTGCCCGACAACTTCCTGAGCTTTTGACCTTGCACTCCCGGTCATGCCCGAATAGACCCACGGCGGGAGCTGGAGGAGTGCACATTATCAGAGGCAAGAGATCATGAACCGCCGTCAATTTTTCAAGCAGGCCAGTGTCGCCGGCATCGGTGCCGCCGCGCTTGCCGCCCCCGCGATTGCCCAGGAAAATCCGAAGATCACCTGGCGCCTCGCCTCTTCTTTCCCGAAGAGCCTCGACATCATCTATGGCGCTGCCACCGACATCGCTGAAAGCGTCTCGAAGGCGACCGACGGGCAGTTCCAGATCCAGGTCTATGCGGCTGGTGAAATTCTGCCGCCGCTTGAGGTCGCCGATGGGGTCGCCGACAACACCGTCGAGATGGCCCATACCTGCTGCTATTACTATATCGGCAAAGATCCGGCCTTCGCGCTCGGCACCGCCATCCCCTTCGGCCTCAATGCCCGCATGACCAATGCCTGGTTCACCGCTGGCGGCGGCAACGAGCTGCTCAACGAGTTCCTTGCCCCTTACAAGCTCTATGCACTTCCCGCCGGCAATACCGGTGCGCAGATGGGTGGCTGGTACCGCAAGGAAATCAAGACGATCGACGACCTCAAGGGTCTGAAGATGCGGATCGCCGGTCTCGCCGGAGAGATCATGAGCAAGGTTGGCGTCACGCCGCAGCAGATCGCCGGCTCGGACGTTTACCCGGCGCTCGAAAAGGGCGCGATTGACGCCACCGAATTCGTCGGCCCCTATGACGACCTGCAGCTCGGCTTCTACAAGGTTGCTCCCTACTACTACTATCCGGCCTGGTGGGAAGGTGGCCCGACCGTTCATGCCTTCTTCAACCTCGAGAAGTTCAATGCGCTGCCGGAAAACTACAAGCGTATCCTGACGGATGCGTGTGCTGCCGCCAACGCCCGCATGCTTGCCCGTTATGATGCGTCCAACCCCGCAGCGCTTCGCGAACTCGTCGCCGGCGGCGCGCAGTTGCGGGCCTTCTCGTCGGATATCCTCGATACCTGCCACAAGGCGGCGAAGGAAACCTATGCGGACCTCTCGGCCAAAAACGAGTGGTTCAAGAAGCTCTTCGACAGCCAGCAGGCGTTCAAGCAGGACGCCTATCTCTGGGCTCAGATCGCCGAATACAGCTTCGATACCTATCAGATGATCCAACAGCGTCAGGGCACGCTCTGATCAAGGCAGCATCATTCGACAACCGCAAACCCGGCTTCCAGGCCGGGTTTGTTTGCTTTTGCCGCAGGGTCGCTTCATGCCCTTCTAAAGGCAGGACAAAACGACTAAGCTCTCGGTGAAACGGAACAGGGGCCGCAACGGCTCCAACTGCATGAAGCGGGAGACAGTGCACTGTCGGTCATCGTCAGGGTCTTGATCGGCAAGCTATCCCTGCCGGGCGTCGTTCTCGCGATCGCCTTCTTCTGTGCATCGCTCACACCCAGCCTCATGCCACGCGAAGCGCTGGTGCAAGGGTCCCTTTCCGGCCTTGCAGCTGCCGTCGGCTATTTGTTCGGCGTTCTCCTGAGTTCGCTCTGGCGTTTTTTCGAGTTGCCGGAACTCGGCCTGCGCCGGGACAAGGCACTGTTCTGGATATCCGCGTTTGGTGTCTCCGCAATGGCCGTAGCGCTCTGGCGCTCTGCGGTCTGGCAGGAATCAGCGCGCGCGCTCTGGCAGATGGAGCCGCTAGACGCTTCGTATCTTGAAGCCCTGCTGGTTGCGGCGGCCCTGTTCCTTGGCCTGCTCTGGATCGGCCGCCTGTTCATGATGCTCTTCAGGAGGCTGGCTGCGCGCATGGCCACCATCTTCCCGGCACGCTTCGCCACCGCGATCGGCTTCATCATCGCCGCTTTCATCTTCTGGTCGATCGGGGAAAACGTCATCTTGCGCGGCGCACTCCGGCTCGCCGATTCCTCTTTCCAGCAATTGGACGACATGATGGAGGACGAATTCGCCGCGCCGACGTCATCCGCAAAAACTGGCGGACCGGGTTCGCGTCTCGCGTGGCATGGCCTCGGCCGCCAAGGACGTCACTACATCGCGTCCGGTCCGACGCGCGCGGATATCGAGCGCTTCTGGGGAGAGCCGGCGCTAGAGCCGATCCGCGTCTATGCGGGCCTGAACAATGGCGAGAATATCGAAGCGCGCGTCTCACTCGCACTCGAGGAACTGATCCGGCAGGGCGGTTTCGAACGCTCGACGCTGGTGATCAAGGCTCCGACCGGGACCGGCTGGATCGATCCTGCGGCGGCAGACACGCTCGATCTTCTGCTCCGCGGCGATGTCGCAAGCGTTGCCCTTCAGTACTCCTATCTGACCAGTTGGCTCTCGCTGCTTGTCGAGCCGGAATATGGCTCGGAGTCGGCAAAGGCGCTGTTTCGCGCCGTCTATCGTCACTGGAAGCAATTGCCGGCCAATGAACGCCCGCGGCTGGTACTCTATGGCTTAAGCCTTGGAGCGCTCAACTCGCAGAGTTCGGTCGACCTTCTCGAAATCGTCGCCGATCCCTTCTACGGCGCGCTGTGGGTTGGGCCGCCGTTCCAGAGCCGGATGTGGAGCGAACTCACCGCGGGCCGGGAAGCGGGCTCGCCTGCCTGGCTGCCCCGCTACGGTGACGGCTCGATCGTGCGCTTTACCAACCAGCAGGCTGATCTCAATTCGCCCTATGCCGAATGGGGTGCACTGCGGATCGTCTACCTGCAATATGCCAGCGACCCCGTGGTCTTCTTCGAGCCACGTTCGGCCTACCGCGCACCCGCCTGGCTCTCAGACACGCGGGGTCCGGATGTATCTCCCGAACTCACCTGGTATCCCGTGCTCACCATGCTGCAACTCCTGTTCGACATGATGATCGCGACGACAAGCCCGGTCGGTTACGGGCATGTCTATGCGCCGCAGCATCATATCGATCCCTGGATCGCCGTGACCGGGATTGAAATCGACCCGGCCGACGTGGGGCGGCTGAAGCGCCACTTCACCGCAGTCGCCGAGACCTATTGAGGCGCCTTCAGCCTTCCAGCCCTTTAAGCACATTTGCCACGTTCAGGCCGATTTCCGGCACACCGTAGCCGCCTTCCATCAGGGTCAGAACCGGCACTCCGCTGGATGCGATCATCTCGCCCATGCGGATGTAATCAGGGCTCTTCAGCTTGAAGAAGCTGATCGGGTCCTTCTCGAAGGTGTCGACGCCGAGCGAAACGACGATCGCTTCCGCGCCATAGTCCTTGATCTTCTTCAGGCTCTCTTCGAGGGCTGCAGACCAGATCTCGAAGGGCGTACCTGAGGGCATCGGATAGTTGGCGTTCAGACCTTCGCCTTCGCCCTCACCCGTCTCATCGGCATAACCGAGGAAGAAGGGGAAGGCGTCTTCCGGCTCGCCATGCAGCGAGGCGAAGAAGATGTCGCCGCGGCGGTAGGTGATGTCCTGTGTGCCATTGCCATGGTGGAAGTCGACATCGAGGATCGCAACCTTCTTCGCGCCATGGTCGATCAGGCGCTGGGCGGCGACGGCCGCGTTGTTGATGAAGCAATAGCCGCCGAAAAGATCGATGCCGGCATGATGCCCTGGTGGGCGGCAGAGCGAGAAGGCGAAGCGGTTGCCCTCGTTCAGCCAGTCGGCGCCCGACAATGCCACGTCCATTGAAGCGATTGCCGCCTCATAGGTGCCCTTGGAAATCGCGGTTTCCGCCGAATTCGTATAGTAGCCAACGGCACCGTCGATATTCTTCGGCACGCGGCCCGTCTGGCTTCGGCGGCAGGGGAAGGAGGTCGCGATCGCCTCGCCCTCGAAGCCGTGCGCCTGCCAGCGATCCCAGCAGGTGCGCAGAAATTCGAGATAGCCGGCGTCATGTACCTTGAGCGCCGTTTCCAGTCCGTGTTCAGCCGGCGCCCGCACATCGGTGAAGCCAGCCTCCTTGACGCCTGCAAGCACCCATTCGGCGCGGAACGGCCCCTCGAAAGGCTTGACCAGCAAGCCGCCATGCAGCTCGGTCTTCGCGTCTCGAAGCTTGTGCTTTTCGGAATAGAATACGCGCATGTCTGTTGTTTTCCCTCTGGTGCTTTGGAGAGAAAACTAGCCCTGACGCAGGCTCAGCCACAAGAGCAAAGGGGGCGATTTCCTGGTCAATTGACCAAAAAACCGCCCCCGCCCCTCGGCCCCCGCCGATCCGATGTTACTCGGTCAGGTTAATCTGCTCGGTCTCGCCACCGGTGCAGGTATAGCAGCAATTTTCGCAATTCTCGGCATTGTCAGGACCGACACCCCAATAGCTCTGCTTGTCGCCGGAAATCCAGGCGCCGTAGCAGATCGTCTCGCCTTCTTGGCAAGACAGCGGGATTTCCTTGGTCTCACCGTCATCAAGATAAAAGACCTGGTTGTCGCCTGGCCAGACATGGTCGCGATCCTGGCTGTAGAGCTCGACCTCGACGGCATTCGGATGATCGTTGCGCATGACAAATGTCACGTCCGCCGCCAGTGCCGGCGCCGCCACGACGAAAGCCAACATCAACCCCACCCATCTAAAAGTTGCTTTTGCAACCATCTGAAGTCCACCCCCTGAATTTGGAAACGGACGGACGATAAGCAGATGCGTGGATCGCTGAAAAGAGCACCGATCAGACGTTTTTTGGGCTCAATCACAAGAACGTGACAGAGATGCCTTCAGGCCACAGTTTTCCAGAAGATCACCGTGTCGCAGTAGCGACCATCCGGGAAGAGCGCATAGTTCGGGATGATGCCGGAGCGCTGCCAGCCGAGCTTTTCATAGAGACCTTCCGCCAGTTCTCCCGCCGCCGTATCAAGTACCAGGAGCGTGCGCCCGGCCTGCGCCGCCCCCTGTTCTGCGGCCGCCATCAAAGCCTTCGACAGGCCAAGACCACGGGCATCGCGATGCACCAGAAGCTTCATCAGATCGCCGCGATGCGGCTGGTTGGGCTTCGTTGCAAAGCCAACCTGCACCGTGCCGACCAGACGATCGCCGAGAAAGGCACCGTAAAGGAGGACCTCGCCACGCCCAGCTGCCTCTGCGACACCGCGCCAGAAGGCATCGCCATCATGTGGGGCGAACGGCGACATGAAGCCGAGCGAAGCCCCGCCCTCGATGCAGTCTGATAGCGTCTCGCAGAGGTCGGGCAAGGCGCCCAACGCATCGTCTTTCGAAAGCGGGCGGATGTCGGGCGTGGGCATGGCGTCAGGTCCTGTCGTCGGAAGTGGAAGAGGCTCAGGGGCCGAGCGAAATCACCACGGCATAGCGGGCGGGTCGATCGGTTGGATTGTGGTAGCCGTGCACATCGCCGACATTCATGAACAGGCAGTCGCCGGCTTCCAACCGGTGCACGGTGTCACCGACGGTCAATTCGATCACGCCGTCGAAGACCCAGACATGCTGTGTCTGGCTGCGCCCGCTCGGGCGGCCAGGAAAGCGGACTTCGGCACCGCCGGGAAACTCCACCTCGACGATATCGGTGCCGCTGCCTGTGCCCGGGGGCGAAATCGCACGGCGCAGATATCCGCTTTCCGGATCGCGCCAGACCGGCTGGTCGGTTCGTCGTGACAGTGGCGAGGGTTCGCCCTCCGTGCTTGCAAAGAAGACGGACAGCGAAACACCGAGCGCCGAGCAGAGCCGCGCCAGAAGCGCTGCCGTCGGGCTTGCCTCGGATCGTTCGATGCGCGAGATCATCGCCCGGCTGACACCTGAGAGGTCCGCCAACTGGTCGAGTGTCAGCCCCCGCTCAAGACGCAGGCGCTTCAGCCTTTCGGCCACGTGTTGCTCGAAATGCTCGACTGATTCCATTATCTGAGAATTCCACGCGCAGATATTGGAGTCAAGCGGTTCTCGCTCACCCTCTTCCGCATCACCGGATCGTCGGCGTAAAAGGGGGCGGTCGGCACCCGCCGGCGAGACCGAAGGACAGAGCCCATGCAGCAGCACACTCCCGAGATCGGCCCGGCCATCAAGCGCGAGCGCAAGGCGCGCAAACTGACGCTCGAGCAGCTCGGCACACTGTCGGGCGTCTCCAAGTCCATGTTGAGCCAGATCGAGCGGGGCGAGGCCAATCCGACCTTCGCGGTGCTTTGGAGCCTCACCCAGGCGATGGAGATCGAGCTCGCCGACCTCATCGGCAACGGCACCTCCGTCGCCGGGCGGGAGGAGATCGAAGTGACCTCGGTCATGCACACGCCCGTCATCCGCAGCGCCGATGGCTCCTGCCGGCTGAAGATCCTGAGCTCACCCCGGCTCGCCGGCCAGACGGAATGGTATGAGCTCGAGATGGATCCCGGCGGCGCGCTTGTTAGCCAGCCGCATTCGATCGGCGCCTTCGAACACTTCACCGCCTTCACGGACGGTTTCGAGATTTCGAGCGGCGGCAGCAAGACCCAGATTCGGGCGGGCGAAACCGCCCGTTATCGCTCCGATGTCCCGCATGCGATCCGCAATGGCGGAACGGATATCGGCAAGGGGCTGCTGGTCGTGCTACACAGATAGGCGAAAGGGCAATTCCAAAATATCGATTGCCGCGGGGCAAAATTCCGATATGCTGGAATTATTCAGCATCGAGGGATTTCCCATGCAGACCGGCTTTCTCGACCACATCACCGACATCCTCCAGGGCATCGAAGCCGACGGGCTACTGAAGCGCGAGCGCGAGATCGTCAGCCCGCAATCGGGCCGCATTCGGGTTCGTGATGCCAAGGGCACGCGCGAGATGATCAATCTCTGCGCCAACAACTATTTAGGCCTCGCCAATCACCCCGAGATCGAACAGGCCGCCAAGGCTGCGATCGACAGCCACGGCTTCGGCATGGCCTCGGTGCGCTTCATCTGCGGCGCCCAGGACATCCATCGGCAGCTCGAACAGGCGATCGCCCGCTATCTCGACAAGGACGACGCAATCCTGTTTGCCGCCTGCTTCGACGCCAATGGCGGGATCTTCGAGACGCTGCTCGGCCCGGAAGACGCGATCATTTCCGACAGCCTCAACCACGCCTCGATCATCGATGGCGTGCGCCTCTCCAAGGCGAAGCGCTATCGCTACGCCAATTCGGACATGAATGCGCTGGAAGACGAGCTGAAGAAGGCGATTGACGAGGGTACGCGCTTCCGGCTTGTAGTCACCGACGGCGTCTTCTCGATGGACGGCTATGTCGCGAAGCTCCCAGAGATCTGTGCGCTCGCCGAGAAATACGGCGCCATGGTGATGATTGACGAATGCCATGCCACCGGCCATCTGGGCGCCAAGGGCAAGGGCACGCCGACACTGACCGGTGTCGGCACCCGCGTCGATATCATCACCGGCACTTTCGGCAAGACGCTGGGTGGCGCCATGGGAGGCTTCATCGCCGGCCCGAAGGCGGCCATCGATCTCTTACGCCAGCGGGCGCGGCCCTATCTTTTCTCCAACAGTCTCGCCCCCGCCGTTGCGGCCGGCTCGTTGAAGGCGATCGAGATCGCCGAAAACGCCGACGATCTGCGCGCCAAGCTTACTGGCCACACCAAGCGCTTCCGCCAAGGCCTGACCGAGGCCGGCTTCGAGTTGCTTCCCGGCGAAACGCCGATCATCCCGGTCATGACCCATGACGCGGTGCTGGCGCAAAAGCTTGCGGCCGAACTCGATGCCCGCGGTGTTTATGTCGCCGGCTTCTTCTTCCCCGTCGTGCCAAAGGGCCAGGCCCGCATCCGCACCCAGATGTCGGCAGCGCTCTCCGAGGCCGATATCGACACCGCCATCGCCGCATTCATCGATGCCGGCAAGACCATCGGGATGATCTGATCATGAAGGCGCTATCCAAGCAGAAATCCGAAACCGGCATCTGGATGATCGACGCGCCGGTCCCGGAGATCGGGCCCGACGACGTGCTGGTCAAGATCAACAAAACAGGCATCTGCGGCACCGACGTGCACATCTACAAATGGGACGAGTGGGCGCAGAAGACGATCCCCGTGCCGATGATCACGGGTCATGAATATGCAGGCGAAATCGTCGCCGTCGGTGCTAATGTCCGCAATCTCAGCGTCGGCCAGCGCGTCTCCGGCGAGGGCCATCTCGTCGGCATGAACAGTCGTGCGTCACGCGCCGGCAAGTATCATCTCGACCCGGAGACAAAGGGCATCGGCGTCAACGTGCAGGGCACGTTTGCGGAATTCGCCAAGATCCCGGCCTTCAACATCATCCCGCTGCCAGACTCGATCGACGACGAGATCGGCGCCATCCTCGATCCGCTGGGGAATGCCGTGCATACCGCGCTCGCCTTCGATCTCGTTGGCGAGGACGTGATCATCACAGGCGCCGGCCCGATCGGCATCATGGGTGCCGCGATCGCCCGGCATGTCGGCGCGCGTCATGTCGTCATCACCGACGTCAATCCCGAGCGCCTGGCGCTTGCGGCCGAAGTCGCCGATGTGCATCCGGTCAATGTGGCGAACGAAGACCTGCGCGACGTCATGGCGAAGCTGAAGATGAAGGAAGGCTTCGATGTCGGGCTCGAGATGAGCGGCTCACCGGCCGCACTCGACCAGATGATCGACCATCTCGTCATGGGCGGCCGGATCGCGCTTCTCGGCGTGCCGGCCCGGCCCTTCCATTTCGACCTGTCCAAGGTCGTCTTCCGCATGGTAACGCTCAAGGGCATCTATGGCCGCGAGATGTTCGACACCTGGCACAAGATGCTCGCCATGCTCGAAAGCGGCCTCGACATCCGCAAGGTCATCACCCACCGGATGAAGGTGGACGATTACGCCGAAGCCTTCGAACTGGCGTCAGCCGGCAAAGCGAGCAAGATCGTGCTCGACTGGACCTGAGCCGGACAACGGATGAAGACGTGACCTGCAAATAGGTGGGAACATAGAGCGGCTTTTCGACGTATGGTGATGGTCTGAAACGGGAGTCATCATGCGCAAAATCGGTCGAGTGCGGGAAGTCTGGCGCTATCCGGTGAGTTCTCTCGGCGGAGAAGCCCTTACCGCGATCAGCGTCTCGCCTGAAGGCATCGAGGGTGACCGCCGCTTTGCGCTGTTCGATCCGGAAACGGGCCTTGCCGCCGCGCCTGAGAAAGAAACCCGCTGGCGCCCCGCCCTCTTCATCACAGCCTCGCAACCGGCAACAGGCTTGCCTGTCCTGCGCTTCGCTGACGGCGCCGAGCATGCACTCGATGACGGCGCATTGCCGGACCGGCTGGCAGAACATTTTGGCTTCCCGGTCGCAATCGGACTCGTGGGCTCAGGCGATTACCGCTTCCCCGTTGTCTCCAATCGGTACAAGCCGGCGCCGCTTCACCTCGTGACCACGGCCTCGGTCAGCGCGCTCGCTGATGTCTCGGGCCTATCGCCGATTGATCCGAGACGCTTTCGCCCCTCGGTGCTGATCGAGACGGAAGACGATCCAGGTTTCATGGAAAACGACTGGGTGGGTCATACCGTCAGGATCGGCGAGGCGGAGATCCATGTGACGGAAGCCTCGCGCCGCTGCGGCATGACGCTGGTTGCCCAGCCGGGCCTGGCCGAAGAGCCTGATGTCCTGCGCGGCATCATGCGCCACAACAAGCGCAATCTCGGCGTCTATGCCACGCCCACCGAGGGCGTGACAATCATCGTCGGGGATGCCGTTTACGCCGAGATCTGAAAGACGGGCGCCTTGGGTTCCGCGATATCCGCAAGGATCGCCCTGCCGACCGTCTCGCCGATATCCCGCGCGCTGGTGATGCCCTGCACGAAGGGCTCCTTGTGCAGCAGGAAGGCCACCGCTGCACAATAGAGCCTGCCTTCCGACATCAGACCGAGACGCGGGCGATAGAATTCATCGACGTCGATGCCGCCGGTGCGAACCATGTCGGGATCCCGGTCGAGCGATCGGATAGCCTCGACCTTCGGCGTCGCGGCTTCGCGCACGCCACCCTGATCGACAAGCGTCGGAAAGGGCAGATCGGTCGCAGACAGCGTCTCCTGACCGGTCGCGTCGACAAAGGCCCCGAAGCTATGCGTGGTTCCGCCGACGACGATCTCGGCGCCCCGCTCCAGGCCATCCTCGGCCGTCCGGATCTCATAATCCTCGCCGAGTTTCAGGATCGACAGCTTGCCAGTACGGGCAAGCGCCAAAAGCCGGCGAATCGACATCAGCGGTACCGTTGCATAGTCGTCGATGAAGATGCCCTTGAAGTGGCGATGGAAGCGCTTCAGATCGTTCTGATCGAGATGCGGAATGACCTTTGCCACGATCTCGTGGGTAATCAGGATCGCATAGCGCCACGGCACGGTGTAGCGCTTCTGCCGGTTCTCTTCGGCCTCGGCTAGGTTTTTCGCCGCCCAGACGAAGGGATCGCTTTCGCTGCGGTCGGCATAATAGGCGGCGGCAAAGGTCTCGACCGTCAGCTGCGACAGACCGATCCGGGCGGCATAATCAGGGTCACGCGCAACGATTTCGCCGCGAAAGAGCTCGAAGACCTCGTCGAGCAGATCGTGCCGGCCGGTGGCAATCAGCGCATCGATCGCCTCTTCGGTGCAGATCAGGGGCGTGACATACGGAAGCGGGCAGTAGAAATCTGCCTCCGGCAGGATACCCTTCCGCGACATCAGCGTGGCCCTGAACCCATCCGTTCCTTCGGCCGGCTGATATTGCAGGTCACCCGCCGCATCGGCGTAAAACATGCCGTGTGCCGTCGCGACAGTCATCAGTGCGTCGATGCCGCTCAGCGACGTGCCGAGAATGCCGACCGCCTCGTTGCGGATCGATGTCAGAACCGTTGCTGGCCAGGGTGAAACGAAATAGCCCGGCCTGATTTCCGTGCTGTCGGGCCAGTTGTGGCCGGTCGCCATGACGACATGGTCATAGGCCGCGTCGCTCTCGCCGTCGGCATGGCTGACGCGAAGGCGGATCGCGTCGGCCTGGATCTCGATGTCGATCACCTTGTGGCGAGCAAGCACGATGACCTCGTGACCACGCTCGGCCGCGATTGCCCGCATCCGCTCGAACTGCGCCTGCATGTAGTCGCCAAGCACGAGACGCGGATAGAACTCCCGCTCGTCGATCGCCTCGCGCCGGATGCCGTGGCGTATCAGCGTATCGTCATCCTGCCGTCGCAGCCACTCGACCAGGGTTTCCGTAAACGCCGGAAACTCGATGCTCGGGATGTTGGAGAGCATGGCGGGATCGTTCATGTCGGGATGGTAGGGCGTGCCCTTTCCCGGCTCGCCTTCCGCTTCGTAAAGCGTGATGGACAAGGGAACGGTGGAACCGATCAGTTGTTTGAACGTGTAGAGGCCGGTCGGGCCGGTGCCGATGATAGCAATTCTCGGAAACATGTATGGGCTCGCTGTCGGCGAGGGATCTCGCGCGGGTGTCAGTCAATGCATGGCAGGGATGTAAGTTCCCCAGCCCGCCGAGGGCCCCTTGCGGCGAATCGCCCCGGAACAAAAACCGTTCGTCGCGCCTTTCTCCGGCACCCTAACCCAAGAGGAGCATGACCAATGATTTCTGCAGATCAGATCCGCGAACACATGGAAGTTCTTGCCCAGGACGGCGCCCATGTCGGCACCGTTGACCACATGGATGGCGCAACCCGCATCAAGCTGACCAAGAACGATTCCGCTGATGGCCAGCACCATTACATCCCGCTCGACTGGGTCGATCACGTCGACCAGCATGTGCATCTCTCCAAGGATGCAGACTCCGTGAAGCGCGACTGGTCGGTCAACTGATCGATCAGTGCCTGGCACAATGCCGGTAGAAGAGCCGCCACGCCCATGCGTGGTGGCTCTTTCTCGTTTTATCAGCCGCCCACCTGGGCGATCCAGTCGGGCAGGCTGTAATAGTTGGAGATGCGCGCGACTTTGCCGCCGCGGATTTCGAAGAAGGCGCCCGCCGGCAGGCGGTAGGTCTGTCCATTGGCTTCCGGTAGGCCCTCGTCGGTCGAAAGATAAGTGCCGTTGACGATGAATTCGGCCGCACCCCGCGTGCCGTCCTCATTGACCATCACCACCATGTCGGTGAGCTCTTCCTTGTAGCAACGGTTCATGTGGTCCATGAACGTCGCGAAGGCTTCCTTCCCCGTCTGGCGGGCACCCTGGTTGATGTCATGCGCCACGTCATCGGTCAGGAGCGAGAGGAAGCGGTCCATGTCGCCGGCATTGAAGGCGTCGTAGTAGGCGCGGATGGTGTCAGCGGCGGTCATCGGTCACTCCTCGTCGTGGAATTGCTTTCTTGGGTGGTCGCAGATGGGTATAACCACTCCGCAACGGACTGAAAACACTCTATGGCTATCACCATCCAATCCTTTTCCGGCAGCGACGCGACGCCCTTCTTCGGCGACCTCGCGCGGCTCAGATCCACCGTCTTCCGAGCCTTTCCCTATCTCTACGAGGGAAATCCCGACTACGAACAGACCTATCTGTCGACTTATGCGAAGTCCGAAGGCTCGGTCTTTGTGCTGGCCATCGATGGTGACCAGGTGGTCGGTGTTGCCACGGGAACGCCGATGGCAGGCGAAACGGACGAAGTGAAACGCCCCTTCATCAAGGCCGGGCTGGATCCCGAACAGTTTTTCTATTTCGGCGAAAGCGTGCTTTTGCCGCAATATCGCGGCCAGGGCATAGGCGTGAAATTCTTCGAAGGCCGCGAGCAACAAGCCGAAAAACTCGGCCTGCGCTATGCCACCTTCTGCGCCGTCGAGCGCCCCGCCGACCATCCGCGCCGACCCGCCGACTATCAGCCGCTCGATGCCTTCTGGGCCAAGCGCGGCTATACCCATCACCCCGAGCTTCGGACCACCTTCACCTGGCGCGACCTCGACGAGACCGCCGAGAGCCCGAAGCCGCTTTCCTTCTGGATCCGGGATCTCACAGCATGACAGCCCTCACCCTCGCCGCCTGCCAATACAAGATCGACCTCATCGAGACCTGGGAGGGATATGTCGTCCACCTGACAGGCCTGGTGCATCAGGCCGTCGAGCGCGGTGCAAAACTCGTGCTGCTGCCGGAATATGCCGGTCTGGTGCTCGCTGGTCAGCTCGATGCTGACACCCGCTCCGATCTGCACGGTTCGATAGCCGGAATCCAGCCGCTGATCCCGGCCTGGGTCGAACTCTGCGAGGAACTGGCGCGCACCCACGCTATCGTCTTCCAGCCGGGCTCCGCCCCCGTGCTCGATCCCGATGGCCAATACCGCAACCGTGCCTTCCTCTTCGGCCCGGATGGACTGATCGGTCATCAGGACAAGATCATCATGACCCGCTTCGAGCGCGAGCAATGGGGCATTGCTGCCGGAAAGGATGGCCTCACCGCCTTCGGCACACCGCTCGGCAAACTCGGGATCCTGATCTGCTACGACAATGAATTCCCGATGCTGGCCCACACCCTCGCCGAACAGGGTGTCGACCTCATCCTAGCGCCCTCCTGCACCGACACGCTGGCCGGCGCCTGTCGCGTGCGGATCGGTGCCCAGGCCCGGGCGCTGGAAAATCAGATCGCCGTCCTTTCGTCACCCACAGCCGGCACCGCCCCCTGGTCTCCCGCGCTCGACGAAAACCGAGGCCGCGCGGCCCTCTACGTACCCTCGGACTACGGCATGCCGCCCAGCGGCATCTATGCCGAAAGCGAGAGCGACGAGGTCGAAGAGAGCCACTGGCTGATCACCGAGATTGATCTCGACACGGTCCGGCGCCTGCGCACCGAAGGCCAGGTCGCCACCCGCCGCGACTGGCCGGAGCAGTTCGGGGTGTGAAAAGCCCGCTTCTCCGGGCCATCGCGACAATTTCTCGCTAGGCGCGGAGAGACGTCGCTGCTATATGCGCGTGCCATGAGCACATCGTCCCGCACCCCTCTCGACCATATCCGCAACTTCTCCATCGTCGCCCATATCGATCATGGCAAATCGACGCTGGCCGACCGCCTGATCCAGATGACCGGCGGTCTTGCTGACCGTGAGATGTCGGAACAGGTTCTCGACAACATGGAGATCGAGAAGGAACGCGGCATCACCATCAAGGCTCAGACGGTGCGTCTGCACTACAAGGCCAACGACGGCGAGACCTATGTGTTGAACCTGATAGACACGCCCGGCCATGTCGACTTCGCTTATGAGGTCTCGCGCTCGCTGTCTGCCTGCGAAGGCTCGCTGCTCGTCGTCGACGCCTCCCAGGGCGTCGAAGCGCAGACGCTGGCAAATGTCTACCAGGCGATCGACAACGACCACGAGCTGGTCACCGTGCTCAACAAGGTCGACCTGCCGGCCGCCGAGCCCGAGCGCATCAAGGAACAGATCGAGGAAGTCATCGGCATCGACGCCTCCGAGGCCGTCCTGATTTCGGCCAAAACCGGTCTCGGCATCCCCGATGTTCTCGAAGCCATCGTGCACAAGCTGCCGGCGCCGAAGAGCGAAGGCGGCGACAAGGCGCCCTTGAAGGCCCTTCTCGTGGACAGCTGGTACGACACCTATCTCGGCGTCATGGTTCTCGTCCGCGTGCTCGACGGCGTACTGACTAAGGGCCAGACCATCCGCATGATGGGAACGGACGCGAAATACGCAGTCGAGCGCGTCGGCGTTCTCACACCGAAGATGGTTGCGGTGGATAGCCTCGGCCCGGGCGAAATCGGTTTCTTCACCGGCTCGATCAAGGAAGTGGCCGACACCCGCGTCGGCGATACCATTACCGAAGACAAGCGCCCGACCGCCAACATGCTGCCGGGCTTCAAGCCGGCCCAGCCGGTCGGGTTCTGCGGTCTCGTCCCCGTCGATGCCGCGGACTTCGAAGACCTGCGCGCT